>Ga0070739_10007165_pt1 | contig 11953 bp, 7 predicted proteins | sample Coa_R1_7_FD_66445 | JGI IMG/M metagenome (GOLD analysis project Ga0070739, IMG submission 66445) | Surface soil microbial communities from Centralia Pennsylvania, which are recovering from an underground coalmine fire - Coalmine... | ecosystem: Environmental > Terrestrial > Soil > Unclassified ... | reverse complement strand
GCGCTCATCCGTTCCAGCGGGGTCGGCAGCAACTGCTTGACCGTTCGGGCTCCAGCCTGGGTTTCCGTCCGGGTCCGTCTCCGCTTGGTCTTGCGGGCGTTCAAGGCGGTCAGTCGAGCGGTGGCGCAGAGCCAGCCGGCGATCGATTGCCGGCGCAACCCGCGACACGCCTTCTGGGCGAGGAGTAGGAAGGTGGCCTGACACACGTCCTCCGCATCCTGCTCCTGGCCGAGGACGCGCTCGGCGACCCCGAGGACCATCCGCGCGTGTCGTCGAACCAAAGTGGCAAAGGCCAATTCGTCTCGTTCAGCCGCGTACTGGGCGAGCAGATCCGCATCGGAGACACCTTCGTCCCGCACGCGGTGAGCTGCCGCGCGGATGACTCGCAACATGTTCTGGCCGGCCTTGCTGGTCATGCTTCGCACGTCGCCAGGGGTAATGCCTTACCTATATATGTCCGCTGGCCCGGCAATGACAACACCGGCGAGTTGGCTCCGAGGGAGTAGGATAGGCTTCCAGCCTGTCCGGTCCCACGCGGACAGGCTGGAAGCCTATCCTACTCCTCTACCTTGCCTCGCTTTCCTCTTCACGCGTCTTCACACTCCGGTTAAATTCGGAAAATCACCGAGCCCCTTGCCTGCACTCTATGGGTGATGGGTAGGACGCCGACCTGTTCAGGAGGAACCATGCCACCCGCTCGCCTCGACCAGATCTTCGGGGCTGCCCTCGCCATCCGCCGCCAGGATCCGCGTCCGGACGCGGAACTCTTGGCTCGCTTCCTGGACCAGCGCGACCAGGCGGCCTTCGAGACGCTGGTCGCCCGTCATGCGGCCGCGGTCCACGCTGCCTGCCGGGGCTGGTTGAAATCGGCTGCGGACATCGAGGATGCTGCCCAGGCGACGTTCCTCGTACTCGTCCGCCGGGCCGATTCCATTCGCAACCGAGCCGCCCTGGGCGGCTGGCTCTATGCGGTGGCCGGCAAGGTCGCCCGCCGGGTGCGGCAGCAACAAAAACGCTGGCAACCGCTGGCCGTGGACGTGCCCGCCTCCGAGCCGGCCGACGATCACGAGTTACGCGATCTGCTCGATACAGAAATCGCCCGGCTGCCTGAAAAGTATCGCCTGCCCACGCAACTTTGCTATGTGGTCGGACTGAGCACCGCCCAGGCCGCCCAGCGTCTGGGCTGGCCGAAAGGAACCGTGCTTACGCGCTTGGCCTGGGCCCGCAGACGGCTCCAGCAAAACCTGTCCCGGCGCGGCGTTGCGCCGGCTGTGCTTGGCGGGGCAGGAAGCATGTTCGTGCCCCAGGTGCATGCTAGCTGGGTGCGGGCGACCGCACGGATCGCCTTGTGTCTGTTGACCGGCAAGGGGTTGGACAGTGCCGGCACTTCCGGCTCCGTCCTTGCTCTTACAGAAGGAGTGTTACGAACCATGTTTTGGGAACGAGTCCGGAACATTACGCTGGCAGTCGTGCTTGGATTGGGCCTCATCGGTTTTGGCGTCCACCGCTGGGTCTGGGCCGCGGATGGCCCGACCAAAAACCACGCGGCATCCGCGCAGGCCTCCGAGGATAACGAGGGTCAGCCCGAAAGGGCCAAGCCTGGCCCGGTCGCCCGCCGTCGCGAGATCGTGATTCGGCTTCCTGTGGGGACCTTTGTCAAGGAAGTGGAAGTGGCGCCTTATGGTCACGGCCGGCTGACGTGGACCTACGAAGACGAGCGCGTCCTCGGCCATATCGAAGGCGCGGTCATGGGGGCGGAGTTTGACTTGACGACCGAAGCGGAATACTCGCTCAGCAGCAACGGCACGATCTACGGCGTACTCACCAGCGTGCGGCTGACGCATCTCAAGATGCCGGAGGGCCAAGAGTGGGAACACCTCAAGCCGATCGCCAGTCTGTGGCAAGCGGCCGAGCCCCTGGTGAACGAGTTCATGATCGACATGCCGTTCAGCTATCGTTTTCGCGTTCAGGGCGACCGGTTGGTGATCAGCAATTTCCGGATGCTGCTGGCCGGTCCCAATCCTCTGGGTAAACTGGGTGCCCTCGGGACCGGCAAGGGAGACGCGCCCTTCGAGATCCTTGCGTGCTTCCAGGCTCTTGGCACGGCCATCGAAGGGACCTACACGGCCGGCGAGGCGCGGGACAGTCAACCCGCTCGGCGATCCAACCATCGATCGTCTGCCCGGCCGGCGCCATACTTCGGTGGCAGATCCAGAAAGTGACGCCTCTGTGCGACGCTGCGCTAAATGGTTTAGCCGCGAGCCTCGGGCGAGCGCGACAGTCATCCGCACGATGACGCCCGCGCTCGCCCGAGGCTGGCGGCTAAACGATCGTGGAAGCACGAGGAGGCCTTGCACAAGATGTCTGTGACCGTAAGGCGAGCGAGACGCCCACCGCGCCTTCTCTCGATGAGAAGGCAGTTCGCGGCGGCGGGTTTGGTGTCGCTAACTCTCGCCGCTTGGCTGGCACGAGCGGCCGACGTGCCGGCGGACGCGGGCACCATTTGCGGCGCAGTCCAACGGCTTACGTCGGCTCAAATGCAGGCGGATTTCGATCTGATGCGGCACGCGCTCGAAGAAGCACACCCGGGCCTGTACCGGTATTCGACGAAAGCCAAATGGATCGCGAATTCGATGTGCAGCGGAGGAAGCTGTCGCGGTCGATGACCACAGAGCAATTCGAGGTGGTGGCTGCTGGTACCTAGCCAGGTCAGGGCCGGCTGCTCGCCATCCTGGCGTATGATCTGGTACGCCAGGCTGGGCTGCGCCGACACCGGGTTGTTCTTGATTTGGGCGAAGACCTGGCGCTCCGGCTGCTCGGGGTCTGGCCCAGCCAGCCAGGACGACCGGCAAAGGCCGGTAAAGCCGATCGACGCCAGGCCGGGATACATGGCCCGAGTTCGCAGCGACTGGTTGCGATGGCGAATGAACAAGATCGTGCAGCCATGCCGCTCGGCCAGCGCCTTGACCGGCCCCAGTGCGGCGCGGACGCTCGGATCGCTCGTCACATGCACCGCTGGGTCCAGAAACGCCATCAGCGGATCGATGACCACCAGGCGGGCGTGCGTCTGTTCGAGGGCATCATCGAGCAGCTGCAACCGGCTGGGAAGCCGGAAGTGCTACTCGCTCCCTTCGCCCTCCTTCAGCACATCGAAAGGGCGCAGGTCAGTAGCCAGGGGTGCAAACCGGTTGCATCCCTGGCTACTAACCTCTGCCCCTTTGGGGCGAAAACCGCTACGGACCTCCGTCATTTTCTGGTGCCTTTAGTGTCCCGTGTTGGAAGGCAGGCCCGTGCGAATCCGGTGCGCCTCCTCCAGCAACTCCATCAGCACATCCGCCTGATCGCCCTCCAGGGCCTCCTGGAACTGCTGCAACCGTTCGCGAAACCGGGTCAGGGCGGTCAGGAGGGCTTCGCGATTTTGTTGGAAGATGCCACACCATAAATTGGGATCGCCGGCCGCCACGCGGGTGGTGTCGCGGAAGCCGGTGGCGGTCAAGTCGACCAATGTGGACGGCAAGATACCGGCCAGCGTGGCCGCCACCAGGTGCGGAAGATGACTGGTGACAGCGAGGGCCGCATCATGATCTTCGGGGCTCATCACCCGCACCCGTGAGCCGAGCGCTTGCCAGAACGCTGTCGTCCGCTCCAGGGCCGCGGCCGCCGTTTGCGGCGTTCGGGTGACAATCGTGAGCCGGCCCTCGAAGAGTTGGCCGTCGGCGTGGGCTGGGCCGCGCTTCTCCGAGCCGGCCAGCGGATGACTGCCCACGAAATCCACACCGGCCGGCAGCCGACCTTCCACGCCGCGAACGAATACTGCTTTCGTGCTGCCCGCATCGGTCAAGAGGGTACCGGCCGAAACGTAAGTACTGGCCGTTAGCACTTGCTCGACCAGGCCAGCTACCGGCGTGCAGAAGACGACCACATCGGCTCCTGCCACGCCGGCCTTGAGATCGAGTGTGCCCTCGTCAATGGCGCCGCGGGCCAGGGCTTCATCGAGTGTCGTCTGTTTCCAACCGACTCCGCGGATGCGGCTCGCCAGCCCCCGGCGGCGTGCGGCCAGGCCGATCGAGCCACCGATCAAGCCGACACCGACGATGGTCAGGGTCCCGATTTGCATGGTCATCCAGATTTGGACGAAGCGCCGTGGAAAAGAAGGACACGACCGGCTCTCCTGGGCAGAGTGTACCAAATCATAGCTGATTGGGGAGAGTTGGTATAACGAGCGGCGGGCTTTACACCCCCGGAGGGATGCATCCCTCCGGGGGTGTAAAACTCGCCCTTCGCTGTAGCCACCGCTGTCACTCTTAGATATTGGTCAGCGTGTCCGTGCTGCCCTTGTTGTTGAGGATATCGTACGGCGTCGAGCCGGTGGTATGGGCGAAGAACCAATCCAAATCGGAGGTGCTCTTGCCATTGAGCGTATCAGGCAGGTCGTTCGTACCGGAATCGAACACCGACTGTGCGGCTGGTCCGGACAGCCCGTCCAGCGGGTCGGCGAAGGAGGCACTTTCGATGGTGCTGATCACGGTCTGGTAATTGCTCAGCGTTGCCGTTTTCCAAGTGGCAAGGATCGTCTGTAAGGCCGCGATATTGCTGTCATAGCTGGTGGTGCCCGCAATCATGATATCGGCCCCGGCCGACCAGAGCGTGTCACCGCCGCCTGAGCCGCCGATGAGGATGTTGTGCCCCTTGTTCACCCGGAGCACGTTGACATTCGCATCGCCCACCAGGATATCGCCGCCATTGGCTGACCCCGTGATATTCTGGATGTTGGAGATCGCGCCGGCGACGCCCGTGGCCGAGCCCAGCGGCAAGTCCACCACCACGCCACTCGCCGTGTACTTCGCGTAACTGAGCGTATTGACCCCGCCACCACCATTGAGAGTGCCGCTCAGGCTGCCACTGATGGTACCGAGGGGGCTGACAGTCGTAGTGAAGTTAAAGGTGTCCGGACCGGTGCCACCGGTGATGCTGGCATTGGCCGGGCCGACAATGTTGAAGATATTGCCCGAGGCGCTATTGTTGCCGGTGATGGTCCAGGGGATGGCGCTGCCGGTGGTGTTGGAGACCACAAACGTGCCCTTGTTGAAGGTGACGTAGTCGTGGCCGAGGGTGAAGGTGTCCTTGGTGGTCAGCGAATCGTTGATGGTGATCGTATCTGTGCCGTTCCCTGGGTACAGGATGATCTCTTGCCCCGAGGCTGGCGCGTAAGCGGGCAATGCCGTGGAACCATTGTCTTTCACGATGAAGGAACTGCTGCTGCCCTTGGTGATGACGAAGGCATTGTTGCCCGCGACCCCGCCGATCGCGACATTGCCACCCTGGATCTCCGTGGAGGTGATGTTGACCACCTGGGTGACGGCCGTGCTGGCGACGTTGTCCGTCAGGTTGGTGGCGACCACGGTGATGGTGTAGGGGCCGGTATTCGCATACTGATGGTCGGCCGTCAAGCCACTGGCGCCGGTGATCGTCTGCGAGGTACCGTCGCCCCAGTTGACGGCAAACGAGAAACCGGCAGAGTTATTGCTGGAGGCGGAGTCGTTGGCCGTCAGCACGTAGGAACGGTGCTGCATGGTCACGCCATCGGTCGGGCCCGCCAGCCCGCCGGTGACCACGTTGGCAGCCAGGGTTGCGGTCCAGAGCTGGTAGCCGTTGACGCCATCCGTCGCCTGGAAGAAGACCTGGTTGCCTGCCACGGTCATGTACTGCGGGTACGAGGAGCCCGAGCCGGGCACAATATCGGCCGACACCATCGTGCCGTTGGCCGTGCCGTCGCTTTGCCACAGTTCGTAGCCGTGCGTGTTATCGGAGCCCTCGAAGACGAGGGTGCCGTTGTCATTGGCAATGTAGGCGACATTGTCAGCCATCGTTGAGCCCGTCGTTCCCGCTTGCACGGTGCCCGTCCCGGCGGCGGTGCCGTCGGTCACACCTAACTGATCGCGGTAGTTCAGGTCAAAATTGGAGAAATAGAGTTTCGAGCCGACGATGGTGAAATAAGGAGTGTTATTCAGCGCTACGGGTTGGCCAGCCCCGTTCAGGAAAAGCGTTGTCCCGGCCAGCGTTCCATCGCTGCTCCACAACTCAAAGCGGGTGTTGTTGGACGAGTTGATCGCATAGGCCCCAAAGAACAGCTTGCCATTGAACGCGATGGGACTGAACGTAGAGTAGCCGCCAAAGATGTCCCCGACCTTGGTCACCGTGGTTCCATTGCTCGTCCACAGGGCGAACTGAGCCGGGGTGGGATCGTAGGCCGCGAAGAAGAGGGTGCTCCCGACCCCCATCAGGCCATAGGGTTCGGACCCGCTGTTGTTGACATCAGCTACCATGCTCGCCGTCGTGCCGTTGGACTTCCAGATGGCGTAGGTGCTTGTGGCCGAATCCCACTGCGTCCAGAAGAGATTCGTCCCAACGACGGTCAGATGGTACATCTGATTACCGGGGTCAAGATCGGCGACGACGACCGTGCCGGCAGCGGTACCATTCGACTTCCACAGCGCCCATTTGCTGTTCGCCTGGTCATACGCCCCGAAATACAAAGTCCCGTTCAGGTTTACAAAGGCATCGCCATTGCCGGACGCGAACGCGCCGCCGAACGGATTGGTGGCACTGCTGGCAAACAGCTCGACCGCGCTCTTGGTGGCCGTGCCGCTGGTCCACAGGTCATCACCATTGGTGCCGTTAGCCGTGAAGAAGAGCGTATTGCCGACGGCCGTGTAATTCCCCTCGCTTGTGGGTACGGTCCCGGTGCTGGTCTGCACGAGCAGCGTATTGGCCGACGTGCCGTCGGACTGCCAGAGGAACGTGCCGTTGGCGTTAGGATAGGAAGTGTTCGCGGTGAAGAACATCTCATTGCCGACAGCTACGAAGTTCTGCGGATAGGAATCATCGGGCGTGGTATTGATGTCCTTGAGCATGGCCGTGCCGGCCGCGGTGCCAGTGCTGGCCCAGATCTCCCAGCCGTGCGGGTAATTGCCGCCGCTGTCCACGTCGTAGGCCGGGAAGAACAATTGACTGCTGGTCGCGACCATCCCCTGATTGTTGTCCTGGCCGATGCCCCGGACCACGCTGCTGGAGGTAACGGGCACCGTGCTGGCACTCGTTCCCGTCGTTTTCCAGAGGTCGTAGCTACTGCTGTCCCCGGAATTCTGCGCGACGAAGTACAGCGTCGAGCCGAGGACCGTCAGGTACTCGGGGTAGTAATTGTAGGGCGTACTTCCGCTGGTCTCGACGTTACCCGTGTTGGATGTGGTCGATGAGCCATCGGTCTTCCAGAGCGAAAAGCCATTCGTGGTATCGTAGCCGCTGAAGTACAGGGCGCTGCCGAACACCTGCATCTGGCTGTTGCCCTGGAGTTGGACGGGCGTGACCCCGCTGGCGTACTTGAAGGCCGCCGGGGCGTGCGTGCCATCATAGCTCCACAAGGCCCAGCCGGTGTTCGGGGCAGTGGAATCGACGACCTGGAAATAAAGCTTGCTGTTGAAGCCGGTCAGTTGGTCAAACTGGTTTCCCGTGGTGCCGATATCAGCAACCATGGACGTTCCCGCCGCCGTGCCGTTGCTTTTCCACAAGGCATAGAGACTGTTGGTGCTGTCGTACTCCTCGAAATAGAGAGTGCTGCCCACCACGGTGTAGTTAAACGGCTGATTGCTATTGAGCGGCGTCACCACCCCGGTGCCACCGGCCGTGCCATCGCTGCTCCACAACTCGTAGTTGCCCGTGCTGCCGTTGTAGTTATCGAAGTAGAGCTTGTTATTGAAACTGGTGAAGTTCGCCAGGTTCGTGGGAGCGCTGGTATTCGGCTGAACCGCGTGGGTGCCCGTGCTGGTCCCGTTGCTGACCCAAAGATCGTAGCTGTTGTTGGTCCAATCGTAGGCCTGGAAGAAGAGTTTGCTGCCGACCACGGTTTCGGGATAATTGCCCGAATAATAAACTGCGACATTGTCGCCGCCGGCCAGGAAGGGGACCGTGCCGGCGACGGTGCCGTCGCTGGTCCACAAGTCTTGGTAGCCGAAGGTGGCATCCGTGGCAGTGAAGACCAGCTTGCCACCCAAGTTGACAAAGTGGCTGAAGCTCGACAGGCGGTTGCCGAAGGTTAACTGCGTGGTGCCGCCCGGAGTGCCGTCCGTCTTGAACAAGGCCGCCTGATTGTCTTGGACGTTGGCGCTGAAGAACACGGTCCCACCGACATTGGTGAGGTTGATCGGGTTTGAATCGTGCGTATAGGTGTTCAGGACCGCGACCATGCTCGCCGAAGGCGTCAGGCGATCTTCCAGGGCACGGACCTGCAATCGCGAAGGCTTTTTCCGCCTTGAGGTCGATCGCGACCGTGACTGAGCATGGTATCTGTTGCTGCGACGCAACCAGGAGAGCAACGGCATGAGCAATCTCCAGTAAATGGGGTGCGAGCGCGTCCGCGCACCCGGTACAGCGAGTCAAAAATAGACGATAGGGCCTTCTCGATGGGAGGCGTATCCGAGATCAAGCAACCGTCAGACGATTGTCCCGTAAAACAAAACGATGCGACCGGAGCAAACGGGATGCCGCCCCCAACAGGCACGAGTCGTGAAACGTAGGATCCTCTTTGTATCGGTTCCGGAAAGCGGAAAGGCTCAAGGCGGCGCGTGCGCTAGGGCAGACGCCCCCTGGGCAGGGCTTCCAGCGCTGGTGGCAGGGCCTCATGGACTGACACCGGCAGGCACCAGCGTAGCGGGGCCAATTCGTGAAGTCCAGCAGATTCTTGCTCATTTTTGCACTTTTTTACATCGCTGGCTTGGTGCGTGCCCCGTAGCACTGGATCGCGTAAACTTTTGGCATCATTCCGCAAATGCATGTAAATAAATGCAAACATTTAGGCTTGGGCTTGTCTGAAATGTCGGCTGCCCGGCCTTCGTTTAGCCGCGAGCCTCGGGCGAGCGCGGACGTCATGGCGAGCGCGACTGTCGCGCTCGCCCGAGGCTCGCGGCTAAACAATCGGTGATGTGTCTTAGCTGCTCGTGACACTGACCATGAACAGACCAATCACGACACCAGCCTGAAGTGCCGACAAGAGCAACCCGCTCGTCGCCAGGATCATGTGATCGCCGCGAGTGCGGATGGCCGCGGCGCCCTGGCCGACGCCGAGGGCCGCCACAAAAGGACTGGCCAGGATCAGGATGCCGACCAACCCGGCCGCCCCTTCGTTGACCCCGTCTCGCGTCAGCAGCACGGCAACTACCAGGGTAAGCGCTACCAGTCCCGACGCAACCAACCCAAACACCAAGGAGAGAATCGCCTGGCGCAGATGACGCCGGGCCTCTTCGGGCGCGGCTTCGCGACTTTCGAGGGCGCGCTCCACACAGGCGGTGCAGATGGCCAGGCCGTGCCAGCGCGTCCAGCAGACGGGACACATGTAGTTACCGCAGCGACGGCAAGTCGAAACGGAGCGATTGTGCGGGTGCAGCGCGCACACGCCCTCGTCGGCGTCGCCACCGGCCTGGGCGGGCTCGGGCACACGCGGTCGTTCGAACAGCGGCTCCAGGCAGCGCGGGCAGCGCGCCCCAGCGGTGTCTTCGTCCTCACGGATGCGACTGCGACAGTGGCGGCAGCGGAATGACATCGTCCGGTCTCGATTCGGTGAGCTATCAAGTTTTCGGGTAGCTGAATTCGCCAGAATTCAGCCGGGCTGAATTCTGGCGAATTCAGCTACCCCAGACCGTCAGATCGTCTTGGTCATGAAGGCCGTCAGCAAGCCGCTCAGCATGATCCCCACCAGGCCAATGACGATCCCGGAGATGGCCAGTGACCGCCCACTGAGTTTGGGGTCGCGCTCAATCTGCACCAGCGCGATGGCGCCGAGCACCAGGCCAACCAGCGGCACGGCAGCACCCAGAAACCCCAGGCCAGCCTCGCCGGATTGTTCCGCGGCCCCGGTCACGCACAGGCTGATAGGCGCTCCGCACAGGGCCAGCACCGTGGAGATGATCGCCGGCACGGAAACGCGCGTCGGCCGCTGAAGCCGGCGCAGGCGGAGGTTCTTGCACGGTCCGCAAAGGGTGACGCCGCGTAGCCGCACTACACAATCGTCGCAGAACCGGACACCACAATCCTCACAGCTTTGCGTGGCCGGCGTGTTCTCGTGCTGAAAGCACACATCGGCCGGCTCGACATCGGCCTCTTCAGGCACGGGCTGCACCACCAGTTCGGCCGGGGCCGCCTCCACGACCGCTGCGGGCGGTTCAACGTCCAGCGGTTTGCGGGCGCTCCAAGGAACCTGGTTGGCCTGGCCGCAATCGCAAGCGACCATCATCCCCGCTTCTTCCACGGGCCGCTGCTGGAGCTTGCCACAGTGCGTACAGGTGAATTCAATCATGGTGTCCATTCTACCGGCGTCCGCTCATCTGTTCCTGGGTATTCGGCTCGGACGTCAGCACGCGGGCCAGGCGCAGCACAAACTTCTCATCGCTCTGAAACTCTTCTGCTTCCAGGCCCAGCTGGTTACGGGCATATTCGGCCACGGCCGCAAAGAGTCTGGCCCGATCGCTGACCCGTAATTGATCGCGACGCAGACAGAGGTCGAGCAGTGTTTGCTTTTGCGCTCGGTCCAGCCCTTCCAAGCGCTGTCGCATGCCCCAGGCGTTGCCCCAGTCTTCGTCCTGGCGCATGTCATGCAGGGCCCGGATCAAGGAGCGCTGCCGCTGGACATAAACGACCAGGGTGCCGGCGGCCAGGTCGCCCAGGCGGCGATTTTCCCGATTGGACATGGCAGCCAGGAAGCCGACACCGTAACAGGGAACCAGCATGAGAAAACCGGGGAAGGCATCGACCCAGCGAACGATGTTGCGCACGGCCGCCTCAAAAAACGACGGGCTGGTGCCCTTCCGGCTCAGCACGCGAATGCCGACCAGCCGTTTGCCGGGCGTCTGTCCATGCCAGAGCCACTCGAAGAACAGGAAATAACCCCATTGCAGAACGAACAGCCAAATCATGAGGACAGCCATGCCCACGCCGGGCCGGACCACATCGAACACACCAGCCATGAGTACGCCCAGCGTGCCCAGCACCACCATGATGCCAACATCCACGAGCCAGGCCAGCAGCCTCACGCCCAGGCCGGCCACCCGGTAACTCAAAACGACCTTCTCCGTCGTGATGATTTCATGGCGCAGCATGGGGTTCCTCCGCCGTCGCGGCATGCCGGCCTCGGCCCAGGACCACGAGATAGACAATGAACAACGTCGCGGCCACCGCGGCCGTCGCCAGCTTGAAGTCCTCGCTCAGAAACCGGTTGGGTGCCCGCGCCACCACGGCCTCCAGGATGGCTGCCACTGCCAGGAGCGGCAAACAGCCAGACACGAGAAAGACAGCCTGCTTGCCACAGCGGGCCAGCTCGTACAGTCGCGGCCAGGGCCGGGCCTGGATCAACCCCTGAGCCAGCACCAAACCAGCCGCGCCGCCGATCAGGGCCGCTGGAATCTCCAGCACGCCGTGCGGCAACACCCCGGTCAGGAGGGCGCGAAAGGCCCCGGCCCGCACAAACACTGCCGCCAGGGCCCCCAACATTAATCCATTGGAGATGAGCAGCCAGACGGTGCCGACGCCGAACGTGATGCCCAGGCCAAACACCAACAGCGACACCGTCACGTTGTTGCGGAACAGAAAACCCGACATGCCGACCAACTGGCCGGTGGTGGCCGCCTCGCTGGATTCCTCCTGGCCTGTCGAGCCGGGCTGGATCATGGGGAAATCGCGCGGCAGTAGGTAGCCGGTCGCCGCCGGATCGAGCCAGGCCGCTCCGAACCCGAACGTCGCCCCGACGGCAAAGAGCGCCACCGCCAGAAGAAAGTGCGGCAAGTAGCGGCGGAACACGGCGGGGTAGCCCAGAATATAAAAGCGGAGCATCCCGCGCAGGTCCGCCTTGCTCTTGCCGTAGATGACCACGTAGCAGCGGCCGACCAGGTCGTTGAGGTACTCCACG
>Ga0070739_10007162_pt1 | contig 11957 bp, 13 predicted proteins | sample Coa_R1_7_FD_66445 | JGI IMG/M metagenome (GOLD analysis project Ga0070739, IMG submission 66445) | Surface soil microbial communities from Centralia Pennsylvania, which are recovering from an underground coalmine fire - Coalmine... | ecosystem: Environmental > Terrestrial > Soil > Unclassified ... | reverse complement strand
CTACGCGATGGTCAGCGACCGGGCCGGCGAGCCGCTCAGCGGCGCCGCCCAGGCGCGCGCAGCGGGCGAGGTCGAGCTGCGCTTCCACGACGGTGCCGTGGCCGCCACCGTATGCCCGCAGCCCCCGGGTGCGCTCACGGCCGGCGGCCCATGACCGAGCCGCCCACCTACGAGGCCGCGGTGGCGCGCGTGGAGGAGATCATCCGCCGCCTGGACTCGGGCGAGGCGGGACTGCGCGAGACGCTCGACCTGGTCAAGGAGGGGCGCGACCTCGTCGAGTACTGCGCCGGCGAGCTCGAGGCGGTCGGGCAGCGCCTCGAGGAGCTACGTCTCGAGGAGCTCGTGGCCCGCCTCGAGCGCGGCGGCGCTCGCCGAGATCCGGACGTCTGAGCGCTGGCGCCCGGCGCGCTTGGCGCCGTACATGCGCTCGTCGGCCAGCCGCAGCGCCGCCCGGACGTCGTCGACGTCCTCCGGCACGCGCGCCAGCCCGCACGAGGGGACGACCGCGTAGTCGGGCCCGTGCTCGGTCATGGCCACCTGGATCTCGCCCAGCAGCCGCTCCTCCTCGGTCTGGGAGCCGTCGAGGATCGCGCAGAACTCGTCGCCCCCGATGCGGAAGGCCTTGCCGTGCGGCGTCGCGACCGCGCCGAGCGCGCGCCCGAGCCGGCTCAGCAGAGAGTCGCCGGCCTCGTGGCCGAACTCGTCGTTGTAGGCCTTGAAGCCGTCGAGGTCGATGTAGACGAGGCTCAGGCGCTGACCCGCGCGTGCGCGAACGGCCGCCTCGTCGAGCTCGAGCTCGAGCGCGCGGCGGTTGCCCAGGGCGGTGAGCATGTCGGTCAGCGCGTGAGCCGAGGCCTCGCGCTCGGCGCGGTAGAGGGCCAGGCGATGAGCCCGCAGGCGCCGCCCGTAGTCGAGCAGGAAGCCGGCCTGGACGATCAGCATGACGGCGTAGACGGCCGTGGTGAGGACCGCCGCGGCGCCGGCCGGCCCGTAGATGAGCGGGGCGACGACGGCGGCCAGCACGGCGAGCAGATGGATGCCCCGCGGTCGCCCCTGGAGCACGGCGGCGGCGCCGAACACGTGGAGCTCTAGCACCAGCGAGAGCGGTGAGCGAAGGCCACCGGCAAGCCACTGGCCGACGCCTACCATGACCACGGCCGCCAGCGCGCTGACGAGCGTCTCGGTCGGGTGCACCTGGCCGCGCACCCGCTTCAGGCGCGCGATGTACAGCACGGCCCCGGCGAAGAGGAAGCCGGAGATCGCCCACCCGGCCCCGCGGCCAAGCGCGCGCGTGGGCGTGTGGTTCACGAGCAGGGCGCCCGTGAGCACCGTGGTGATGGCCCAGAAGATCCACGCGCGCTCGTTATGGGCCTCGGTGTCGAGGTCCCGCAGAGGTTCGGCCTGGCTTGCCATGTCGTTCAGCACCACATCGACGCGATGGCGACTGAACTTGAGGAGGCGAGTGCGTATCCTCGCCTCCGGTGAGCACGTTCGACCTCCTGGCCGACCTTCCCCTCGAGGTCGACGGGTATCGCCTCGAGGGGCTGCGGGCCGAGGTCTCGAGCGGGTTCGAGCGCCTCAGCACGGTCGTGCACCTGGAGGGCGGCGGTCTCGAGGGGGTCGGCGAGGACGTCGTCTATCAGGCCGAGGACCAGGTCGCGTTCCAGCGCGCCGGGGCCGTCCACGACCTCTCCGGGCGCTTCTCGCTGGGCGAGTTCTGCCAGCTCATCGACGGCCTCGACCTGTTCCCGGTGGAGCCGGTCACCGAGGTATCCCGCCTCTACCGGCGCTGGACCTTCCACTCGGCGGCGCTCGACCTCGCGCTGCGCCAGGCCGGCCGCCCGCTGCACGAGGCCCTCGACCGCCCGGCGCTGCCGCTCACGTTCGTCGTCTCGCTGCGCCTCGGCGAGCCCCCCACCCTCGAGCCCATCGAGCGCCGCCTGGCGCGCTATCCGGGGCTTCGCTTCAAGCTCGACCCGACCAGCTCGTGGACGCCCGAGCTGATCGAGGCGCTCGTGCGAACGGGCGCGGTCGACTCGATCGACTTCAAGTCGTTCTACCGGGGTACGATCGTCGACCAGGCGCCGGACCCGGTGCTCTACCGCCGCGTCGTCGAGGCCTTTCCCGACGCGTGGCTCGAGGACCCCGACGTGGTCACGCCGGCGACCGCGGAGGTCCTGGCCGAGCACCACGACCGCATCACCTGGGACGCGCCGATCCACTCGATCGCCGACATCGAGGCGCTCCCGTTTCCGCCCCGCATGGTGAACATCAAGCCCTCCCGCATCGGTGGCCTGGCCAAGCTGTGCGCCACCTACGACTACTGCGCCGAGCACGGGATCGGGGCCTACGGCGGCGGCCAGTTCGAGCTCGGGCCCGGGCGCGGGCAGGCGCAGTACCTGGCCTCGCTGTTTCACCCCGACACACCCAATGACCTTGCGCCGGTGGGCTTCAACCAGAGCGAGCCGCCCCCAGGGCTCCCGTCGAGCCCGCTGCCCCCGGCGCCCGCGGCGGCCGGCTTCCGCTGGGAGGGATGACGATGGCAGAGAGCTTGCAGGGGACGGTCGCGCTGGTCACGGGTGCCTCGAGCGGGATCGGCGAGGCGACCGCGCTCAGCCTCGCCCGGGCGGGCGCGGCGGTGGCGATCGTGGCGCGGCGCGCGGACCGGCTCGAGCGCCTGGCCGAGCGAATCGGCGCCGAGGGCGGCCGCGCGCTGGTCATCCAGGGCGACGTGGGCGAGCGCGAGCAGGCCGTGGCGGCGGTGCAGCGGACGGTCTCCGAGCTCGGCCGCCTCGACACCCTGGTCAACAACGCCGGCGTGATGCTCCTCGGCCCGGTCCTCGGCGCTCCGATCGAGGAGTGGGAGCGGATGCTCAGCGTCAACGTTGCGGGCCTCCTCTACTGCGCCCACGAGGCCCTCCCCCACCTGCTCCGGGCCGCCGAGGACTCCCCCCGGCGCGTGGCCGACATGGTCAACATCAGCTCGGTCGCGGGCCGGGTGGCGCGCAACGGCAGCGGCGTCTACAACCTGACCAAGCACGGGGTGGGCGCGTTCAGCGAATCGGTGCGCCAGGAGGTGGCGGGGCGCCACGTGCGCGTCTCCCTCGTCGAGCCCGGCGCGGTCGAGACCGAGCTGCCCTCGCACAACCGCCCGGAGATCCAGGAGGTGCTGGCCCGGCGATTCGGGGCGATGGAGCGCCTTCAATCAGAGGACATCGCCGACGCCATCCTCTACATCGTCACCCGGCCGCGGCGGACGGCGGTCAACGAGCTGTTGATCCGGCCGACCGAGCAGGAGGCGTGACCCCGGACCCGTAGCGCCGGCGCGCGGCTAGTAGCCGGCCGAGGCGATGAGGCTCGTCAGCTCGCGCGCGGCCGGCAGCTCGGTGGATCCGGCCAGCGTGACGGCCGAGATCCGGCGGCGGATGTCGATCCCGGCGAGCGGCCGGGCGACCAGCGTGCCGAGCGTGAGCTCCTTGGCCAGCGTCATGCCGGACAGGATCGAGACGCCGAGGCCGGCCTCGACGGCGGCCTTGATGGCCTCGATGCCGGTCAGCTCGGCCACCACGCGCAGCGACTCGGCGGGCAGGCCGGCGGCGGCCAGGCGCTCCTCGGCCACCCGCCGTGTGCCCGAGCCCGGCTCGCGCGTGACGAGCGGCTCGGAGGCCAGGTCCTCGAGCGCGACCTCGGGCTGGGCGGCGAAGCGATGCGTGGCGGCGGCCACGACGAGCAGCTCGTCGTCCAGCAGCGGCTCGAGCACCGCGCGCGGGTGGCTCACCTCGTCCTCGACGTAGCCGACGTCGGCCGCGCCGGCGAGCAGCGTGCCGATCACCCGCTCGCTGTTCTCGATCGACACCCGCAGGCGCAGCGTCGGATGGCGGCGCCCGAGCGTGGCCAGCAATCCCGGGAGCATGTACGTCCCGACCGTGCGGCTCGAGCTCACGCGCAGATCGCCCTCGACGGCGCCGCGCGCCGCCGCCACGGCGCGCCGCGCCTCCGCGAAGTCCCCCAGCAGCGTGTCGACGCGGCCGAGCAGCGCCGCGCCCGCCGCGGTCAGCTTCACCCGCCGCTGGGAGCGGTCGAAGAGCCGCCCGCCGAGCTCGAGCTCCAAAGCGGCCACCTGCTGGCTGACCGCCGACTGGGAGAGGTGCAGGCGGAGCGCGGCGCGGCTGAAGCTGAGCTCGCGCGCCACCGCTCGAAAGACCTCGAGGCGCCGCTGATCCACTGGGCCCGATCGTAGCGACCGATAAGAAGATCTGATCGTAGGACGTAGAATCGGCTTTGATTGCGCGGCCATTCGTGGCGATCCTCGTAGTGAATGTCCGCGCTCACCGATCGAAGCGATCGACCCGTCGTCCGCGCACCAGCGCCGGCCCGCCGCCCGGGCGCGGGCCTCGGCGCCCGGCGCCACGTCGCGGCGCTCGCCGCCTCGGTGGCGGTGGCGGCGGCGGCGCTCCCACTCGGCAGCCATTTCTCGCTGCTGGGCGCTCCGATCATCGCCCTGGTGCTCGGAGCGGCGGTGGCCACGGTGCGCCCGGTGCCCGCCTGGCGCGGCGCGCTCGGGGCGGGCAGCCGTTACGTCCTCCAGCTGGCGATCGTCGTGCTCGGCGCCACGATCAGCCTCCCCCAGGTGCTCCGCGTGGGCGGCTCCTCGCTGCCGGTGCTGGTGGGGTCGCTGACCGCGGCGCTTCTCGCCGCCCAACTCCTCGGGCGCGGGCTCGAGGTGCCCGACCGGCTGCGCGTCCTGATCGGCGTCGGCACCGGCATCTGCGGGGCCTCGGCGATCGCCGCCGTGTCCAAGGTCGTGGACGCCCGCGAGCGCGACATCCGCTACGCGATCTCGACGATCTTCGCCTTCAACCTCCTGGCCGCGCTGATCTTCCCGCCCTTGGGCCACCTGCTGGGGATGAGCCAGCACGCCTTCGGGCTGTGGGCCGGCACGGCGGTCAACGACACGTCCTCGGTCGTCGCCACCGCCTTCGCCTACGGTCACTCGGCAGGGACCTATGCGGTCATCGTGAAGCTCACGCGGACGGCGGCCATCGTCCCGGTGTCGCTGTGGCTGGCGGCCGCCGCGCTGCGCCGCGCGCCGCAGCCCGGCGAGCCACGGCTCGCCACCCCGCGCCGCGCGCTGCGGCACGTCGTGCCCTGGTTCCTGCTCTGGTTTCTCGCCGCCTCGGCGATCAACTCACTGGTCGGCTTGGACGCCGCCACGCGCACCGGCCTCTCGCACGCCGGCCTCGCGCTCACGACGCTGGCCCTGGCCGCGGTCGGCCTGTCGAGCAACTTCGGCGAGCTGCGCCGCACCGGCCCCCGGCCCCTTGCCCTGGGCGCGCTCGTGTGGGCCACGGTGACCGGTGTGAGCCTGGCCCTTCAGGGGCTCTAGACGCGCTGTAGGAGGGTCCCGGTGCCCAGCCCACCGCCGCAGCACATGGTCACGAGCCCGGTCTCCTTGTCGGAGCGCTCGAGCTCGTGCAGCAGAGTCGTGATCAGCCGTGCCCCCGTGGACCCGAGCGGGTGCCCGAGCGCCATGGCGCCGCCGTGGACGTTCACCCGGTCCATGTCGGGCTCGAGCTCGCGCCGCCAGGCCGCCACGACCGGGGCGAAGGCCTCGTTGACCTCGATCAGGTCGATGTCGTCGATCGTCATGCCGTTTCGCTCGAGCAGGCGCTGGGTGGCGGGGATCGGACCGGTGAGCATGATCACCGGGTCGACGCCCACCGTCGTCTGATCGAGGATCCGCGCGCGCGGCTGGAGCCCGAGCGCCTCCGCACGCTCGCGCGCCATGAGCAGGACGGCGGCGGCACCGTCGGAGATCTGCGAGCTGTTGCCGGCGGTGATCTTCCCGTCGGGCTTGAAGGCGGGCTTGAGCTGCGAGAGCGCTTCGAGGTTGGTGTCCGGGCGGATGCCCTGATCGGCGACGTAGGTGTCGCCGTTGACCCGCATGGGCACGACCTCGCGCTCGAAGCGGCCCTCCTCGGTGGCCCGGTGCGCGAGCCGGTGCGAGCGCACGGCCAGCTCGTCGAGCTCCGAGCGCGGAATCTCCCACCGCTCGGCGATCATCTCCGCCGAGAGCCCTTGGGGAATGAGGTTGTAGCGCTCCAGGAGCTCCTTGGGCCAGGGGCTTCCCACCTCGTCGACCCACTTGAAGCCCACCCCCATGGGGACGTGCCCCATGTGCTCGACGCCCGATCCGATCACCGTGTCGTGGACGCCGGCGGCGATCAGCGCAGCGGCGAAGTTCACCGCCTGCTGAGCCGAGCCGCACTGGCGGTCGATCGTGGTCGCCGGGGTCTGCACCGGCAGCCCGGCCTGCAGCCAGGCGTTGCGGGCGACGTTGAACATCTGCTCGCCGTACTGCTGCACGCAGCCGGCGATCACGTCCTCCACCTCCGCGGCCTCGATGCCCGCGCGCTCGATCACCTCGGCGTAGCAGCGACCGAGCAGCTCGTTGGGGTGGGTGTCCCGGTAGTAGCCCTTCTCGGGATGGCCGCGCCCGATCGGCGTGCGAACGGCCTCGACGATGACGACCTCGCGGCCACGGTCTGCGGGCATGCCGGCCTCCTTCTCCCGGACGCACGGGCGGCCCACGATTGGCGCGCCCGATGGTGACATTTGCGTACTGTACTCGAGCGACTGACCAGTCAATCGGGCCGCCCGGGATCCCGGGCGGCGGCCCTGGAACCAGAAATCGGAGACGACGTGCAGGAACGACTAGGAATCGCAGGCGCCGGGGCGATCGCTTGCGGTCTGGCAGTGACCGCCGCCCGGACCAGCCAGGAGGTGCTGCTGTGGGCCCGATCGCCGACCTCGGCTCAGCGTGCTCGCGCCACCGTCGAGAAGACCTGCGCCAAGCTCTCCGAGGAGGGCCTCGACTCCGACTGCGTGCGGGTGGTGACCGACCTCGAGGAGCTGGGCGGCTCGACGTTCCTGGTCGAGGCCGTCGTCGAGCACCACGGCAGTAAGGCAACCGTTCTGCAACAGCTGGCCCGCCACGCAGGTGAGGAGGCCGTGTTCGCCACCACTACCTCCTCGCTCTCGGTGGCCGAGCTGGCCGGCGCGTGCGGCCACCCGGAGCGCTTCGTCGGCCTGCACGTGTTCAACCCGGTGCCGCGGATGAAGCTCGTCGAGCTGGCCTTCCCCGACCAGGCCACCCCGGCCACGCGCACCCGCGCGCGCGCGCTGTGCGACGCCCTCGGCAAGACCGCCGTCGAGGTGCCCGACATCCCGGGCTTCGTCGTCAACCGGCTGCTCTTCCCCTACCTGTTCAGCGCGGTGGAGCTCCAGGCTCGCACGGGGATGGCGGCCGAGGACATCGACCGCTGCATGACGCTCGGCGCCGGGATGCCGATGGGCCCGCTGGCCCTGCTCGACTTCGTCGGTCTCGACGTGTCGATGGCCATCGGCGAGGAGATCGGCGTCGATGTGCCGCAGGATCTGATCGACCTCGTCGACGAGGGCGCGCTGGGGCGCAAGACCGGGCGCGGCTTCTACGTCTACTGACGTTGATGGTTTATCGATGGAACTTTTAGGGACCGTTGAGGACGGGGCCGCAAACTCCTCCGTGCGACGTACCTCATAGCAGCACCTCCTCCCCAGAAGCACAGCCGGCCCGTCCCCAGCGGGCCGGCTTCTTTTTGGGCCCGGCGCGTCGGGGGCGAGTGCCCAGCGGCCCAAGGCGCGACCCCCCGACGCCGGCGGCGCGACCCCAGACGTAACGAAGCCGGCCCGAGTGAGGGGCCGGCTTCATCTCTCCTCTCAACCACCGGATTGGCAAGTCGCTGTGCGATCAGCGCGCTACACCGGCCGTTGCCTGTTGCCGGTAAATGTAACGAATGGCGCGAGCTGGTGGTTGTCAGCGAAATCACGCCGCGCGGCGGTGGCGGATGCGAACCGCCTCCACGCGGTTCTGGCGCACGGATTCAACCCGGATCGAGAACCCGTCGGCGGTGATCGTGTCCCCGCGCTTGGGCAGGCGGCCGAGCTCGGCGAACACGAAGCCGCCCACCGAGTTGTAGGCGTCCGTGTCGACCGGCAGCTCGAGGCCGTAGTCCTCGAGGTCGCTCACGGCCACGTGCCCGCGCACGAACCAGTCGCCGTTGGCCAGCCGCCGCACGGCGCCGCCGGCCGGGTCGGTCTCGTCGGAGATCTCGCCCACGACCTCCTCGATGATGTCCTCGATCGTCACGATGCCGGCGGTCCGCCCGTACTCGTCGATGACGATGGCCAGCTCGGTGCGCTCGCGCTGGAGGTCCGCCAGCAGGTCGTCCAGCGGCTTTGTCTCCGGCACCAGCGGCGCCTCGCGCACCAAGGCGTCGAAGTGGGCGGCGGTCCCCTCGCGCATCATCAGCTTGACCAGCTGGTTGACGTGGACGATGCCCTTCACCCGGTCCTGGTTCTCGTCCTCGGTGGCGACCAGGCGCGAGTGGCCCGTGGACACGCACAGCTCGAGCGCGTCCTGGACGGTCTGGCCGACATCGACCGTGACCACAGCCGGGATCGGCGTCATCACCTGCCGCGCCTCCTGCTCGTGCAGGTGGAAGACGCCGGTCAGCATGTTGGCCTCGCCGATGTCGATCTGCCCTCCGGTCTGCGACTGGGCGATTATCCGCTTGAGCTCGTCCGGGGTGCCGCCGGACGGCTCGGCATCGGGATCGGTGCGCAGCAGCCGGCGCAGGATCCAGCGCGAGGAGTGGTCGAGGACCACGATGAAGGGATGGAAGAGCAGGCGCGAGAACTGCAGGGGCCGGGCGATCCGGCGAGCGAGTCCCTCGGCGTGCTGGATCGTGTAGAGCTTGGGCACGATCTCGCCCACGATGCTCTGCCCGGTGGTGATGATCAGGTAGGCGATGACCACGGAGATGACCACCGCCGCGGTGTCGCCGGCCCTGCCGCCGAACAGCGACTCCAGGGCGTGGGCGATCGCCGGCTCGCCCAGCGCGCCGATGCCGATCGAGGCCATCGTGATGCCGACCTGGCAGGCGGCGATGTAGGGCGCGATGTCTCCCATCTGGCGCAAGGCCAGTTGCGCGCCCCGGAGGCCCTCCTCGGCCAGCGCCTCCAGGCGCGCCCGCGAGGAGCGCACGAGCGCGTACTCGGCGATGACGAAGAACGAGTTGACGAGCACCAGCAGTGCCGTCAGGACGATGTCAAGCGCTCTCACGCCACCGTCCGCCTGGGGTCCCCGCGCGCCACCGGCCATCTGGCGCCCCGGGGCACTGCCGGCCGCCCGGCGTCCCCGCGCACCCTCGTCCTCGTGCGCGCCCTGCGGCCCTCCGCCTGTCTGGTGCTACTTCGGGATGGGTCGTCGTCGTTCATTCAGCGACGCAGGTACGGTAGCAGCCGCCTCCCGGGCCTCAGACGAGCGTGTCGATCTTGCCCGCCAGCGCGAAGTCGGCCTCGGTGATCCCGCCCGCCGAGTGCGTGCTCAGCACGAGCCGCACCCGGTTGTAGCCGTGCACGGTTATGTCGGGGTGGTGGCCCGCCTCCTCGGCCGCCTCGGCCACCCGGTCCACCAGCGCGATCGCCTCCCGGAAGTCGCCCAGCTTCAGCTCCCTGACGAGCGAGTCGCCCTCGCGACGCCATTCGCCGCCGGCCAGTCGCTGCTCGATCGCCTCGTCTGTCAGCCGCTCCGCCACCTGGCCGCCATCCTTTCCTCGAGTCCCCACGCTAAAAACAACTCCATGCGAATCGTAAGCCTGGTGCCCTCGGCCACCGAGATGCTGTTCGCGCTCGGTCTCGGCGCCGACGTGGTCGCCGTCACCCACGAGTGCGACTACCCGCCCGCGGCCCGCGAGCTGCCGAAGATCACCAGCGATGTCCTCCCCGCCGGCCTCAGCCCGGCCGAGATCGACGCGGCCGTGCGCGAGCGGACGCTGCGCGGGCAGTCGATCTATGCGCTCGACGACGAGCTCCTGCGCGAGCTCGAGCCGGACCTGATCGTGACTCAGGCGCTGTGCTCGGTGTGCGCCGTGTCCGCCGACGACGTGCGCGCGATCGCGGAGGAGCTCGATAGCCATCCGCGAGTGATCTCGCTGGATCCGCGCACGCTCGGCGAGGTGCTGGGCGATGTGCGCACGCTGGCTCAGGCCACCGGTGCCAAGGACGCCGCCGTCGATCTGATCCGCGACGCGTCGGCCCGCATCGATCGCGTGAGGCTGGCCGTGCGCGGCGCCCGCCGCCTGCGCGTGGCCGCTCTGGAATGGCTCGATCCACCGTTCGCCGCCGGCCACTGGACGCCACAGCTGATCGAGCACGCCGGCGGCGAGGACGTCCTCGGCTTTCCAGGCGAGCCCTCCGAGGAGCGCAGCTGGGAGGAGGTGGCCGCCGCTCAGCCGGACGTCGTGGTCGTAATGCCGTGCGGCTTCGACGCCGAGATCGCCCACCGCGAGGCCGAGATGCACCGCGACCAGCTGGCTGCCGTCGGGGCCGGCGAGGTGGTGGCCGTGGACGCCGCGGCCTACTTCTCGCGCCCCGGGCCGCGGATCGTCGACGGGCTCGAGCTGCTGGCCCACATCCTGCACCCCGAGGTGTTCGACTCGGCGCCCGGCGTGGCGCTGACCGTCGAGGTCTGAGACCGGCGGGCTAGGAGCCGAACCCGATGCCGTGCGGCACCAGTCCCTGGCCGCCGGAGACCGCGATCGCCGCGGCGACGCTGGCCGCGCCGACGATTACGCAGCCGAGCAGCGAGGCGGCCATCTGCCGCCGGCGCTCGCCCACCTCCACGACGAGCCAGCCCGTGATGAGCCCGCCCACCAGGCCACCGAGATGGCCGCCCAGCGAGATGCCGGCATAGGTCACGGACAGCACGAGGTTCAGCACCAGGACCGCCCCGAGGCCGCTCTGCCACAGCGAGATGCCGCGCGCCCGGGCGACGACGATGAGCGCGCCGAAGATGCCGAAGATGCCCGTGGAGGCGCCCACGACGGCCACCTGGGGCGCGAACAGCAGCGCGCCGAACGACCCGGTCAGCAGAGAGGCGAAGTAGATCAAGAGGAAGTTCACCCGCCCCACTGCGGGCTCGAGGGCCACCCCGACGAAGTAGAGCGAGAGCATGTTGATGAGGATGTGGAAGAGCCCGTCGTGCAGGAAGCCCGCCGTGACCAGCCGCCAGTACTCGTGGCCCTGCGAGATCGCCGCGCCGTAGAGCACGCCGTGGCGCACGACCCATCCGTTGCCGAGGCCGCCGCCCAGGGGAGCTCCGGACGCCGTCTCGACGATGAACACAACCACGTTGATCGCGATCAGCGCCTGCGTGATGACCGGCGTGGAGGGCAGGGTGCGGATCGTCTTGACCTTCGTGCGCTCGCGCGAGCACTCCGGGCAGCGCATGCCCACCGGAGTGGGCGTCATGCAATCCGGGCAGATGGGTCGCCCGCAGGAGGAGCACGAGACGCCCGTCTCGCGCGAGGGGTGGCGGTAGCAGACGGCCATCGGCCCTGACGCTATCAGCGGGACGCGCCGCTCATGGGACGCTGCACGCTCGCGCGTCTACGAGCGGCGGGGCAGGATCCGCCGAGCCTCGGCGCTCAGGTCGGCGAGCGTGCGCTCGGCCAGCTCGGTCAGGCTGCTCGACTGCTGCCGGCGGGCGCGATGGCGGTTGCGCACGCGCAGCAGCACGAGCGCCCCTCCCGCCCCCGCGCCCACGACGACCGCGGCGGCCGGCCGCACCCAGTTGCGCGGGTCGCGCATGGACGAGAGCTCCCAGGACTCGAGCTCCTCCTGAGCCAGCTCGGTGAGGCTGATCAGCGTCAGCTCGAGCCGCCGGGCCAGGTCGGCGGACGGCTCGACGGGCGCGAAGGCCTCGCGGAGCAGCGCCTCGAAGTCCGCGGCGCCGGAGGTCACGAGGCGGCGCCCTCCACCGCTCCCTCCGAGACGATGCCCTCGAGCTGGCGGATCGCGCGGTGCAGGAGCACCTTCGTGGCGCCGTCGGTGCGCCCGAGCGCCCGGGCGATCTC
>Ga0070739_10007160_pt1 | contig 11961 bp, 11 predicted proteins | sample Coa_R1_7_FD_66445 | JGI IMG/M metagenome (GOLD analysis project Ga0070739, IMG submission 66445) | Surface soil microbial communities from Centralia Pennsylvania, which are recovering from an underground coalmine fire - Coalmine... | ecosystem: Environmental > Terrestrial > Soil > Unclassified ... | reverse complement strand
TCCTGGCGCTGATAGCGGCATCGCTGGCCGCCGTGGGCGCTCTGGTGCTCGGAGTTCCCTATGCCGTCGTGATCTTCTTCAGCAGCTTCCTGCTCTCACTGGTACCTGTCATCGGTCCGGTCGTCCTGCCCATTCCCCCCTTGGTCATTGCCCTGATATTCACCTCTCTCCCGACGGCCATCATCTACCTGGTGTGGCTGTTGGTGGCGGAGCAGATCACGACCAATATCATCGGCCCTCGAGTTCAGGGGCAAAGCGTGGGCATCCACCCCTTGGAGGCGATGGCGGCTGCCCTCTTGGGATTCCCCATCGCCGGCTTCCTGGGCGCGTTCTTCGCCGTCCCCATCGTGGCCTTCTTGCACGTAGTCGTGCAGGAGCTGCTTCATACGCGCAAGATTCGCCTCGCCGACGAGCAGGAGGCCGCAGCCGCAATCCACGCTGCCGCCGCCTCGGCAGCCGTGGCACCCAAACCCGAAACCTCCTGAGGGCAGTATCGGCACGCATCTCGGGGCTCGCGACGTCCCAGGGCACGCGGGCGTCCTCCTGCGTCGGAGGCCCCTACAAGCGATATCCCGCCAAGCGGTGTCCCGCCCAAGCGATATCCGCGCATTACGGATCGAGCTTGTCGGTGTAGGTCTTTTAGAGGGGGGCGCGAGGTTGACGAGCGCGGCCGCGAGGTCTTGGCCCTACCCTTCCCGAAGTTGACCGGCGGACCGTGAAGTCACCGCACGGCTCCAGCTCACTCTCCGCCCTGGCTAGAGCCCTATAGTCGCAAGCGGAAGCAGGCCGCCGGAGTCTCTAGGCGGGTTTGGCCTCGATCGGGCGGTACTGCGGGTTCGAGGTCAGGAAGGTGTCGACCGAGGTAACGCACGCAAGCCTGATGTCGTACCGCCGGTTACCGCCGTACCGTCTGAGGGCGTCACGAAACGCCACCTGAGCCTTGGGCCGGTCGGGGAATACGTCCAGATGCGTTCCCCGGTCATTCTCGGTGTCGGCCACCGCCAGAACCCAAATCCAACGCTTGATCATGTCCTCACCGTCTCCCTCTTCATTATGCGTCCCCCGAATTGTGAAAGCAACATGAACGCGGAGGGCGGAAACGTCGAACATGCTACGTCGAACTTGAAGAGCCGGGGGTCAGGCGCGCGCGGACAGTTATGATCTCTCGTCGCCAAGGTACGAGCTGCAGATATGTCTCTCCGACTCGAAACTCCAACTCGAAACCCGAACCGAAATCAGGACTCGTTACCTGAGCGATAAAGGAGGGAACGAGCGATGAGAGGCTGAAACAGTGACCGATCTGTATCTGGTGCGACACGCCAAGGCCGAGCCTGCTGTCCCGGACAGCGAGAGGCCTCTCAGCAGGACCGGTCGCCGGCAGGCGGACAATTTGGCGCGGTGGCTCGGCGATATCGGCGTCGAGGTCGACCGGATCGAGCATAGCCCACTGGTTCGAGCCCGGGAGACGGCAGAACGGCTGGCAGGAGTGCTACAACGCGACCTGCGTGAGAGGGAGGATCTGAGGCCGGGATCTGACATAGGCCGGTTGGTTCGCCGCCTGCGAGATGAAGTTGGATCGGGCGTCCTTCTTGTGGGGCACAACCCGGGGATCGAACGCCTCGCCCACCTCTTGACGGTCGACACGCAGACCGATCACCCAAGTTTGATCTTTCACACGGCATCGGTCGCGCGCCTTGTACCGCTGGAAGGCTCCCGGTACGCCTGCGACTGGTTGGTCAGACCCAACCTTCTCCAGGGTTAGAAGGCACCGATGCTGGGTGAGGCAGACGGCGTTCGATTCCGAGGATGCGGCTGCGCCTAACGGCCAAGTTCGCCTGCAGAACGTGTTGCACCTGGGCCGGCCACTCGCGAACCGGCCCAGGTGAACGTGCTGCCGTTGATCTCCCTTATCCTCGGTGCGTCAACCAGGGAGTGTAGTTGACCCGTGGGGCGACGGAGTCGCACCTGCCGGTGTTGGGTCCAGTCTTGCAGCCCCACCAGTTGTAGGTAGCGTCGAGCGGACCGGCGGCGTCGTTGTACCAGCCCGTCCCCGTATTTCCTGTCAGGAATGGGCCAGACGAGGATCCCGGAACATCATTGTCCGTGACCACATTGGCGTGGGCAGACAAGGATAGGCCGCCGGCAAGAGCGCAGTCGGAGTAACCGAAAGCACTGAAGATGTTGGTCTCATCCGTATAAAAGCTGTTGGTGTTTCCCGTGATCACGTTCCCTATGAAGACATTGCTGGTTGGAGAACAGCCATAGCCCAGCAGGTCTGTCGTGACTAGGGCCCCGATGCTGTCCTGTAAGCCTTCGCCGTCGACGACGTTGTAGGCAAAGGTAATCGTGGGAGTGGGCACGGCACCTTCCCCAGTGCCGTAACTCGAGAGCCCCACACTGCAGTTCCTGATCCGGTTGCCGGCAACATAGACCGGGCTGTAGGCGGCAAACACAAAGATGCCGTAGCCGCCCTGGGCGCTGTTGCAGTCTCGCACCGAGTTGCCGGCGATCACGTCCGTCGAGCCGAATTCCCCGCTGTTGTCGGTATGGAGGCCGCTGCCGGAGTTGGTGACGGTGTTGTCGAGAAACTGGATGCCGTTTGAATGGTTGCTGCTGATAGCGTCGCCGGCATTTGACACCCTGTTGTCGGCGAAGGTTCCTGAGGCGGCGAAGGAAAACATGGCAATCGATGAGTAGTCGCCCTGGACGTTGTTCACCGTGTCATGGGTAAAGGTGAAAGATACGCTTGCGCTCAGCCCAGTGGCGTAGATGCCTCGGTGGAACACGTTCTCCACCGTCACGTGATTGACGTCGAGAGCGCTGTAATTGCCGGACGTGAAGTCGGTAACGATCCCGTTTCGGGCGTCGATATCGGAGCCCCCGACGGTCACGCCGCTGCTGATGTTCGGATTGTTACCGTCGACGGTTAGCCGCGAGATCGTGACGTTGTTGGCTTGGACCAGGAAGACGGCACTGTCCGGCGTACACAGAGTGCCTCCTCCCGCGCCACCGCAGTTCGGATCCGATACCGCCGGCTCGACGATCGTGTCGTCCTGGCCCGCACCCCTGATGGTCACGCCCTTGGTCACGTCGACGTTCTCCACGAAGCCGCCCGGGCAGATGACGATGGTATCGCCGTCACTGGAGGCGTTCACGGCGCCTTGGATCGTCTGGTAGTCGCCTCCGTGCTGGCAGACAGTGCGAACCGTCCCCGTATTCATGCGACGAAGGTCGCCTCCGAACGCGTGCACCGCCCGATGACCGCTCAGCATTTTCAGCCGGCTCGTAGCCGGCCGCATGCCGGCATCACCGAGGTTCACATGGGGGATGTTCACCGCGATGTGGCTGGTCCCCGGCCCTCTTGCGGTCTCTGGTTGGCCGTGGGCCCAAGCGGTTGTGCCGGCACCGAGCGCTAAGACGAGGGACGCGACGACAGCGGATCCTGCAATGAGTCGCTTCGACATTGGGGTAACCTCCCCGTCGACAATGTGCTCCGGATCGGTTGCGCCACTCGCTCCCATGACGGATCAGCGCCCATGGTTCCTTCCTCCCGTCACGATCCACACTTCCAAAGCCGTTGTAAGCATACAGTATGGGCATTCAGGTTGCAATACGTTGTTCTGGTGCTCCTTCAGTCGACCGGGTTTCCGTTCTGATTTGCCGCTCATGAGGTCTCATCGCAGGACCGTACTCAGTACCCACCCAGGCCGACCTTCGTCGCTCCGTGCGCTATATAGGGGCACACGCCTGTGGAGGATCGCCGTGGCCCTGGAAATGCGCACCGAGTGTGAAGGCTGCCGTGTCAGCCTGCCGCCCGACGCCACGGCCTACATCTGCAGCTACGAGTGCACATTTTGCGGCACGTGTGCCGAGGGAACGCGGCTCATATGCCCCAATTGCGGAGGAGAGTTGGTGAGGCGGCCCAAGAGGGCGAGTCCCGCGGCCGGTCAACCGACTCAATCCGCTGAATAGACTTCGAAGTGCGCTGGTGTGTGTCAAGATTGCAGATTCATCTGAGTGCTTGGGAGGAAGACCTAATACGCCGCGCTTCAGAGTCAACACGGTGCTCGAAGTCTCAGCCTATTCGCCGCGCCTTGCAAAACACCTACGAGCCGAGGAGGCCGGAGGAGAAGCTGGCAGCCCTCGATGCCGGGTTCGGCATTTTGGCCGACCGCGACCCCAGCAGCGGCGAGTATGTGGATGCCATCAGAGGCGACGTGACGGACAGGCTGCGCCGTGTCACCTCGCAGTGAGGCTCCTCGACACGACGATTCGTCGTCGACCACCTAAGCAGACGGGTCAGGGCCAGGACACTTCCGCGGGGCGCTGCAGGCGGCGGCGGAATCCCTTGGAGCACGCGGGGCGGTGATTACCGATTCAGCCAGGGAGGAGCCTGTGGTTCGAAGAGATGGTCCACGGATTCTGCTGGAGACCGAGCGGCTGAGGCTGCGAGAATTTGTCGCGACCGATCTCAACGACCTCTATGCGCTGAACAACGATCCGGTCGTCATGCGCTTCATCAACGGAGGTATGCCCACGCCTCTGACAGATGTGCGCGACCGCATTCTCGCGCGGTACATGGAGCTCACTAGAGACGGTTCGGCACTGGGTCAATGGGCCGCCATTGAACGAAGCTCTGGACTCTTCATCGGCCGGTTCGGGCTGATTCCACGACAGGCGGACCGAGTCGATGAGCTGGATATCGGCTATCGGCTGCGCAAGGAGTCCTGGAATCGAGGATACGCGACCGAGGGAGCGCGGGCACTTATCCGCCTAGCGTTCGACGTGATTGGAGCCGATGCGGTGTTTGCGACCACCTATGAGCACAACGCGGCCTCGCGCCGGGTCATGGACAAAGCCGGCATGCGCCTACTCCGACGATTCCGCATGACGCCTGAGCAGCTCAAGAATGACGGTGCGCACCATGCGGTCGGTGACCAGGTTTGGGACGGCGAGGACGTCGAGTACGTCATTACCCGAGAAGAGTGGTCTCAAATTGCGGCAGGGTGTTGAAATGGGAGACCGAGTCGCCTTCGGGACGGACCACGCCTCCAGAAGGACCGGCAGCAGTGCAGATTAGTCGACTTTAGGTTGGAGGGCCGGTCAATTCAGTCGCTGTTGGAGCAGCATCCGCTCGGCTGGATTCCCAGTGAGACTCAGCGCCTGCCGGTCAGCCCGGCGGGCGTCGTTCATGCGTCCGAGGTTCCGCAAGATCTCAGCTCGAGTGGCGTGAAGGAGCCGGTAGCCGGATAGAGCATCTCCCAGCTGGTCTACTTCCATCAGAGCGGCTGCGGGGCCGCGCACGTGGAGAAGGGCGATAGCTCGATTGAGCCGCGTGACCGGCGACGGAGCGAGACGAGTGAGCGCGTCGTAGAGAAGCACGATTTGCAGCCAATCGGTCTGCTCCCACGTTGGAGCCTGGTGTCCGCCCTCGATCTTTGCGCCACGGGCCCTGAACCATTCGCCGACGCGCGCGTACGCCTCCGTGCGCGCCTCCTCGGGCAGGCCCCACCAGGCTTCGTCGTCCTTCATCGTTCCGCAAAAGAGCAAGATGTACTTCATGTCGTGCACCTCCACTGTAGAGACGAATGGGACGCCTAGGATTACGACATCTTCCTGGAGACTCAATCGAAATCGGCCAGATGTCGACTGCGGCCGCTCAGCGGGGGACACGAGGGTCTATGTCGTCGGATACGTGCCGGGACTTGCTCCCTACTCGCCGTCAAGCCTCATCATGTCGGCGGCCGAAAGCTCTACGTCTAGGGAAGCGCGCTGAGCAGGTGGCCGGCATTCGCGAGTTGGTAGACATTGCTGGCGACAACTCCCCAGCGAATGATGGCCAGGGCGAAGACCAGCTTCGTGCCACCGCGACGCGCATACCACCAGAGCACCGAGCAAAGGACAATGCTGACCGCAACCTGGGGCAGCAACCCGTACTGGTTCACGAATGGAGCCACCAGCGGGTTGCCCTCTCGCAGCGCCCTAGTATGAAGCGCTACCGAGGTCGTCAGCAGATCCATTGCCGTTGCAAGTGCGTACAGGAGCGCCGGCAGCATGGACGATTCTATCGACCTGCCCGGGCCGAGCAGACGTCTGACGCCGGCCGCGATGGGATAATCTCGGGTGCTTCGATACTGGCGAACGGCGCTCTACCTCGGAGCTGCCGGCGCGATCTGGTTTGCCGAAGATGTCGTCTTCTCGCGCGCGCTCGGATTCGGCATTGCCCAGACCGCCGTGGTCACCGCGTACTTCATCGGTCTATTCATAGCAGCCTTGTGGTTCATCGTAAAGACCTTGGCCCGAATTGAACGCGATCAAAGGCCGCAGGACGAGACCATTCCGGTGACCAGGTTGGTGGCCATGGCCCCTGTCCTGACGGTCCTGCTGGGCTCATTTGCCGCACTGCCCATCTTCATGCTGGTCCTGATCCTCGGAGCTGTTCTCTCCTGAGTCGGCGGCCGTGCCCACGGAATCCCAGTGACGAGCTAAACACGAAGGGCGAGAAAAGGCAGAGGCAACGAGGAGCGGACTAGACCGCTAGCAGAGCTGGCCACGCGCCCACTGCGGAAGCCCTGCATCCGTCGGACCGAGCCGCCAGACTCGAAACTGGAAACTCCTACACCGGCTGCCGCTCGCCGAATCGCTCCTTGACCCAGTTGACGATGGTGTCGGTCGAGGTGCCGGGCGTGAATAGACGTTCGACGCCCTGCGACTTGAGCGCCTCGACATCCTCCTCCGGTATGGTGCCGCCTCCGAAGAGGACAATATCGCCCGCGCCCCGCTCCTTTAGCAGCTCGACGATGCGGGGGAAGAGGGTCATGTGCGCTCCAGAAAGCAGGCTCAGACCGATCCCGTCGACATCCTCCTGAATCGCGGCCGCGACCACCTGTTCGGGAGTCTGATGTAGCCCGGTGTAGATCACCTCCACGCCGGCGTCACGCAGTGCCCGTGCCACCACCTTGACTCCGCGGTCGTGCCCGTCGAGTCCCGCTTTGGCCATGAGAATCCGAATTCGTCGTTCAGTCATAGGTCACATGGACAATCGGAGTTTGAGAGTCGCCGACCAGAGCGCACAGTTGCGCCCTCCGCACCAGCAACCTTTTGCGCTCTCACTCTCATACGAATACCGGCTCCCGCCAGGTCCCGAACACAGACTTCATGGCGTTCGTGACTTCACCGACAGTCGCATAGGATCTGACCGCCTCCAAGATGTAGGGCATCGAATTCTCACCCCGCGCCACAGCTTCCGACAGAGCGTGGAGCCGGCGATCGACGGCGTCATTGTCGCGGCGCTCCTTGAGATGTCTCAATCGCTCAACCTGTCCCCGTTCGACCTCTGGATCTATCTTCAGGAGAGGAATCTCATCCGTCTCCGGGGTGACGAACTCGTTCACGCCGACGATGGTCTTCTCGTGACGGTCGAGCTGCTGCTGGTAGTGGAAGGCGGCGTCCGCGATCTCCCGCTGGAAGAAACCCTCTTCGATCCCGGCGATAACCCCGCCCAGCTCGTCGATCCGGGCGAAGTACTCGTGGGCTGCCTCCTCCATGCGATCGGTCAGCGTCTCCACAAAGTACGATCCTCCCAGGGGGTCAACCGTATTGACCACGCCGCTCTCGTGAGCGATGACCTGCTGTGTCCGCAGGGCAATCTGCACCGCCTTCTCTGTCGGCAGGGCGTAGACCTCATCCATCGAGTTGGTGTGCAGCGACTGGGTCCCCCCGAGGACGGCGGCCAGGGCCTCGAGTGCCGTACGGACTATGTTGTTCTCCGGCTGCTGAAGCGTGAGGGAAACCCCGGCCGTCTGCGTGTGGAAGCGCATGAGCCAGGAGCGCGGATTCTTGGCGCCGTACTTGTAGCGCATAAGCCTGGCCCACATCCGTCGAGCGGCCCGGAACTTGGCAATCTCCTCGAAGAAGTCGATGTGCGAGTTCCAGAAGAACGAGAGCCGGGGAGCAAAGCTATCGACGTCGAGACCGCGAGCCATCGCCGACTCCACGTACTGCATGCCGTCGGCTACGGTGAACGCCAGCTCCTGCACGGCCGTCGACCCGGCCTCCCGGATGTGGTACCCGCTGATGCTTACCGGATTCCATCGTGGAACGTATTGCGACGCGTACTCGATACTGTCGACGACCAGCCCGACCGAGGGGTCGGGCGGATACACCCACTCCTTCTGCGCAATGTATTCCTTGAGAATGTCGTTCTGGTTGGTCCCGCTGAGCTTCTCGGCCGCCACTCCCTGCTTCTCGCCCACGGCGATGTACATGGCAAACAAAACGTTCGCCGGCGCGTTGATGGTCATCGAGGTACTAACCTGATCCAGAGGAATGCCCTCGAACAGGGCTTCCATATCGGCCAGGCTGTCGATGGCGACGCCCGTCCGGCCCACCTCGCCCTGCGAGCGAGGATCGTCCGAATCGATGGCCATGAGAGTAGGGTTGTCGAAGGCCACCGACAGGCCGGTGCTACCGTGGCGTAAGAGATAGTGGAAGCGCTGGTTGGTCTCGCGCGCCGACCCGAATCCCGCAAACTGCCGCATGGTCCATAGCCGTCCACGGTGCATGTTGCTGTAGATGCCACGGGTGAACGGAAACGATCCGGGGAAGCCGATGTCCTCGGCGAAGTCCTCGTTGGCGCGGTCCAGCGGCGAGTACAGCGGCTCGACCGGCTGGTCGGAGACGGTAGAGAAGCGCTCCTCCCGGTCGTGTCCGTAGGCCTGCCGCCATTCGTCGGACTGGCTCTCAATCGTCCGTTCGTCCTTGATCGTCATGCCGTCACCTCTCGTGAGTCCTCTCCGGCGGCCGTGAAACTCTGCCGCACCAACTGCGAAGCGGCGCTAAAGGGGTCGATCTCGCGCTCGACCACCTTGCCCAGCGTACGCTGGAACTCCGGCGTTTCACTGGACGGCCCGAGAACCCTCTCTCGCAGCTGCCGGGCCGCGATCTCGACGATCTGGCCCTCCAGCCGCCGCCGGCGGCGGGCCTCCATCTCCCCAGTCTCCTCCAGAAACCTACGATGCTTCTCTATGGCCGACCACAGCTCGAAGACCCCCTCCTCACGGGTTGCCACAGTCCTGACGACGGGCGGAGTCCAGGCACGAGGTCGAGAGTCGAGGCGTAGCAGCTCCTTGAGATCGGCGACCGTTCGCTGCACCATCGGGTGGTCGGCCTTGTTGACAACGAAGATGTCGGCGATCTCCATGATGCCTGCCTTGATCGTCTGCACCGAGTCGCCCAGTCCGGGCATCAACACCACCACCGTGGTGTCGGCCGTCTCCGCCACCTCCAGCTCCGACTGTCCGACTCCGACCGTCTCCGCGAAGACATAATCCATGTGCAACGCATCGAAGACCTGCACCGCACGCGAGGTCGCGAGCGCCAGCCCGCCGAGGTGCCCGCGGCTGCCCATGCTCCGAATGAACACATCGGGGTCGACCGTGTGGCGCATCATGCGGATACGGTCGCCGAGGATGGCCCCGCCCGAGAAGGGACTGTTGGGATCTACGGCGATCACGCCTACCTTGCATCCCTGCCCACGAACGAGCTGAACGATGTCGTCCACCAGCGAGCTCTTACCTGCTCCCGGAGGACCAGTGAACCCTACGGTGAAGGCGTGTCCCGTGTGAGGGTAGAGCTGACGGACTATGTCGTCGGCACGCGGGTCGCCGTTCTCGATCATGGAGATAGCGCGGGCGGCGGCACGATGGCTGCCGTCGAGGATCAGCGGCGCCAGGGACTCCAAAGCGAGATTGCCCGTACCGCTTGAGGGTGAAGCGTCCAGTGCCGTCGTCATCTCAGCCCGCCAGAAGATCGCGCGCGATCACGATTCGCTGGATCTGATTCGTTCCCTCGTAGATCTGGGTGGCCTTGGCGTCACGGAAGTAGCGCTCCACCGGAAACTCCTTGATGTAGCCATACCCTCCGAGGAGCTGGACTGCGTCGACGGTGGCCCGCATGGCCATGTCGGTTGAAAACAGCTTGGCCATGGAGGCGAGGCGTGTAAAGGCCTGCCCCCGGTCGCACTCCGCCGCCGCCCGCAGGGTCATGATGCGTGCCGCCTCGATCTCCGTGAAGCGGTCGGCGATCATGAACTGGATCGCCTGCTGCTCGGCGATGGCCTTTCCGAACTGCCTGCGCTCTTTGACGTAGCCGCTCGCGACCTCCATGGCCCCGCGGGCCAGTCCGATCGCCTGGGCACTTATGCCGATCCTTCCGGAGTCGAGGGCTCGCATGGCGATTTTGAAGCCGCCGCCTTCGTCACCCAGCAGGTTCTCCGCAGGCACAAATACGTCATGCAGGATGACCTCGCCCGTAGGGGAGCCATGAAGCCCCATTTTCTCCATGGGCCGCCCAAACTCCAGCCCGTCGGCTCCATTCTCGACGATGAAGGCAGTTACCCCCCGCGCTCCTCGCTGCTCCTGATTGGTCCGCGCCAGAACGATGTAGAGGTCGGCAACACCCATGTTGGTGATGAACGTCTTGGTGCCGTTGAGCCGCCAGCCGTTTCCATCACGAACGGCGCTGGTCTTCAACGATGCCGCGTCGGAACCGGAATCGGGCTCGGTGAGGGCGAAGGCACCCAGCTTGCGGCCGGCAGCCATATCAGGCAGAAAGCGGCGCTTTTGCTCCTCGGTTCCCGCAAACAGGATCGGCTCGCTGCCGACTGAGGTGTGTACGTCCAGAATGACGGCGAGTGACCCCGACCGGGCCGCGATCTCCTCGACGAAGAGCGCGAAGCAGACGTGATCGAGGCCGGCGCCACCGTATGTTTCGGGAATGACGATGCCCAGGAAATCAAGCTCCGCGGCCTTCTCGACCAGGTCACGAGGAAACTCATCCGAGCGGTCGATCTCCTCAGCACGAGGCGCCACCTCGGACGCCGCGAACTCGCGCACAGCATCCCGAATCATCTCCTGTTCTTCCGACAGCTGGATGATCAGGCTCGCCCTCCCAGGACCGCCCTGGCCACGACCAGCCGCTGGATCTGCTGCGTGCCCTCGTAGATCTGCGTGATCTTGGCATCGCGCATGTGGCGTTCGGCCGGGTATTCGCGCATGTAGCCGTAGCCGCCCAGGAGCTGCACGGCGTTGTCGGTGACACGCATCGACATATCCCCGGCGAAGAGCTTGGCCATGGCGCTCTCCCTGGCGCAGGGAACGTTCTTGTCTCGGAGATATGCCGCTTGCAGCATGAGACCCTGGGCCGCCTCGATATCAGTCGCCATGTCCGCCACCAGGAACTGCACGCCCTGGAAATCGGCCACCGGATGCCCAAACTGGCGGCGCTCCTGCACGTATGCCGCCGATTCCTCGAGGGCCGCACGGGCGATCCCGATGGCCTGAGCCGCGATGCCGATCCGCCCGGCGTCAAGCGTGTCCATCGTGATCTTGAAGCCCTGGCCCTCTTCGCCGAGCCGGTTCCCCTCAGGAACGTGAACGTCGTCGAAGACGATGTCGGTGGTCGTCGAGCCCCGGATGCCCAGCTTCTCGTAGTGGGTGGTGAATGAGACTCCCGGCCAGTCCTTCTCCACGATGAAGTCGGTGATCCCTCGTGATCCGGCGGCACGATCGGTCTTCGCGGTGACCACGTAGTAGTCCGCCTCTTCACCGTTCGTGATGAAGATCTTGCGCCCGCGAAGGATGTAGCCATCGTCGTTCCGGCTGGCCGTGGTCGTTATCGACGCGGCATCCGACCCCGCCTCCGGCTCCGTCATTGCCAGGGCGCCGAGCTTGTCGCCGTTCGAGATGGCTGAGAGATACTTCTTCTTCTGGTCCTCGGTTCCGAAGAGCCAGACCGGTTCGCCGAAGAGGGAGATGTTGACATCCATGATCAGGCCGGTTGAGGCGCAGGCCTTGCACAGCTCCTCGACCACCAGAGCGAACGTCACATAGCTCATGCCCGCGCCGCCGTACTCGACGGGGAATGGGATTCCCATGAGGCCCAGCTTGGCCATCTTCTGGA
>Ga0070739_10007158_pt1 | contig 11963 bp, 10 predicted proteins | sample Coa_R1_7_FD_66445 | JGI IMG/M metagenome (GOLD analysis project Ga0070739, IMG submission 66445) | Surface soil microbial communities from Centralia Pennsylvania, which are recovering from an underground coalmine fire - Coalmine... | ecosystem: Environmental > Terrestrial > Soil > Unclassified ... | reverse complement strand
TTACGGCCCTGATGCGCTGGGCGTCGCCTTGGTGTTCGGTGGAGTTGGCGCGAAGGATGAGCTAGCGGCGTTGCTTCGCGCGCGTCGCCAAGCGGTCGCCAACCTGCTGGAGGGTCTTACTACCAAGCGGACGTACCTGGAGTCCAGAGGCTTCCTGTCCCCAGCGAATGTTGCCGTGTTACGCAGGGCCGAGATGCACTTGGAGGCGGAATTGAGATGGCATGACGAATTTGGGCCGATTCTCATCGAAGCGGCCGAGCCAACGCAGGCTGCCGCGTCGAAGAAATCGAGTCGAAGACGGAGGGAAAAAGATGCTCATGATCGAAGCTAGGGGTTTGACCCGGACTTTCCGAGCTCGACAGGGCACGGTCGAAGCGGTACGCGGAGTAGACTTCGCCGTCCAGCAAGGCGAAATTGTCGGCTTCCTGGGGCCTAACGGCGCGGGCAAAACCACGACGCTGCGCATGCTCACGACGCTGCTGCGTCCCAGTGCCGGGACTGCGACTGTAGCGGGCTGCGATCTGTGCGGCGATGCCGCAGGCGTGCGGCGGCGGATCGGCTACGTAGCCCAAGGCGGAGGCACAGATCCCCGCTGCCGCGTAAGCGAGGAATTAGTGCTGCAAGCGCAGTTGTATCGGATTGACCCGGCCGAGGCGCGCCGCCGCACCGGCGAGTTGTGCCGGCAACTGGACCTCGCCGGATTGGAAGAACGGCGAGTGCAAACGCTGTCCGGCGGCCAGCGTCGGCGGCTGGACATCGCGCTGGGTTTGGTTCACCGACCGCCGCTGCTCTTTCTCGACGAACCGACCTCGGGGCTGGACCCACAAGGCCGCAGCAACTTATGGGGACATATTCGCCGACTGCGCGAGGAGAACCAGACGACGGTGTTTCTGACCACGCATTATCTCGACGAAGCCGACGCCCTCTGCGATCGCATCTTGATTATCGATCACGGCCGCATCGTCGCCGAAGGGAGTCCGAAAGAGCTTAAACAACGCATCTCCGGCGATGTTATCACCATCGAAGTCGCAAACGCCGTTGATCGGGCCAAGGCCGTGCTAGCTGAACAAAGCGGCGCTGGGGAAATCACCATCAGCGGCTCGACGCTGCGGCTGTCGATCAAACACGGTGACCAAGTCCTCATGAGCCTGCTACGTGCCCTGGACGCGGCTAAGGTCGATTTAGTCGCCATTCAGCTCGCCCGCCCTTCTCTCGACGATGTTTTCCTGACGCTGAGCGGCCGTTCGCTCCGCGAGGACATTCACGACAGCACGGCCGCATGATTTCTAGGAGCCGTCTATGCAGACTCTACGCGATACCTTGCTAATTTTCCGGCATCAGATGCGCTTGTCCCTGCGCAACCCGGTATGGGTGGTCATTGGTTTGGTCCAGCCGATCCTCTATTTAGCGTTTTTCGGACCGCTCTTGACGGGAATTGCGCATTCGCCGGGTTTTCCCGCCGGCAACGCCTGGCAAGTGTTCGTGCCGGGACTGCTTGTCCAACTCGGTCTTTTCGGCGCTGCCTTCGTCGGATTTGGAATCATCGCCGAAATGCGCATGGGCGTACTGGAGCGGATGCGCGTTACGCCGGTCAGCCGGCTGGCTCTGCTGCTGGGGCGTGTGCTGCGCGACGCTGTTGTGCTGTTCGTTCAGTCGCTCTTGCTGCTGGCGGCAGGCATCGCTTTTGGCCTGCGTGCCCCCGTGCTTGGCATCCTCATCGGCCTGAGTTTTGTCCTACTTTTGGCGGTAAGCCTGGCCTCTCTCTCCTACGCAACCGGCTTGCTTACCAAAAGCGAAGATGCATTTGCTCCGTTGCTGAACATGATTACGGTTCCGCTGCTGCTCTTGTCCGGTATCCTGTTGCCGATGTCTCTGGCGCCCCGCTGGCTGGATCTCCTGTCGCGCGCCAATCCGTTCCGCTACATTGTCGAGGCCATGCGTGCGGCCTTCCTCGGCGAGTATGCAACAGCAGAGGTCGGCGCAGGCATCCTCGTTGCGACGCTCCTTATGATGCTGTCCCTCGCCATCGGCGTCCGAACATTTCGTTGCGAGAATGTTTGAGGCGCCGCCATACAAGAACCTGTAGCGACGGCCCAGCGAGGCGATTACTATGAAGAGAATGATGCACAAGGAAAGGAGCCGTCATGGGTGCTGCGGGTCCGGCCATTCTCTTCATGCTCTCCTTCGTCGCGTCGATCATCGTCGGCGTGTTCGTGCTGGCTTTTGCCGCTCGCTGCGTGCTCGTGGTGGTGCAGGAGACTGCATTGGGACAAGATGAAATCATTTGGCCGAACGAGCCATATACGGACTGGCTTGGCCATGCCGTGCTTTTTCTTGAGCTGCTGGGAATATGGATAGCGCCCGCGGCCTTGACGGCGCGGCTGATGCGTGAGTCGTTGCTGTCCGATGAAGGTGCGCTGCGCGTGTTGTTGCTGGCGGGTCCGGGATTGTGGCTGTTCTTTCCCATTGGGCTGATGTCTTCGTTGAGCGCCCTATCGCGCTGGGTGCCGTTCCGTTGGACCATCTTTCGGTGCTTTCTGCGCATCGCTCCCACTTCTTTGCGATTCTACATTCTGACGGCCCCGCTGCTCGTACTTGCCGTCGTGCCCTGGTACTATGCCTTGTTCGGCGGTCGAACCGTCTTGCTTCCGCTAGCAGCGGTGGTTAGTGCCGTAGCATTGTTCATCTATGCACGGCTGCTCGGTCGGCTGGCTTGTATTATCCAGCGCTTGCCAGCCCCGCAGCGTTCGCCGGCTAAGGCGAAGGCGGCGAAGCCTCTACCGCCGCGGCGAAAGAAGAAACGCAAGCCAAGCCGCGAAGTGCAAGATCCCTGGGCCGTACCCGAAGAAGAGGAGCAGGCACACAAGACGAGCAAGCGTTTCCCCTGGGCCGAACAGCCGCCGGCCAAACCGAAGTCCGGCTACCACATTCCCAGCGCGGAGGAGATCGAGCGCTACGGCTTCGCCGAGGAGAAGCCGGAGCCGTCGCCGCAAAAACCGCCTCGCTCCCGCTTCGCCCAGTCGCCGGAGGAGTATGAACCGTATGAGATGAAAGGGACTGCCGAACCGACCGCACCAAAGCCGCACGAACCTCAGGACGAGCTATTCGCCGAACAGGTGCGCCAGCGCATCGCCGAACGAACACGCGTCCAGCCGCAGCTTCCGGCGCATCCGTTTCTTAGCGGCGTCTACACGTTTCCTTTGTATTCCGCTTGTTTTCCCAATTGCCTTGCCCTGGCGCTGTTCTTCTTAATCGAAGGCGGACTCGTGTATCTGATGATGGAGTTTGGCCGCGAACTCTTCCACTGGTGAAATGTCTTATGCCTTACGCCGAGAGGAGCCTGCCGCGAACGAATCGCTCGATGGGGAGCGGCCGAGTTACGCTCTTGCATGGATTGGAAGCGTTCGGCGGCGGAATCGGTTTCGTGATCGCTACGCCGAGCGTGTGGGGATACGCCCTGGTGCCGTTGGCAATGTTGCTGCTGTTGTGCTGCGGATTCTTCGGGCTGGGCTTTTGGGGATCGCATCATCTGAGCAACTGGCTGATCGGCCCCGACCCCGGCGTTTGGGGACAAATCGGCTACTGGGGAATGATGATCCCGCTCGCTGTGGTCAGCTTCCTTGCGGCGGCGCTCTTGGCCCTGAGTCTGGCGCAGCCGTTGTCTGGTTTTGCGCTCGAGGCCATCGTCCACGCGCAGGAAATCGCTCTGACCGGGACCGCTCCCCCGAAGGCTTCGTTTTTGACTGCACTCATCAGCACGACTGTGGCGGTGGCCATCTCCTTGCTCGTCGGCGGCACGCTGCTGGTGATCCTTTTCCTTGTTAGCTTCTTCTTCCCACCGGCGGCGGTGGTGACGGTTCCGTTGAAAGTGCTGGTGTGCGGATGGATCTTAGCGTGGGACTTTATTGATTATCCGCTGGCTATGCGCGGCGTCGGTCTGGAGGGACGTTTCGCCTGGGTCGGCCGCAATTTCGGTGCGTTCACGTTGTTCGGCGTGCTGTGGGCGCTGCTGGTCGTGGTACCAGGCGTGGTGCTGTTGGTGCTGCCGATGGGCGTCGCGGGCGCGACGCGGCTCGTTGTGGCTGACGAGCTTGGCGCTTTCTTACCGAGCCGCGCGCGCAGCGCAGCGGAGTAAGCGACAGCGAGGGACGTCCGCTTACTCCGCTGCGCTGCGCGCGCGGCTCGGAAAAACAGGGTAGCTTAGCATTCGCCCAACATTCATGATTCTCGACGAGCATCCGCAAGCACTGATTCTGACCGGTCCAACCGGCTCCGGCAAGAGTCAACTGGCTCTCGATTTGGCCGCGCGCCTCGATGCCGAGATCATATCGATGGATTCGATGGCGCTGTATCGCCGCATGGACATCGGCACGGCCAAGCCCACAGCGGAAGAGCGCTGTCGCGTGCCGCACCATCTCCTTGACGTTCTCGAACCCTGGGAGTCGGCCAGCGTCGCCTGGTGGCTGGAGCGCGCCGAGAAATGCTGCCGCGACATCCGCTCACGCGGCAAACGGCCTTTGTTCGTCGGCGGCACGCCGCTGTACCTGAAAGCGTTGCTCTTCGGCTTGTTTGACGGACCACCCGCCGATGATACGATTCGTCGCCGTCTGAGCGACGAAGCCGCCGCAGCCGGCGGCGCGGCGCTGCACGCCCGCCTCGCCGCGGTCGATCCGGTCAGCGCCGCGCGTCTACATCCCAACGACGTTCGCCGCGTCATTCGCGCGCTCGAAGTCTGGGAACTGACGGGTCGGCCCATTAGCGATTGGCAGACGCAGTGGAACACGGCAACGTCCGACAGGATCGATGGCCGATGTTTTTATCTTGATTTGCCGCGCTCGGAGTTATACGCTCGGATTGACGCACGGGTCAAACGCATGATTGCCGAGGGACTGATAGAGGAGGCGCGTGCGTTGCGGCAGTTGGAGCGGCCGCTCAGCCGCGAGGCGGCGCAAGCGCTGGGCTACAAAGAAATGTTCGCTTATCTCGATGGCCAGGCCGATTTGACCACGACGATTCAGAATATTCAGACGCGCAGCCGGCAGCTTGCCCGACGGCAATTGACGTGGTTTCGGCATCTGCCGTCGTGCCGGCCGATCAGAGCCGAATTGACATTTGCCGCTTGGGGCTTCACAATGCTATAAGCGAGCGCAGACAGTCTAGCGCCCTCCCTGCCGTTTGCACGCGCCGGAGGGCGTAGGGAAGGGTCGTACCAATGCCGGTTGTGACATTCCAGGTACTTGAAGGAATCGATAAAGGCCGCATCTTCCGCGAGCTACCCACGCCGGTCACCATCGGTCGCGAGGAAGGCAACGCCCTGCGCCTCAATGACGAGCGCGTCAGCCGCTATCACGCCAAGGTCCAGTTCGACAACGGCGAGATCATCCTCACCGATCTGGAAAGCACCAACGGCACCCGCGTCAACGGCAATGTGGTACAGATTCGCCGGCTTCGGCCCGGCGACCGCATCAGCATCGGCCGATCCTTGTTGCTGTTCGGTTCCGACCAAGAGATCAATGCTCGCAACGCCGCCCTATCCGGCATGAGCACGCCGCCCACCGGGAACCACCCTTCCAGCGTTCTACCGTCCACGATACATGCCCAGACCCTTGCCCTGCAATTCGATCACGACATCGATTTTGACCTCAATCCCCAGGACAAGGTGACGATGACGGCCGGCTCCCTGTTTGTGGGCACCCGCCCGCTGCCGCCGTTGCCGCAGAAACTGACGCCGTCGCAGGCGGCTCGCCTCGCCGAGTTGCTCGACTTCCTGCACCGCCATCTGACCTCGGCCACCGAGAACATCAGTACCAACGAGGAAGGCTCGTTCATCACCCTCCGCTATGCCGACTGGCAGCGCGTGCTGGCCTTGCAAATGATTCTGGCGCGCTATGTCCGCGCCGTTGCCGAGCCGGAAACGCTGGACGAATAATCTCAAGCTGGACGTGTTTCCCATACGACAATCGAGAAGCGATTCTGTGCCTACCGTGCTTGCGTGCGCGCGGGGCAGGGAATTATTGTTTCAAATAATCTCGCACTAGCCCGGAGCGCAAGCGACGGGCATTACGGCCCGTCGCTTGCGCTCCGGGCTAGTGACTTGAGAATCCAGAGGGATTCGCGCATGCCGCAAAGTCCGTTCGTTCATCTGCATTGTCACAGCCATTACAGCCTGCTCGACGGCGCCAACCGTATTCCCGAATTGGTGGCCCACGTCAAGAAGCTGGGCATGAACGCCTGCGCCATTACCGACCACGGCAACCTTTTCGGCGCTATCGAGTTTTATCTTGCCTGCCGCGGAGCCGGCATCAACCCGATCATCGGCTACGAAGCCTACATCGCCCCCAGCAAGCGAAGCGAGCGCGAAGCCAAAAAACGCGGTGAGGCCGGCTACCACCTGACGCTGTTGGCCAAGAACGCCGCCGGCTTCAAAAACCTCATCAAGATGGCCAGCGTCGCCTACCTGGAGGGCTATTACTACGTCCCGCGCATCGACAAAGAGTTGCTGGCCGATCATCATGAAGGGATCATTTGCTTATCCGGTTGCGCCAGCTCCGAATTCAGCGAAATGATTCTGAAGGAGCAGACGCGCGAAGCAGAGAAGCTCTGCGCCTGGTTCGCCCAGCTGTTCGGCAAGGATTTCTACATCGAAGTGCAGAACAACGGCATTGAGGTTCAGCGATTGTGCGCTCAGGGCGCTATCGACATTGCCAAGAAGATGGGGCTGCCGCTGGTCGCCACCTCGGACGCTCACTATCTGACGCGCGAGGACGCTTTCGCTCATGACGTTTTGCTGTGCATCAATACCGGCAAGACGCTCAATGATCCCAACCGAATGCGCTACGGCAACGGCGATGGGAAAGTAATCGATCAATTCTACGTCTGCGGGCCGGATGAGATGTATCGCCGATTTCCCGATTTTCCGGACGCCGTTCGCCGCAGCCAAGAAGTTGCTGACGGCGTAGACATCCAACTGTCGTTGAAAGCCCGCCATTTCCCGGTGTTCACGCCGCCGGCCGGCAAGACGGCGGAAGACTATCTCCGCGAGCTGTGTGAGAAAGGATTGCGACAGCGCTACGGCGACAATCCCGCGCAGGCGGTGCGCGATCGGCTGGAACACGAACTGTCCGTGATTTGCCGCATGGGATTCGCCAGTTACTTCCTCATCGTCTGGGACTTTGTCCACTTCGCTATGGAGAACGGCATTCCGTGCAGCGCTCGCGGCTCCGGCTGCGGCGCTCTGGTCAGCTACGTCCTCAAGCTCAGCCATGTCGATCCCCTTGAGTACGATCTGCTTTTCGAGCGCTTCCTCGATCCCAATCGCTCCGAAGCCCCTGACATCGACATCGATTTTTGCCAGGAGCGCCGCGAGGAGGTGATTGCCTACGTTAGGCGTAAGTACGGCGAGGAGAGCGTGGCCCAGATCGGCACGTTCGGCACCTTGGCTGCTCGCGCCGCCATCAAGGACGTGGGACGCGCTCTCGACGTGCCCCTGGATCGCGTCACACAGCTGACGAACATGGTGCCCAAAACGCTCGGCATCACCCTCGACGAGGCACTTGAGCAGAGCGCCGAGCTGCGGCAAACGTATCAGTCCGATCCCCAAGTGCGCGAGTTGATCGACATTGCCCGCAAGCTGGAGGGCACCAACCGCAACGCCGGCACCCATGCCGCTGGCGTCGTCATTGCCAACGGGTCTTTGAGCGATTATGTACCGCTTCAGCGGGTCGTCCGCAAGGGTGAAGACGCCGGCTCGCGCGGCAACGAGGCCGTCGTCACTACGCAATGGGTCATGGGCGACCTGGAAAAGGTCGGTATGTTGAAAATGGATTTTCTCGGTCTGCGAACGCTGACATTACTCGACAAAGCGGTACGGCTGATCGAGAAGACGCGGGGCGAGAAGATCGACGTGTACAAGCTGCCGCTGGACGATCCAGAGACGTATCAGTTGTTGCAGCGCGGCGATGCCAAAGGCGTCTTCCAGTTCGAGTCCGACGGCATCCGCGAATTACTGAAGCGTCTGCGTCCGGACAACATCCGGGACATCATCGCCGGCACAGCGCTGTATCGTCCCGGTCCGCTCGGCGGCGGCATGGTGGATGCCTACATCAACTGCAAGCACGGCCGCGAGAAGCCAAGTTATCCGCATCCCATCGTGCAAGAAATCCTCGCCGAAACACACGGCATCATGGTGTATCAAGAACAGATCATGCGGATCTTAAATCGGCTTGGCGGCATCGAGCTATCCAGCGCCTATGCGTGTATCAAGGCGATTAGCAAGAAAAAGCAAGAGATCATCGATGCACGGCGGGCTGATTTCGTCAAGGGGGCGAAAGAGCGCGGAGTTGATAGGGATGTCGCGGAGGATATCTTCGCCAAGATCGTCTATTTCGGAGGTTACGGATTCAATAAGTCTCATTCTTGTGCTTATGCCTACGTTTCCTATCAAACCGCCTACCTGAAAACGCACTACACGCCGGAGTTCATGGCGGCGCTTTTATCCAGCGAAATCGAAGACGGCAACAAGCGCGACGTCATGGTGGATCACATCGCCGACGCTCGCAAGATGGGCGTTGAAGTGCTGCCTCCGGACGTTAACATCAGCGACAGCGAATTCAGCGTCCACGAGGGCAAAATCGTCTTCGGTTTGACGGCCATCAAGGGCGTTGGCCGCAGCTCCTCAGAGGAAATCGCCCGCGCCCGCAAAGCAGACGGGCGCTTCAAGGACATTTTCGACTTTTGCGAGCGTGTCGATCTGAAGATCCTGAGTCGGGCAACGATTGAACGACTCATCAAGGCGGGTGCGCTCGACAGTCTCGGCGGCCATCGCGCGCAGCTGATGAACGTCCTGCCGCGCGCCATTCAGTCGGCGACGGATCGGCAGGCCGATCAGCGCTTGGGGCAGCGAAACCTGTTCGATGCTTTCGCCGCCGAGGAAACTAATGGCGCCGTTGCTCCGTTGAAGGAGACGCTGCCCGACGTACCGCCCTGGTCGGAGACCGACAAGCTCAAATACGAGAAGGAAGTGCTCGACTTTTATCTTTCCAGTCATCCGCTGGCTCAGAATGAGAAGCTCCTGGCCCGCTATCGCAGCCATACTGCCGAGGAGATGAAACATCTTGTCGCCGATCAGGAAACGACTCTCGCCGGTATGTTCGCGCAGATTGCCCTGAAAAATACGCAGAAAGCACGCAACGGCAACAGTCGCTATTTCCTCGCGCGTATCGAGGACATGAGCGGCTCAGCCAAGTGCGTTATGTGGCCGGACGATTTCGCCCGTTTCAAGGAGGAAATTCGCGATGACATCCCGTACATCATCAAGGGCACGGTCGATCGCCGCCGCGAGGAGCCAACGCTAGTCATCAATCGCATCTTAACGATGGAGCAGGCGCAGCGGGAGCTGGCGCGCGGTCTGTATCTGCTGCTGCGCCTGGGACGCACGCAGCCGGAGGATATTGACCGTCTCGCGGCGGTGCTGCGGCAGACGCCGGGACCATGCCCCGTGTATCTGACCATCAAGGACGGAGAAGACAAGTTCTGCGTTTTGAAGCTGAGCCGCGACTTCGGCATCAATCCCAGTAACTTTCCGCAAGACGATCTGGAAGCGATCTTGGGACCGAACAGCGTGCGGCTGATGTGAGTAGCGTAAGGGAATGCGCTAATCCAACCCAAAGAACGCCGGCACACCTATGCGAACAATCATGGCAATCGAACGCACCGCTTCGCTTGCATTGACCTTCGATTTGCCGGCCCGGCGGTTCTCGAACACGATGGGCGTCTCGCCGATTTTGCACCCGGCTTTGCGGCAGCGATACAGCACCTCTTGTTGGAACGAATAGCCGCGCGAGCGTACGCGCTCCAGCTGGGCCTCGCGTAACTTCGAGACACGATAACAACGATATGCGCCGCTGCAATCGCTTGCGTTAATGCGCATGAGCACGCCGACAAGAGAGTTGATGCCCCGGCTCATCAGACGGCGGCTGAGCGGCCAGTTGACACTGCCGCCGCCGGGGATGTAACGCGATCCGATCATCACGTCATGGCTATCCATCCCCGCCAAAAGCGCCGGTAGATAACGAGGATGATGGCTGAAATCGGCGTCCATGTTGATGAAAAGATCATAGTCGTTTTCCAGGGCGTAGTGCATCCCGGCCAAGATAGCGGTGCCCAGGCCAAGCTTGCCGGGCCGGTGCAGCACGTGGATGCGCGGATTCTCGGCTGCCAGCTCGTCGGCCAATTGCCCGGTGCCGTCGGGCGAGTTATCGTCGATGACCAGCAGATGCGCCGAGGGCACGGCTTTGTGAATCTCCGCCAGAAGCGGCGCCAGATTGTCGCGCTCGTTGTAGGTAGCGAGCGAAACCAAGATGCGGGCAGAGTCGGTGGACGGCACGGCCACTCCTTCTCGATTGTGCCTTGAACAACGCGATTTGTTAATTATCCTACAAGATGTGGGGTTTCGCGGAAGTCGCAACCGCCCGATCCGTCGAAAGAGCAGGGTACGATGGCAACTCCCATTCTAATCGTCTGCCCGAAGTGTGGAAAACAGGTCAAAGCCCCGCAAAACGTGCTGGGCAAGAAAGTTCGCTGCAAGTTTTGTCAAGCCGCCTTCGTCGCCAGCACCGGCGGTGCAAAGGCGCAGCCAGCAAAGCCCGGGAAGCCCTCCAAGGGCAAAGGCGCTGCCAAGTCTCCCGCGGATAAGGAGACAAACAAGCCGGCCAGGTTGCGCCTGGACGACGAGGATGAAGATCCCAATCCCTATGTGCTCCAGGACATGAGTCTGGCGCCGCGCTGTCCGGATTGCGCCAACGAGGTTGAGGAAGGACAGGTCATTTGCCTGTACTGCGGCTACAACCTCCGCACGCGCGAAAGGGCCAAGACGCGCAAGGTCTATGACCAGACGTTCAGTGACTGGTTCTTCTGGCTGTTGCCCGGCATCGCTTGCGCTTTGGCCGTTTTCAGTCTTATCGGCTTCAACGCCTGGTATCTGACGAAGTTCAACGACTTGATCGATGACAATTCTGCTTGGTACCTCTACATGTGGAGCATCAGCGGCATCAAATTGTGGGTCGTCATCATGTCGTTGGGCCTGATCTGGTTGGCGGGGAAGTTCGCGGTCAAACGCCTCATTTTCCATCCCAGGCCGCCGGAGGTTGAGAAGCTCAAATGATAACATCGGTTAGCCGCGACCCGCAGGGGAGCGTCCGAACGGCGAGACGCCGGTCCCACCGCGTTCCCCTGCGGGTCGCGGCTAACCTTGGAGGGAGCAACAATGCCGTTTATCGATGTCAACACGATTCCACCCATCGAAATCTCTCCGGGCATCCGTATCCGGACCCCGCACCTGAATCACTTGATGCTTTCGTACCTGGAAATGGAAGAGGGTACCGTCGTCCCGGCGCACAATCACCCGCACGAGCAAGGCGGAGTTTTGCTGAAAGGCAAGTTGGAGCTAACCATCGGCGACGAAGTGCGCGTGGTCGAGCCTGGTTCATTGTTTCTCATCCCCGCGAACGTCCCCCACAAGGCCCGAGCGGTATCCGGCCCGGTCGTCGTTCTGGATGTGTTTAGTCCGATCCGAGAAGATTACGCAGCCCTGTTCAACAAGTACATTCCGACTGAGCCGGCCTCGAAGACGCAAGGGCCGCAATCCTGATCTGAGCCGCGGGGAAGACCGGCATGTCCAAGCCGTTCGATGCGATGCTGAAAGATCTTGCCGGCATCGACCCGTGTGGCTTGCTAGCCGAGATCGATGCGCCGCCGACTGTCCCGGTGCGGCTGCTGAACGTCGATCTCTCGACGGTGACGGCGGCGACCGATATTGTCTTCGGCTTGGGCGAGCCGCTTCAGGAAGTGATTCACCTGGACGTACAGGCTGGTCCGGACCCGGAAAAACACCGCGACCTACTCGCCTACCACGCTCTGTTGCACCGCCAGCATCGCGTGCCGGTGCATAGCATCTTGTTATTGCT
>Ga0070739_10007156_pt1 | contig 11964 bp, 10 predicted proteins | sample Coa_R1_7_FD_66445 | JGI IMG/M metagenome (GOLD analysis project Ga0070739, IMG submission 66445) | Surface soil microbial communities from Centralia Pennsylvania, which are recovering from an underground coalmine fire - Coalmine... | ecosystem: Environmental > Terrestrial > Soil > Unclassified ... | reverse complement strand
GGAAGATAAAATGGAAGTCCGGCCAAAGCCGAATGCCGCTCTGGTAAAGCCGGTCGGCCGTTGGTGTATCGCCAACGGCTTCGAACATCTCGATCAAATGGGCTATCTTCGATGGCGCGTACTTATCTTCGGAGTAGGCCGACGCAGCCAGCGAAAGAGCCTCATTTCTTCGTCCCACATTATCCATTAGCCGCGAAAGAAAATGAGGAATGAACGCTGCTTGGGGATCAACGGCCAGCGCGGCTCTGAGGTGATCCTCGCATTTGCGTAGCCAAACCAGCGGATGCAGCGTGCACCACGGAATGTTCGCATCTCCAAACTGCGGATCGAGGTGGCGAGCCCGATCCGTCGCGGCACGCGCATCGGCAATGTCGCTCATTCGTTCGTCGTCGGGAAGAACACGCACCAGCATTCCGGTGTCATACGCAAGTTCGAACTGAGCAAGTTCAGAGCCCGGCGCATTGGGAGCATTACGCCGTTCGAACTCAAACGCGTGCCAAAGATCCGCTTCCTCATTGCTGTCGAGCTCGAGAAGCTGCGTTACGAACGCCGGGTCAGACGGGTGTGCCTCGTCACGACGAATGAGGCGCCCCGTCCAGGAAAGTGCCGCGGCCAGGTTCGCACCCATCTGGTCAGGAAGGTCGGCAGCTTCTTTTCGATCCACCGCCAGCCTATGCGACAGGACGATCGCGTGTCGGCGAGCATCTTCGACGCGTATCGTGCCGTTTACGTTGTCTGATGTTCCGCGGACGTCTCCTGATATGACGAGGTCAGCGGCAGGCTGCATCTGTCCTTTGCTGTCATTGGGAATTGCAACGGAGACTCCGCTGTCACTCAGCATTCGGATCACGGATTCGCGCGCACTCGACGCAAGTTGGGGCTCAGCAAGCGCCCCTTGATCGGTGGTGAAAGGCATGACCATCACGCTCAGTGTTGCGCGGTCGTTTCCTGGTTGCTCATGAAACAGGAGCGCGAGCGACACGGAGGCGATCGCCGCAACAGGCGCGAGCCATTTCCACTGCCGACGCCAGGGCCCAGCGGTTGGACGCTCCACGAGGCGATAGCCAGCACGCGGAATTGTCTCGATCGCAAATCCCCCCGCTCGGTCTGCGAAATGGCGCAAAAGCAAGATAGATCGATTGAGGACATCCTCTCCGACGATGCGGCCGCCCCAGCATAACTCCACGAGCTCTTGCCGTGTCACGACTTCGCCTCGGCGCGCCGCGAGTAAGGCGAGAACTTTGAAAGATTGCGGCTGCAGGCGCTCCTTGCCGCCAGGCCATGTCGCGTCACGGGAGACGGGATCGAACGTCACTGCGCCGACACGAAAAGGACGGCGCGCGAGCAAATCGGCTGCGATCGGCTTCAGCGGTGCGGGACGATTCATGCAATCCCCCTTGCAGCCGGAGGTTAGCACAAGTCAGAAATAAATCAGATTTGTTCCATGGCGACGGGACAGCCGGCAATCCACAATCGGAGCGCGGCGCAGTTGCCGCTGGCGCAAATCAAGGAGTTGATAATGAAAGGCTTTCGCTTCTTTGCAGCAGCCGCGCTTGTTCTTTCCGCGACGATTACCCCGATTGTTCCAGCATTTGCCGATCCGCCAAGTGCTCCAGGCCAGAACGGCTCCAATGCACAGCTCCTCGCGTTCTGCGAGAGCTTAATTACGAGCGGGGATTACAGTGACGCACTTACTTTTGGTCGGTGCATGGCGTTCAACAACACATCGATCGAAGGGTTAGCGACACAGACTTGCCAAGCACTGCGTGGGGAAGGCCTTCTCGAAGATTATGGTTTTGCGAGTTTCTCGGACTGCGTCACAACGTTGCAGAAGGAATATTGAGCTGTTGCCGACCTGTGGCATTCCTTAGGAACTATGAAATGAATTGGCGGCGGCCTCCGGGGAGGCCGCCGCCCTTGGAACCTCGCCGGAGCAAATTAGCCGAGGTTGTTCGAAACGTTGTTGAAGGTCGTGTTCAGCTTATTGCCGATGCCCTGCATGGCGCCAATCGCTGCAACAGCAATCAGCGCGGCAATGAGGCCGTACTCGATCGCGGTTGCACCTTCGCTGTCACGGATGAGCTTAAGAAACTTCGTCATGTCCACTCTCCACATCTGGGCAGCCAGTTCGCGGCCGCGCTGATGTGCGTACCTATCGAAAGTTAGCCTCGTGTAACTGTTAATGGTTAATGTTGAATTGCGTGAAGGTTCCCGCGATAGATCGGTCATCGTGCATGATCTCGGGCTACTCTGAAGCACCCCCCTTGCGTCGCAAGCATCATTCGAATGCGCGGTTTGGAAGGGCTACAATCCAAAACTCAAGCGAGCCGTCCCGGATGCTGCGACAAGAGCCGCGTTGCGGTCAAAGGAGCCCGACGTGATGGTGCCGGATCGCTGTCGCTTGGGTGCGGGGGCGCTTGTGCCTAGTTCACCAATTGTCTGTCCGGCGCATCCGCGAATTCACGTCTGACACCGGCAATTCCGAGGATCTCGTCGAGCCGGCCGATCGCGAGGTCCACATGAGGGGCAACCTCTTTGTCCTCGATCGAATCAAGGAGTCGAAGCGCGCAAACCAGATGATCCCTGACATTCAGAAGTACTTCCGCCATTGTGAGCCTCTTCCCAATTGCTGGGCCCACTAAGTCGCCAAGAACCTCTGGTGCCGATACATGGCACAAAGACGGTACCGCGCCAGATCGCCTGTACGGCCGCGATTTGCCCCGGCGCCCCCCGCCCTACTTCGCCCCGCGTGGGTCGTCGGCCGGATTCACGTAAGTGATCGCGAACGGCCCCTGGCCGGTCACCTCGACGAGTGCCGGCTCCATGGTATAGACCCAGTGGTTCATGCCTGCGTTCATCGTGACATGCGTCTTGGGATCGGTGAGCTGCCCCGCGGCCGTTTTGTCGAGCTTGTCGCCCATGCCGTAGTTAAGAGTGCCCGAGCGGACGCGAACCACTTCGTCGGTTGGATGGTGATGCGGCGGAACAGTGTAGTTCGCCGGCATTTTGATCTGCACCTTGAATGCACCTTCCTTGCTTGGGTCACCGGACAGGACCGCAAGTTTTGCTCCTGCGGGAAGACCGACCGCTGGGCCATCCATCCATTTGAGCGCCTTAGCCTCGCCTCTCGATCCAAGGAGAAGAAGTGGAACGGCAAGAATCATCAGATTTTTCATCGGAAACCCCTCCTTTCGCCCATCTTCCCGCTACTGCGGATACCACAAATTACAGCCGTGAGGCAGATGTTCGACGGCACTTTGCCGATGCCATTGAAGCGGCCGACGATCCGCTGCTTACGCGCGGTAAAGGGGACCATTTCGACGATCGGCCGGCACGGATCGGCAAAACGGAGATGGTGCCAACTCTGTTTGGGAAGGAAGACTCGACAGCCCCAGCGAAAAGCTAAGCGCGAAGCGATCGGATCATCGCACCACGATGGTTCCGGTCATGCCAAACATCGCATGGGCGACATGGCCGCACTTGAGAGAATAGACGCCCGCCGCCGGCACAAGGTTTAGCTCAATCGTCTGATGTGAAGGCACTTCAACACGACCGTTGTTGATAAGCCCCGCGGACGCGGGATCAATCTTGGCCTCGGCAAAAAAGGCTGGTGCCACAAAGCTGTGACCGCCCGAGGAACGATTTTCGAGCCGCAGGATAACCGGAACGGACGCGCGAAGTTCGATTTTTCGAGGTTGGAACTTGAAATTTTCGAGAACCACCGTCGGTGCTGGCTGGGAATTTTGCGCTGAAGCGCCGAAGCAGAATCCGACCACGGAGACCACAAGGACCAGCGCAACATTCCGCCTCAGCAGCCGACGGGTAGTGCAAATTGGGGCACACACAGGTGTTGAACAAGACATCGACAATCTTCCGGCCAAGATAGATCCCACGTTCAAGCAAATGCTGACGATTAACGCTCTCATAGTGGCCGCGCCGGCTCTCGAGGTTCAGCAGACATCTGGTGTCCGCTGCAGTTTGCACGGGTTTCGCAAGCGTACCAGTGAGGGACGCGAGCCTCGGCACTGGTTGACGCAGACGCGAAAACATCTTGGACTTATGCAAGTCCCGCGCTGCTCCTGATGAGCGCCCGCGCGAACGATGGAGTGACCTCTTGATTTTGGCACTGATGGCAGTCCTCGTCACTTCGTCGGAAGTAAGCAGCCCGCGTCCGGGCAATCCAAGTGCAGCCGACAAAGCCTTGTTATTGGAAGCTAGTAAGGCCTGCCATCTGCACCCAGGTGCGGCCTATTTCATTCAATACACGATTGGAGACTCGCCAACGATCCGTGCAACGCACGCGTTCGGCGACACGGACGCACAGATCACTTGCATGCTCCAGCGGCTCCCCGGCGACTTCATCGCAAGGTTCGCCGTGGAAATCGACAATTCGCCTCCTGCCACCCGTCAGGGGCGGAGCGGGCGTCGGACAACCAGAGCTCGCAAAATTCCCTAGCGCTCCTCCGTCAGCTTCGGCAGCGGCGAATTGCTCCATGACAAGGCAATGCGGCGCGTCACGTGCTGAAGCGCCAAGCAGTTTAAAGAACTCGCCTGGTCGAAGCGCTTCGCTTCATCAACAGTAGCAACGAACAATCCGCCTGAGGGTTGAATGCTCATGCACAGAGCTTTCGTCGCTGCACTTCTGATCCTTGCCGGATGCAGCCGCGGCCACAGTTCAGATCAGCAGAACCTCTCCAATGCCGCGGATCAGTCGACGCCCGAGGCAGCACAAGTGCTGAACGGAGCCGCTCGGAATGGCATGGATGTGAATAGCGCCTTGAATGAGGCAGCAAACGCGCAAGCGGCCAATACAAGCACAAAAGCGTCCCCTCGCCTTCAGGCGCGCCCAAACTCGGCGGCCCATCCCAATCCAAAGCGAGCTGGACTGCCGCCCGACAAAATTGTTGCAAATGGCGAGTAAACAACAACGCTCATTTGGCCTGCTCTAAAACGTATCTTACTTATGGTCGTGCCCGCATCACGCCGGCTGTGTCGCGATCGCTTGTCAGATCGGCGCCTAAGCCGTGGCTGCGTCGGACTGGAACATGCTGATCAGTTATATCGATGGTTGTTCCAGCGCCCACTCTCGGCTGACATCGACACTGATCCGCAAGAACGTGTGGAATTGCCGTCGCCGGTACCCGTCTACATTCTCGGATTCTCGACGTCGTTGCTGCACTAGCGCTACTGATTGATCGAGTAGACGACCGTCACGAACGAGTTCGTGGTAAGCAATTCGGGAACGACGTTTACGGGAACTGGCGGCGGCGGTGGAGGCGGAGCCGGTGCACCAACGCGCGAGCCGGTGAGGACGATCTGCTGCGAATCGTTGCGAGGGCCGCTCGTGACGTTCAATATCGGCCCCAGCTGAACATGGCTCGCGGCAGCAATCGCGCCCGCCTTCGATGCCGCGTCGGCCAAGGCCGCAGCGATTGCCTGCTGTTGCTGCGGACGAGAATCCCGGACCGTGAAGCCTTCGATGCGTGGGCTCAAGCCTCCGGCGCGACCGATCAGTCCAACGATCGTTCCTGAATCCTTGACGGCGCCAGTCCGAAGCGTGACCGTCTGCGTCGCGACGTAACCCGATATTGCGCATGCTCCGGTTGAAAGCTGCGGCGGACCGAATGACTGCTCCTTGCAATCGGGGCTCCTCACTTCCGCCACTCTGACGTCGTTTGTTTTCGGTGACGCGGTCGCGTCGATCACATGGATTGCCGCCAGGATTCGCGCGGCGGAAGACGTCATTGCTCGAACGGCGTCGTCACTCGTTGGGCCCTCACCGCGAATCGTATAGCCGATCGTGGCAATATCGGGCATGTACTTCACCTCGCCGTAGCCGCTCACATCAATCCTGGCGGGCACTGGCAGCAGCTGAAAGCCCGCCTGCGGAGCAGCCGATGCAGCTTGGCTAACCGCAACGCACCCAAACGCGATCAAGAAATTACGCACGAACAGTCTCCCCAAGAACGGCCCACGTTGAGCCTATTTATCGCGCGTCGCGCGAGCTGTCAGTGCGTCGTTGCAGGCGCGCTTGTGGGCTTTGCCTTCGCAATGACGACTATCGGCTGGTGCCCCGCGACGAATTTTTTGATCAGTGACTGAACGTCGAGCGCCGTCACTTGCAAAAGGCGGGCAGGTTCGCCGACTGCTTCTGCTTCGATGCGAGGATCACGAGCAATCTCCGCAAGCTTCCCCATCCAGTAGGCATTCGTTTCGCGGGTCTTTGTATCCGTTTCGATGAGAGGCTGCTTCGCTCGGGCAAGTTCATCGGCGCTGACCAGCTTTGCTGCAAGGTCGCGCAGTTGAGCATCGATGAGAGAATGGATCCTTTCAAAATTGGATGGTGGAGTCTCGAGCGTTATTCCAAGATAGCCATAGCCCGGAAGATCGACCGCGCTCACTGCCTCGACATGCGGTGAATAAGTAATGCCGAGCTGCTCGCGAACCGTATCGACCAAGCGGCTCGAGATTATCGAGGAAGCAACGCTGCCAACGGAACCGGCTTTAGGGTCCGCGAAATAGTCGGGAAGCTGAAAATATTCGCCGTAATATGCCTGATCCGCTCGGCCATTGTGTTCGACGACGACCGGCGCGCCGGGAGCAGGCATGGTGATGTGGACCGAAACGGGGGCGACACGTGCGCCGCCGGTGCCTGCGGCGAACGTCTCCTCGGTCGCATTCACCGCCTGATCGACAGTGACGTCGCCGACGATCACAACGTCCGCCTGCCCAGCGAGCGGTCGCTCGAGGATTCGGGGGAGATCCAAGGGTTCAATCCGCGCAAGATCCGCGTCACTTGGAATGGCACGAAAGCGTGGGTCATTGTCGACGGTCATCGCTTGCGCAGCTCGCGAATAGGTAGCGCCGGCATTTCCATCGATCTGCCCAGCAATCATGGAGGCAAGCGATCGCGCCTTCTGCACGGCTTCGGGCCGGAACCCCGGATCACGCGCGAAAGCATCAAGCAATTGCATCTGCGGCACGAGATCGCTCGGCCGAGTTCCTCCAACCAAAACGAAAGCGCGGTTGCCCGGCGAGAGGGTTACGGAAATAAGCTTACTGTTCTCCTGCGCCCATTGTGTAATCTGCGCTGTCGAGAGCTTTTTCGTTCCTGAATAAGCAAACAGCTGGGTTTGCCAAATGGCACGGCCAAGATCAGGTTGAACGCCCGCGCGGCCATTTCCAAGGAGAACACCGACGGCGACCTTGTCCTTCTCGAATTTGGTTGGTTTGACGAGCAGGCGCGTTCCGTTCGCGAACCGGACGGTCGTCGTTCCGAGCTTGCTGTCGAAGGTCCTCGAGACGATCGCGCTCGGCTTTCCAAAGTTCGTGTACGGCCAGGCGATCGCGGCCTCCCTGACGGCGGCGCCGAGTGGTCGCTCGTAAGCGGCACCAAGAGCCTCAGCGAGTTGCGCGTCCGACACTGGAAGCCGCTCGGCCGAGCGGAACAATATCGGGCCACGCGCGGCGAATGCGCTCTTGAGCGCGCCGTTCACTTCTGCTGGCGTGATGCTTGCGAGGATGGGCGTTGCAAATGCGAGATCCTGAGCCGGGCTGTCGAAAACCTCTTCCGCATTCGCCATTGCAACGATCGCGTCGGCGATGTCCGTTGATTTACGTGTTGGAGCATTAGCCGCAGCATTCTCGAGCTGCGTCCGGACCGTTGCGACAGCGCGCTTGAGCTCGTTGGGTTGGACACCGTCCCGAAGCAAGCCGCGTTCCGCCGCACTCACCGCGTCGAGAGCGGCTTGCCACTTCTCCGGCGAAGCCGAGACATCAACCGAAGTGACAGCAGCCGAGTGCACGAGAGAGCGTTCCTCGCTTGCTTCGCCGCCAACAAAGGGAGCACCAGGCTGGAGAGCGATGTCGGAGAGGCGTTGATTGAGCACCGTCAACGCAATGCGCCTCAACAGGAGCTCGCGCTCGAGAGCATTGGTATCGGCACGGCGATCCGACGGAGCAACCCAATTTATTGAAACGCTGTCCGGGACGCCGCTCTCGATGATCTCGCCCACCTTCTTCGCTCCGGTGGGCGTTCCAAGATCGACCGAATCCGGAGTTGCGGAAGGCTTCCAATCGGAAAATCGTGCACGGATTTGTTGCTCGACGGCAGCCGGATCGATCTTGCCAACCACCACAATTGTTGCATTGTCCGGCCGGTAATTGGCACGGTAGAAGCGCTCAAAGCGATCACGTGTGGCAGTCCGAAGCACGTCATCCTTGCCGATCGTCCAGCGATTCACCGCCCGCGTGCCGTCAAGCACGGTGGCGAACTCCGACTTTATTGCACGAAACTGGGGCGTGTCGCGGAGGCGCTCTTCCGAAAGGATGACGCCGCGCTCCGCGTTGATTGCCGCCGGTGAAAAACTCAGTCGATCGCCAATTTCGCGAAATAGAGTGAGGCCGGTGTCGAGTGCCGCGGCATCGGCTTTCGGGAAGTTGAACATGTAAATGGTCTCGTCATGGCTCGTTGAAGCATTCGTGTCGGGACCATATTGCAAGCCCTGCCGCTGCAGCATCCTGACGGCTTCCCCGTCCGCGACATTGGTGCTTCCGCGGAACGCCATATGTTCGATGAAATGCGCAAGCCCCTGTTCGTCGTCGTGCTCTTCTAGGGATCCTGAGCCGATGCGCATGCGCATTGCGACGCCGTCGCTCGGCGTCTCGTTGTGCATGATCGCATAGCGCAGGCCGTTCGGTAGCGTTCCGAAGCGTACGGCGGGGTCCGCCTTGTGATCCGTATAATCCTGCGCCCAACGTCCTGGCTGCTCGAGCGGCACCTCACCAAGTGCGGGAGCAGCAATTGAAACGAACAGCGCAGAACTCAGCAGCGTGGAACGCAACAGCACAGAGTTACAAAGCATGATTTCGGGACTCACAAAGGCTACTGAGAGTTCGGTGATTACGAAAGCAGTCGGTTCCCAGTCAAATATCTCAACGAATTGAGCCACGTGACGAAGAATGGTCGGCTCGTTTCCATGGCTAATCGGAGTAGAGCAAGAACGTAAGTCTTTGCTAACTTAATTCTGGCGCGGCAACTCGTTGTCACGCATCCGCAACGCGATGAAACAAGGCGCGACCTCATTGCGATTCTAGCGAAAAGTGCCTGCTGATAAGGACCGTAGGTACAACTCGCCTCGTCAGTGCACGTAGCCTGAACCGGCATTGCGGTTCCGAACATCAATCGCAATAAGATTGCCCCAGCAGGGGAGATCGCGTGTGAGTGTGCTGGCTTTGGAGCGCGTATCCAAGCGCTTCGACAAGGTTGTCGCGGTTGACGATCTCAGTTTCACGGTAAAGCAGGGTGCGGTCTTCGGCTTTCTAGGCGGCAACGGCGCCGGCAAGACGACATCCCTCAGGATGGTTCTTGACATCATTCGCCCGTCCACCGGCACGATCCGCGTGCTCGGCCGCGAACCCGGCCGCTCGAACGCGCCTGAAATTGGCTTCCTTCCCGAGGAGCGCGGACTCTACCGCAACATGACCGCGCTTGAGACGATTGCGTATTTCGGAAGACTGAAGGGAATGAGCCCACCGGACGCGAGGAAGGAAGGTGCGGCACTTCTCGACCGTTTCGGCCTATCCGCCAACTCGAAGTCGACGGTCGACAAGCTGTCGAAGGGCATGGCGCAAAAGGTTCAGCTTGCGACCGCGCTCGTCAATCGTCCCAAACTCTTGATCCTGGACGAGCCATTCTCGGGTCTTGATCCAGTCAATCAGGGGCTTCTTGAGCAAGAAATCCGTAACATGTCACAGGCGGGCGCGACCGTGGTTTTCTCGACCCACGTGATGCAACATGCTGAGCGGCTTTGCGACAAGCTTTTGCTTCTCGCGCGCGGCCGTAAGATGTTCGAAGGAACGCTCGACGAAGCGAGAGCGCAGTTGCCGGCGCGTCTCACCGTCGTCGCCAGAACCACCCCTGCCCTGCTTCAGGGCGTCGAAAGCGCGCAGGACTGCGGCGAGGCTGGCGACGGCTGGCGGCGCTTCGACGTTCGGCTCAAGCCTTCGGTTTCGCCGGGCGATGTTCTTGAGCAATGCACCTTGCAAAATTTTCCGCTGCGCCAATTCGAGCAGCTCCATGCAAGCCTCCATGATGTCTTCGTGCACATCGTCGGAGCGACCGAGACTCGCCCATGAACGACATCTTCATCATTGCGGGGCGCGAGTTCCGTCAGATCGCGAAAATGCGCAGTTTCTGGCTGACGCTTCTTATCCTGCCACTCTGTTTCGCCATCGGACCGGTAGTGCAGCACCTCGTCGGGAACAACGAGGCAAGTCGCGTCATGGTGATCGATCGAACAGGTGGGGCCGAAGCTCGTGCTTTGGAGCAGCGCGTTTCGCTCGACCATGATCGCGACGTGCTGACCGAGCTTTCACGCTATGTCGAGCAGCATCATCTGGAAGCGGCAGACCGGCAGGCGCTCTGGTCACAGCATGACCGCTGGTACAGTGACGCCGACGTAGAACAGTTCATTGCGTCGGGTGGGCTTCCTTTGGCCAAAGCGCGCATCGACCGAGTAAAGGCGAGTGACGGGCCCGCCTTCGAAGCACCGGCGAACAAATACAAGTTCGTTGCCGCCCCCTCATCGCTCGCGCCGCTGCCCGAGCCGATGCTCGACAGCGCACTGAAGCCGATACTGAAACCACGGGTCAAAGGAGCTGAGGCCGTCGACTACGTGATTGAAATTCCAGCGAGCTTCGGCGCTAGCCCACTCGTCCGTCTGTGGGCAAATCGCCAGCCGGCAGCAGACTTCATGGTACTGCTCCAATCGGTTCTCACGCGCGACTTGCGCACGCGCTACCTCGCGGCCCAGGGGCTTTCACCACGCGCCGCCGCCACCGCGAGCGCTATTGCACCGGCCCTTGCGATTTCAACACCGCCGCCCGGCGGCGGTGCAAAGGAATCGATGCTGGTCCGGTCAATTCTTCCGCTTGCAGCCGCCTATCTACTGATGATGAGCCTGGTGCTCTCCGGCAGCTGGATGCTCCAGGGCACGGTTGAGGAACGTTCGAACAAGCTGCTGGAGACAGTCCTTGCTTGTGTGAGCCCCGAGCGCCTGATGTACGGAAAGCTTCTCGGAACCGCCGGCGTCGGAATCTTCATGATCGTGGTCTGGATCGCCTGCGGATTGTTCGCTGCCTATGCTACCAAGGGCGCGATCGCGGACTTCATTCGCCCCGCGCTCGATCCGCTGACCTCGCCCATCAGTGTCATGGCGATGATATACTTCTTCATCGTTGGTTACGTAACCATTGCGACCCTGTTCCTCGCGATAGGAGCGATGAGCGATTCTATGCGAGATGCGCAGGGCTACTTGATGCCCGTCATCATGGTTATCCTGCTGCCAATCTCGATTCTGATACAAGCCGTGCTCGGCGGAAACAGCGGCGGCATCCTCCTGGAAGTGCTGACATGGGTGCCGATCTGGACACCCTTCACCGTCCTTGCGCGACTCGGGATTGGGATCCCTGCCTGGGAGGTTGTCGGAAGTGGGATTCTTCTTGCAGCTTTCACGGCCGTTGAACTGCTGCTGCTCGGTCGGCTCTTTCGAGCAAGCCTGCTCGCGCAAGGACAGAGACCGAGCCTCGCGGAAGTCGTCGCAAGAATGCGAACCGCTGCTGACTGATTATTGGGCCCGACGGCGTGCGGCCGCAACGACCGGCCGTTGCACGTTCGCGAAAATACTTGGTCGAAGCCCAGGTGCTGATGCGGCGTGTCAGCGCCAAGTCCCCTTCGATAACCAAGTCACCAGAGAGCACCGCCTGGCGATAGGTTCGTTGGCCCATCCAAACCTCACTCATCGTCTGCACGGATGTCGAAAAGAAGACGTCTACGTCGCGGCCGGGGCGCGTGATGCAAACCTCGACCTTGCCGTCTCGCACCAGCAGCCACCAATCACGCTGCTCGATGAGATCGTTAAACTTGAACTGGATGACCGTCTCGTTCCCGGGGAGCTGCTCCGG
>Ga0070739_10007155_pt1 | contig 11967 bp, 7 predicted proteins | sample Coa_R1_7_FD_66445 | JGI IMG/M metagenome (GOLD analysis project Ga0070739, IMG submission 66445) | Surface soil microbial communities from Centralia Pennsylvania, which are recovering from an underground coalmine fire - Coalmine... | ecosystem: Environmental > Terrestrial > Soil > Unclassified ... | reverse complement strand
GATCCATCATCGCCCAGAAAAAGCGAGCAAAGCGCGCCGTATCGGCCTGCTTGGCTGAATCATAATCGATCACAGGACTGTCGGTGAAAAACAAGGTCCACATGCTGCCGACGCGCGCCAGGCAGTGCTTCAGACCGGCGGCGCGGGCGGCTTCGTGCAAGCCGTTGGCCAGCCGTTCACCGAGTTGTTCCAGGCGAGCGTAGGGCGGATGGTCGCGCAGCTCCTGCAAGGTGGCGATGCCGGCCGCCATCGCCAAGGGATTGCCCGACAGCGTACCGGCCTGGAACACCGGACCGGCCGGCAAGACGCGCTTCATCACGTCCGCTCGTCCGCCGAAGGCCCCGACCGGCAGGCCGCCGCCGACAATCTTGCCCAGCACCGTCAGGTCCGGCATCTGATGAAACAACTGCTGCGCTCCGCCATACGACAGACGGAAGCCGGTCATAACTTCGTCGTAGATCAAGAGAGCGCCGTGCTTGCCGGTGAGGTGGCGCAGCTCGTTGAGAAACTCGGCGGAAGGACGTACTAGCCCCATGTTGCCGACGACGGGTTCGACAATGACGCCGGCGATGCGTTCACCATGCGCGGCGAAAGCGTCGGCCAATCCCTGCACGTCGTTGTAGCGCAGCACCAGCGTATCGGCGGTGCAGCCGGCTGGCACGCCGGGACTGTTGGGCACGCCCAGCGTCGTGGCGCTGGAACCGGCCTGCACCAAGAGGCTATCGACGTGGCCGTGATAGCAACCGGCGAATTTCACGATCACATCCCGGCGCGTGAAGCCGCGCGCCAGACGAATCGCGCTCATCGACGCCTCGGTGCCGGAGCTGACCATGCGGACCATCTCAATCGACGGCACCGCATCGATAATCAGCTCGGCAAGCTGCGATTCCGCCTCGGTTGGTGCGCCGAAGCTGGCGCCGCGCCGAAGTGCCTCTTCGATGGCGCGGACCACGCGCGGATGCGCATGTCCCAGGATGAGCGGTCCCCAGGAGCCGACGTAATCGAGGTACTGATTGCCGTCGAGATCGTAGAGATACGGCCCCTCGCCGCGAGCGATGAACAACGGCTTTCCGCCGACTGCGCCAAAAGCGCGGGCCGGACTGTTGACGCCGCCGGGAATGAGACGGCAGGCTCGTTCAAACGCATCTCGACTGCGAACACGCGGCGCCGGCATGATGTTTCCCTGCTATCCGTATCTCATTTGTTGATTTTCTCAAGAAGCTTTTTTGCTTCCTTTACCATCAGGTCCATGTCTTTGTCATGTTCGTAAAGGGCCAGAACATCCAGGCAAACGAACTTCGCATAGTGATTGGTGATTTGTCTCTGCGTCAATTGCTCATCCACCTTTTGCAGGCGAGCGTGAATCTTTCCTTTAAGTTTATCCTTATCAAAAGAGGCATCCTCCAATTCCCGCTTTCGCCAGGCAGCGAACAGATACCAACGCTGACGCAGTCCGGGCGCTTTCTCCAGCCTCTCCCAAAGCGCTTTGTACAATATCTTGGCAAATCCCGAATCACCGACTCCCGTTTTCGAATTGCTATCTTCCGTGCGCCAGGCAAGGAATGCTTCGCGCTGCGTATCGTCCGTCAGCGTTGGCTCCTCGCCGGTGTCGTCGATGCGTTTATACATCTGCGGAAAGAGCTGCGTGTTGAACTGATCAACCGCGTTCCATTCCGCCAGATGCTTGTCGGCGATAGCTCCCCAACTCGAATCCTCTTCCCGGTCCTTCACAGCCTGCCAACGCTCGATCGCTCTCTTGCGTTCTCCCCGCTCTTCTGCTTCCACGGCCTCAAAAGCATCTTTTTGCGTCGGTCCTTCCGGCTGCAACTGAGCGAAAAGCGCCTTATCGCGCACACGCTGCATGTGTCTGCTCAGCAGGCCCTCATTTTGGGCCACTTGTATCTGTGTTCTCCAGCCGCGAACTTCTCGACTCTGCTCGTTGTCTGCTTTACCGTAGAGGGCAATGTATTTCCCGATAACTCCATTCGGCTCGATGGCATTCGCTTGCTTATCGAGATCATTCGACTCGATGACGGCCTTGGCTTGCTGGTACAGCTTGTCGGCCGATGGCGGTCGGAACGCCAGATAGAGAAACGAGGCCACGACACCGAGGGCGAGTGCAAGGCCGATGGCCTGGAACCACAGTTTCTGGTAGATAGGCTTTTTCGATTTTTTGCGTTTAGGTCTGCCCTTGCCCGTTAACAAAGTACGGGCAGCGTCCTTGTCTTCTTCCTCGATTCGTTTCTGCGCCGCAGTGCGATCAACGAGGCGGCGCCGCACGGCATCGACGCCGGCGCTCTGCTGTGCTTGAACCTTCTCGCGAATGCTGCCTAGTGTAACTGCAACCATGTTGGCGTCGAGCGGCCGCTTGTCCGGTTGTTTCTCCAACAGTTGGCAAATCAGCGTATCCAGCCAGATCGGGATGTCCAACACCAGGCGCGAAGGCCGCTCAAACGTGCCGTTAACGTGTTCCATGAACATTTCCATCGCGCTATCGGCATGGAACGGCTTGCGGCCTGTTACCAGCTCGTACAACATCACGCCCAGCGAATAGAGATCGGACTTGTGCGTCAGGACGCGCTCGCCCTTGCACTGCTCCGGCGACATGTAGGACGCCGTGCCGACCGTGCAGTTGGTCGCGGTCAATCCTTCGAGATCCATGTCCTTGGCAATGCCGAAGTCGGTCAGCTTGAGCGTGCCGTCTTTGGTCACCATGATGTTGGACGGCTTCAAATCGCGATGGATAATGCCCTGCTCGTGCGCGTGCTGCAAGGCGGAACAAAGTTGCTTGCCCAGCTCAACCACTTCCTCCCAGGTCATCCGGCCGCGCCGGGACATGACTCGGTCGAGCGATTCGCCGTCGATGAATTCCATGGCAAAGTAGCGCATGCCTTGCTGCTTGCCGGAACCATAGAAGCGGACGATATTGGTGTGATTGAGCTGCTTGAGGATGGTAATCTCGCGTTCAAAGCGATCCGCTGCGACAGCATTCGTCGCACCGACGCCGGGCGCCATGATCTTGATGGCCATGACCTGCCCGGTTTTGGTGTAGCGCCCGCGATACACCGTCCCCATCGCGCCGGAACCGAGTTCTTTATCGATCGTGAAGGGACCAAATTGTTGCCCAACCAGCATGGTCGCACCTCAAATTCACCACGGAATACACGGAAAACACGGAAAAGAAAAAAAGAGAAAAAATATCTGAAAAAGGCGATCTAATTATTGTTTTGTTTTTCCGTGTTTTCCGTGTATTCCGTGGTCGAAATTCATTTCAGCCACTGCGCCGCGTCGCGCGCGAAGTAGGTCAGGATCATATCTGCGCCGGCGCGTTTGATGCTCGTGAGGATTTCCAGGGCGACGCGGCACTCGTCGATCCAGCCCTTTTGCGCCGCCGCCTTGACCAGGGCGAATTCGCCACTGACATTATAAGCCGCCACCGGCACACCGAAATGGTCCTTGACGCGGCGAATGATGTCGAGATACGCCAGCGCCGGCTTGACCATGACAATGTCTGCTCCCTCCGCGAGATCCAGTGCGACCTCGCGGAGCGCTTCGTCGCTGTTGGCAGGGTCCATCTGGTAAGTGTTGCGGTCGCCGAACTGCGGCGGGGATTCCGCGGCATCACGGAATGGACCATAAAACCCGGAGGCGTACTTGGCGGAGTAGCTCATGATAGGGATGTGCGAAAAACCCGTGCTGTCGAGAGCAGTGCGGATAGCGCCGACCATGCCATCGAGCATCCCACTCGGTGCTACCACATCCGCGCCAGCTTGAGCGTGACTGACGCACTGCTCGGCCAACAGCGGCAGTGTCGCGTCGTTGTCGAGATCGAGCCGGCCTGTCGCTTTGGTTAGCATTCCGCAATGTCCGTGATCGGTGTATTCACAGAAACATTCATCGGTCATCAGCAAGGCGCGTTCGCCGTACTGCTTGCGCAGAGCGCGGAGGGCTTGCTGCACGATTCCCTCCGGATCGAGCGCGCTGGAGCCGGTAGCGTCCTTGTGTAAGGGAATGCCGAAGAGAATGAAGGCGCGTACGCCCACATCTAGTGCAGCGCCTACTTCGTCCACAAGACAATCAATGCTGAGCTGATGATTTCCCGGCATCGAGGCAATTTCTATTCGGATGCCGTGACCGGGCCGAACGAACAGCGGCAAGATGAGGTTCTCGACTGTGAGGCTCGTTTCGCGGATGAGATTGCGCACCAGTGGATGATAACGCAATCGGCGCGGACGGTTCGTCGGGAACCTCCTCGCAGAGGAATGTTCAGAGACGGAATGCCCATCGCTGGCCATCGTCGAAAACTCCAGGCGTGGAGACGCTGTTCATTTGGTAATGTGTTCCAAAACGAGAAGCATAGGCCGACCGACCGCTATGGCCGTGAGCATGATAGCAACAATCGGAGCGATGGTCATGAGGCTCGACCACAACTGCCGCACGCCGTTTTGGCGCAATCGATAGGAAACACTCCCGTCAAGAGCGATCAAAACCAATACCAGCAACAATCCGGCTGGAACGAGGCCATGCGTAAGGGAGAGTACGAAATTCGTACTCGATGGTAGCCGGAGCCCAAGTCGTTGAAAGCTGTTTTCAACACGAGGCATCCACAGCAACAGACCGATCAGCCAGGCAAACCAGAGGGCGCCGCGCGCCGTCACCGCGAGAGCTAGCGCCGGAAGGCGATGGCATCCAACTGAGATGGGAGGGACCGTACTCATGTTTGCTTACCTCTCAGGATAGATAGACGCGATTCGCCGCAGATACGCCTGCGCCGGGTTGTACCTTGATACCCTGGTTCGATAGACATTGCTCCAGCGCCGCCAAGAACAACAATACGACATCTGGCCGGCTGTTATGGCCCATCAACCCGATGCGCCAGGCCTTGCCGCGGAACTCGCCGAGTCCGCCGCCGATCTCGATGCCGAACTCGCCGAGCAAGCGTTTCCGCACGGCCAGATCCTCCACGCCGGCCGGGATGCGCACCGCGTTGAGTTGCGGTAATTGATGTTTCTCGTTCGCGGTGTACGTCAGACCCAGCGCCTTGAGGCCCGCATTGAGCGCCTCGTGATTGCGGCGATGTCGTGCCCAGCGTGCTTGCAGCCCTTCTTCCAGCACCAACCGCAGTCCTTCGTATAGCGCATACACCATCGAAATCGGGCCGGTGTGATGGTAAAAGCGGTCGCTGTCCCAATAATGTTCGACGAGATTGACATCGAGGTACCAGCTTTGCACTTTCGTTTTGCGCTTGCTGAACACCTCGACGGCCCGCGGACTGAACGACACCGGCGACAGTCCCGGCGGGCAGCCCAGGCCCTTTTGCGAACAACTGTAAATGGCATCGATCTGCCAATCGTCCACGGCGACGGGAATGCAGCCCAGCGACGTGACAGCGTCAACCAGCAGCAGCGTATCAAATTCGTGACAAAGAGCGCCGAGTCCTTCGAGCGGCTGCCAGGCTCCGGTCGAAGTCTCCGCTTGCACGATGGAAAGCAACTTGGGCCGTACTTTTTGCAGCGTCTCGCGGATTTGCTGCAAGTCGAACACCTCGCCCCAGGGTCGTTCCAGGACCGTCACTTGCGCCCCTGCCCGATTGGCGATTTCGACCATGCGTTGACCGAAAAAGCCTGCCACGCACACGACCACGCGGTCGCCCGGCTCGACGAGGTTGACGAAGCACGTCTCCATGCCGGCCATGCCGGTGGCACTGACGGGAAACGTCACCGGGTTTTGCGTTTGATAAATGCCGCGCAGCATCTCCTGCACGCCATTCATGATCTCCAGGAATTGCGGATCGAGATGACCCAAGAGCGGCGCGGCCATGGCGCGGAGAACACGCGGATGAGCGTCGCAGGGACCGGGACCGAGCAACAGACGCGACGGCGGATTTAAGGGACCGGGAATGTTCATGTTTCTCCTTATTCTTCACCACGAATCACACGAATAACACGAATAGAAAAAACAGAGCAGAAAACAGAACAACTCTCTTTCTATTCTTTTGTTTTCTTGTTTTGATTCGTGTTATTCGTGTGATTCGTGGTTTACCTTTTTCATGCGTTCCTGGATCACCTGACTGATGGCCTTGAACTGGGGATGGCCGGCGCCGCCGATCCACTCGAAGACGCACATTTCGCTGGTCGTCAGAACGGTGCCCGCTTGTTCCAGGCGGCGCAGGGCGACATCGTGATCGATGCGCGAGCGCGAGCCGACGGCATCAACAGCGATGAATACACGGAAATCCAGGGCCAGCAGATCCAGGGCAGTATGTAGCACGCACACATGCGTTTCTATGCCGCACAGGACGATTTTTGGCCGGGCCTCCCGCTGGAAAGTCTGCACAACGCTCGGCACAGCACAACAGCTAAAGGCGACCTTGTCCGGTCGTTGGGGCAGCTTCGCGGCCAACTCCGGCACCGTCGCGCCCAGTCCGCGCGGATACTGTTCGGTACATTGTACCGGCATATTCAGCAGACGTGCAGCGTCGAGAAGGAAGGCGATGTTACGCACCAGGGGGGCGGGATCGAAGAGCCTGGGGACGAGCTTTTCTTGCACGTCGATGACCAGCAAGCCGGTATCGACGGCCGACATTTGCATGGCGTGCGGCATGATGCGCTCCTGTCCCGGCCCGAATCTCTCTGTTCGGGATGCTACTGCCAATTGGGGAGAGCGTCAAGGAAAGTGGATACTTCACTCGGTACGATGCTCGGCTGGGTGGCCGGCCTGTCGCCGCAGGTTCATGGCGGTGTTGATCAGTCCAACATGCGTGAAGGCTTGCGGGAAATTCCCGACCAGCCGACCCGTTTGCGGATCGTATTCCTCGGAGATTAACCCCACATCGTTGCACAGGCCCAGCATACGCTCGAAGATTTTCTCGGCCTCCTTCTGCCGCCCGAGCATCACGTAATTATCCGCCAACCAGAATGTGCAGGGCAGGAATACGCCTTCACCCGGCGGCAAGCCATCGATGTCTGAGTGCGTCTTGTAGCGCTGGACGAAACCATCGTGCAGCAGCTCACGCTCGATGCAGGCGACCGTGCCGGCCACGCGATGATCGTCGGCCGGCAGAAAACCAACTAGCGGAATCATGAGCAGACTGGCGTCCGGCTCCGTCGAGCCGTAATACTGCACGAACGAATTCTTATCGCGGTCGAAGCCCTGCTCGCAGACTTCCTTGTGGACGGCATCGCGGAGCGTGCGCCAGCGGTCGATCGGGCCTTCCACGCCGAATTTTTCCACCATCTTGATGGCGCGGTCGAAGGCCACCCAAGCCATGACCTTGGAATGCGTAAAATGGCGGCGCGGCCCGCGCACTTCCCATATTCCCTCATCGGGCTGTTTCCAGGCTGTTTCCAGAAACCGGACGATGGCTCTTTCCAAGTTCCACGCGGCCGGCTCCGGCGGCAAGCCGATGCGCCGCGATTGATACATGGCATCGAGCAACTCGCCGTAGACATCGAGTTGGAACTGCTGGTAGGCGCCATTGCCGACATGTACCGGACGCGACCCTTCATAACCGGGCAGCCAATCCACTTCCCATTCCATAAGGCGACGCTCGCCGCCCAGGCCGTACATGATTTGCAGCTTGTCTGGATTGCCGGCCGCCGCTCGCAACAGCCACTGGCGCCAGGCCTGAGCTTCTTCCTTGTAGCCGGCCGCCATGAGAGCGTACAGGGTGAAAGTGGCATCCCGGATCCAGCACAGACGGTAGTCCCAATTGCGGACGCCGCCCAGCTGCTCCGGTAACGACGTGGTCGGCGCCGCTACCACGCCGCCGGTCGGCGCGTAGGTCAGCGCCCGAAGCGTCAAGAGTGAGCGCAGCATTTGCTCGCCCCACGGCCCGCGGCAGTTGCAGCCGTGGGACCACTTACGCCAGGAGCGTTCCACTTTTTGGAGGTACTTCATGGGATCGCCGACCGGTTGGCTGCGTTCGTGAGAGGGTCGCCACGTCAGCATAAAGGGCACTTCCTGCCCTTCCGATACGGGGAATTCCGCCACGGTGCTATGGTTCTGGCCGTGGAGCGGAACTTTCGTATGCACCTTGAGCGTATCGGGACCGGCGACAGCCTTGATCCCCCCCTCTTCCAGCTGCGTCACCCAGGGAACGATCGAGCCGTAATCGAAGCGGATTACCAGGTGCAACCGCATGAGCACTTGGCCGCGTTCACCGCGCACGCAGCGGATCAGAACAGGATGTTCGGCGCGGATGGCCATGCCGTCGATAAGTGTGACGACGCCTTGGTCCGCCTCGAAGGTGGTTTCGAGAATGATGGTGCCTTCCCGATAACGTCGGGACACTTTGCGGATTTCGCCGGCAGGAACGATTTGCCAGCGGCCATGCTCCGGCGTGCCCAAGAGCGCGGCGAAGCAAGCGCCGGAATCGAAACGCGGCAGACAAAGCCAGTCCAAGGAGCCATCCTTGCCTACCAAGGCAGCCGTCTCACAGTCGCCGATCAAGGCATAGTCTTCAATCCGCGATGGCATCGATGTTCTCCCACGACACTTTTCCCAAGTTGAGGCGAGTGTCAATGGAGGAAGCAAATTCAATGCCGGGCGCTGATTGTTTTGGATCATATCCCAACAAGCCCGGAGCGCCAGCGACGGGCCGGAACACCCGTCGCTGGCGCTCCGGGCTTGTTGGACGCGACACGATTACATAGCATGTGGCGGCTGCAGCGGAAGCCGAATACGGAAGAGCGTCCCGTGGCCAACCTCGCTCTCAACCTCGATGCTTCCTCCATGATCGCGAATAATGCCGTAACTCACCGATAAACCCAGCCCCGTGCCCTGGCCAACCGGTTTCGTCGTAAAAAAAGGATCGAAAATATGCGGTAAGTGCTCGGGTTTGATTCCGCAACCCGTGTCCTGGACCTCGATAATCACTCCGCCGCCCGCGGCGGCATCGTCCGGCCGAGTCCGTACTTCAATCACCCCGCCTTGCTGGCTGGCTTGCACGGCGTTGAGAAGCATATTGAGGAACACCTGATTGATTTTGCCGGAATGACACAGGATCGGCGGCAACTGGGTGAAATGCGTCCGCAGATCGATAGCCTTTGTCTTGATCTCGAAAGAGGCGATTTCCAGCGTCGATTGCAGGGCGGCGTTGAGATCTATCTCCTTGAAGTCGGATTCATCGAGCCGGGCGAAGTCGCGCAGGTTCTTGACGATGTCACGTACGCGTGCCAGCCCATCCAGGGAGCGCTCAAACAGTCGCGGCAAACTATCGCGGATGTACGGCAAATCGATGTCGGCTTCCTGGCGTTCTGCCTCAGCGACGACTTCCGGAGCTACACTCCGCAGCTGCTCTCGACTATCGCGGTACTTGTCCAGCACCTGCAGGGCGGCCGGCACGTCGCGGCGCAGCACGGCGAGATTGTTGGTGATGTAGGCGAGCGGATTGTTGATCTCGTGAGCCATGCCGGCGGCCAACTGACCCAAACTGGCCAGTTTTTCCGTCTGCACCAGGGCCGCTTGGGCCTCGCGAAGCGCCCGGTTCTGTGCTTCTAGTGCCTGCTCCAACTCGACAATGCGTTCGCCAGCGCGCACCCGCACGCGCAATTCGCCGCGGTCAAACGGCTTGGTCACGAAGTCGTTGGCACCCGCTTCCAGTCCTTCGATCACATCCTGCTTTTTTGTTCGGGCCGTCAGCAGGATAATGTAGGTGTAAGCCCCGCTCGGAAGGGAGCGGATGTGGCGGATCAACTCGAGTCCATCCATCTCCGGCATCACCCAATCGGTGAGGATCAGTGGAAATTCCTGCTCCTGGAATATTCGCCACGCTGCTGCGCCATCGGGCGCAGCCACGACCTGATGCCCCCACTGCTGCAAGTACGATTGCAGCAGATGGCGTGAAACGACTTCGTCCTCGGCAATTAGGACTTTCACGAGCGCTATCCATTTCAAACTTCGGCGAGCGGGGGTGTCAACCCCCGGTACTTCCACTGGAGGGTTGACACCCCCGCTCGCCTAGAAAATCGAACGCTCCAGCTCGAGCAGGGTCGGTTTAAGACGCTCCAATTCTGCCTCGAGCTGGGTGACGGCTTCGGCGGCTTGGGCAAGGTTGCCGGCGCGGGCCAGCTGCTCCAGATGCTCCGCCGCCTCACGCGCGGATTTAGCGCCGAAAACCCCGACGGAGCCTTTGAGCGTGTGCGCCGCCCGGCTCAGTTTGACGGCATCGCCCAGGGACAGAGCATCGCGGACGTTCTGCCACATGCGCGGACAGTCGGCGAAGAACAGTTCGATCAACTCGCGCAGCAACTTTGTATCGCCGCCGACGCGTTCCTCGATCTCCTCGCGATCAAGTGCAGCCGAGGGAGTGGGCGATTCCATTTTCTCGGATAAGCCGCCCGGCGCTACGAGTCGTTCAATCGTCTCGCTCAGCTCGCGCGCCTGGACGGGCTTACTGACGTACCCATCCATGCCGGCTTCCAGGCAGCGCTCGCGGTCGCCCTTCATGGCGTAGGCGGTCATGGCAAGGATGGGCAGATGACGGCCTGTTCCCCGTTCGGCTTTGCGAATGGCGGCAGTGGCCTCGAAGCCATCCATCTCCGGCATCTGCACATCCATCAAGACTAGGTCGAATGGTTGCCTTCCCGCAGCCTCGACCGCTTCGCGCCCATTGGCCGCAACCACGACGGTATGACCTTGTTTTTCGAGCAAGCGCACGGCGAGTTTCTGGTTGACCAGATTGTCCTCCGCCAACAAGAGTCGGAGCGCGCGTCCCCCCCGCCGCGCCAGGGGAGCTGGAGATTGCGGCCGGGCCTCCGGGCTGCCCAGCGCGGCCAGGATGGCTCGATACAATTCTGCTTGCTTGATCGGCTTGGTTAGATAGGCTGCCAGACCCAGCTTCTGACAGCGACGCGATTCCACCGGTTGAGAGGCCGAGGACAACATCATCACCGTGGCCCCGGTCAAATCGGGATGTTCGTGGATGCGTTCGGCCAGCATGAAGCCATCCACTTCCGGCATGTGCGCGTCGAGCAATACCAGTGCGAACGGCTCGCCGCATCGATAGGCCGACTCCAGTGCCTCCAATGCCGCCATGGCGTTTTCAACCGTGGTTGGCCGCATTTGCCACTGCGTCAGCGTCTCGGCGAGGATGAAGCGGTTGGTAGCATTATCGTCTACCACCAGGACAGAGAGACCGCGCAGCCGGCCCGGCTCATGCCGCATCGGCCGCTCCAGCGCCGCTCGATGCCGGATGAAGTGTGCGGTGAAGTGAAAGGTGCTGCCCTTGCTCAGCTCGCTTTCGACCCATATTTTCCCGCCCATCCGCTGTACCAATCGCGAGGAGATGGCCAGGCCCAGCCCCGTGCCGCCGTAGCGCCGCGTCGTCGATCCATCCGCTTGTGCGAACGCATCGAAGATCATCCCTTGCTTGTCCGGTGGGATGCCGATACCCGTATCGCGCACAGAGAAATGAAGCCAACAAGAAGAATTCACCGCAGAGGACGCAGAGAGCGCAGAGAAAGACAATGAATTAGGAGATTCCGGAGATGAGCTCCCGTCCGCTGTTTTTCTTCGTAGATCTCGTCTGTTCTCTGCGCTCTCTGCGTTCTCTGTGGTGAAATCCTCAACTCTCACGTCAACCACAACTTCGCCGTGCTCGGTGAACTTGATGGCGTTTCCGACGAGATTGATGAGGATTTGCCGCAGCCGCACCGGATCGCCAATCACCGTTTCGGGGACTTCGGGAGCGATGTGGCAGGCCAGCTCCAATCCCTTTTGATGGGCGCGAAGCGCCAGGGTATTAAGCGAGTCGCCGAGATTATCGCGCAAGTCGAAGGGTGAATATTCCAACTCCAGCTTCCCAGCCTCGATCTTGGAGAAGTCAAGGATGTCGTTGATGACCGACAAGAGAGCATCCGCGGATTTCTTGACCGTCTCCAGGTAATCGCGCTGTTCGGCGTTGAGTGGTGTATCCAGGAGCAGCTCGGTCAGGCCGATGATGGCGTTCATGGGCGTGCGAATCTC
>Ga0070739_10007154_pt1 | contig 11970 bp, 8 predicted proteins | sample Coa_R1_7_FD_66445 | JGI IMG/M metagenome (GOLD analysis project Ga0070739, IMG submission 66445) | Surface soil microbial communities from Centralia Pennsylvania, which are recovering from an underground coalmine fire - Coalmine... | ecosystem: Environmental > Terrestrial > Soil > Unclassified ... | reverse complement strand
GGAACCTCGACTGCGCGAAGGTCCGACCATCGCACGGTGAGATCCGCGATCCGCTCGCCCGCCTCAATGCGCAGATTGTTTGTTGCAATATCGGCGCCCATTTCGGTCAACGTCGTCATGAGGCCGGTCCTCAGCGGGTTCATCATGACGTTGCGGATCGTTATTTTCGAATTCGGAACGATGAGCGCGGCGACGAGCGGAAATGCGGCCGACGAGGGGTCTCCGGGTATTTTGAGCTTCGTTGCCCGGAGGGAACGATTGCTACCAAGGCGAACGCAGCCCTCGTCAACCTCTACATCGCAGCCGAATGCTCGAAGCATCCGCTCGGTGTGGTCACGGCTGCGGAGTGGTTCAATGACCTCGACAATGCCCGATGCGCGCAGTCCCGCTAGAAGAACGGCTGACTTGACCTGTGCGGAAGCGCGCTCGTTGATGAAGCGGATGCCGTTGATTGCCCCGCCTCGGATCGTAACCGGGAGCGTGCTACCCTTGGTTTGTGCCCCCATTTGACGAAGCGGGTTGAGCACTCGGTCCATCGGCCGGTTGCTCAGCGACTGATCACCAACGAATGTTGCTTCGATCGGAAATCCAGCCGCCGCACCCATTAACAGTCTCGCGCCGGTGCCGCTGTTTCCGCAGTCGATCGGATCTTGCGGACTTCTCCAGTCGGTGCCGGTAACATGCCACTCGCCGGCGCCGATCCGATTTACCTCCGCTCCAAACGCACGGACCGCTTGGGCGGTGTGAAGGACATCGGAACCTTCGAGCATCCGCACAATCTCTGTCTTGCCCCGAGCAAGGCTACCGAGGATCAGCGCTCGGTGCGACATAGACTTGTCGCCAGGAACCGCGAGCTCGCCCGTAAGCGGTCCCGAGCTTGAGCCGGTCAGATAACCGGTCGAGGAGGGCGGGAGCACCAACGTCTTGTCGGGTGATACAATCGACACCGCGGGTGTGTTTAGGATGCTCTGGTCTATGTCAATGCTGAGCGATTCTCCGTTTGGCGAACGAGGGCCCGGCTTCGCTTAACAATTCAAAATCTTTGAGCCACTTCGACTTGACCAGTTCGCTCGTGCGTAGCATGCTTAATCTCATGGCTCAGGTTCGGTCCGCACAGGCTTGGTGGTGGCGTTGGTCTACGACGACTGACGCGGCGCATCTGTTGGACGGATAACCGGAAGAAGAATTCTTCCTCATCGCCTTCCAGACCCGCCGCAACCCGGCGGGTTTTTTCTTGCCCTCGTTCCAGGACGTTACCCAAATGATCATCGTTCTTAAGCCCGAAGCCACTCAGGAAATAGCGCAGGAGCTCCTCGCGCGCATCGAGGAGAAGGGACTGAAGCCGCTGTACATGCCCGGCAGCGAGCGCGTCGTCCTCGGTGCCCTTGGTGACGAGCGGGTGCTTTCGCAGCTCGGTCTCGACGGCCATCCAATGGTCGAATCTCTCAAGCCCATCCTCTCTCCCTACAAGCTCGTTAGCAGGGAGATGCACCCGCACGACACCGCGGTCGCGTTCGGCCGAGCAAACATCGGCGCAAATGCATTTGCGGTGATCGCCGGACCATGCGCGGTCGAGACCGAGGATCGGCTTCGCAGAAGCGCGATTGCCGTCCGTGCAGCAGGGGCCGTTGGCATCCGGGCCGGAGCATACAAGCCGCGCACCAGTCCCTATTCGTTCCAAGGGCATGGGCCGGACGGTCTCGCGACTTTGCGCAAAATCGGCGACGAGCTTGGTCTTCCTGTTGTGACTGAAGTGATGGACACCGCCGACGTCGAAGCTGTCGCTGAAGAAGCAGACATGCTTCAAATCGGTGCTCGCAACATGCAGAATTTCTCGCTGCTCAAGGCTGTCGGGAAAGTGAAGAAGCCTGTTCTCCTGAAGCGGGGGCTCGCGGCCAAAGTCGAAGACTTGTTGCTTGCCGCAGAATATCTCCTTGCTGCCGGGAACGAGCAGGTGATCTTGTGCGAACGAGGGATTCGCACGTTCGAGACAGCGACGCGCAATACTCTCGATCTCAACGCTGTTGCTTACATGAAGCAGAAGACACACCTGCCGGTTCTTGTCGATCCGTCGCACGGAACGGGTGTTCGCGACCTCGTCGCCCCCATGTCGCTTGCTGCTGCAGCATGTGGCGCCGACGGACTGATTGTCGAAGTCCATGAAAGCCCGGCCGATGCCTGGTCTGACGGAGCCCAGTCGCTTTACCCACACCAGTTCGAAGCACTGATGAGCGCGCTCGAGCCAGTGCTTGCAGCCGTTGGACGCCAACTCGCGTGAACATCGAAGCGCAACCTGTCGCGGCAAGCGTGAGGGCGATCGGCCGCCGGCTTTCCGGACCGGTCGATTTGCTTGCCCTTTATGCTCGACTGAGCGACGCCGGTACAAGAGCTGACACGGCCTTCATCGAAACAACCGCTGGCAAGAGCATCATTGTTGATCGCGCGGCAATTCGGATCGAATGTCGCGGGGAACGTGTGGTACTGGACGCTCTTTCATCGACCGGCGAGCCCGTTCTCGATGTCATCGAGCGCAATCTCCATTCACCGGACGCGTCGCGTTCGGCGCGTCAACTCACCGTTCGCTATGACCGGTCCCGCGAGGTCGACGCGGATCGCAGGCTCTTCGACGCCTCGCCCTTCGATGTCCTAAGAACGGTCCTTGCGAGCTTCACGAACCGAACGCCCGAAGAGCCGATGGCACTCTGCCTGGTTGGCGTCATTGCGTTTGATCATGTCGACTTGTTCGAAGAGCTGCCACCGAACCGCGAGGACCCGACGGGCTTCCCTGATTTTGTCTTTTGGTTGGCGGAATCGGCAGTGATCGCCGAGCCGGGATTGGCACCCCGGCTGATCTGTTCTTCATTTGGCTCGGGTGACGAAGACCAGCAGCAGCGAAGCGCCAATTCCGCGATAGAACGGCTTCGGGATCTTGCTTTTCGCGCTTCGGATATTCGTCCGCTGACGGTGGTACCAGGCGCGCGTGCCGAAATAAGCGTCGACCTTACGGATGAAGAGTTCGCAGGCGCAGTTACGAAACTCAAGGACCACATACGTGCCGGGGATGTCTATCAGATCGTTGCATCCCGCACGTTCCGCGCGCCGTGCGCCGATCCCTTGTCCGCGTTCGCGCGAGTGCGCGCGATCGACCGCAGCCCGTACATGTTCTTTGTCTCCATGGCTGATTGTGCGTTGTTCGGCGCTTCGCCCGAAACTTCGGTCCGAGTCTTTAAGAACGCCCAAGACAAGATCGTTGAAGTCAAACCAATTGCCGGCACTCGGCCACGCGGCAAGGATGAAGATGAGGACAACCGTATGGAGGCGGACCTGCGGCTCGACGAGAAGGAAGCGGCCGAGCATATGATGCTTGTCGACCTTGCTCGCAACGACGTGGCGCGGGTCAGTAAGCCCGGTACGCGCCACGTGTCTCACTTGATGAGCCTCGAGAAATACGCGCGGGTGATGCACCTTGTAAGCTCGGTCAAAGGTGTGCTCGCTGATGGGCACGATGCGCTTCATGCGCTCCAAGCGTGTCTTAATGTCGGAACGCTTTCCGGTGCGCCAAAACTGAAGGCGACCGAGTTGCTGAGGCAGTATGAGCGCACCCGCCGTGGCGCTTATGGCGGCGCAATCGGGTGGCTTAATGGTGCCGGCTTGCTTGACACTGGTGTCGTCATTCGGTCGGCCCTCGTAAAGGACGGTGTCAGCTACGTCCGTGCCGGAGCCGGGGTGGTTTACGATTCAGATCCCGTTGCGGAAGCGGACGAGACCCGGCGCAAGGCCTCAGCGATCCTGTCGGCAATCGCAGGAGATGAGGTCCGATGACCCGCAACGTGCTCATGATCGACAATCACGACAGCTTCACGTTCAATATTGTTGAGTCGCTCGAGCGCCTTGGCGCGTCGGTCAAGACCGTTCGAAACGAAATAGCGGCCGCGCAGGCGCTCGAAGAGGCTCGCCAATCGCGCGCCATGATCTTGATTTCGCCAGGGCCCGGTCGCCCCGAGGAAGCGGGGAGCTGCCTTGAGATCATTTCCCTCGCGAAGGGAGAGATACCCGTCCTAGGCGTGTGTTTGGGTCAGCAGGCGATGGTTCTCGAGGCGGGAGGCGAAGTGGTACGCGCTCGCGAGGCTGTTCACGGGAAGGCGTCTGTTCTCGAGCATGACGGCAAGGGTCCGTTTGCCGGGCTTCCGAGTCCGATCAAGGTTGGCCGTTATCATTCACTCGCGACCCCGAGGCCGCCGACACGATTTCATGTCCATGCCGAAATTGACGGTATGGCAATGGCAATCAGCGATGTGAATGCAAGGCAGGTGGCAGTGCAGTTCCATCCGGAATCGGTGCTCACTCCAATCGGGCAGCGTCTCCTGCAGAATATTCTTCATTGGTGCGGATAATCGGCAGGCAAGCTCTCAATAATCTCCGCAACCGTCACATCGGGATCGTCATGGGAAGGTTGGATGTGGAGATCGGCATGCATGTAGAAGGATCGCCGATCGAGCCAGAGATCCCGAAGCTCGTCGTTGCTCTTGTTCGAAGCGAGTGGCCGTTTCGATGAACGCGACAGTCGACTAGTCAGGATTTCAAAGCCGGGGTCGAGCCAGATTGTAAGCGCTTGCTCGCGAAGCTTTTCGCGCGTGGTCGAATCGACGAAAGCACCCCCTCCGGCAGCGATGACCTGCGTCATGTCGAGCAGGCTCAAGATCGTTTGCCGCTCCATTTCGCGGAAATATCGCTCGCCTCTCGTTCGGAAGATTTCACCGATCGACATCCCGGCCGCACCTTCGATCACCACGTCCGAATCGACAAAGGGAAGCTTCAACCTGTGAGCAAGGCGTGCGCCGATTGTCGACTTGCCGCTCGCCATGAAGCCCACGAGCACCAGCGGGCGCCAGTTGTGCAGCGGACTCACCGGCTCAACTGGACCGGTGTTCGAAGGTGCGCCGGAACCGGCGCGTCACCACGAACCGATAGATCACGTCGGGGCTCTGGTTGCGTCTGCTGCAGCGCTGTGCACTAGTGATTTGGAAGACACGTGGAGTTGGCAATGTGAGCCTCGGGGAACCTCCTTCTGCTCGGCAACGAACAAGATTGGAAGCTCCTGCGTGCACGATGGGAATCAATTGTTTGCGAATGAGCTTGAGTGGAAACGCTTAAGCAAGCTCAAGAATGAACGCACTTCCGCTCGAAAGATTGCGAACAGAGCGAGATCCCCAACGCCTCGCACGTTTTTCGAAATCAATGTCGAGAAGTTGCACTCACGCGCCAAACGGTATCTCCGGCGTCATCGGCGATAATCAGGGCTCCGGTCCGATCCAGAGCAAGACCGACGGGCCGCCCGCGCACGGTTCCACTCGCTTTCCCTAGGAAACCAGTGACAACAGGGACGGGTCTGCCACTCGGCATGCCGCCGGCAAACGGAATGTAGATCACCTGATAGCCATTTAGTGGACTGCGATCCCAGCTTCCGTGCTCGCCGATGAACGCGCCGCTGCCGAACGCCGGCGAGAGCGTCTCACCCCGACTGAAGGCAATGCCAAGAGTGGCAACGTGCGAGCTCAGGCCGTAATCGGGCTTAATTGCCCGCGCCACCATTTGCGGGTTTTGCGGATGCACTCGAACATCGACGTGCTGGCCCCAATAGCTGTACGGCCAACCGTAAAACCCGCCTGGCCTAATTGAAGTTAGATAATCGGGAACGAGGTCAGGGCCAATTTCATCTCGCTCGTTGACGATTGCAAACAGCATGTTGGTGCCTGGCTCGAACGCAAGTCCAGTAGGATTGCGAGTGCCCGACGCGAAGATTCGTTTCGCTCCCGTCAGTCGGTCGACCTCGTAGATCGCGGCGCGGCCCTGCTCTGCGTCCATTCCATTTTCGGTGATGTTGCTGTTCGAGCCGACGCCCACGTAAAGCTTCGAACCGTCCGGGCTTGCGGTCAAAGACTTTGTCCAATGGTGATTGATAGGCCCAGCCGGCAGGTCCGTCAGATGGACCGGTGGGCCGTCGAGGCGTGTCGTTCCGGGCGTATAGTGAAACGCAACGATCGAATCCGTATTGGCAACGTAGAATGTGTCACCCACCAAGACCATTCCGAACGGCGAGTTGAGATGGTCTACAAATGTCGTTTTCAGATCCGGAATGCCGTCTCCGTTGGTATCGCGCAACAGCGTGATCCTGTTCGCACCTTTGCCGGCCGCGCCAGCGCGCGCCTTCACTTTGCCCTGGATGTAATCCTTTACTCGAAACGGGTTGGTGCCGGGTCCATTCGATTCCGCAACGAGGATGTCGCCGTTCGGCAGTGTGTACACCATGCGCGGGTGCATGAGTCCCGTCGCAATTGGCTGGATTCTCAATCCCGGCGCAACCGTTGGCGCTTCGCCCGCCTTCCAGCCGACTTCCTTGGGAACACTCATGGGCGGAAGCAGATATTGTCGCGGCTCGGGCAGTATAGGGATCGGCCCATATTGTTTTGACGGGTCGCCCCCACTTTGGGCGCAACCAGCTAGAGAAACGGCAAGAGCAACCGAATATATGCGGACACTGCTCATGGCCGAACTCCTTCGACTCTGCGCGTTCGCGTAACTCGCCACCCGCGAAATCCAACGATCAGCAGCAGAAGAGTGACGATGGCGGAAAGCCAAATTCCCTGCGGCACCACTGACGTCCAGGCGTCGCGACTGTGGACGAAGGCATTGACAAGCGACAGCAGTGCCGCCCCCGCAAGGAGTATGAAATCGAGCCAGCTAATTGGCCGACCGACGCCCAAGGCAACGTCGATGAGCAGCGCGATTGCCGACAGCAAGGCAAAGACAAGTCCTACGGCGATCAGCCATTCAGACGCGTTCGACCATTGCATGAGAGAGGTCTGTGCGTACATGATGTCGCTCCCCAACGCCGCCATCAGGAGCGAGCCGCCCACGGATACGAAGAACGGGTGGACTAACCAGGGAAGTCGCGTGCGGTACGCATCTCCTGTTGAACCCGACGAATTCATGTCTGCTCCAGTTCACGAGGGAAAGAGTTGCTGAGACCCGCTCCAGCCCCTTTCGAAGAAAGAGGCAGGAAAGCATTGGCATGAGCCAGCAAGGTAACACCTGCTCACCAGTTCATGTTCCGGAGGGTTCGCGATGATCCTGCGATTGCGCTTTGCGACGGCCGTTTTTACGCGTCGCTCTTATCGCGTGTAAATCGGGTCAAGCGTTTCGCTGCCGTGGCCGAAATGCCGTTTATGGCTGCGCGGGTCCACAAGGCACGCGAGGCAATGTTCGAATCGCGTAGAAACGAGTTCATATTCCTCGATGCTGACCGACGCTCTGTCGTCATGCGATCACCTGCTTCGACCATCAGGAGCGTGTTTCGATGACGGCTGACCACGGACCGAGCTCGCCAGTTTCAACGTTGCCAAGGCGAAGAAGCTCGCGTTCAACGGTCCTGCTGAGCTTGACGGTCGTTCCCGAAAGATTGAATGAGCAGCGCACACGCTCGCCGTTGCTGCTACGCTCAAACACGAGGAGCTTGTCGGCTGCTTCAAGAACTTGCATTGCCCCATGCCTCAGTACTGCGTTGCTTTTGCGAAGGGCGACGCACTTGCGCGTGAAGTTCAGCGTCGATTCTCGCGTCGCTTCCTGTCGCTCGACCGTAAGGCCAACATGGTTCGAACCCATCGGCAACCATGGCTGGGTTTTTGAAAAGCCTAGGAATTCACTGCCGTTTGACCATGGCATTGGTGTCCGCGCGCCGTCGCGGCTCAATGTATGTGGCCAGTTAGCAATCGCTTCCGGGTCTTGAAGCTGATCGAACGGAACATCGACCTGGGGCAGTCCCAGCTCTTCGCCTTGGTAAAGAATGATCGAGCCCCGAAGCGTGCAAAGTAGCAAGATTTTCAGTTGCGCGACGAGTTCGCGATCGTGCTCGGTCCCCCAGCGCGATACGGCTCGCGGAGCATCGTGGTTCTCGAATGCCCAGGTTGGCCACCCCGCCTCCTCCGGCCAGTTCGAAGCGACCGCTGCAACAAGAGCAGGCGTCAGTTCGTCGGCATAGAGGAAATCAAATCCATAGGCGCTGTTGAGCCGATTCTCACCGGCGGTGAATGCGTGCATTTCTGCGAGCGCATCGTCGCCGCCGACCTCCGCCAATGTGAATCGGCCACCGTAGCTGTCCGTCAGCATTCTTAGTCGCTCAAGGAAATGCACAATGTCGGGATGTGACTGGTTGTATCGATGCTCCTGGAAATCGAACGGTCTCGCCCGTTTTCCCGGACGCCGTGCCGGCGGGTTGTCGCGCAGCGCCGGATCGTGCATCGCAAAATTGATTGCATCGATGCGGAACCCGTCAACGCCGCGATCGAGCCAGAAACGCGCGACGTTTAGCAATGCTTCCTGGACCGCCACATTATGAACATTGAGATCTGGCTGCTCGGCGAGAAAATTGTGCAGGTAGTACTGGCACCGCCGAGCGTCCCATGACCATGCAGGACCTCCGAATACGGACTGCCAGTTGTTCGGCGGGGATCCATCCGGTTTGGCATCTGCCCACACGTACCAGTCCGCTTTCGGATTTGTGCGGCTGGAGCGGCTTTCCTGGAACCATTGGTGCTGGTCCGAGCTGTGCGAGTAGACCTGGTCGATGATCACTCTAACGCTCAGTTCATGCGCGCGCTGGACCAGTCGGTCGAAATCGCCAATCGTTCCGAAGAGAGGGTCGACGGCACAATAGTCGGCAACGTCATAGCCAAAGTCGCGCATTGGTGAACGAAAGAAGGGGGATAGCCAAACCGCGTCGACACCAAGGCTCGCAACATAGTCGAGCTTCGAGGTAATTCCGTGAAGGTCGCCAATGCCATCATTGTTCGAATCGGCAAAGCTGCGCGGATAGATCTGATAGATGGTGGCGCCTTTCCACCAGGCTACTTCGACCGTTGCTCTGGTGAGGTCCAATCGTTCGTCAGTGAGCATAACATACCGCGTAACCGAGCGCTGGAAGGTTGACCGTAACCGTTCCTGGGGCATCAGCCCTTTGCGGGCATGTTCCAATCATTTGGTCAAATTCGGTCGAACGCGTTTCGACGCGAACATGCTGGTGGATCGCCGTCGTCGCCGAGTTGAAAAGGAGAAGCATCTCGCGCCCGCTCGCCGGATCGAACCGCGAAAGTGCAAACAGCCCGGGCTTGTCGGACGAAAAACGGATGACCTGCAACCCGCGGGTCAGCGCCGGATGAGTTGTTCTAAGGTGCGCAAGCCGAGCGATTTCGCGATAAAGTGGGTGGCGGATATCGAAATTTGACCGAGCCGTCGTCGAATTCGTGCCGAGGAGTTTTTCCTCATTGTAACTTGCAACCCTGCTTGCAAACATGTCCTGTCGCGACTGTTGGTCACCGCCGGTCCCGACGAATCCCTGTTCGTCGCCATAGTAGATGGCGGGAACTCCACGCAGCGTCAGCAGCATTGCGTAGCCAAGCATGTCACGCTGCAGGAGTTCGCCACTGTCGAGCTTCGATGCAACGATCTGAAGCAACATCGGGAACCGGCCGGCATCGTGATTACTAATGAACGTGACGAGCTTGAGCGCTCCCTCTGCACCGCCTTCATAAAGAGCATCAGCGCGGAAAAGCTTTGCTAGCTCGTCGGTACCGGCAACTCCCGAGACGACATCGACAACGGCTCTTGCAAACGGAAAGTCGAGCACCGCTGGGAGCTTGTCCACCCGCGTGTTTACCGCGGTGTGTGCGGGGTCCATTTGGTCGGTCGCAACTTCACCGAAAATGTGGAAGTTGGGGATTCCTCGTGCCCGTGCTCGCGCGAGCATCGCAGGAACGAATTTCTGCCAGAATTCCGGATTGACGTGTTGCGCCGTGTCAATCCGAAATCCGTCGACACCATAACGCTCGATCCATGCGCCATAGATGTCGATCATGCCGTGAACGACGCGCGGGTTCTCCGTGAAAAGATCATCAAGTCCCGAGAAGTCACCCATCGTGCTGGACTCACCGCGGAACGTGCTGTCCCCGCGGTTATGGTAGTAAATGGGATTGTTGAGCCATGCGGGAACTTTGATGTCTCGCTCACTTGGAGAGACTTCGACGGTATAGGCGTAATCCGGATCCGTCAGGCGAGCGAAGTTCGCACCCGTTTGATCGCGTTCGCCGCTGAACCCACGATTGATCGGCGCGCCGTTGATCCCGCCGCGACGCTGATACGGATAATCGGCAATGCTTCGGTACGGACATCCGTATTTCTGCGCACACTCTTTATAATGTATGACGTCCGCCGTGTGGTTGACGACGATGTCCATGTAGACCTTCATTCCTCGCGCGTGCGCAGCATCGACGAGGGCACGGAAATCGTCATCGGTTCCAAGATGCGGGTCGACCCGGGTGAAGTCCGTAATCCAATAGCCGTGATAACCGGCGCTTTCCTTCCCCGGCGGACCTTGCACTGTCTTGTTCTTGAAAACGGGCGTGAGCCAAATGGCTGTTGCTCCGAGACCTTGAATATAGTCGAGCTTGCTTGCGAGACCTTTTAGATCGCCGCCATGATAGAAACCCGTTGATGTCGGATCAAAACCGGTGCGAAGCCGATCGCCCGACGCGTGGCCTCGATCATTGGTCGGATCCCCATTTTCAAATCGATCCGGCAGTACGAAATAAATCACTTCGTCTTGAGGGAGCCGTCCCCGAAACGTTGGCCGGTTGGTGGCTGGTGCCGCCGTCGTTACCTGCGCGTGGAGAAGGAGCGCCAGCCCAATCAGGGCAAGCGTGCGCCGCGTGTTTGCAGTAATCTTCTTCATGTGGTGCGCCGGCGATCCCCTCTTCGTTCGCCTTTGTGTCACCAAGATCGGCATTTGGATGAAGAATACGTATACCGTCGAAGCAAATTTGCCGGCTCTCCAGCGTCGGCTAAGCTTGCCGGACTGAATTGGCCTTCACCAAGGATCGAAACGACGCGGATGGAATTGGATACGGACGATCTTCGAGCGAACGCTAAGTCCAGCAGCCTGCGCAGTATTGCGATCATTGGCGGCGGGTCCGCGGGGTGGATGGCGGCGGCGGCGCTTGCCAATGCGCTCGGCGGGAACGTTGCCGTTACGCTGGTAGAATCCGATGCAATTGGGACGGTGGGTGTCGGGGAGGCAACCATCCCCCCGATCAAGTCCTTCAATGCCGCGCTCGGCATTGCTGAAGTCGATTTCGTCAAAGCAACAAATGCGACGTTCAAGCTTGGCATTGAGTTCGTTGGCTGGGGGACGCCTCAGGACCGTTATTTCCACCCGTTCGGAACGCATGGCGCCGATTTCGATCGAGTCAGCCTTCACCATTACTGGGTGCGCGAGCATTTGAAGGGCGATCCAACGCCGTTCGATGATTATTCGATGTGCAAGGCCTTGGCGCTCGAGAACCGTTTCGCTCCGCCCGTGGATAATCCGCGCGATGTGCGCTCGACCCACGCTTATGCCTACCATTTCGATGCCGGACTCTACGCTCAGTTCCTGCGCCGCTATGCCGAAGCGCGCGGCGTCACCCGACACGAGGGAAAGATTATCGCCGTCGAGCGCGAGCCGACGACGGGCAATATCGCACGTGTCCAGCTCGCCGACGGCCGCGCGATCGCGGCCGACTTCTTTATCGACTGCTCGGGTTTCGTTGCACTTCTGATTGGTGGTGCACTCGGCGTCGGTTATGAGTCTTGGACGCACTGGCTGCCGTGCGATCGCGCCTTGGCGATGCCGTGCGCCAACGCCCGTCCGCTGACGCCTTATACGCGCGCGACCGCGCACAGGAGCGGCTGGCAATGGCGCATCCCCCTGCAGCACCGGCAAGGAAATGGCCACGTCTATTGCTCGGATTTCATCAGTGACGATGAGGCGGCAGCGGTGCTGCGTGGCAACCTCGATGGCGAGCCACTTGGCGAGCCGCGGCTCCTGAAGTTCGCGGCAGGTCGCCGCGCGCAGGCATGGAGCCATAATTGCGTGAGTCT
>Ga0070739_10007152_pt1 | contig 11972 bp, 8 predicted proteins | sample Coa_R1_7_FD_66445 | JGI IMG/M metagenome (GOLD analysis project Ga0070739, IMG submission 66445) | Surface soil microbial communities from Centralia Pennsylvania, which are recovering from an underground coalmine fire - Coalmine... | ecosystem: Environmental > Terrestrial > Soil > Unclassified ... | reverse complement strand
CGGCATCGAGCCACGCGGCCGCTTGCCGGAAATCGCTCGCGCGAGTGGCTTCCGCGCCTTCATCGCCGAGCATCACGACATACTCGATCCGGACGGGAACGGTTTCGAGCGCGCGGCGCAACGGCGCGAATCCGTGGGCCTCGCCATCCTCGCTCAGAAACAGCCAGTTCTGCTGCTCGCCCGTGATGGTGAAGCGCCGGAAGGTCACTGCGTAGAGGCGGTTCAGGGCCTGATAATCCGTCAAATCGATGCACTGGTTGCGCGCGGCGTACCAGGCGTCCAGGTGCATGAGCGGCTCCGAAGGCGAGGAGTCGAAATTGAGGCGCCGCCGGGCGTCCCGCGACTGGTACCGGAGCCGGACAAATGTGGAGTGCGGCGGGATGGCGGCGAGCGCGGCTGCGTATTCGTCGGCCGCGCGGCTGATGCGGCGCGCGTTCTGCATCGCGGGGATCAGGCCGGCCAGAACCAGCGCTGCGGCGTAGAGGCTCACCATGCTCCGCAGCGGGCGCAGGCGGCGGGTCTGCGCCGCGGCGGTACAGCCGAACACGAACAGATACCACGAGAAGCGAATCTTGATCTCTCCGCCGCCAAAGCCGGTATTCGGGGCCAGCAGATACGCGGCGAAGCACAGCGCGGCCGCGAGGGCCAGCGCCCCGCGAATCGTGTTCCACTCGTCGCGCTTCATCAACGCGAATGCCGCGCAGATGTATACGAGCATCGCGGGAACCAGTAGCCGCTCTTCGCCCGCGATGCCGGCCGCGGAAGTGAAGACGTGCATCGGGAACAAGCGCCAGGCCCAGCCGGCCGCCGGAACGAACGGGATGCGCCCAAGCGAGGGCCGGACGAAGAAGATCAGCAGCATCGCGGCGGGCGCCAGCGCCGCCAGCGTGCGGTTTCGCGCCGCGCGCGGCGGCCGCGCCCAGACCGCGGCCAGCGCGATCACCAGAAGCGCCATCAGCGTGGGCAATACATGAGTGAAAAACGACGCCACCAGCCCGGCGGCCAGCAACGCGGCTTGTGTACGGCTTAAGCCGGCCGCGTGGCGAATGTAGAATCCGGATAATACCGCCGAGACTCCAGCGCCCAGGCAGAAGCTATAGAATCCGATCCAAAAAAACCACGTATTCACCAGAAAATTGGTGAGGGGATCGAAGCCGCTGTCTAGCGGGTCCAGCGAACGCCGCCAGTACGCGATGCCGAAGAATCCCACGATCACGCACAGGCTCGCCAGAGCCGCCTCGGCGTGCGGCGCGCCGAAGACCGGAATGAAAACGCCGAGGATCAGCGCCGGCGTCCAGTTCATGACCAGCTTCGGTTGAAAGCGGTAAAGCCCGGAATAATAGCCGTGCGGGTGCAGCGCCAGATCGCGCGCGATCGCGGCGGTGTAGACATAGGAGGGGCCGTCCTGGGTGACGTAAGGGGCGGTGGTCCACGGAATCGCGGCCTGATAGGCGAGCAGAAGGAACGCCAGGATGGCCGGCAGCCGCTTCACTTAATGTTTCGCGAGAAAGGCCAGCACGGCGCGATTGAAAACGTCAGGCTGCTCCCAGTACGTGGAGTGGCCGGCATCGGGCACGGTCACGAATTCCGATCCCTGGATCCGCAGGGCGAACATCTTCATCACCGGCGGCGGCGCGAACATGTCCGCCCCGCCGGCGATCAGCAGCGTGGGGGTCTGGATCTTTTCGAGCAGCGCGAGGGTCATCTTGTTCCGCAGCGGCTGCGCGGGCGCGGCGGCGCCGGGCGGGCGGCTGAGCTTCTGAAGCTGTATCCATCGCTCCGTGCCTTCGGGATTCGCCGCGCGGTAGGACGGCCCCACTTCGCGAATCTCCGGCGGGAGGGCGTCGAACTGCGGCGGGCGGATGCGGCGGTTCATTTCCAGAAACTCGGGATCCTGGACGCCGCCAATGGTGTTGGCCGCCACCAGGCTGCGCAGGCGCTCCGGGTATGAGAGCGCGAAATCCAGCGCGACGAAGCCGCCCGCGCCGGTTCCCACCAGATGCACTTTGTCGATCTTTAAGGCATCCAGCAGCGCCAGCAGATCGCCGGCGGCGGTGGTCTTCGCCCCATCCTTGCCCGGATCGGTGCGGCCCCAGCCCCGGCGGTCGAAGGCGAGGAAGCGGTAGCCCGATGCGGTGAAGACCGGGATCTGATATTCCCACGAGCGCACGCTTCCCGTGGCCGCGTGCAGAAAGACGACGGGCGTTGCCGAGCCCCCCGAATCCCGGTAGAAAATGCGCGCGCCGTCCAGCTCCAGGTAGCCTTCGCGCACCGTCTGCCCCGTCATCGTGCCGCAAGCTCCCAGCGCCAGAACCAGCCACGTTCGCATAGCGGCTATGATACAACTCTCATACGGAAAGGAGCGCCATGAAACGTCACGTCTCCCGCTTGTGCTTTTGCGTGCTATTTTCCGCCGCGGTCTCCGCGGCGCTGGCCCAAACCTACAAACCGAGGCGCATCAACCGGGCGATCGAGTTGCTGGAAGAAGGCCAGCCCGTCTACTACACGGGCTCGCATTCGGGGACCACCGGCACCTTCGAGCAGGGCAAGAAAGACGCGCAGACCTACGCCGATTACATCAGCTACGACATGGAGCACGCGCCGTTCGACGTGGCCGGCCTGGCCGAGTACATGAAAGGACTGGTGGCCGGCGGCCCGACCAAGAGCGGGCACCGCACGCCCGCGGTGATCGTCAACGTTCCGGTGAACGGCACCGACGAAGCCGCGGTGCGGGCGAACGCGTGGATGTTCCAGCAGGTACTCGCGACGGGCGTGCATGGGATCATGCTGACGCACGCCGATACGCCCGGCGCGATCCGGGCCTTCCTGGAGGCGGTGCGCTTTCCGATTCATCACGAAGGCGTCGGTCAGGGACTCCCCGAAGGCCGCCGGGGCGCGCACGGCACTCCCACGGCCGCGCAGATCTGGGGCGTCTCTCAGGAGGAGTATCTGGATAAGGCGGACCCTTGGCCCCTGAACCCCAACGGCGAGCTTCTGCTGGGCGTGAAGCTGGAGGATAAATACGCGCTGGCGAATGCGGAGGAAAACCTGAAGGTGCCGGGCATTGGATTCGCGGAGTGGGGTCCGGGGGACATGGCGCTCTCGCTCGGCGTGCGAGGGCCGAATGCGGAACGCGATCCGCGCATGGTGGCCGCCCGGGCTAAGGTTTTCGCGGCCTGTAAAGCGAACAAGATTTTCTTCCTCAATTCCATGAATCCGAATAATGTGATCGAAATGATCAAAGAAGGGGTCAGGGTGGGGCCCGCCAGCCCGCAGACCGCGGAAATCGGGCGGAAGTACACCAATCGGCAGATGCCCTATTGAACGCCCCCGTTTCTTCGCACAGGCCGGTTTCGCGCGGCCCGCGAATTGCAAAACTCTCCTGCGGAATGCCGGATTCCAGCGCAGACGCAATCGCAATCGGCGGTCTAACTGGAAGATTTTTCTAGGGTCCGGAACAAACTACCGTAAGGAGGGTTCGATGGTTCGAAGCATTTCGGCGGTTTCCTGTTTAATCCTGCTGTGGGCGGCCGGATGCAGCCGGGTGAATCCGGATACGGCCCAGGCGGCCCAGGCGGCCCGCGCGGCCGCGCTGGCCGCGGCGCCCGCGACTCCGCAGCCGGCTGCCGAACCCGCTCCGCCTCCTCCGGTCACGCTGGCGCAAGGCACGAAGTTCCGCGTGCGATTGGCCGAGGCGCTCGATACGGAACGCAACCGGGCCGGGGACAAATTCACGGCCTCTCTGGACGAGCCGCTGGTGGACGGCGACCGCGTCATCGTGCCAAAGCATACCAGCTTTACCGGGCATATTGTGGAGTGCAAGCCGTCGGGGCGGTTCAAGGGCCGCGCGGTAATGGCGCTTCAGCTCGATTCCTTCGAGCTGAACGGGCGGCGGTACGATCTCCGCTCCTCGGTGAACGAGCGGGAAAGCGCCGGGCATAAGAAGCATCACCTGGCCTGGATCGGAGGGGGCTCTGGCGGTGGCGCGATGATCGGTGCTATCGCGGGCGGAGGCGCTGGAGCCCTGATCGGCGCGGGTGCGGGCGCCGCCGCGGGCGCCGCGGGATCGGCGCTGACGGGCAAGCGGAATATTCACCTCCCGGCCGAGAGCGTGTTGACGTTCTCGCTCAAGACGCCCGTGACCATCGGCTAGACTTCTCATGCTTGGAATCGGGAACCGCGTTCGGTTCCAGATGCGAACCGCCATATCCCCGCACCGCGGCGGCGAGGCCGCAGGAGGCCCGCCATGAACTACATCACGAAAAAACATTTACCGTGCCGGACGTTTTTGCGCGGCATGGGAGCCGCGGTACCGCTCCCGCTGCGTTTGCCGGGATTCTTCGGCCGCTCGAAAAATGCCGCGGCCGCGTGAACCTGCTCAGCAACCTGGCGCACCTGCAGCCGATAGCGGCTTGCGCCGTGTATCCCAGGGTTCGCCCGGCTTTCGACCGCCGGTCCGAAACGAACGGGAACGGTGAGGCTTCGGCCGGGCGCGGGAACAGCAAACGTTCCGCTTGCCCACGCGTGGTCTTCCTGGTTTTTCCGCCCCCACCCCAATAGTTCGATAGAATTTTACCGATAGGTTCGGAGGAGCGTTTTTAAAAGCCGGACCACGGAACGAAATCCGATGGCCCGGCGTCCAAAAGCTGGTGTTTGCATGAAGCATCCTTCCCCCCGTCTTTTATGTGCTTTGGCGGCCTTCGCTCTGGTTTTGCCAATCATGGCTCAGCCAAATCGCATCACGAGAATCGATCCCACGCGGAGAATCCTTCTGCGCGGGCAGCTGCATCCGCGGGCGCGGGCGGCGTTTGACCAGGGCCGGGTATCGCCCTCGCTGAATATCGATTACGTCACCCTGACGCTGGCGCAATCGGACGCGCAAAAGGCGGATCTCCAGCAGCTTCTCATCCGCCAGCAAACCGAAGGCTCCGCCGATTACCATCGCTGGCTGAGCCCCGAACAATTCGCGGAGCGATTCGGGGTGAGCAATGCGGATCTGGGCAAAATCACGGCCTGGCTTCAGAGCTACGGATTGAACGTGGTCTCGGTAGGCCGGGGGCGCACCTGGATTGCTTTGAGCGGCTCCGCGGCGCAGATCGAAGCCGCGTTTCAAACCGAATTGCACCGTTATTTCGTAGACGGCAGCGAGCACTACGCCAACGCCACGGAACCCTCCGTCCCCGAGGCTCTGGGCGGCGTGATCTCGGCGATCCGGGGACTGCACAATTTCCGCCTGAAACCTTATTTGAAAAAGCGCTCGCTTTCGGCGGATTACACCAGCAGTTCGGGAAATCATTACTTGTCTCCGAATGATTTTTCGACCATTTACAATCTCAACCCGCTTTATACGACAGGCCTTTCAGGATCCGGCCTGAGCCTGGCGGTGGCCGGGCAGGCCACTATGTCTTTTTCGGATCTGCACCGGTTCCGCGCGGCCTTCGGCGTGCCCGGAAGCGACCCGCAGCCGGTCCTCGTGCCGGGTTCCGGGACGCCCGGATCCGATTCGGGCGATGTGGGCGAGTCCAATCTCGACTTGGAGTGGGCTGGAGCGGTCGCCCGCAACGCCAACATTTTTTATGTCTACGCCTTCGACGTGATGCAGGCGGTTCAATATGCCATCGATCAGAATCTGGCGCCGGTGCTGAGCGTCAGCTACGGCGAGTGCGAGCCGGAGGCGTTCAGCTCGGACGTCACCGCCATGCAGTCCTGGGCGCAGCAGGCCGCCGCGCAAGGGATCACCTGGATCAACGCTTCCGGCGATAGCGGCGCGGCAGACTGCAACGATGCGCAGAATCCCGGGCTCGCCGTGGATATTCCCGCCAGCATTCCGGAAGTCACGGGCATGGGTGGCACCGAATTTCAGGAAAACGGCGGAACCTACTGGAACGCGGCCAACGATACGACCAACGCTTCCGCGCTCTCCTATATTCCGGAGGCCGCCTGGAATGACAGCGCGGCCGACGGCCAGCCGGCCGCGACCGGCGGCGGGGCCAGCGTTCTGTTCGCCAAGCCTTCCTGGCAAAACGTTCCGGGCGTGCCGGGCGATAACGCGCGGCACGTGCCGGATATCGCTCTGAACGCTTCCGCCGACCACGACGGCTACCTGGTTTATGACAGCGGCGCGCTGAGCAGTTTCGGAGGCACTTCGGCTCCCACGCCCATGATGGCCGGCGTAGTGCTTCTGCTGAACCAGTATTTAATCTCGAGCGGCGCGCAATCCAGCCCCGGCTTGGGAAATATCAATCCGAAATTGTACGCGTTATCGCAAAGCTCTCCCGGGATTTTCCACGATATTACATCCGGAGACAACATCGTCACCGTGGGCTGCACGACGCGCATCCGAGGCTGTAGTTCCACGCCGGTGGGCTACACCGCCGGGCCGGGCTACGACCAGGTCACCGGGCTGGGTTCGATGGACATGTACAAGCTCGTCACCGGGTGGAATACCGCGGGAACGGTTGTGCCGGGCTCGGGCGTCACCATGACGCTGGTCTCGAATCTGACGGATGTCAACTCCACCGATGTGGTGGATCTGATCGCGACCATCGTGGATAAGAGCGGCAATACGCCCTCCGGAACGGTCCGGTTCACGGCGGGCACGGTGAACCTGGGGACCGCGCCGCTGGCGGGTTCCGCCGGCACGGCGACCGCCACCTTGACCGTGAACGCTTCGCAGTTGCCCGTGGGCGCGGGATCGGTGGTTTCGGCGTTCGCGCCGGGCATCTCCGTGAGCGCGACCGCTTCCATCATTTTGAACGTCAGTTCCCAGCCGCGCTTGGTCACCGCCGCGCCCGTCATCTCGAGCATTCTCAACGGGGCCTCGTTCCAGCCGGCCTGCGCTCCCGGAGCGCTCATCAGCGTCTTCGGTTCGCAGCTCTCTACCACCACTCAGCTTGCCAGCAGCGTGCCGCTTCCCGTGACGGCGACGGGAGTAGCCGTGACCATCAACGGCATCGCGGCGCCCTTGTATTACGTCTCGCCCACGCAGTTGAACGTGCAGATACCCTACGAGGTGAGCCCCGGCGGCACGGCGACCCTCACGGTGAATAACAACGGGCAGGTGGCCTCGCGAACCTTTTTCGTCTTCGCCGCCGCTCCGGGGATCTTCACTGGTTTCAGCGGAGCGCTGGTTCCCGCCCCCTCCGCCTCGGCCGGGCAGGTGATTTCGCTCTATTTCACCGGAGCCGGCAGCGTCTCGCCCACCGTTCCGACCGGTGCTGCGCCCCTGGCGCAAACGGCGATCGCTGCTCTGCCGAAACCGAATCAGAACGTCACGGTGACCGTGGCCGGCGCGCAAGCCCCCATCCAGTTCGTGGGGATTCCCTCCGGGTTGGTGGGCGTCGTCCAGGTCAATTTCCAGGTCCCCAGCGGGACGCCCCTGGGCGCGCAGAACGTCATCGTGAGCGTGGGCGGCGTCGCCAGCGCTGCCGCGGTGCTTACGATCACCCACTGATCCGCCGCGCCCCGATCGCAGTGCGGAGATCCGTCTGCGAACATAAGCCTTAGAATGCTTGCACGCCTTGCTGCGATTCCCGGCCTGCACGTCTCGGAAAACGTGCCCCTGCGCGAGCTGACGCGGTTCGCGGTCGGCGGCCCCGCGCGCGTTCTGGCGGACGCCTCTACGGAAGCGGCCCTGGCGCAAGCTCTGGCCGCCATTCGAGCCGCCGGCTGGCCTTACGCCCTGATCGGCGGCGGCACCAACCTGATCGCGAGCGACGATGGCTTTCCCGGCGTCCTTCTGCGCTACACCGCTGCGGGAATCCGCATGGAGGGCGCGCACGTGACGGTCGAGTCCGGCGCGCTGCTTCAGGATCTGGTGGATGCCTCCATCGGCCGGGGCCTGCGCGGCCTCGAAACCATGACCGGAATTCCCGGCTGGGCCGGCGGGGCCGTGTACGGCAATGCCGGAGCCTACGGCCGCTCGATTCACCAGTCGATTGAGTGCGTGCGCTATTTCGACGGCCTCGAATTTCGCGAAATCCCCAACGCCCAATGCGATTTCCGCTATCGGGAGAGCGTCTTCAAGGCGAACAAAAGCTGGATCGTCACCGCCGTCATCTTGCGGCTCGCCCGCGCCGATCCCGCCGAACTCCGCACGACTGCGGATAAAATCCTGAAGATTCGCAACGAAAAGTATCCTCCCTCCCTGCGCTGCGCCGGCAGCATCTTCAAGAACCTGATGCTCAACGAGATCCCCGAGCCGGTTCGGCTTCGCGTTCCGGAAAAAGTGATCCGCGAGGGCAAGGTGCCCTCGGCCTACTTCCTGGAACTGGCCGGGGCGAAGGGTCTGGCGAACGGCCCGATTCGCGTCGCCGATTATCACGCCAACCTGATTTACAACTCCGGCGGCGGCGCCGCCCGCCAGGTCCGGGAGATGATCGGTTTCCTGAAACGCCGCGTTTGGGAAGCCTATGGCCTCCGGCTGGAAGAAGAAGTACAGTATCTCTAAGGTGGAAGCCCAGGTTCCCGGAAACAGGCCTCAGCGGAGCAACCTTCCGTCCTGCGCCGGGTTTGTAAGGAACAGACGTTAGCGGAGGCACTATGGTACGACGGTGGACGTGGGCAGCGTTGGCGGGTGTGACCGCGCTGCTGACCGCGGGTGTATGGGCCTTGCGCGCCCAGGATCAGGCACAGCTTCCCGTGGCGGATCCCAATTGCTCCTATTTCGGACCCGAGCGGGAGCGCTTTGTCTCCGCCCTCCAGGCCAAACAGAGGCAGGCCGCGCTGACCGCCGCCGTCGCCGCGCAGCTTGCGCCGCTCGCGGTGAAGGCCGACGCGGTGATCCCGCTTCCGTTGCCCCCGCGGAGCAATCATGGCGGCCTGACGGAATCCCGGGGCAACACCATCGATAAGTACATCTTCCCCGCCCTGGCGCAGGCCGGGGTAAAGCCCGCGCCGCTCACCACCGACTACGAATTCGTGCGCCGCGTTTATCTGGATTTGACCGGCCACATCCCCACTCCCGCCGCGGCCGTGAGCTTTGTTCAGGATCCCTCGCCCGAAAAGCGCGCCAAGCTGGTGGATTCTCTGATCGGCTCGCCGGACTGGGTGGATAAGTGGACCATGTGGTTCGGCGATTTTTTCCAGAACAATTCCCGGAATTCGCAGGTGACCCGCACCATCGCGGGGGTGACGGCGTTCAACGATTACCTCCGCACATCGCTAGAGAATCATAAGCCTTACGATCAGATGGCGCGCGAGATCATCACCGCGCGGGGCACGAACAGCTATGCCCAGGGCGAGCTGAATTACATGGTCGGCGGCGTGGTGGGCGGCGGGCCGATTCAGGATATTTTCGATCAGCAGACGGCGAACATCGCCACCACGTTTCTCGGGCTCTCGAATCTGAACTGCCTGCTGTGCCATGATGGACGCGGCCACCTCGATTCCATCAATCTGTGGGGCTACTACACCTCGCGCAAACAGGCCTGGGGCATGTCCGCTTTCATGGCGCACACCGCCACCACGCGCCCCGGCGGCGGCACCAACCCGTATCAGGTCCAGGACAGCATCAATCGCGATTACCAGTTGAATACCCAGACCGGGAACCGGCCCGCGCGCGGGGCGACCAACTCCACCGCGACCGTCTCGCCCACCTATATCCTCACGGGCGAAAAACCCAACCCCGGCGAAAATTACCGGGCCGCGCTGGCCCGCATGATCACTTCCGATTTTCAGTTCGCCCGCGCCACGGTCAACTACGTGTGGGAGTATTTCTTCAATCTGGGGATCGTGAGCCCCTCCAACCAGTTCGACCCCCTGCGCCTCGACCCGGCCCATCCTCCCGCGAACTGTCCTCCGTCGGCGCCGTGTACCTTGCAGCCTTCGAATCCCGCGCTGCTCAATGCGCTGGCTCAGGATTTTATCTCCAGCGGATACGACCTGCGGGCGCTCCAGCGCGAGATCGTGAATTCCCAGGCCTACCAGCTTTCCGCGCGCTACGACGGCGCCTGGGATCCGGGCACGGCCGATCTTTTCGGCCGCCACCTGGTGCGCCGCCTGTGGTCGGAAGAAGTGCATGACGCGATCGTGCAGACTTCCGGCATCTTGCCCGTCTACAACAACGCGAATTGGGGTCCGGTGAGCCTGGCGATGAAATTTCCGGAGCCGCTCAATACCCCCGACGGCCCCAACGGCCCGGTGGCGAATTTTCTCAACGCGTTTCTCCGCGGCAATCGCGACGATCAGCCCCGCCGTCCCGACGGCTCCATCGCCCAGGCCCTCGGGCTGATGAACGATAACCTCGTCATGAGCCGCATCCAACCCTCCAGCGGACTCCTCAAACTGGTCCTGCCGCTGCCCGACGATCAGCTCGTAAACAGCCTGTTCATCACCGTCCTTTCCCGTCCGCCTACGGCCGCCGAATTGAGTACGGCGCTTCAAAACCTGAAGACCAACCGCACGCAGGAGGCCCAGTATCTTCTTTGGAGCCTCTATAACAAGGTAGATTTCGTCTTCGATTACTGAGGAGCGAATACATGTCTTACGAACCTGTCTACGGCCCCCGCAAATTCGCCCCCCAGGACCTCGCGGAAAAGCATCCGCGGCTGCGCACGCCCTTCTTCCAGCGGCCGCATCTGACGCGCCGCCGTTTCTTCCGTCTGGCGGGCGCGGGCCTGACCGGCTGGCACCTGGCCGGTAAAATCGAGGCCTTCCAGTCCAGCGGCCAGGCCGGCGTTGTCACGAAAAACACCGCGCAGAACGTCATCTTCATCCTGCTCACCGGCGCGATCAGCCCCTGGGACTCCTTCGATCTCAAGGTCATCAACGGCGTGACGCCCCCCGAGTTTCAGCCCACGGTGATCAACGGCGTGAACTGGCCCATGGGCCTGCTGCCCAAGATCGGCGCGCAGCTCCCCAACATCGCTCTGGTCCGCTCGATGAGCGCCCACGCCCTGGTGCATTCCCTGGCGCAGACCTGGGTGCAGATCGGGCGCAACCCCGCGGCGGCTCTGGGCAATATCGCTCCGAATATTGGCAGCGTGGTGGCCATCGAAAAAGACCCGCTGCGCAAGCCCGGACAGGTGTTCCCATCCTTCATCGCACTGGATTCTCCCTCGGGCGTCGGCGAAGGCTACTTCCCCGCGGCCTACGCGCCCTTTCGCGTCAATGAATCCAGCGGCGCCACCAGCGCCGGAATTCCGGACACCAATACGCGATTTAGCGGCGGGCAGACGCAGTTCAAGACCGCGCTGGCCCGCCTGCACCAGATCGATGATCCGCTGCGCCTCAACTCCCCCTACGGCACCCCGCTGAGCGACTTCAACGATTTCTACACGCAGGCCGATGCGCTCATGTTCAACCCCGCCGTCCAGGCCGCCTTCGGCTTCACCGCGGCCGATAGCCAGCGCTACGGCTCCAGCGCGTTCGGCAATGCGTGCCTGGTCGCCAAGCAGATCATCGCGGCCGATCAGGGCACGCGCTTCGTGCAGATCAGCTTCGGAAGCTGGGATATGCACCAGGACATTTACGGCGCCAAGAACCCGAAGGGCAACAACATGTTCACGATGGGCGCGCAGCTCGATAACGGCGTCGGCGAGCTGCTGGCCGATCTGCAATCGAGCGGGCTGCTCCAGGAGACCCTGGTGGTCATGCTCGGCGAGTTCGGGCGCACGCCGGGACCGCTCACTCCCGCGGCCGGCCGCGACCATTTCGTTCTGCAAACCGCTTTCTTCGCAGGCGGCGGCGTCACCGGCGGCAAGATCATCGGCGCCACCAGCGCCGACGGCTCCAGCGTCACCGAATTCGGATGGAACGGCAGCGGCGGGAGCGGCCCGCGCTACGTCTGGCCCGAGGATATCGAGGCCACGATTTACTCCGCCATGGGGATCGATTGGACCACTGTGCGCCAGGACGATCCCTTCCACCGCGGCTTCGAATACGTCCCGTTTGCCTCCCAGGGCGCCTACGGGCCGGTCAACGAGCTCTGGTCTTAGCGACCCATTCTTCCACCCGCGCACGAATATTCCCGT
>Ga0070739_10007148_pt1 | contig 11978 bp, 8 predicted proteins | sample Coa_R1_7_FD_66445 | JGI IMG/M metagenome (GOLD analysis project Ga0070739, IMG submission 66445) | Surface soil microbial communities from Centralia Pennsylvania, which are recovering from an underground coalmine fire - Coalmine... | ecosystem: Environmental > Terrestrial > Soil > Unclassified ... | reverse complement strand
CTCGCGTTGTCTACGCGCTTTACGATTGTGTTAAGCAGTCGTTCTATGTCGCGCACGATGCTGGAGGAGATTGGCGCAATAGCATTGCTCTATAAGCCCTTTGAGATGGGTCGATTACAACGTTACTTAGATGTGCTACAACGGCTCATTGGGGTAGTGCAGAAACCGGAGATACAGCCTCTTCGTGAGCATGAGAAAGCACGTGTACTGGTCGTTGATGATGATGTGAGTGTGGCTCATGCCGTTCGGCAGTGCTTGCTTTATGGTCCTGCGCAGAAGGTAGGCTATGAGGTTGCTGTGGCTCATGATGGGTTGGAGGCCTTGGAATACTGCGTGGATTGGCATCCGCACTGTATTGTGACAGATCTGATTATGCCGTGGATGAATGGGTATCAAGTAATGCGCTGTCTTGCAGTTGGTTCGCTGCCTGTCATACCGACCTTTGTGGTCATGAGCGCGTTGGCACACTTTGAAGGCCGTCTGGAGAGTTCGTACCTCCGTGGAAAAGTGGTGGCCTACATCACTAAACCTTTTCATATAGATTGTCTGCTAGCTGCTATTCAAAAAGGATGTGCAGGATAGTGGGAAATTTCTGAAAGAAATCCTTATGCGTTAGTAGCGCACGGATGAGCAAGATACATGCCCATAAGCTTGCTTGGTAAAGGAATGAGGAAAGCATGGAGCAGCAAGACCGCATTATGGACGGAGACCTACAAACGTTGGGGCTTCAGTCCATCCTGAAAATGCTTGCATTAAGTGGCAAAACTGGTAAATTATTTGTGCATTCAGGCCCAGAAACCCTCTCAGTTGGTTTGAGCAGGGGTCAAATTGTTGCCCTTCATGAAGAGGGAACACCGCAGTTACAGCCGGACTTGCTTGGTATGCTTTGTCTCATTCATCGGCTCCACCTGCCGCAGGCGCAGGCGGTACATGAAATGGCACAGGGCGACCAGGAGCTCATCCTGGCTATGCTGGTTGAACGTGGCTGGATGAGTCATCAGGAAATGCAGCAGCGGCTGGAATTTGCAGTGACACAATCTATTAGTCATGCTCTCCGTTGGGCCAACGGACGTTTTGCTTTTCATCGTCACCTTGTTCCTCTAGGGAGCAGAATGCAGCCGCTTGACGTTGATAGTGTCTTATTAGAAGCTTTGCGTCAGGCCGATGAGTGGGAAGAGATCGTCAAAGAAGGTGTCACGCAACTTTCGCGCACAACTATTGCACGGTGGCAGCCAGAAGTCAGTAATGATGTGCGCAACCTGGGTTTGACCCAGGAGAGCATTGATGTACTCTGTCTCTGTAATGGTGAAATTCCTCTCCAGGCTATTGCTCTCGTTCTTATGTTGCCGGAGGCACGTGTAGCGCGTATTATAGCCCGCTTGCTTGAATTGAATCTCGTTGAAGTTGTCGATACGGCCTTTGAAACCGAGCTCCAGCAAGATCTTGCCAACCTCATGATGCGCTGTCAGTATATTCTGGCCCCATATCGCGGCAGCCGTACACCAGAACATCTCCTTCCTGGCCTCATCAAGACGCTCGCGGAATGTGTTAATGGCTTGTTGATGCATCATGGAAGATATGCACGTAGCTTGCGTGGGAGAGGGCACTTATCTCCCGTGGAAATTGTACGGTATCTCGAAAGTTGTTTTATGCAACCCTTACAACTACTAGCCAAACAACATTATCCTATTTTAGAGACTGCGAACTTTGTCAACGGGCAACTCGACTGTAGTGATATTCTCACTCTCAACAGGGTCGTCAAAGGAGAGCAGTTAGAAGAGTTTTATTGGGAAGCGGTACGAGGGTTAGGAACCTTTTTACGGATGGTCTTTGAGCGATTATTGCGTGACGAGGTGGGGAACTCGCATACAGGGCGCCATCTGAACATGGCGTGGAAGCACTTCCTCTCTGAGATCGATGGAGAGGTAAAAAATTATCAGATGGTTCGTGCCCAGCGCAAAGTAACAATGCGTGGTTACGATGTGACCCAACCGCCTTCTATTGGCATGGTACCAAAGTGGAATGGGGCTCCCCAGCCCGAAGCCTGGGGAAATGGAACACCAGAAAGAGAAGGGGACCCTTATTGGTCAATAGATACACAAAGGAGATCAATTTAGATGGCTGTACCAACTGTACTCGTTGTGGACGATAGCCCTACTGTGCGCAAGATTGTCCAAATGACTTTGCAGCGAGAACATATCAGAGTCATCACTGCGGCAGATGGTCTCAGTGCTCTCACCTCAGTTGCTGACAATATGCCCGCTCTTATCTTGCTGGATATTCAGCTTCCACGGATGGATGGGTACCATATTTGCCAGATAATACGCAAAAACTTGCAGTTTCGCCAAATACCGATTATTATGCTCAGTGGGAAGGATGGTTTGTTTGACAAGATGCGTGGTCGGCTTGCCGGTTCAACGGAATATCTCACCAAACCCTTTGATTCGGCAGAGCTTGTGCGAACAGTGAAGAAACATCTTGTCAACTGGGAGGAACGTATGCCTGTGCAACAAGAGGGTATGCGTCCTCGCCAACGATATCGTGGCTAATATCTTGCCGGTGAAAGGAGGCAGGAATAGCCAATGTTTCCTATATCGCCGGCTCAGAGGTTGAGTTCTAACAGTGGCTTGTGATAGGAAAGGTATATGAAGATGACTGGTCAGAAAATACTTGTCGTAGATGATAGCTGGACAGAGTTGACAATGATTGCGACTCCGCTGCGTAATAGTGGCTTTGAGGTCGTCACAGCTGTCGATGGAGATGAGGCCGTTGAGAAAGTGTTCAAAGAGCGTCCGAACTGTATTGTGCTCGACGTTGTTTTGCCAAAACAGAACGGTTTTCAGTTGTGCCGCAAACTCAAGAACTCGGATTACACTCGACACATTCCGATCATTCTGTTGACCAGTAAGAATACGTCGGTAGATAAATCCTGGGGACTGCGCCAGGGAGCAGATATGTACATGACCAAGCCATTTAACACCGATGAATTGGTTGCTAATGTACGCCGTCTGGTCTAAGAATCAAGAGGAGAGATCATAGGTCCGGTTGAAGACATGGCAAATTTGAGAAAACTATCACACTGGGAGGAGTTTTTGTGGCTGGCGAAGACCTGAGAAAGTTGCAGCGAGAGGCAATCGCGGCAATCTCACAACAGAGAACACTATCGCCTTCTGGTGCGCTGCCAGGCGGTGGAGTATTACCGTCTCCTACAGGAGGTTCTAGAGGCAGCACTGCCAATAGCGGTGAGCACTATCTTGTCTTCTCATTAAGGGAGCGAGAATTTGCTGTCAAGGCGGAGTTCGTACAAGGAGTAGAGCGCCTGGTTGATCTAACACCTGTTCCCAATGTTGTTCCCTGGGTCAAAGGTGTCATCAACCTGCGCGGCTCCATTACCTCGGTAGTTGATCTGCGGATGTTTCTCGACCTGGAGCAACTTCCCTACAGTCCGCGTACTCGCTTATTGACGTTACAGTACAATGAGATGGTGATCTGTCTGGTGGTTGATAGTGTTAGTGAGATGCACCCTATTCCTGCTTCTACGATCAACAATGCTGGACGTCAGGCCGCTATTCCCTCGTGGATTCTCTCCTACGCGGCTGGCAGCACGTCCCTTGGCAATCGTGTGGTGGTGATATTGGATGTGTCCAGTCTCCTGTTCTCTGAAAAGATGCAGCACTATCAGATGCAGAGCGTACCCTAGAAGTGCCGTGAGTGTTGCCGCATAGCTGCTTTAGGAGACCAGGTATATGGCTCGAAGAATCATAGATAGGCATATTTGTATCGACAGGAGGTCTGGTGATGAATCCTGACCACAATAGAGGCGGAATGACAGTCAATGCACTGATGCAGATGGAACTGATTGTTTCAGCTGCTCTTCCCGCTATCGTCATTGTCTTACTTGGCTTTGTGTCCTCGCAACTTGACAAAACGACGCTGCTGTTAGTTGTTATTGCTTGTGCCATCGTTGTATCGTTAGGAGTGCTGCTCGTCAATTATTTCGCGCAGCGCAGAATTAAAGATCGCATATTAGGGCTTGTCGATGTGTGTCGTAGCTATGCCGGGGGGGACTCCGCTGTTCGCGTAAGTGTAAACGGTGAAGACGAGTTTGCTCAACTGAGTTCAGCGCTCAATATGTTCCTCGACGCTCAAGCAAGTGGGCATGGACAGAGAAGTGGTGGCTCTATAGCGGCTAGTGGCAACGATGCTACGGCATTACAGGCACAGATCGAGAAACTTCTCCAAGAGGTCAGTGCTGTGGGTGAAGGGGATTTGCGTGTCCAGGCTGAAGTCACACCAGATACCCTCGGAGTGCTGGCTGACTCCTTCAACTATATGATTGAAGAATTGGCGAAAGTGGTAGGGCGTGTCCAGAACACTGCGGTACAAGTGACTAATGCGACCCGTCGTATCCTTGATCGCTCAGCCGAACTGGCGCAAGCTTCTGAAACCCAGGTAGCACAAATTTCTCGCACTACTGAGGCTGTGGAGGCGCTGGCTACCTTTATTCAGACCGTGGCTCGCAATGCCCAGACAAGCGTCGAAGTGGCACAGGAAGCATTACGTAATGCAAATAATGGTCAGCAAGCAGTGCGTCAGACTATTGAAGGCATGATGCTTATTCGTGAGAACGTGCAGGAGACAGCCAAGAAGATCAAGCGTCTCGGTGAGCGTTCAAATGAAATCGGCGAAATTGTGCGTATCATTGAAGATATTGCTGATCAAACGAACCTTCTTGCCTTGAACGCCGCTATTCAGTCTGCGATGGCGGGTGAGCATGGACGTGGGTTTGCTGTGGTGGCTGACGAAATCCGTCTCCTTGCAGAGCGCTCTACTGAGTCCACGAAGCGCATTGAGACATTGGTTAAGAGTATTCAGGGTGATACCTATGAAGCGGTTGTGGCTATGGAAGACAGCACGCAAGAGGTAGTCAAAGGATCACAATTGGCAGATGAAGCAGGCCGTGCTCTTAATACGATCTATGGTGGTGTTGATCGTCAGGCCAAGATGATTGACAATATTGCACGTGCTGCTAACGAGCAGAGTACTGTTTCGGAAGCGGTGGCTGCCGCCATGACTCAGATTTTAGAGATCACGCGCCAAACAGATGCTGGTACACAAGAAGCAGCGATCAGTGTGAGCTATCTGTCAGAGCTTGCCGAGCAGTTACGCGCTTCGGTCTCGACCTTCCGCCTGCCCGATTACGTAAACGAGGTAGCTGGCTCGTTCTCTCCTACAGCTTCGGTTACTGAGTTATCCGAGAGTAATAATCACCAAATGTATCAGCAGTTTCTGTCTCATGGTATATCAGATGGGATGGATGGTGCTTGGCGGCAAGACTTCTCTGGAAATTTTCCGCCACTTCCCGAACCTGGGAATTCTGATTCTCTAGTTGCGTTGGGGTCTCATCCTGCTGAACCGTATTCGTTCGGTAGTCAACAGGATTTTGGCAATCAACCTGCTTTTGGGAGTCCGCAGGTGGGCAATCCCTTTAATCGGGACCAACAACACTTAGGTGACCAGCAATATTATCAGAATCCACCCGTTGGACGGCCCATGTTTGGGAATCAGTCAAACTTTGATGACCAACAAGACTTCAGCAGTGGTCTCTATTATGGTCACCAGCAAAACTTTGGTAGTGGTCAGCAGTATGGCGGCTACCAGCAGGATTTTGGCGATAAGGGCAGTTTTGAGCCTCAGCAAGGCTTTGGTGGAAGTGGACAGCAACAGTTCGGTGCCGCAGGTGTTGATTTTGGCAATCAAAATCAATCGTCCTATCCGAATGCGAATCCGGGAACATTCCCTCCGATGTTACCTGTTCCATCAGCTCAATCAACCAATGCGCGTGTGGTGCGCCGACAACCAAGGTCTCAACAGAGTCAAAATCCGTCTTCGTTCAATCAGGGCCAAATGCCTTTCCCCGATAACGGGTAGGTGTGCTAATAGAAATCGAGTATCGCGTAAGGATAATATGCGGATAATACTGTATAGAAATTATCTGTTTATCTCGTGGTACTAGAATGAGTGGGTGTGTGCAACATGTCGAATACATTTGATAAACTGTCTGTCCTCAATTCGTTTATCGAAGAGGTGAATAGCTATTTGCCGGAAATCAAAGCGAATCTTGAATGTCTGGCACAGTCACCTGGCGACATGGATGCCTTAGAGGAGACCTACCGCCGTACCCATACCATTGGTGGTTCCGCCTCAATGATGGACTTTTCCGGTCTCGCACATGTTGCCCATGGTATGGAAGATATCCTGGCTGATGCACTAGATGGAATAACCATACTGGATGAACCGACAATAGGACTGTTGTCGCGTTCTCTTGAACGTGTACAGCAGCTTCTAGGCGGCATTCGCAACGGAATTGATGAAGATGCGGTGATTGCTGAGGATGATGCCGATTATGAGCATTATCGTGCCAAACTGGAGGCATCTGAGCAGGCTGTGTCACACGAAGCCGACCGATCAGACAATAGCAATCAGGCGCAATCTTCTATTCCATCAGTCTCTGCACCGACATCATTTGATATGTTGGTGCATGTATCGCCGCCATCGTCACCATCTATTCCTTCCTTCGATGAGGTACTTGCCTCTTTCCGTACACCAACGCTTACCTCTGAAGATGATATAGTCTGGCCTGAAGAACATATTCTCCCATCTGCGGCATCCTATGTGGATGATGATATCACACCCCCTTCCGAAGATGACCAGCTGCGGGAGGAAGTACTGCCCAGATCAGGAGCAGCGTTACCATCTCCACAGGTTCTAGAGCCACCAAGTGCCTTGGAGACCCTCATCGCTTCGACTCGCTCTGGGCCTTCATCTCCCGTTCCGCACGGTAAAGAGGAAACTCCTCAGTCTACTGAAGAGCAGTCGGGGCCGTTGAAGCCTCAAAGTGCGTCCGTAGCTCCGCTGCTTCCTGTGCATGACCTATCTGATAGCACGTTTTCGCACGTCTACACTGAGATGGAGCAGAGTACCCAGGCGCTAGAAGTGCAGGCCTCTTCGCTGAAAGGTCTGCTTGAGCAGTTACGCTTTGCCATGTCCGTTGTTGATGGACAGCGTAGCGAGTTTAAAGGTTTCCTTGATGGCTCTAAAGATGCCCTGGATCGTATGGAGGAGTGGGCTGGACGGGCTATGGGACTGAATCTGCGTAATAGTCCTGAGCAGGTACGTCGTTACCTTCCCCTCTCTGTGATGTGGGTAGCCAACAGTAAGTTAAAGAAAGTACTCGATTTGCTCAGGCAGATCACAGGTGGTATTGAGGTGACTGATGAGCAAATGTATACAATCCTGCGACAGCTACATAGCTCTATTGAGTCATGCAATGAGATGTATCAACAGATGGAGGCCAAAGCCACCCACCTGCTAACGCAAGAATCAGGCTGGACTCCCTGGGAGGTGCATGCTACGCATGATAGCAGCCTATTGCGCGAACGCGTTACCTTCGAACGATATGGTGATCTTGCCTCTCTGCGCACTGAAATAGAAGAGGAAGTGCGCGAGGAAATGCGTCGTGAGTATGAAATGCGTCCTCTTTCATTGGCTACTCTTACGGAGATGGAGCAGCAGATTCGCAAAGAACTGCGCCAGGAGTTTGAGGCCAGGCTCAGTTCACGAGAGCAGGTTGCACCAGCACGGTATGAATCGCAGCAAGAGTTGGAAGCGCGTTTGCGTGATGAGATAGAGATCGAGGTGCGTCAGAGTTTCTTGGCCCATCTCAACAGTGGAGCAATAGATGTGGCTGCATTGAGGGCTGGCTCTGCCTCGATTCCAGCTACACCGGCCGTCGTTGATCGCACGTATGAGATAGGGCATGCGGAACGGCTTGCTCGGGCTATGAACACTTCTAAGGCTGTTGTTAGTACGTCTCGCGCTGCCCAACAGGAACCCTCTACGCTCCCTGTAGCGCTGTCCAAGCCGCTCGTTTCTCCTCCTCATATTCCAGTAGCAGAACCTCAAGCTTCGTCGTTTTCTACTTCAGGTGGTGATCTGAGTGAGGAGGCCGCGGAAATATTCCGCTTGGAGGCTGAAGAGCATCTCCAAACGATCAGTATGCATGTAGCTGCTCTTGAGAAGGAACCCACAAACCGGGAATTGATCCAGGGTATTCGTCGTGCTACGCACACCTTGAAAGGTGCGGCTGGCATGATGGGTTTCCGAGCAATTGCTGATATCTGCCATGTCTCGGAAGATCTCCTCGATAGCATTATGGAGGGAACAACTCCGATATCGTCAGTCGTCCTTAGCATTATTCTCGACACCGCAGAAATGCTTGATGGTCTCATCACTGGTAGGGGAGTGGACGAAGCGAAGCTACAGGCATTGCGGTTACGCCACACAGACTTACTGGGAGAGGTCAGTACCCCGTTCAATGTGGTGGACTATGACGTGGGTGGCGACGCTGGGGAGGACCTCATCACTGATAGTACACTAGTGGCGAGAATGGCCTCTGGTGAGCAATCACACGAGGTAGATGCCCCACGTACTGCTCGGGGTGATCTTAGTGTGCGTGTACCTTTGCAGAAGCTTGACGAACTGGTTAACCTGTTTGGTGAATTGCTTGTCAACCGAAGTGTGCTAGAAGAGCGTCTTGAGCGTCTCGTGCGTCTTGTGTCAGATGTTGAAGTAAGTAGCAATCGTTTGCGTGAAGTTGGTCAGAAGCTGGAAAGCAATTTTGAGGCTGCGACTCTGCCTAGTGGAGGTGGGCGTTTGCTGCCAGCGGATGGTAAGCTCAGCACTGGTTTTGCCTTGGGAAGGAAAGGTGGCAAGGATGGTAAGAATGGCGCTGAGCCGTCCCACCTGGCAGAGTTTGATGAACTAGAACTCGATCGGTATACAGAGTTTCATCGATTGGCTCGTGGCCTGAGCGAGGGCATCTCGGATATGGGTACGCTGAGTGGCGAAATGGATGCTATAATCCGAGAATGTCAGGGTGTTTTCTCCCGTGAGAACCGTCTGAGCATGACCTTCCAGGATCGTCTGATGAAGACTCGCCTGGTGCCTCTTTCCACTATGGTTCCTCGCCTTTATCGATCTGCACGTGCCGTTGCCTTTAAACAACAGAAGGAGTTCGAGTTTGTACTGGAAGGTGAGGGCACTGAGGTTGATCGCACAGTCTATGAAGAAATTGCTGGGCCTTTGTTGCACTTGATGCGTAATGCCGTTAATCATGCTCTTGAAACACCAGAGGAGCGTACCCGCAAAGGCAAACCGCCTGCTGGTCAGATCAAGCTATCGGCCGCATACGAAGGCAATCAGGTAGTTATCACTGTTCGTGATGATGGACGAGGTATTGATCCAGAGCATATACGTCATGTGGCCATCGCTCGTGGCTTGATTCGCTCAGATCAAATGCTGAGCGAAAGTGGGGTAATAGATCTGATCTTCCGGCCTGGTTTCTCTACCGCTGAGGTGTTGAGTGAAGAGAGTGGTCGAGGCGTTGGGTTGGATGTGGTACGTGATAGTGTTGCTCGCCTCAGGGGTACTATCGAGGTCGAGTCCATGCCTGGGCAGGGAACGGCTTTTACCATGAAGTTCCCGACCAGTCTGGCTATCCAGAGTGCAATGATGGTAAAGGTTGCTGGTCAGCAGTTTGCTATTCCAACCATCATGGTCGAAGCGATTGGGCGCCTCGATAACTTCAAGCGTTCAACGGTAGCTGGACAGCCAGCTATTATTGTGCGCAACGACCTCTATCCTTTAACAATGTTGGCTCACTACTTATCGCTGCCAGATGGGACCATTGAAGAGAAATCGCCGTTACTATTGATCAATGCGGGTGGGCATCGCGTAGCCCTGGCCGTTAATGAAATCAAAGGTAAACTCGATGTAGTGACAAAGAATCTGGGTCCCCATCTGCGACAGGTACATGGTGTGGCGGGTGGTACTGTGTTGGGCAATGGGCAGGTAGTGCTGATTTTGGAATTGACGGAATTGCTTGCCATGCGTTCCAAGAGTGTTGCCAGTGTAGCGAGCGCACTGGCATTGCCCAGTCGCCGCGAAGGAGCAGTATCCCAATCTCAGATGCTTATCAGACAGACTGTGGACATTACTGCCGACAAACGCAGTCCTGGTATGAAGTTGCCGACTACTCCAACTCCTCTCGCTGAACACGGTAAGCATGTTCTGATTGTGGATGATAGCCCTAGTGTGCGTCGTGTCGTCGGTAATATGCTCAAGCAGCATGGGTGGGAGATTCAGATGGCACGTGATGGAGTCGAAGCACTGGAGATGATCACGCGTGAGACCCCGGCTGCTGTGCTACTCGATATCGAAATGCCACGCATGGATGGCTACGAGTTAATTGCAACGGTCCGTTCTCAGGAGCAGTATCGCATGCTTCCTCTCGTGATACTCACTTCACGTGCTGCTGCTAAACATCAGCAGCGTGCATTACAGTTAGGAGCCAATGCCTACGTGGTCAAGCCGTACCAGGATGAAGACTTGCTCAATACCCTCAGTTCACTTGTGTATGGAGGCGCAATGAGTGTAAGGAGCCGATAGAATGGGTGTCGAGCGTGCTGTTACTCGCTGGTATGTGCAACGGCAGACTCTGCTCGAAGAAATTGCACGACTAGAAACTCAATTGGCTTCAGTTTCGGCAGAAAATCGGCAAAACGAAAATGAGTCTGTGCAAGAAGATGCGGATGTTGTACAGCAACTTGTGCAGGCGCAGATGAAGCTACGCCTTCTGGGTCCTTGTCCCAAACCAATGATGGGCTAGAGTTGATCCCCGTTTTACCACCTTAATGTTTGAGTGGTAAAACGAGGATCAACTCTAACTGGCCTTGGAGAGCACTTCTACAATCTTGTTGCCTATTACCTGCGTACCCACGACCTCTTTCCCTTCCTCACGCAGGTCTTCAGTACGATACCCGGCGTTGATTACCTGCTCTATCGCTGCCTCAATAGCCAATGCCTCTTGCTGCAAACCAAGCGAGTAACGTAACAGTAATGCAGCTGACAGGATAGCTGCAATGGGGTTTGCTTTTCCTTGTCCCGTGATATCCGGTGCAGAGCCATGAATAGGCTCGTACAAACCGAATGTTCCATAGGGTGTTTTGCGCGTTCCTAGACTTGCCGAGGGAAGCATACCCATAGAACCTGCCAGCATAGAGGCTTCATCGGTCAGGATGTCTCCGAACATGTTCTCAGTAACGATCACGTCAAAGCTGGCAGGACGCCGGATCAGGTGCATCGCACAAGCATCCACCAGGAGATGTTCAAGCGTCACATCGGGATAATCGGTAGCGACACGGTCTGCTACACGTCGCCAGAGTCGCGATGAACTGAGAACGTTCGCTTTGTCAACCGAGGTCACTTTCTTGCGCCTCCCACGTGCCAGGTCAAACGCCGTACGCACAATACGCTCGATCTCTGCCTCCGTGTAGAGCATAGTATCAATCGCTTCGTAGCCTTGTGCCGTCTCGCGTATCTCACTCGGTTTTCCAAAGTAGATACCCCCCGTCAGTTCACGTACCACTAACAAATCGGTATTTTGCAGTACCTCCGGTTTAATCGTAGAGGCATTCAATAACGCTTTGAAGGGGCGTACTGGACGTAAATTAGCAAACAATTCCAGTTCCTTGCGTAAACGGAACAGAGCGCGTTCGGGCTGTACTTTTGAGTTAGGTCCTTCATAGCGAGATATGCCACCAACTGCACCAAATAAGATAGCATCGCTCTGTTGGCATAACTGCATCGTCGCGTCAGAAATAGCATCTCCCTCCGCCTCAATAGCAGCGACTCCCACGAGCGCCTTGTGAAAGGTGAAAGTATGCCCGTGGCGGTTGGCAATGACCTCTAACACACGCTGCGCTTGTTCTGTGACTTCTGGACCGATGCCGTCTCCTGGTAAAACGGTAATAGTGTAGATTCCCATGCATTTCTCCTTCATCAGTGTCTTGCTGGTCAGGATTATATAGTGTCACTTAATGACTGTCAAATACACATGCTTGAGATGCTGGACCAGC
>Ga0070739_10007146_pt1 | contig 11983 bp, 11 predicted proteins | sample Coa_R1_7_FD_66445 | JGI IMG/M metagenome (GOLD analysis project Ga0070739, IMG submission 66445) | Surface soil microbial communities from Centralia Pennsylvania, which are recovering from an underground coalmine fire - Coalmine... | ecosystem: Environmental > Terrestrial > Soil > Unclassified ... | reverse complement strand
CACGGTGCGCCCGTCGATGAGCACCAGAAGCTTGTTGGAGAAGCTCTGCGCCGCCGGGTTGCCGTTCAGTCCCCGCGCCGTCACGACCCAGCGCCCCGGGGCTTGCTGATACACCTGGAGATTGGGCGCCAGCCGCAGCATCTCGGGTATGGTCAGCGCGCCCGAGCGCACGATCTGGTCGTGGTCAATAACGTAGATGGCGGTCGGCGCGTCGCTTAACGGCTGCGCGCGCTTCGACACAGAGCGAACCTGGATCTGCGCCAGCTGCTCAATCGAAAGATTCGAGAGGTCCTCTGGGCCTTCGACGCCTTTCGCCACCTCGGCGAACGCGGGCCCGGCAATGCATATAGACAGGGCCACCAAGGCCGAACCCACCCGGAAACCCATGAAGCCCCCTCGCTAGGAACCCGCGACGGCAATACGCGACTAAGCCTTAAGCGTACGCGGATTGCCAGTCGTTTAACGGGGGGCGAACGCGGCCGCCACGCCTTGGTTTCAGCCGCGTTCTAATTGCGTCACTTCTTTCGCGGATCGTCCTTGGGATCGACGTAGGTGATCTGGAACGGACCCATGCCGCTCACCTGGACCGTCGCGGCACCCGGGGCGTGGATCCAATGATTCATCTTGGCCTTCATGGTCACCGCATGCCCCACCGTCAGCGTCTTGGCCTTCGCCAAATCGAGCTTGTCGGTCATTCCATAATGCAGCTTGCCCGAAAGGACCTTCACAGTCTCATTGGTCGGGTGCCAGTGCGCGGGCACAGCATAATCCGCCGGCATCTTCAGCCGGACGACAAACATGCCTTTTTTGCCCGGATCGCCCGAGACCACCGCCATCTCGGCACCGCTCGGTAGCGCGTCCGGGGCCGGTCCCCACTTGAGGTCGGCCGGCTTCGCCTTCGCTTGTGCGACGGATCCGGCGAGCAGCAGCGGAAGAGCAAGGAACAACAACTTGTGCATGGAACACTCCCCTGTTTCGTGTCCCACCCCCGGGCGCGCCCTATAGCCGATGTTCGGCAGTGAAGGCAGCGTTCATATCGTTGTGATCTTCACATCTGCGCCAGCTTCGGCTAAGGGCCCGCTCCTCCAGCGAAATCTGGAACTTTGCGGGAGAGCGCTTCGGCGCTCGCCTGGACCGCTAAACTTGAAACGCTCCGCAGGCCCCGGACCTGATCCGGGGGAAGGCGGACCATTGAGAGAGTGACATGGCAAAGAAGATTACCGGCTACATCAAGCTGCAGGTGCCCGCCGGCACCGCGAATCCCGCACCGCCGATCGGCCCGGCGCTCGGCCAGCGCGGCGTCAACATCATGGAATTCTGCAAGGCGTTCAACGCCGCGACGCAGGAGCTCGAGAAGGGCGCTCCGATCCCGACGGTGATCACCGTCTATGCGGACCGCAGCTTCTCCTTCACCACCAAGACCCCGCCCGCTTCGTTCCTGCTGAAGAAAGCCGCGCGGATCCAGAAGGGTTCGCAGGAGCCCTCGAAGCAGGTCGCGGGCACCATCCGGCGATCACAGCTCGCCGACATCGCCCAGCAGAAGATGAAGGACCTCAACGCCAACGACATCGAGGCGGCGACGAAGATCATCGAAGGCTCCGCCCGCGCAATGGGCCTCCAGGTTGTGGAGGGCTGACGAGATGGCAAAGCTTACGAAGCGCCAGAAGGCCCTGACTCCCGTGGATCGGGAGAAGTTCTACGGCGTCGATGAGGCGATCGCGCTGGTCAAAGGCAATGCGACCGCCAAGTTCGACGAGACCATCGAGGTCGCACTGAACCTCGGCGTCGACCCGCGCCATGCCGACCAGATGGTCCGCGGCGTGGTCAACCTCCCCAAGGGCACCGGCAAGACCGTTCGTGTCGCGGTGTTTGCAAAGGGCGCAAAGGCGGACGAGGCCAAGGCCGCCGGCGCTGATGTCGTCGGCGCCGAAGACCTGATGGAGACCATCCAGGGCGGGCAGATCGATTTCGACCGCGTGATCGCGACCCCGGACATGATGGGCGTCGTCGGGCGCTTGGGTAAGGTGCTCGGTCCCAAGGGGCTGATGCCGAACCCGAAGCTCGGGACGGTGACGATGGACGTGGCCAAGGCGGTGACCGACGCCAAGGGCGGTCAGGTCGAGTTCCGCGTCGAAAAAGCAGGCATCGTCCACGCCGGCATCGGCAAGGCGAGCTTCTCCGAGGCTGACCTCACCGAGAATTTCCGCGCCTTCATGGACGCGATCATCAGGGGCAAGCCCTCGGGCGCGAAGGGCAAGTTCGTGAAGAAGCTTTCGGTCAGTTCGACCATGGGCCCGGGCGTGAAGGTCGATCTGGCGGAGATCGCCGGAGCCTGAACGCTTCATGACAGCCGGATGAAATTGCTCGTCCGGCGGTTATTTTCCGGACGGCCGGTAACCGCCGAAAAGGGCGGTTTCCGGCCGTTTCCGTTATGCTTCAGTCGCTTGACCGACGAAAATCGCCCGGTTACCTCCTTCGCTTGTGGCACAAACGCCACAGTTTCGCGGCCATTCGCGGAAGAGGCGAGAAAAAACCGAAACTTTGAACTAGGGGGTTTGTTAGGCGGGGCGATCCCGAACCCATCACCGAAAGGGGGTAGACTATGCGTAAACTCTTGCTTGCCGCGGCTGCGACGATAGCGATTGCATCGCCGGCCGCAGCGACGCGCGACGGTTCCGGCTACGTCGGAATCGATGCAGGCGCGCTGTTCCCGAACAGCGAAACCATGTTCGGCGCGATCGACTTCACGAACGCGGCAAACACCGACTTCGCGCGGGCGAACATCGGAAACGCCCGTTACCGGGTCGGCTACGACGTTGACGTAAATGCCGGCTACGATTTTGGCCTGTTCAGGGTCGAGGGCGAGCTTGGGTACAAGCACGCCAACATCCACGGCACGTCGATCAACAACAATGCGTTTATCGCCGCGCTGAATACCGGTGCGGGCACGACCTTCACCACCGACAGCAATTTCGGACTGCGCAGCAACGCGAACGTGCTTTCCGCGATGTTGAACGGCCTGATCGACTTCGGCGGCGGCACCGGCTTTGGCGGCTATCTCGGCGGTGGCGCCGGTTATGCCCACGTCAAGCAGTTCAACGGCAGCAAGAGCGGTTTCGCCTGGCAGCTGCTCGCCGGCGTCGATTACCCGATCAGCGATCAGATCGATATCGGCCTGAAATATCGCTACTTCCGCGGACCGAAGGCTACGGGGACGCATGCCTTCCTGTTCACCCCCGCGACAACCACTTGCGGCGCCCTCCCCTGCTCGGGAGGCACCGTTTTCATCGACAGCGGCAGCCGTTTCACTTCGCATAGCGTGCTGCTGAACCTGACGTACAATTTCGCGGCTCCGGCTCCGCCGCCGCCACCCCCGCCGCCTCCGCCGCCGCCTCCGCCGGCGACGCAGACGTGCCCGGATGGCTCGGTGATTCCGGCGACGAGCACCTGCCCGCCGCCTCCGCCGCCGCCCCCGCCGCCTCCGCCGCCTCCGACGGAGAAGGGCGAGCGCGGTCAGTAAGCGCTTTTCCGGCCTTCGGTCCGGAACCAGGAAACGGCCCGGGTGAAGCACGCTGCTTCGCCCGGGCTTTTCTATTGAAAGGGTTGATCGCTGGGCGAATTTGGCTATACGCGCGCCCTCGCATCGGCTCGCCGATGCAACCGTCCGAGACAGCTGCCGAGGTTCGCCTCTTAATCTGCAGCCTAGACGGGGATAGGAATCATTCGAAGCGGGAGACCGCTTCGTCGTGCGTTGCGTAGCAGCGCCGTCGATCCAAGCCCCACGGACTTAGCGGCTCAGGCCACCGCCTGGGCATTTGTTGAAGCTCGTTCGGAAGCGATTCCGGACGAAACTTTGGAGTTGGCATGGATCGTTCGCAAAAAGCCGATCTGGTCGCCGAACTGAAGCAAGTCTTCACCGACACGAGCGTGGTTGTGGTCACCCGCAACCTCGGTCTGACGGTCGCGCAGTCCACGGACCTGCGCTTGAAGATGCGCGACGCGGGCGCCCAGTTCAAAGTTGCGAAGAACCGGCTTGCCCTGATTGCGCTCGAGGACACGCGTTACAAGCCGATCGGCGACCTGCTCAAGGGCCCGACCGCGCTTGCGACGTCCGGAGACCCCGTCGCGGCCGCCAAGGTGGCGGTCGATTTCGCCAAGACGCACGACAAGTTCGAGATCGTCGGCGGAGCGATGGGTGACACGGTCCTCGACGTGAACGGGATCAAGGCGCTTGCTGCGCTGCCCTCGCTCGACGAACTGCGTGCGACCATCGTGGGCCTCATCCAGGCGCCCGCGAGCAAGATCGCCCGCACGATCAACGAGCCAGGCGCACAGCTGGCCCGGGTCTTCGGCGCCTACGCAGCACAGGCTGCCTAAGCGAATCCCGTCATCCCAGCGAAAGCTGGGATCTCGGGACAAGATTTCATTGAGATGCCAGCCTTCGCTGGCATGACGAATTAGGGATTGGAGTATCAAATGGCTGACATTGCTAAGCTGGTCGACCAGCTTTCCGAACTGACGGTTCTCGAGGCGGCGGATCTCGCCAAGGCGCTCGAAGAGAAGTGGGGCGTCTCGGCCGCGGCTGCGGTCGCGGTTGCGGGCCCCGCTGCCGGCGGCGGCGCTGCCGCTGCGGCCCCGGCCGAAGAGAAGACCGAGTTCGACGTGATCCTCACCGGCGACGGCGGCAAGAAGATCAACGTGATCAAGGAAGTGCGCGCGATCACCGGCCTTGGCCTCGGCGAGGCGAAGGCGCTGGTCGAGGGCGCTCCGAAGCCCGTCAAGGAAGGCGTCAACAAGGAAGAGGCCGAGAAGATCAAGAAGCAGATCGAAGACGCCGGCGGCACCGTCGAGCTCAAGTAACCGAGCAGCCCGTCAGGGCTGCGTAGCGTTATCCCGGACTTGTTCCGGGATCGATATGCGATCCTGCACCCCGGCCTTCGCCGGGAAGCGGACAAGAAAGGGCGGCTCTGCGGGGCCGCCCTTTTCATGCGTGGCTCTCATGCAGTGCCGACCGAGCTTTGCGCAATTTGGGGTGAAGCGGTAGTCAGAGCCGCTCCCTTGTTCTCACAGGAAATTCACTGGTGCGAATTGGACGTCCACTTCTGAAGCTGCCAATTGAATTTTGCGCGGAGACGCTGGCGAGCGAAGTGTCGGCTCTTCCTTCGCAAGCCTGGATACCGCACCCGCAGCAGTTCGAAGGCAATCTCGCAGTGCCCCTCGTCAGCCCGGGCGGCACCGTTACGGATGATTTCTTCGGCCCGATGGGGCCGACTGACTCCCTTCGCCGCTGCCGTTACCTGATGGAGATCATGCAAGAGCTCGACTCCACCTGGGGCCGCAGCCGCCTAATGGCGCTCGAACCCGGAGCCGAAGTGCCACAGCATGTCGACATCCATTATTATTGGCGGACTCACCTGCGCATCCACATCCCCGTGATCACCAATCCGGAGGTGGATTTCATTTCCGATCTGGGGATCGTCAACATGAAGGCCGGGGAATGTTGGCTGCTGGATTCCTTCTTTACTCATGCGGTGAACAACCGCGGGCGAGAGAAGCGCGTTCATCTGGTACTCGATACCGTCGGCAGCGGCCGTCTGTGGGACCTCATCGACGCGGCACTGAACGGTTCAGCCGAGCCTAAATTTCTCAAACCAGGCGGCACTCCTGTCCGGTCACTGGACTTCGAACAGATCAACAAGCCGATCGTCATGTCACCATGGGAAATGAAGACCCATATGGCATACATCGCCGAATGGGTTGATGATCAGCCTGGACTTGAGATCGTCCTCGCCATTCTCGATCGCTTCGTGATGGAATGGGCAAACACCTGGGCGCGCTACGGACCCGCTCCGCAAGCTTTTCCGGTTTACGTGCGGCACCTCGGAACGGTACGCGCTGCCCTTGAAACGGTGCCGCACCGGGAACTGGTCATGCGCAATGGGCGACCGCTTCTCGAGTCCATCCAGCGCTTCATCCTGACGAACTCAATTGCGCCTGCGGCTCTCATGACACACGGCGCTGCTGGCCAGCCTTCAGGTCGATTGATGGCCTGAGCCGCTAAGCAAAAGATCCGAGGAAGGCGTCAATCGCGGCAACGGCTGCCGGCTCATCGAGCTCCGGCGCGTGGCCAACGCCAGGAACGACCGCGAACCTGGCATTCGGAGCTGCGGCCTTCATCTTCTCGGCTGCGTCGGCGCTCAGCAGGTCGCTCTTCTCTCCGCGAACCACCAGAAGCGGCTTCTGCGAGAGGGTCGCGAACAGCGGCCACATGTCGATGGTCGGCGCCGGAGCGGCTTCAAAAGGCACAACGATCGCCATGTCATAGTCGAAGCGGATCTCGCCCGCCTGCTCGCGGCAAACCCGCCGGGCCATCCGAACCCAATCTTCGTGACTATAGCTCTCGGGGACGCGCCCGAGGTTATTGGCGATCGCTTCCGCGGCGTCGTCCCAGCTTTTGAACCGCACGTCCTTGCCGACATAGCCGCGGATGCGGTCGAGACCGGCTGGGCTGAGCTCAGGGCCGATATCGTTGAGAATGGTCGCGGCGATTCTCTGGGGCGCCAACGCGCCCACGGTCATGGTGACCAGCCCGCCGAGCGAGGTCCCGACGAAGATCGCTTGCGGAATGCCGAGCTGGTCGAGCAGCTCGATCACGTCGCCCGCGTAGGTCAGTGGATTGTAGCGCATGGGCTGCGGGTCATATTGGCTGCCGGCGCGGCCGCGGAACTCGAGCGCGAGGACCCGAAAACGAGGCGAATATCGCTCAGCCAAAGCAGCGAAGTCACGGCTGTTGCGGGTCAGCCCCGGCAAACAAAGCAGCGGTAGCCGGGCGTTGCTGCCGGGATAGTCTCGATAATGCAGGCGAAGCCCGTCGCGGACGGTGAAATAGCGGTCCTCGAAACGTGCCCTGGGCTCGTGATCACTCATCGCGAGAATCCTTGCCGCCAGACGCGGCTCATCGCCGAGGCGACCATATTCTCGTCCGCATCGTCCCAGACGAAATAGCGGAGACCCAGAAACACGTTTGCGCCCATCATCGCCCAGGCGAGCACCTGAAGCTGCTCGTCGCTGAAGCTCGCATCGATGTCCCCCTTCTCACGCGCAGCGCTCAGCCGGGCGACGATGCGGTTGGCGGTGGTTTCATAATGTTCTCGATATGCGGCGGGATCGACGAACTCCGCTTCGTCGATGATCCGATAAATGTCGCGGTGATCGCGGACGAACTGGAGAAAGGCCTCGAGCGCGCGCCGTTCGGCGTCGAACGCGTCGCGAGCTTGCCCTAATACCGGCCCGACCTGCTCGCGCACCTGCGCCGACATGTCTCGGACCAGGGCCTGGAACAGCGCCTCCTTGGAATCGAAGTAGGTATAGAAGGTCCCGAGAGCCACGCCGGCCCGTTGCGTGATCCCGACGATGGAGCTGTCGGCGAAACCGTGATCGCCGAACTCGCGCCGCGCGGCATCGAGGATCTTGCGCAGCGTGCGCTCGCCGCGAGCCGTGCGCGGCGCCTTGCCGTCGCTCGCAGGGCTCACCTGCACCTCATGATCGCCGCGAGCCGCCATGTTGTCCCCCCCCTATCGGCGAAGCTCGCGCGATCGCAAGTTGAAAGCCGTTTCAACTTTCAGTATCACACGATTCTGACTGCAGGTGCAACCGGGCGCCTGAAGGGGGAGACATTCAATGCGCGTCACTTCTGCACGCGCCGCACTGTTCGGCACGGTTGCCGCCGCGGCGCTCTATTCCGCTCCTGCTCTGGCTGCATCGAGCGCTGCACAAGAAAACCCGAAAACGAGTCCGACCGCGGCGGCCAATGCGCAGACGCAGACTCAGTCGGCGACCGCCAGCGACACCAACATTGTCGTGACCGCCCGCCGCCGCAACGAGCTTTTGCTCAACGTGCCGGTGGCCGTCACTGCTTATTCAGGCGAACAGCTCGATCGCCGTGGGGCGCTCGACATCACCGATGTCGCGAAGACGACCCCGGACGTTTCGCTGAAGGCCTCGCGCGGCACGAACACGACCTTGACCGCGTTCATCCGTGGCGTTGGCCAGCAGGATCCCGTCGCCGGGTTCGAAGCCGGCGTCGGCATCTACCTTGATGACGTTTACCTCAACCGGCCGCAGGCGGCGGTGCTCGACATCTACGACGTCGAGCGGATCGAAATCCTGCGCGGGCCGCAGGGTACGCTTTACGGCCGCAATACGATCGGGGGCGCCGTCAAATATGTGACACGCCGGATCGACCCGAACGCCCCTCACCTCAGCCTGCGCACGAATGTCGGCACGCACGGCCAGTTCGACGTGATCGCCACTGCGTCAGCGCCGCTGACAAAGACGCTCCTGGTCGGGGTCGCTGCGGCGCGGCTTAGCAATACGGGGTTTGGCAAGAATCTGACGACCGGGCAGAGAAACTACAACAAGGACATCTGGGCCACCCGGGGAACGCTGGAATTCGTCCCTTCAGATCGCGTCTGGTTCCGTCTCTCGGGCGATTATACGTGGGACGATAGCAATCCAAGGGGTGGGCACCGGCTGATCCCGAATCTCTGCACGCTTGCCGCGGCCGGATGCACAGGGTCCTTCCCCGTTCTCGGAAACGTGTGGGATTCGGAAGGATCCTTGAACGACCCCAAGCAGCGGATCCGCGCATGGGGCGCTGCGCTCCACGGAGAAATCGACCTCAATGACTGGCTGAAGCTGCGTACCATCACCGCGCTGCGCAAGGATACGAGCCACACCCCGATCGACTTCGACGCTTTGCCGTTCGTCGACGTCGACGTGCCGGCGATTTATCGCAATCGGCAGTTCAGCCAGGAATTCCAGATGGTTGCGGACAAGGGTCCGCTCCAGGGCGTGGCCGGATTCTATTATCTCAATGCGCGCGCCTACGATGCGTTCGACGTGCGGCTGTACACCACCTGCCCCACGGTTCCCTTGCCTGGTTGCGTATTCCCGCTGCCGGGCCTCACCGCGGCCAGCGTCGGCGATGTTCACACCGACACCTGGGCGCTATTCGGCGATTTCACCTACGACTTTTCGCCTGTCTGGAGCGTGTCGCTCGGTGGCCGTTGGACGAACGACCAGCGTCGCGCCTTCGTGCTGCGCCAGAACTACATCCTCGGCGGCCAGCCCCTGCTCGGCGGCTCGCCGCCGTTCGGCGTCGGAATCCCGCTCGGTGCGCCGTCCTCCGATTTCACCGGCCGCCGTGTCGACAAGGCATTCACGCCCCGCGCTTCAATTCAGTTCAAGCCGAATTCGAACAATAATTTCTACCTCAGCTACTCCAAGGGCTTCAAAGGCGGTGGCTTCGACCCGCGCGGTGTCGCGACCCAGGCGCCCGGAGACACTCCGACAACGCCGCCAACCGCTGAGCAGATCTTCAACTTCATGACCTTCAAGCCCGAGAAGGTCGACAGCTACGAGCTGGGCTGGAAGGCATCGCTGTTCGATCGCAGGCTGCAGCTCGCGACCGCCGTGTTCGACGCCGAATACAAGGACGTGCAGGTGCCCGGATCGGCTCCGTGCACGACAGTCGTGGTCGTCAACGGTGTGCCGACTCCCACGGCGACCTTCTGCGGCATCACCACCAACGCGGGCAAGGCGCGATTCCGCGGCGTCGAGATTGAGTCGAACCTTCGGGCAGCTGAAAACCTTGCCGCTCCTGGAGACCGGCTGACGCTCTCCGGATCGCTGGGTTATCTGGACGCCAAGTATCTGCAGTTCATCGCGAACATCAATAATCAGCCGGTCAACGTCGCCAGTCACAGGAAGATTCAGAACACTCCGAAGTGGACGCTGAGTGGAACACTCGACTACGATACGCCGCTCGCCGGCGGTCGGCTCGATGCCAACACAACGGTCTCCTATCGCAGCTCCTATCAGCAGTTCGAGATTCGCACGCCGATGCTCGACCAGTCGGGCTTCGCGCTTTGGGACGCCAATCTCGTCTGGCGTTCGGCCGGCAACCGCTATGAACTCGGCCTGCACGGCAAGAACCTGCTCAACAAGAAATACATTACGGGCGGGTATAATTTCCTCGCGCAGGACCCGATCACAGGCAACTTCATCCTCAACGGCGCCGGGCAACCGATCCCAGCGCTCGGCAGGACCGGAATCCTCACCGCCTTCTACGGCAACGCTCGGCAGGTGTTCCTCTCCGCGGCCGTCAACTTTTAGCGCCACGCCTGGGCGCTTCTGAATAGGGGCAGCTCCCTTGTGGAGCTGCCCCTTTGTTTTGCCGGGCGGTTGATTCCCTTGGCAAAGGCCGCGATGCTTTGGCGGGCAAGACAATGCAGCTCACCACTCCTTTCCTGAAGCTTCCGCTGCAGTTCGACGCGGCCGCGCTGGAGCGCGAGGTGCGCGCGCTGCCGTCCTCGGCCTGGGTGCCCCACCCGACTGGCTTCGAAGGCAATGAGGCGGTGCGCCTGGTCACTGCCGGCGGGCGCCCGACCGACGATCTCGAAGGCGAGATGGCGCCGACCGAGCACCTCAAGGCAATGCCGTATGCGACCCAGATCATGGGCGAGATCGGAGGCGTATGGGGACGCAGCCGACTGATGGGCCTCCGCGCGGGCGGCGAAGTCCCGCAGCACGTCGACAGTCATTATTACTGGCGCACCCATTGGCGCATCCATATTCCGGTCATCACCAACCCGGCGGTTGAGTTCAGCTGTGGGCCCGAAACGATCCATATGAGGCCGGGCGAATGCTGGCTGTTCGACTCCTTCCGCTGGCACCGCGTCGTAAACGGCGGCCCCGATCAGCGGGTTCACCTGGTGCTCGACACCGTCGGTGGTGGCGCCTTTTGGGACCATGTCGAGGCGGCGCAGCGGGGCGCACCAGTGCGCGCAGTCGCGCCGAGCGATCAGGCCGCGCCGGACCTGCGCTTCGAGCGGATCAATTCCCCCGTGATCATGTCGCCGTGGGAAATGCGCGTGCACGTCGCATTCATTGCCAGCTACGCCGAGCCCCATCCGCTGCTCGATCCCGTTCTCCGGCGTATCGACCGGTTCGTCGACGACTGGGCGGCGGTATGGACTCAGTTCGGGACCGACGAGGCGGGTTGGGCGAACTACGAGCAATTGCTGAGCGGTGTGAAGCGCGACCTGATCGCAGCGGGCGCACCGGCTCTCAAGCTCAGGAACCACCTCCAGCTACTGCAGGTGCTCGACCATATCGTCCTCGTCATGGCCATGGACGGCGCCCTGGCGCAGAAGGGCCTGAAGCAAAGCGGGCAGCTTCGGGCGGAGCGCCTCGCCTCCTAGCCGCGCGACCGTTGGGTTTTTCCAACAGAACCCCTTCACATCCGCGGAAATAGGATTATATCCGCTCTATCCAACAAATAGACGGCTCGGCCGCGCGGTGACGTGCGCCCGGGCTTTTCCCGTCCTCTCCGGGACAGGGTCCGAACGGCGCACGGACCGCACGCATTGGAGAGGGTAGCGGGACAGCGCTTCACCAAATGTCCGGCGCAAGCCGGGAAAATAGCGAGGGCGCCTCCCATGCGTCTTCGCATAGCGCAGGGAAGCACATGGCCACCAAAGCGATCGACGCACCCCGTAAGACTACCAGCGGGCTCAAGACCAACTCGCGGCGCATCCGCAAAATCTTCGGCAACATCCACGAGATTTCCGAGATGCCGAACCTGATCGAGGTTCAGCGCGAAAGCTACGAGCAGTTCCTCCGCTCCGACCCGAAGACCGGTTATGTCTCCGGTCTCGAAAAGACGCTCCGCTCGGTTTTCCCGATCGTCGACTTCGCCGGCACGGCGCACCTGGACTTCGACCATTATGAGCTCGAGGAGCCGAAGTACGACACCGACGAGTGCCGTCAGCGTGGCCTCACCTATGCCGCGCCGATGCGCGTCACCCTGCGCCTGACCACGTTCGAGATCGATCCGGAGACCGAGGCCAAGTCGGTGATCGATATCAAGGAGCAGGACGTCTACATGGGCGACATGCCGCTCATGACGATGAACGGCACC
>Ga0070739_10007144_pt1 | contig 11986 bp, 8 predicted proteins | sample Coa_R1_7_FD_66445 | JGI IMG/M metagenome (GOLD analysis project Ga0070739, IMG submission 66445) | Surface soil microbial communities from Centralia Pennsylvania, which are recovering from an underground coalmine fire - Coalmine... | ecosystem: Environmental > Terrestrial > Soil > Unclassified ... | reverse complement strand
TTGCGGCTCATCCCCGGCGACCCGGCCACCGTCATGCTCGGCGACCGAGCGCCGGCGGACGTGATCCAGCGGCTGCGTCGCACCATGGGACTCGACAAACCCCTGTGGCTCCAATACCTCTACTACCTCAGGAATTTGCTCCGACTGAACCTCGGAGAATCGCTGCAGTACCACGTCCCCGTGGCGTCGCTGCTGGGGCACCGCCTCGTGGTCTCCCTCTCGCTCGTGGTCTACACCGCCCTCCTGACCAGCATCATCTCGCTGCCGCTGGGGGTCCTGGCCGCATTGAAGAAAGACAGCGCGCTCGACAACGTCATCCGCTCCGCCCTGATGGTGACGATGGTGATGCCGGCCTTTTGGATCGGGATCATCTTCATCATCGTCTTCAGCATCAAACTGCGCCTCTTGCCCGTCTCCGGGTTTGGTGCCGGGTTTTTCGGGCACGTCCAGCACCTGTTTTTGCCGGCCTTAACGATCTCGCTCGGGCTGGCGCCGATCCTCATTCGCAGCCTGCGGTCGAGTCTGCTCGACGTGCTGGGAACCGACTACGTGCGGACCGCGCGCGCCAAAGGGTTGGCCGAACGGGCCGTCATCACCGCGCACGTGCTGCGCAACGCGCTCATCCCCGCGGTCACGCTCCTGGGGATCAGCGTGGGCTACCTCATGGGCGGCACCGTGATCGCCGAGAAGGTCTTCGCCCTACCGGGCACGGGGGCGCTCTTGGTCGATGCCATCGCCGCCCGCGACTATCCCGTCGTGCAATCGGCGACCCTCGTCTTCGCGGTGCTGGTGATCGCCGTCAACCTCACCACGGACATCGCCTACTCGTTCCTCGACCCGCGCGTTCGCCTGGGCTAGATGGAAATATGGAAACCGGGAAGGAGTCCCGCGATCGCCGTCGCACGTTCGAGCCCAGGTGAATTGGCGGTCGGCACGCCGCGGCCGCGACGCGGCGTCTGGTCCGGGGTTTTCCGCAACCGCAACCTGACCATCGGCGCGGCGATCTTGCTGGCGTTGCTCCTGGCCGGGGGCCTGGCGCCAGTGCTGACGCCCTACGACCCGATGGCGGAGGATTTCGCGATCGCGTTGCAGGCGCCGAGTCGCCATCACCCCTTCGGCACGGACGAATTCGGGCGCGACGTGTTGACGCGCGTCCTGTACGGGATCCGCATCGACCTGCGGGTCGGCGTCATCAGCGTCATCCCCCCCTTCGTGATCGGCGTCCTGCTTGGGGCGTTGGCCGGCTACTTTGGCGGATTGGCCGATACCGTGGTCATGCGCCTCGTGGACGTCGTGCAGGCCTTCCCCTTCCTCGTGCTGATCATCGCCGTCGTCGCCGTGCTCGGCCCGGGGCTGCGCAACATGTACGTGGCGGTCGCCATCGTCGCCTGGATCGTCTACGCGCGCTTGGTGCGTGGGGACATCATCGTGGCCAAGAACCGGGAGTACGTGCTCGCGGCGAAGGCGATGGGGAACAGCGACTGGCGCATCATCCGCCGCCACCTGCTGCCGAACGTGATCACCGCGCCGATCGTGTACGCCGCGGCGGACATCGCGCTCTACATCCTGCTGGCCGCGGCCTTGAGTTTCTTGGGGTTGGGGGCCGCCCCGCCGACCCCAGAGTGGGGCGCGATGATCACGGAAGGGCAGAGCTACATGACGACGGCGTGGTGGATCAGCGCGTTGCCGGGGCTCGCCATCGTGGTGACCGGCATCGGGCTCAGCCTCCTCGGCGACGGTCTCTCCGACCTCCTGCGACGCGGCGGCGGGTAGCCGGTCCTCGCAGCGCGCGAGCGGCGGCGCAGGAGATCGACGCTTGGACCGATCCCCGGGCGGAGGCGGTGCTAGCGGGCGCAGCCCAGACCCGCCGCGGCGGCGAGGGGGTGGGAACCGGCCGCCAAGATTCCGGAGATGATCGCGTCGCCGTTGGAAGCGGCGCACGTCGACCGCATCGCCGCCGCGTATCCGGATCGGGTCGAGGTCGTTTACGGCCTCGACCTCTTGCCCCCGGCCCGCTACGCCGCCGACCACACCGGCGCCCCCCTGGCGGCGCACTCCGGATTAACGGGCCGCCTGGCGCGCCCAGCTGCGCCGCGCCGAGGTCCTCTGGGACTTCCCCGTCGGGGAGGACGCCCCGCTCCTGGCCCTGGCCCCCCGCCTGCGCTGGCTGCAGGCGACTTCGGCCGGCGTCGGCGCCCGCGCGGCTGCACTCGGGTTGTGGGACAGCGACGTCCTCATCACCCCGCGCCACGACTTGGGCGCGCTGCTGGGCGGGGCCGACGCCGTGGTGCTCAGCCGGCCGCACACGCCGGCGACGGCGGGGCTGCTGGGGCCGGCGGAGCTGGAGGCACTGAAGCCGGGGCGGTGCTGATCAACATCGCGCGGGGGGCGGTGCTGGCCGAAGCGGCGCTGGCGGCGGTGCGTGCGGGGCGGCTCGGCTTGGCTGCCCTCGACGTGGCGGGGGCGGAGCCGCTGCCGGCGGACTCCCCGCTTTGGGGCCTGCCGAACGTGCTGATTTGCCCCCACTCGGCCAGCACCGCCGCCAGCGAGAACGCCAGGCTGACCGACCGCTTCCTCGCCAACCTCGGCGCCTACCTGGTGGGCGCGTACAGCCGAATGGAACCGATCCTGGATAAGGCCAGGCTCTACTGATGAGCAGTCGGCGCGAGCGCCGACCACGGGCGGCGGGGTGGCGGCGCGCCCCGCGACCCGGCGCTCGAGATGGGAGCCCGGTCTCATCCCACCCGATACCGCTCGAGCCGTTGCGGCGACACGGCGGCGCCGAGTCCGGGTGCGGCGCCGAGCCGGATCTCGCCCGCCACGACCGCGACGGGCGGATCGAGCAGGTCGTCGGCGAAGAGGAGCGGGCCGCAGAGCTCGGTCGTGACCGGCCCTGGCACGAGGCTGGCGAAGTGGGCGCCAAGCAGGGTGCCGACGCCAGCCTCGATCATGCTGCCGACGACGAGCGGGCGGCGCGCCGCCGCCGCGATCGCCGCTGCCTCGAGCGAGCGGAGCAGGCCGCCGCACTTGAGCACCTTGACATTGACCAGGTCGGCCGCGCCGAGCCGGACGCAGTGCAGCACGTCCGCCGGGGTGGCGATGCCCTCGTCCGCCAGGAGCGGCTGCGTCAGGTGGTGCCGCAGGAGCACCATCCCCTCCCAATCGGTGCGTGCGACCGGCTGGCTGATCAGCTCGACCGCGTACGGCGCGAGCCGGCGCGCGACCGCCAGCGCCTCCTTGACCGCGTAGCGCTCCTCGGCGTCGACCCGCAAGGTGGGGCCGGCGCCGACCGCTTCCCGCACGTGCGCCACCATCGCCTCGTCGGCGTCCGGCCCGAACCCGATCTTGAGCTTGAGGCGGCCAAAGCCGCGCGCGACCCAGCGCCGCGCCTCCGCCGCGAGCTGCTCCGGTTCCCCCGCGTGCAGCACCGCCACGACCGGCACGCTTTGGCGCAGGGGACCGCCCAGCAGGCGACCGAGCGGGAGATTGGCCGCCTGCCCCAGCAGATCCCAGAGCGCCGTCTCCACCGCCGCCTTGGCGAAGTGGTGGCCGTCGATCGACTCGAAGGCGTCGAGGATGGCGCGCACGTCGCGCGGATCCCGCCCGACCAACTGCGGCGCCATGTGCTCCGTGATCATGGCGTGGACGCCGGCGGCGGTCTCCGGCGCATAGAAGAGGAACGGCGGCGCCTCGCCCCAGCCGACGTGCCGCCCATCCGTGGCGACGCGGACCAAGACGTGGCGTTTGCGGTCCACGCTGCCGCGCCAAACGACGAACGGTTCCCGGAATGGGATATCCACCACGAAGCTCTCGACATTGGAGATTCTCATGGCCGTTCCCTATGCTCGCTGGGCGCGCCGGCTGCGCTCACGGCGCGATCCGGTAGACGGTCTCGGCCCGGTAGCCGGTGACCACGCGCACGAAGCCGGCGAGCGCCGCGTCGAGCGCCGGATCGCCGGTGTCAACGAGGAAGGGTTGCCCGCGCAGCGCGGCCAGCTTGCCCGGTGTCGCGACGACGATGATATGCTCGCGGCCGACGCGCGCGATCACCCAGGGGCTGATCTGCTGATTCCCCCGCCCGAAGAGATGCCCTTGCCCGCCGATCGGGGTGACCACGATCCGAGCCGGGGTCCCGCCGAGCAACTCCCGCAACCCGGCTTCGTTGACATCCGCCGCGACGAGCGCGCCGCGCCGCACGACGTCGACCCCGAGCAGCGTCTTGGGCAGCCCGAGGCGGGCGGCGATGGCGCGCGTCGTGGTGCCGGGTCCGACGATGTACAGGGCATCGTCCTCCATCCGCGCGACGACGTCGGCGGCGATGCCGGCCAGCGCAGCGTCCTCGCCGCCGCCGCTCCCCGTTTTCAGCCCTTGCACCAACCCCGGGTCTTGTGGCACCAAGAGGTACCCGAACAGTCGCGCCGAGACGCGGCCCTGGCGAAAGGCGTCTTCGTCGATGTCCATGACCTCGGCTTCGCGGCAGCGCCAGGACGCGCCCCGCAGCAGACGCAGAAGGAGGGCCGCGGCGGCGCGCGGGCTGGTGGCGTAGACAGCCGAGTGCATCTTGACGCCAGCCGGGATCCCGAGCACGGGGAGCGAAGTGCCGATTGTTTGTTCCACATCCCGGGCGGTGCCGTCGCCGCCAGCAAAGAGAATCAGCGCGACCCCGCGCTCGCGCATCGCCCGCGCCGCCCGCTTCGTGTCCGCCGCCGTCGTCTCGCCCGGCGCGACCATGTCGGTCAGCGCGGGTCGGAAACCGGCCGCCAGCGCGATATCCGCGCCCATCGCGCCCGGCGGCGTCACGAGGTCGATCACATCACCCAGGCTTGCGGCGATGCCGTCCAGCACCTGCCGCGCCCGTAGCGCGGCGTGCGGTGCGGCGCCCATCGCCCGCGCGCGGCGCACGGTGTCCGCGCCGTCCGTGCCCTTTAGGCCGACGCGACCGCCGAGGCCGGCGACCGGGTTGACGATGAGACCGATGGTCGACTTGGCGCTCATGCCCCGTCCCGGCGCGGCGCGCGGCCCGCCGCGCTTGTCGCCCGCAACGCGATGGGGCGTCTGCCTTCCTGACACGAGCGATCGATCGCAAAGCAGGCGTCGTGCGTGTTGACCGCATCGCGCAGGTTCGCGTGGCTCTCGACGCCGCGGCGGATGCAGTCGAGGAAGTGGTCGATCTCGCCCTGGAACGGGTGGTGGCTGACGGCGCCGCTGTTCGGCAGCACCGTCGGGAAGGTGGCCCAGTCGGTGACGCCGGGGAGCGCGCGGCTGTAGAAGCGGTTGTCGCGCAGCCCACCTCGGCTTCCCAGGAGGTCGATGTTGAACTGGTACGGAATCCACGGCTCGACGCAGGCCGAGACCTTGCCCACCTTGCCGTTGGCGAAGCGGACGAGCGCCACCTGGTTGGGGGGGAACGCGGCGTCGGGGACGGCCGTGAACCGCATTGCGCTGACCTCGACGATGTCGCTGCCCATCAGGTGCCGGGCCAGATCCACGGCGTGGCAGCCGCCGAGCAGCATCGCGCTGCCGTCGAGCTGGTGCACGTAGTCCGCGGCCCCCGGGTACCCCGACTCCTCGGGGTTGTGCCAGTAGTCGGTCTGGACGTAGAGCAGCTCGCCGAAGAGGCCGGCGTCGGTCATGGCGCGGGCCGCCTGCACCAGCGGGTTCCAGCGCAGGACGAACCCGACGACCGAGCGCACGCCGGCCGCGGTCACCGCCGCGTCCATCGCGCGCAACTCGTCCGGGTTCATCGCCACCGGCTTCTCGATCAGGCAATGCTTGCCCGCCCGCGCCGCGGCGATGGTATCGATGGCGTGGCGCGTGTGGGGCGTGCAGATGGAAACGGCGTCCACCCCAGGATGGGCGAGCAGCTCGTCCACCGCGTCGAAGATGCCGATGCGGTCCGGGTCCAAACCGACTTCCCGCGCCTTCGCGGCCGCCCCCGCCTTGGTGCGGCTGCCGATGGCGAGGACGCGGCAAGACGGATTGTTGAGGTAGGCGCGCAGGTGCCCGGTCGACACGTTGCCGGCCCCCTGGATGGCGACCCCGATGGCACCCTCCGCCACCATGACACCCTCCTCAGTCGGCCGCCGGCACGGCGTCTCGCTGCTTGCGCCGGAGCGCGCGCCAGGTCATGGCCCAGCGCGCCGGCTCGTCGATCGCGCCCTCCTCGATGCGGTGGATCGGCGCGCGGTGCGGCGCGGCGCGGACCTGGTCCGGGTCGGCGTGGGCCTCGCGCGCGATCTCGTGGAAGACGGCGGCGTACTCGTCCAGATCGTCCTTGCTGTAGGTTTCCGTCGGCTCGAGCGTGAACGGCTCCGGCACGAGCATCGGGTGATGGCTGGTGAAATACCCCTGCAAGCCGAAGTCCACCATCCGCCGCCGCACGTCCTCGGTCCCGACCCCCGTCTCTTCCAGAAGCGGCCGCCAACTGTAGCGGACCTGCTCGACGCGCCGGCCGTGCCCCTTGTAGGCGATCTCCACGCCTGGCACGTCGGCCAATTTCTTCGCCAAGTAGTTGTTGTTGAGAACGGACGTCTCGGCCGCCGCCTTCAGCCCCTCCGGCCCGTGTGCCAGGGCCCAGGCGTAGGCGCGCAGCACGACCTGGATGTTGCCCAGGAAGCTGCGCACCTTGCCGATGCTGTCGGGGCGATCGTCGTCCCAGTAGTAGCGCCGGCCGTCGAAGGCCGCCACCGGGGCCGGGAGGAACCGGGCCAGCTCCGCGGTGCAGCCGGCGGCGCCGCAGGCCGGTCCCACCGAACCGTGCGGCGTCGAAAAGGTCTTGTGCAGGTTGAACTGGCAGAGGTCGAAGCCCGCCTCGCGCGCCCGGGTGATGCCGACGATCCCGTTGGCGTTGGCCTGGTCGTAGGCGCAGAGACCGCCCGCCGCGTGGACGACCCGGGTGAACTCCGCGATGTCGGGGTTGAAGATGCCGGTGTCTTCCGGGTTGGCCAGCATCAGCCCGGCCGTCCGCTCCGAGACGGCGGCCTTCAGCGCGTCAAGCTCCGGGTAGCCGCGCGGCCCCGGCATCAACGTGATGACCCGGAAGCCGGCCACGGCCGGCGCCGCGGCGTCGGCCGGGTGGGAGAAGGCAGTGGTGATGATCTCCGTGCGCCGATCCCGCTCCCCCCGCGCGGCGTGGTAGGCCCGCATGATGCAGGCGTTGGCGAAAATGCCCTGCGAGCCGCCGCCCGGTTGGAAGGTGAAGGCATACAGCCCGGAGATCTCGCACAGGATGCGCTCGAACCGGTAGACGATCTCGATGATGCCCTGCGCCGTCGCGTCATCCTGCAGCGGGTGCAGTTCGCTCATCTGCGGCATGCGCGCCAACTGCTCGTTGACGAGGGGGCTGTACTTCATGCTGCAGGTGCCGAGGCTGGCGTCGGGGGTGAGGTGGGCGCCGAGCGTCATCTGCGAGAGGCGCAGGTAGTGGCGCAGCACCGTCGGTTGCGCCAGCTCGGGGAGGGCAGGCGGCACCGCCCGGCGCAGATCTCGCGGGATGTCGGCCAGGACGTCGCCGACCTCCGCCGCCAGCTCTTCCTCCACCGGCGGCGGGAAATACCCGCGCTCGCCGGGACGGCTCAGCTCCATGACGATCGGCTCGTCCCAGCGCGCGGCGTGGTAGCGGCGCGGTCGGTTCATGCCACCTCCTCCTCCAGGGACGTCGCCAGACGGTCGATGTCCGCCTTGGTGTGGATCTCGGTCACGCAGTAGAGCGCGCTCTGCCCGAACGCCGGAAACTCCGCGCTCAGGTCGTGGCCGCCGAAGATACCGCGCTCGCGCAGCGCCGCGTTGATCGTCGCCACGGTCTTGCCGGTGCCGTCGAAGTTGACGACGAACTCCTTGAAGTGCGGGGCGCGAAACGCTGGCGCCGTCACGCCCGGGATGCGGCCCAGCCGGCGCATGGCGTACCGGGAGCGCCGCATGATGCCCTCGCCCAGCTCGCGCAACCCCTGCGGCCCCAGCAGCGACAGGTAGACGGCCGCCGTGATGCCCCAGAGCCACTGGGTCGTCCCCGCGTAGTCCGGCGACGCCTCGCGCTTGTCGTAGGAGGTGCGGTACATGCTCGACCAGCCGAACCCCCACTCGCCGGGAACCCGCGTCGGCGCGACGCTGACCACCAGGTAGGGACACTCCTCGACGTAGGCCGGCTCGTCCCGGCTGGCAATGAAGCCGCAGAGACCACCGCCGTACTGCATGCGTACGCCGAACGGTTGCGTTTCCCCGCAGACGATGTCGGCGCCGTAGCCGGCCGGGGGTGCCAGCACCCCGAGCGAGCTGGCGTCCACGCCGACGACGCTGAGCGCCCCCGCCAAGTGCGCGAGATCCGCGATCTCGCCGGCGCGCGCTTCCAAGAAGCCGAGGTAGGACGGATTCTCCACGTAGACGGCGGCGACGTCGTCCGAGAGCTTGGCGCGCAGGTCGTCCAGGTCGAGCAGACCGCTCTCCGGATCGGGCGCCACCAAGGTGATCTCCACCGTCGGCTGACCGACGTTGCGCAGGTGGGCGAGCCGCTGCGGGCTCACCGTCCGCGGCAGCAGCAGTCGGCGCCGGCCGGTAAGGCGCGCGGCCATGAGGAGGGCGCTCGTGGCGGCCGCTGCCCAATCGTAGACGGGGGCGCTGACCATTTCCATCCCGACCAGCTCGCCGACCATGCTCTGGTACTCGAAGATGGCCTGGTACTTGCCGAGATCGGCGTAAGTGTCGCCGCCGTAGGCGCTGAGAAATTCGGCCCGCGAGTTGATCTCGTCGCAGACCGCCGGCACGTCGTGCTGCCAGCAGCCGCCGCCGAGAAAACTGAGGTGGTCGGCGCAGCTCTGATTCCGCTCGAGCAGCGCGGCGACGTGCTGGCGGAGCGCCCGCTCCGACAGGATCGGTCCCAGCACGGCGAGCGGCCGGTTCAGCTTCAGCTCGTCCGGGATCGCGTCGTAGAGCTGGTCGGCGCGCTCGATCCCGAGCTCGGCCAACATCGCCACCCGCGCGGCCGGGGCCGAGTTCGGGATGTACGGATGCACGAATTCCTCAGTTTCGCTCATGTGTTCTCCTTCACCGCTATGCCACGCCGCACCAATCCATCGCCGTTGCCGCCAGCACCTTGCAGGCACGGACGACGTCGGCGATGGCAACGTGCTCGTCCACGGCGTGGCAGACCATCAGGTTTCCCGGACCGTAGGAGATGGCGGGGATACCGCCGCGCTCAAGGTAGGTCGCGTCGTCCACGGCGGCAAAGCCCTGGAAGGTCGCCGGGACGCCGAGCGCCCGCGCGTGCGCCGCCGCGATCGTCTGGCAGATGGGGTGCTCGCGGGGGGTGTTGTAGGCGGGCCAGTGGTGCGGCCACTCCAGCAGCGGCCGGTGCGCCGCGAGCCACGGGTCCTGGTCGAAGACCCCGTTCAGGTAAGTTTCCACCTCCGCTTTGACGGCCGCCGGCGCCGTGTCCGGTGGGTAGATCACGATGTAGTCGAGCACGCAGCGGTCCGGCACGATGAACGGCACCATCGGCCCCGGCGGCGTCCCGAGGATCACGTTGACGCCGAGCGTGAAGTGACCCGGCGGGAAGAGCGGATGGCGTTTGGTGTGGCCCCAGTTCTGCTCCAGCTTCTGCAGCGCGCCGGCGACGAAGAGGCCTTTGTCGATGGCGTTCACGCCGTAGGTTTCGCCGCCGCCGCCAGGCCAGATGAGGCTGCCGCGGGCCATGACGTGGGTCGGCTTCCCCGGCACCGTCACCTTGAGCCAGAAGACGCCGGCCGAGCAAGGCGCGACCAGCGGGGGGCCGGGCAACCCGCACGGCTCGGTCACGATCGCCGCGTCGGCGCGGTAGCCACGCCGGACGGTCGCGCTGACTCCCGCCTCGTGGTCCATCGTCTCCTCGCCGACGACGCTTTCCAGGATGAGGTCGCCGTTGAGGCGCACGCCGCACCGCCGCAGGGCGAGGGCGGCCATCGTCTGCGCGACCACGCCGGCCTTCATGTCGCAGGCGCCGAGACCCCAGATCTTGCCGTCGGCGACGCGACCACTCCACGGGTCGCCCCCCGTCCAGGCGGCGGCATCGCCCGGGGGCACGGTGTCGATGTGGCCGTTCAGGATCAGCGAGCGTCCGCCGCCGGTCCCTTGCACCACCCCGACTAGGTTGCCGCGGCCCGGCTCCTCCTCCCAGAAATCGATCGCGGCGCCGGTGGCCTCGAGCGTCGCCAGCAAGGCCCGATTGCATCGGGTCTCGCCGCCAACGATTTCCTCGTAGACCAGCCCCGGGTATTTGGGCGTCACGCTCGGGATGCGGACCAACTCCACCAAGGTCGCGACGATCTCGTCCTGCATCGCGTCGATTTGCCTTACGACGCGCTGCCAGAGATCCGGATCAACCATGCGCTCTTCCTGCACCTTGTGCCTCACAGCTCCCCCGACGCCACGAGGTGGCAGCGGGCCGTGTGCCGATCGCCGAGCCTAACCAACGGTGGGGGCGCGGTGCGGCAGATATCGCGCGCGAAGGGGCAGCGGGTGTGGAACGGGCAGTTGGTGGCGGCGGCCGACGGGGAGGGGACATCTCCTCGGGCCACGATGCGCTGCCGCGGCGACCCGACGCGCGGCTCCGGGATTGCCGAGATCAGCATCTGCGTGTAGGGGTGCCGGGGGTGCCGCATGATCTCCGCCACCGGCCCCATCTCCACCAATTCGCCCAGGTACATCACCCCGACGCGGTCACAGAGGTGGTTCACGACGGCGAGGTTGTGCGAGATGAAGAGCAGACTCAGGCCGAGCCGCTCCTTGAGGTCGAGGAGCAGGTTGAGGATCTGGGCCTGGATCGAGACGTCGAGCGCCGAGACCGGCTCGTCGGCCACCAAGAGCTGGGGCTGGAGGGCCAGGGCGCGGGCGATCGCCACCCGTTGCCGCTGTCCGCCGCTCAGTTGGTGGGGGTACCGCTGCAGGTGGGGTGCCCCGAGAGAGACGGCAGCGAGCAGACCGAGCACCGGCTCGCGCAGGGCGCGCCCCCGCTTCCCCTCGTGCGTCGCCAGCGGCTCGCCCACGAGCCGCTCGATGCTCCAGCGCGGGTCGAGCGAGGCGTACGGGTTCTGGAAGACCATCTGAAACAGGCGGCGCCGCTCGAAGAGCGCGGCCGGTGGCAGGTGCACGAGATCCGCCCCGCCCAGGCTGACGCCACCGGCGGTCGGCTCGGTCAGCCGCATGACGATCCGCGCTGTGGTCGACTTGCCGCAGCCGCTTTCGCCCACGAGGCCGAAGGCCTCGCCCGGGTCCACGGTGAAGCTGACCCCGTTGACGGCGCGCAGCGAGCGGCGCCGTGGCTTGCCGTCCGCCCAGGTCCAACCGGCCGGAAACTCCTTGACCAGGTCCCGCACCTCGAGCAAGGGGGGGGTGGGCGGGCGTCGGTCCCCGCTGCCCCGGTCCGGCGGCTGCGCCCTGAAGATATCGTCCGCGTCGTCGCGCACCAGCAGGCGGAGCGGGGCCGTCGTCCGCCCCGCCGCGTCGAGGTGGCAGGCGACCGCGTGCGCGGTGAACTCGTCCGGCGGGTCGGGCTCGACGCGGCGGCAGACGTCCATGACGAAGGCACACCGGGGGTGAAAGCGGCACCCGGCCGGGGGGGTGACGAGATCGGCCACCACGCCCGGGATGCTGTGGAGCCGCGCGCCACGCCGCCCGTCGAGGTGGGGCACCGCGCCGATGAGACCCGCGGTGTACGGGTGCTTGGGCGCGGCCACGATGTCGGCGACGGTGCCGGTTTCGACGATCTTGCCACCGTACATCACCGCGACGCGGTGGCAGACCTGTGCCACGACGCCGATGTCGTGGGTGATGAGCATCGTCGCCGTGCCGGTTTCGCGTTGCAGGTGCCGCAAGAGTTCGAGGATCTGCGCCTGGACCGTGACGTCGAGGGCGGTGGTCGGCTCGTCGGCGATGAGCAGCTCGGGGTTGCAGGACAGCGCCATCGCGATCATCGCGCGCTGGCGCATGCCGCCGGAGAACTGGTGCGGGTAGTCGT
>Ga0070739_10007143_pt1 | contig 11989 bp, 10 predicted proteins | sample Coa_R1_7_FD_66445 | JGI IMG/M metagenome (GOLD analysis project Ga0070739, IMG submission 66445) | Surface soil microbial communities from Centralia Pennsylvania, which are recovering from an underground coalmine fire - Coalmine... | ecosystem: Environmental > Terrestrial > Soil > Unclassified ... | reverse complement strand
ATCGAGAATACGAGCGCCCAAGGTATCATCCGTGACGCCCGCTGCCTCCCGGATGGATCGGATATCCGTGACCGGAAGCCGGGTCTTTTCGGCCCAGGATTTATCTTCGGAGTCCTGCATTTTTTTTAGGATCTCTTGCTTATTTATCTGGCCGAACACCGGGGCCATATAGAGGCAAAACAGTGCAATACCACAGCGCTTCATCAACATAAAATTCGTAACAAGATTATGTCGCACTGTAGCTTTCGCACGTATTTTGACTCAGCGGTGAATAGCTTAGGCGCTGACCGACCTGCGGGTCTATTGGGTCTACTCCCACTCAATCGTCCCCGGCGGCTTGTTGGTGAGGTCATAGAAAACGGCTGCCACCGCCGGGAGCGCCAGCAACTTCCGCGTGAGTTGTTCGAGGTGCTCTGGGGCCATCAGCGCTACGTCTGCTGTCATCCCGTCAACCGAATTAATGGGGCGCAGTACGACGGACTCACTGGCCTGCGCAGTCCCGAGCGGCAAAAGAATAACGGGAAATTGCCACACCATATCCTCAAAGCCGATCTCAGCGGAGAACTGCCGGACGATTGCATCGGCATCTCGCAAGAGATCAAGCCTTCTTTTCGTCAACGGTGCGCGAAACACCCTCATTTCGAAAAGCGGAGCTTTGGATCCACACAATGCCACAACGCGATTGATATCGGAGCGGCGGTTCGTCAACTCCGGCGCGATTTTTTGAACTGCTTCTAACGACGGCGTCCTCTCGAGCGCCAGCGCATTCCTATAACTGCGGGAATCCCCTTGCACTCCCACAGAGCGAACCGGCAGTAGAAATCCATCATCCGTAGCGCCCAGCGCAGCTTCCTCTTCCGAGCACAGACAACGAATCGCCAGCCCCGGCCCGGGAAATGGATGCCGCATCAGAAACCTGGCCGGAACTCCGATGTCGCGGCCAATCTCGCGCACTTCGTCCTTGTAAAACGATGTCAGCGGCTCAATAATCCGCCCAGAATCGATCAGCGCTTGGATACCCGCAACGCGATTGTGATGGGTCTTGATGAGATCGGCTTTGGCTGTGCCGCCCGATTCGATCGTGTCCGGATAGATCGTCCCCTGGCCGAGTATCCAGTTTCCGCTTAGAAAGTGCTCGGTTGCGAGAATCCGCTCCTGCACTTTGACGAACTGCTCGCCGATCGCAAGCCGCTTCTGCTCGGGATCGAAAATGCCTTCGAGTACGCTCAGAAACTCCCGTTCGGCCTCATCAACCAGGAAATGGGCCGCGCCGAGTTGCCGAAAAATGTCGCGCACGAAATCGGTTTCGCTTTTGCGCATGAGGCCGGTATCGACGTAAGTTCCGTAAACCCGCTCTGGCCCCAGCGCCCGCAAACAGAGCGTGTATGCAACTGTGGAATCCACGCCGCCGCTGACAAAAAAGAACACGTTGCGATCCTGGGCGGCAGCGCGGATTTGTTCTTCGATCACCGGCACACGTTGCGAAACATCCCAGTCCTTTACCGCCTTGCAAACGTCGAATACAAAATTTTCGAGAATGCGCGTGCCTGCATGCGTGTGCGCCACTTCCGGGTGAAATTGCAGTCCGAAAAGCTTTCGCTCCGGAGCAGACATCGCCGCGATGCCGATGCTCTCGGTTGCCGCCGTTACCCGAAATCCCTCCGGTACACTCTGGACCGTATCGCGGTGGCTCATCCAGATCTGCGAGTGGGTGACGCCGTTCCAGAGGGCATCGGGCGCCGTCACAGTCAGATGCGCGATGCCGTATTCGCCGCGTTCGCCGCGCTGTACTTTGCCGCCCAAATGGTGCGCCATAAGCTGGTGGCCGTAGCAGATGCCCAATACAGGAGTTTGCACTCTGAGGAGCTCGGGATCAATATCGGGGCTGCCCGGCTCGTAGACGCTTGCCGGGCCGCCTGAGATGATAATTCCCTTGCGCGACCGAAGGATGGCTGCCGGCGTATCGCTGGGTTGAACGTCCGCATAGACGCCTAGCTGCCGCACGCGGCGAGCAATCAAATGGGTATACTGGCCGCCGGTGTCAAGCACCGTGATCTGAGGCGCCGTTATGCTATTGGACAAATTCGAACGGGCGGCCTACTGTAAACTTGCCCGCTGTTTTCCGTATCGATTCTTCGACATTGCCAGCAGCTTGGCTGCTTCCGGCATGGCGGCGATGGCCTTCTGAACTTCGGGATCCTGCTCTACGCCGATCTTCAATGAATCCTCATAGCTGAATGCCGTGATGTACATCTCCTGGCGAAGCTCATCCCTTAACCAGGCGTGGTCGCGTGTCCAATCCGCTTCGGTGAATTCCACTCCCTTCTTCATCAGGAAGTCGTGGAAATCGTTCAGGACGTTTTCGTCCGGGATCCACCCCTTCGGCAGCGTGGCCGAGTGGTTTGCGAAGTAATAAACGGAAAAATCGAAAAACGCATTCTTCCGCACGGCCGAAAGTTCCAGGGCGTCGAGTTTCGGTGCGGCGTATTTTTCGTCCGGCGTAATACCGCCGCCGCCGTAGACAACGCGGCCCAAGTCGGTCTGCTTGACATCCGTCGGGTTACTCACCTGGTTACGCTTTCCGTAGTAGTAATCGAGGAAGGACAGATTGGAATAATCGCGCTGGATCAGCCGCCCGCTCGGCGTATAGTAATGCTGGGTCGTTAGCGCAAGACCCGTGTTGTCACTGAGCGGATAGACCGTCTGCACGAGGCCCTTGCCAAATGTCGTATCGCCCAGAATCCAGGCGCGGTCGTGATCCTGCAGTGCTCCGGCCACGATCTCCGCAGCCGAGGCTGTATACCGGTTCACAAGCACCACGATTGGATAATTCTCTCCATACTGGCTGCCGCGAGCCAGATACGGCTTCTCCGCATAAGCCCGGCCTTTATGTGAAACCACGACCTGGCCGCGATCAAGCCAATGCCCAGCAACCGCCACGCCTTCCTGCAGCAGCCCGCCTGGATTTTCACGCAGATCCAGGATCAGTCCTTTGATATTCTGCTCGCCAAGGCGCTTCAAATCGTCTTCCACTTCTTTGCTGGTGGTTTCGGTAAACTGCTGGATGCGTATGAAGGCGACGCCGGGCTTCACCCAGAACGCCTCGTCCACGGAGTTGCGCGGAATCTCATCGCGAATGATGTTAAACACCAGCGGCTTGGGGCTGCCTTCGCGCGTGACAACTACTTGCACCTTAGTGCCTTTGGGCCCTTTGAGCATGTCCGCAATCTCGGTACTCGTGGCGGTATCTACGCGCTTGTCATTGATCTGGATAATCACATCGCCCGGCCGCAGGCCCGCCTTATAGGCAGGAGATCCCCCAAAAGGACGCAGCACAATGGTTTTGCCCGTGCGCGGCTGCGGCCCGATATACATCCCGATCCCGTAATACGAGCCATGCTGCTCTTCGCGCATCCCTGCAAACTCTTTGGGGTCGAAGAAAGTCGAATGTGGATCCAACGTCCGCAGCATGCCGGGAATCGCGCCCTTATAGATCGCTTTGTCCGGCGAGAGCTTCTCGGCGTAATTCTGATCCACTACGTCGTAGATTTTGGTGAACGATTCGATGCTCGCTTTTAAATCGTCATCCGACGTGGGACTCACGTTTCGCTGGGCAGCAGAAGCGGAGAGAATGGCAGGCCCGTATTTGCCGCCCAAAAGCGTGCAAACGGCCAAAAATAGTGGGACAAACAGCAAATAACGGCGGTGGGATGACAATCCAGCCTCCAAAGGGGATCTGACTTCAGTATAGACGTTTGAAAAAGGAACTTGAGGCGCAGGCGTTTAAGTTGCCGTGTGACGCCATTCCTTGGGCGCTTCGGCTAAACGACTGCCCGGAAGCGGCGCGCGGCTGAATTCTCGCTCCGCGCACCCTTCTTAGGGATCTCTTCCAGACGCTTCACCTGGTCGCTCACGCAAACCAGAAACATCGGCTGGCGGGCGTTCTTCAGCAGATCGATAATTCGGTCTTGCTGGTCCTCTAAATAAATCGATTTACCATCCGTCAGCAGATGCAGCCTGGAATCGGTCGTCATCACATCAGCCAGACGGCGGCCCATCTCACGCTGCAGGAAGCGCAGAACGCGCCGGATCTTTTGTAACGAAAAACCTTTGCGCCGCAACTCGGCAATTACCGTGATCTCAATCACCTCTTCGGGATTGTAGATTCGCTTGTGCCCTTCATGGCGCGGGGAAACAACTTTGCGCTCATCCCACCACTGCAGTTGGCGAAGGCTCACCTGGGCGATCGTTGCAACATCGGTACTGGTGTAGGTCCGCTGCCCACTGGGTAAATCAGGACGAACTTTCCGCGTTTTGAACATGACGCCCTATTTGTGTTTTAATTTTACCGGCTCCCTGAATTTTACTAGACCTGCGGCAGGAGTCAAGCCCGCCCCCATTAACCTCCGCCCACAAACTGTACGACTTCAATCCGCGAACCGTCCGGCACGCCGGTGCTGTCCCAATCGCGTTTGCGCACAATCGCCTTGTTCAGTTCGACCGCAACCCGGTCCGCTTCAATCTCCAACCTGCTGAGCAATGCGCTGACGGTTAGATCCGGCGGCACACGTGTGCGCTCGCCGTTTAGGATGATTTCGATTAGGCCGCCCGTCACGAATCCTCGTCTTTCTCCGTTCATTATATGGACTAAGCAACGTTGCTACTCTGGTATTTCGGTCACATGCCTACGACCTACGCTGAGACTTGGTTTCCGGTTCTGATTCAAATTCTGATTGCGCTGGCAGTGGCTTCGGCAATGATCGGCCTCTCCGCCCTGCTGGGCAGGCACGTTCGCGATCCTATTAAATTCATGCCCTACGAATCCGGGATGAATCCGGTCGGAAACGCGCGCGAGCGTTTCAGCGTGAAATTCTATCTGGTCGCGATGGTTTTCATTCTGTTTGACATCGAGGCAATTTTCCTCTATCCCTGGGCCGTTGTTTATCGCCAGCTACGGCTGTTTGCGTTTTTCGAAATGCTGCTTTTTATCGTGCTGGTATTGTGCGGCTTTTTCTATATATGGAAGAAGGGCGTGCTTGACTGGTCCAGTGACGAACAGCGCCGCCAGCAACGGGAAGCGGAGATCCGGCGTGCTGCCTGAGGCCGTATCCGAAAATACGACTGCGGTCACCATTGCGCAACAGCTTCCAAGTGCCATCGTGGATGCGCAGATGACCGTTGACGGGCCTGTTTTGTTTATCGATCCGGCACAGATCGTTGCTGTCTGCCGCCTGCTGAAGGATTACGGCTTTGAGCAGGTTAGTGGAATTACCGGCGTCGATTGGTGGCCGAAACATCCGCGGTTCGAAGTTATCTACTTACTACGGTCTTTTCGCAACAACCAGGCGCTCCGGCTAAGCGTGCGTTTGGCCGAGGACGAGGAGATCGAATCTGTCTGTTCCGTTTGGCGCGGAGCGAATTGGTACGAACGTGAAGTATTTGATTTATTCGGAGTTCGGTTCCGCAATCACCCCAATCTGGAGCGCATCATGATGCCGGCCGATTGGGAAGGTCATCCGCTGCGCAAGGATTATCCCGTTCATGGCGGCAAGTATTCCTATCAGGATGAATAGATGACGAAGGAAGGATATGCACACGTCGCGTCATTAGACGCACAGCATGAACTTGCGGTCGAAGATCCGTCCGGTCTGGAATTAGCTGAACAGCATCCTTCGGCGCGCAAAATGACCCTGAACATGGGTCCGCAGCATCCGTCCACGCACGGCGTACTGCGCGTTGTCTTGGAACTGGACGGCGAGACAATTATTAAGGCACGGCCGGAAATCGGCTATCTTCACACCGGTATTGAGAAAGAGTGTGAGGTCAAGAAATACCAACAAGTTGTCCCACTAACAGACCGCGTCGACTATCTTTCGAATCTCAACAATAACCTCTGTTACTCACTCGCCGTCGAGCGGTTGCTCGGGCTGGAAATCCCTCCCATGGCGCAATGGATGCGCGTGATGTTGTGCGAACTGTCGCGCGTTGCCAGCCATCTGATCTGGCTCGGCACGCACGCGCTCGACATCGGCGCCATGTCGGTCTATTTCTACTGCTTCCGCGAACGCGAAGAGATCCTGAAGATCTTCGAAATGTTTTCAGGGCAGCGGATGATGACGAGCTACATCCGCCCCGGCGGCCTTGCGCTGGAGCCGCCGCGCGGCTGGCACAAAGCGGTTTCGAAAGTGCAGGAACGGCTGGCTCGCGGCATAGACGAGTACCAGGGCCTGCTCGCCACAAATCCCATTTGGCTGAATCGCACCAAGGGCGTTGGCATGTTGCCGGTCGACGTGATGATCGATCTCGGCGTTACGGGGCCGATGCTGCGCGCCGCCGGTGTGAAGGCCGATGTTCGCAAAGATTGCCCGCATTCGAGCTACGAACTCTTCGATTTCGAGATACCCACCCGCCAGTCGAACGACGTGTATGCCCGTTTCGAAGTGCGCATGGAAGAGATGCGCCAGAGCATGCGTATTGTGAAACAGGCTCTGGAGGGCATGCCCGGCGGGCGCTGGCAGGCCGATGCGCCGCACATCCTCCTGCCCGATCGCGAGCAGATGAAGACGCAGATGGAAGCGCTCATCTATCACTTCAAGATCGTGACGGAAGGCTACCGCGTTCCGGCCGGCTCTGTGTATCAGGCAGTAGAATCGCCGCGCGGCGAACTTGGCTACTACGTCGTGAGCGATGGTACTGCGAATCCGCACCGCGTCTTTATGCGGACCCCCAGTTTCGGAAATTTACAGGCGCTTGGCGCCATGCTCGAAGGCGTTCTCATCGCCGATTCCATCGCCATCATGGGAAGCATGGATTTCGTGCTCGGGGACGTGGACCGTTAGCTATGACGTTTTCACCCGAACTCGAAGCACGATTCGCGAAGCTCTTAAACAGTTATCCTCCCGGCCGGCAACGCTCCGCCGTAGTGCCGATGCTCCTCTACGCGCAGGATGAGATCGGCTGCGTCACCCAGGAGCTGGTCGAAGAAGTGGCGCACCGCTGCGGCGTCACCGCGCTGCAAGTCGACGAAGTAATCGGCTACTATTCCATGCTGCATCGCAAGCCGCTTGGCAAGTATCATGTGCAGATTTGCACTAACATCGCTTGCCAGGCCGTGGGCGCTGAAGATCTCTGGGCGCATGCCTGCAAGAATCTTCAATTAGGTAATAAAGAGGTATCGCCGGACGGGCTGATCTCGCTTGAAGAGGTCGAATGCATTGGCGCTTGTGCCTGGGCGCCGGCCATTCAGATCAATTACGATTTTCATCACCAGGTGACCCCGGAAAAATTCGATCGTCTGATGCAAGCTTTAGCAGATCGTACTTATTCGGCGAGGCCGTCCTAGGAATCAGCCATGCGTTACAACGAACCTAGCCCGCTTGAGCAGATGATCATTTCCTACCGGTTCGATCTTCCGAATCCGGCGTCTATCGACACATATCTGGCCAACGACGGTTATGTGGCAATTAAGAAGGTGCTCGGTATGACGCCGGAAGCGATTATCGACGAGTTGAAGGTCTCATCGTTGCGTGGACGCGGCGGCGCCGGCTTCCCAACCGGCATGAAATGGAGCTTTGTTCCACGCAATACGGGCAAGCCAACTTACGTCATCTGCAACTCGGATGAAAGCGAGCCCGGCACTTGCAAAGACCGGCTGCTGATGGAAAACGATCCCCATCAGCTCATCGAAGGCATGTTAATTGCCGGTTGGACCATCAAATCAAACAAAGGCTACATCTTTATTCGCGGCGAATATCGATATCTGATCGATATCGTTGACCGCGCGATTGCAGAGGCTTATCAGCGCGGATACCTGGGGAAAAACATTCTCGGCTCCGGCTGGGATTTCGATCTTTATACGCATACCGGCGCCGGCGCTTACGAGTGCGGCGAGGAATCCGCCCTGCTCGAGTCTTTGGAAGGCAAGCGCGGCATCCCGCGTTTGAAGCCGCCGTTTCCGGCGGTAGTGGGCGCTTTCCAATCGCCTACGATTCTCAATAACTGCGAAACATACTCCGCCATCCCATGGATCTTCCGCAACGGCGGCGCTGCTTACGCGGCGCTCGGCACGCCGAAGAACGGCGGTACGCGGCTCGTATGCGTTTCCGGGCACGTCAACAAACCTGGCGTTTATGAGCTGCCGATGGGTTTCAATTTGTTGCGCATCGTCAATGAAGTCTGTGGCGGCGTGCGCAACGGAAAGAAATTAAAAGCGATCATTCCTGGCGGTTCGTCGTCTCCCGTCTTACGGGCGGATGAATGCGATATTCCGTATGATTTCGATTCGCTCGCAAAAGCCAAGACCATGGCCGGTTCGGGTGGAGTTGTCGTGCTGGATGAAGATACCGACATCGTTGCAGTCGCGCTGCGCACCATCAAGTTCTACGCGCACGAAAGCTGCGGCTGGTGTATCCCGTGCCGCGAAGGCACAAACTGGCTGAAGAAAATTTTGTCCCGCTATCACGAAGGTTTCGGAGATGAGAGCGATATCGATCTGATTGCCGAACTGGCGAACAACATGCTGGGACGCACCTTCTGCGCATTGGGTGACGCCGCTGCCATGCCGACGGCGGGTTTTGTCGCCAAGTTTCGTAACGAATTTGAAGACTATCTCAAGAAGTCCCCTCGCTTTCAACCAGCGCCGGAACTGGCCGTCGTTTAGCTCGATCTATGGCCGAAGTTATTAATTTCACGATTGACGGTCAGAAGCTGCAGGCAGCGCCTGGAACGCTGGTGATTAACGCCGCGAAGCAGGCAGGCATTTCCATTCCATCGTTTTGCTACTACGACAATCTTGCCCTGCAAGCGGCCTGCCGCATGTGTCTTGTGGAGGTAGAAAAAACTCCCAAGCTGCAAGTTGCTTGCACGTTGCCGGTTGCCGAAGGCATGGTCGTCCATACTGACACTCCGCAAGTTCATCAGGCGCGCAAGAGCATGGTCGAATTCCTGCTCACGAACCATCCGCTCGATTGCCCGGTCTGCGATAAGGGCGGCGAGTGCGAACTGCAGGATATGGCGTTCCGCTACGGGGCCGGGTTCAGCCGTTTCCGTGAAGCGAAGATCCACGTCGATGAGAAGCAATGGTCACCCGTCGTCTACTACGATGCTCCACGCTGTATTCTGTGCTACCGTTGCGTGCGCATCTGTGGCGAAGGCTTGGGCGTTAGTGCGTTGGGAATCGGCAATCGCGGCGCGATGGCCGAGATTGTGCCGAATCGCGGCGATCATCTGGAATGCGATGAATGCGGCGCCTGCATCGACATTTGCCCGGTCGGCGCGCTTACGAGCGGCGCCTATCGCTACAAGACGCGCCCGTGGGAGATGGAGCACGTCGGCACCGTTTGCACCCATTGTTCAAACGGCTGCAAGACCACTCTCGGCGTTCGTAACGGCCGCATCATACGTGCGAACAATCGCGACCGCTCCGGCGTCAATGGCGAATTTCTGTGCATCAAAGGGCGCTACGGATTCGATTTCTACGATCATCCGGATCGCTTGACCACGCCGCTGGTCCGGCAGGGCGGAGAACTGAAGCCCGTCTCCTGGGCGCAAGCGCTCGCCGTGGTGGCGAAGCGCTTCACGGAAATCCGGGCCAGAAACGGAAAATTTGCCGTCATCGGCTCGAACCACACCACGAACGAAGAAAATTACCAACTGCAGAAATTTGCGCGGCAGGTGTTGCGCACATCGAACATCGATCACCATCGCACCGGTGACGTCGCTACGCTTCTGGACGCGCTGCAAGGGCGTGCCAGCGCACTGGCCAGCACTGCAGATCTGGTGAACGCGAAGGCTGCCCTGGTCATCGATTCCGATCTCGCACAGGAGCAGCCGCTGCTCGCCTTCTCGCTGCGCTTCAACTGGCGGATCAATCAAGGTCACGTCTATGCCGTGACGCCCGGTCCCGTGCGGGAAGATAATTACGCCACCACAGTACGCGCCGAACCGGGACGTGAATTCGAACAGCTACAACTTTTGAAAGACCGCCTCGCCGCTGAACCGGAATTAGTTATTCTTTTCGGCGCTGCGATCAAGGGCGAAGACATCAGGCGGCTGGTTGCTTTCGGTGATTCGCTCGGCATCCCCGTCAAATATGTCGCGCTGGTGGACTACTCCAATTCGCGCGGCGCTTCGGATATGGGGCTGCTTCCGGATCTGCTTCCGGGGTATCGCCCGGTTTCCGAAGCAGGTCTCGAGCCTGGTCTTGACTACGATCAGATACTCGCCGCAACTGATCTGAACGCGCTCTGGGTGGTCGGCGCAAATCCGCTTTCGCGGCAGCCGCTGGCTTCGCAGGACGCATTCGTTGTGGTTCAGGATCTGTTTCTCACCGAAACCGCGCAGCGCGCCGACGTCGTTCTGCCCGCCTTCTGTGCTTACGAAAAGAACGGCACGGTAACCAATGTGTGCGGCGATGTCCAAAAACTGACGCGCGGGCCCAAGACGATGGGACCTAAACCGGACCTCGATATCATCGCGCTGCTTGCGAAGGAGATGCGCGAAGATCTGGGTCCAACGAAAGTGGCTGACGTATTCGCCGAAATTCGCAACCGCGTGCACGGCTACAACCTGCCGCTGGTGGTGATTGAGAGCGGCGGGGCTGCGCAGGCTGTTCCTCCTAACGATCGCATTCAGATCCAATCGCGCCCCGAGGTGGTCCGTTCTGCAGGAAATACGCTATATACTTCAGGAACACTGGGACGATATTCCCCCATGCTGAACTCCGTTCTGGAAGCGCCCGGCGCGTTGTACCATGATCCTCACATTGCGCCGTTTGTCGCAAAAGGAAGCGTTCAGGTAGACACGACGGAAAAGTACGGATGAACTTTTACATCGTCAGTCTCATCAAGATTGCTCTCGTCTTCGCTATCTTCATGACCACCCTTGCCTATCTGCAATGGGTGGAGCGCAAAGTGCTCGCGCATATACAATCGCGCACCGGGCCTTTGCGCGTCGGGCCGCATGGACTCATGCAGCCTTTGGCCGATGTTTTTAAGCTGCTCACCAAAGAAGATCTGCTTCCGCCCTACGTGAGCCGCTTCTTTTATCTTTTAGCGCCGTTTATTGCCGTTTCGCTCGCGCTCATCGCAATCTCCATCATCCCGTTCGGACCGGAAATCGACGTCTTCGGTTACCGGACATACATGCAGATCAGCGATGTGAATGTCGGAATTTTGTTTATTCTTGCCATCGCGGCAGTAAGTGTCTATGGAGTAGCGCTCGCCGGCTGGTCTTCCAATAACAAATATTCCTTGCTCGGCGGATTACGCAGCAGCGCGCAGATGATCAGCTATGAGCTGCCCTTCACGCTCGTAATCGTCTCCCCTTTGCTGCTGGCGAATCATTTGAGCCTGCGCAGCATCGTCGATAGCCAGGCCGGTTATTATCTGGGATTTATTCCGCGCTGGAGCATTTTTCAGATCCCCTTCCCGCAGATCTTCGCGTTCATCATTTTTATGATCGCGGGCTTTGCTGAAACCAACCGCGTCCCGTTTGATCTGCCGGAAGCTGAAAACGAATTGGTGGCCGGTTTTCATACCGAGTACTCCAGCATGAAGTTCGCCTGCTTTTTCATGGCCGAGTACGCCAACATGGTCACCATTACCTGCATCGCGACGACGCTTTTCTTGGGCGGCTGGCATCCACTGTTTCCAGCGCCGTATTCGAACTGGATCGCGCCGCTGGTGTTCTTTGTGGCCGCGATTCTCTGTTTCATAGCCGGGGTTCAAAACGTTCGCAAGCGCGACCGTTACACGTTCCCTGTCTTCGGGATAGCATTCCTGATACTCGCAGCCATTTTCGCGGTTCCACTTTTCTGGCAAGTGACCATGCCGATCTTCTGGTTTTGCGCCAAAGTCGGATTTCTTCTGTTCACGTATATTTGGGTGCGCGGCACTTTGCCGCGTTTTCGCTACGACCAGCTCATGAAATTCGCATGGACGTTCCTGTTCCCATGTGCTCTAATCAACCTGCTACTCACCGCTCTCTTTGT
>Ga0070739_10007142_pt1 | contig 11993 bp, 10 predicted proteins | sample Coa_R1_7_FD_66445 | JGI IMG/M metagenome (GOLD analysis project Ga0070739, IMG submission 66445) | Surface soil microbial communities from Centralia Pennsylvania, which are recovering from an underground coalmine fire - Coalmine... | ecosystem: Environmental > Terrestrial > Soil > Unclassified ... | reverse complement strand
CCGATCGGCTACTACAACGACCCGGCCAAGACGGCCGAGGTGTTCATCGAGGTCGACGGAGTCCGCTACGTGATGCCCGGGGACTTCGCCACCGTGGAAGCCGACGGGTCGGTGACGCTGCTCGGGCGGGGCTCGATCTGCATCAACTCCGGTGGCGAGAAGATCTTCCCCGAAGAGGTCGAGGCGGTCGTGCGCTCGCATCCCGACGTGATGGACGCCATCGTCGTGGGCGCTCCCGACGAGCGCTGGGGCCAGCGGGTCGCCGCCATCGTGGAGCCTCGCCCCGGGCACGACGCCCCGACCCTCGAGTCGGTGCAGGACCACTGCCGCAAGCACGTCGCCGGGTACAAGGTGCCCCGCCAGTTGCACCTGGTGGACAAGGTGGAGCGGGCCCCGAGCGGCAAGCCCGACTACCGCTGGGCCGACACCGTCGTCGCCACCGTCCCGGTCGCTCCCTGAGCGCGGCGGGCCGGCGCAGCAGGGGGTCCGCGCCATGCCCGTGGAACTGACCGACCTGCTGCAGCCGCGGCACACGGCCGTGCTCACCATGGAGATCCAGCGCGGCGTGGTGGGCGACCTTTCGAGCTTCCCCGAGCTGGCGGGCGCCGCGTCGTCCTCGGGGATGCTCCACGCCGTCGGGCGCCTGCTCGCGGCGGTGCGGCCGGCCGGGGTGACCGTGGTCCATTGCACGGCCGGATTCCGGGCCGATCGTGAGGGGTCGCCCGCCAACGCACCGCTCATCACGGCCATGCTCCGGCGCTCCGAGCACCTCCTCGAGGGCACGCCCGCCGTCGAGCTCGTCCCCGAGATCGGCGCCGCCGCCGACGACCTCGTCTCCCACCGGCGCCACGGGGTGTCGCCCTTCGGAGGCACGGGCCTCGACGAGATGCTCCGTGGACGCGCCATCGAAACGGTGGTGGCGACCGGGGTGTCGCTCAACCTCGGCATCATAGGCCTGTGCGTGGAGGCGGTGAACCTCGGCTACCGCGTGGTCCTCCCCACCGACGCCGTCACCGGGATCCCTGCCGGTTACGGGGCCGACGTGCTGCGCCACACCCTCGCGCTCGTGGCCACGCTTACGACGGTCGACGAGATCGTGGCCGCGCTCGGGTCCTAGCTCCCGAGCACCTCGTAGCAGGCACTGGCGAGCGAGAAGGCCCGGCGGTCGCCGGTCGTGCCGATGTCCATGCGGTTCATCACGTAGGACACGGCCAACTCGGCGTCGGGATCGGCCCACCCCATGGAGCCACCCATGCCGAAGTGTCCGAAGGAGCGCGGCCCACCGAGGCCGGCGGCCCCGATGATGCCCCGGTTCACCATGAAGCCGAGGCCCCATTGGATGTCGAGGCCGAGCAGGACCTTGTCCGGACCTTCGGTGCGCTGGCGCAGGGCGTCGTCGAGCTGCTTGTCGTCGAGCAGGCGCACCTTGTCGCCGGTGTCGGTCTGCACCTCGTTGATGCACGCGCTGTACATAGCGGCGACGGCCCGGGCCGTGCCGATGCCGTTCGCCGCCGGGATCTCGGCCCGCCGCAGCTCCGGGCTCTCCCACAGGGTCTGATCGGCGAGGACACCGCTCGGGGCGGACAGGGCCTTGTTGAGCGGCCCGTCCGGCGCCATGTACTCCATCGCCTTCTCGGCGAGGGCCTGCAGGTAGGCGTTGTCGGCCTGGTCGGCCCCACCAGGCGCCCCTGCTGCGCCCGTGCCGGACCCACCCGACGCATCCGGGGTGGAGGAACCGAACGAGATGCGGCCCGAGGCGATGGCGTCGATGATCGACACCAGGCTCGCCACCCGGTGCTCCTCGCTGTCGGGAAGGCCGATGTAGAAGTCGATGCCGAGCGGCTCGGCCACCTCGCGCCGGAAGGTCTGTCCGAGGCTCGCCCCGCTCACGCGCCGGACCACCTCACCCACCAGCCAGCCGTAGGTGGTGGCGTGGTACCCGTGCGCCGTGCCCGGTTCCCACACCGGCGCCTGCACCTCGAGGGCGCGCACGACCGGGTCCCAGGCGAAGGCGCCTTCCAGCGTGACCTCGGCGTCCACCCACGGCAGCCCGGCCCGGTGTGACATGAGGTGATCGACGGTGACGGCGTCCTTGCCGTTCTGGGCGAAGGCGGGCCAGTACTCCGACACCGGGGCCGCCATCTGGAGCTCACCGCGCTGGGCGAGCAGATGGGCGGTCAGGGCGGTGGCGCCCTTGGTCGTCGAGTAGACGACCACCATGGTGTCCTCGTCCCACGGTCGGCCCGTCTTCTCGTCGGCCAGGCCACCCCACAGGTCCACCACCTTGCGCCCGCGGTGGTAGGCGGTGAACGCCGCGCCCACTTCGTTGCGCGTGGCGAAGTTCTGGCGGAACGCGTCGGCGACGCGGTCCCAGCCCGGCGCGGTCCATCCCGTCGGAGCCGTCACGGCACCTCCCCCTTCAGATTCGTCGGGAGGGTAGTACCCCGGTTGCACGGGGAGCGAGCCCGGTCCGGCCGATCCCCGCCCGGCCCCGAGGCCCGAGGGCCCGGGGGCTCGGCTCGCGGCGGTGCTCCCGGTCAGCGATCGATCAGGCGCCGAGCTGCGCCTGGCGCTGGCGGGTCGTCGAGTGGACCGGGTCCTTGTCGAACTGCGGCAGCACGTGCTTGCCGAAGGTGGCGACCGCCTCCTCGCACACCTCGATCGGCATGGACGACGAGAGCATGCCGAAGCTGAGCTGGTCGGCCCCGGTGTCGGCGAAGCGCTGGATGGTGGCGGCGACCTCGGACGGGTCGCCCACCGCGATCTGCCGGTCCTTGATCTGCGCGTCGATCTGCTCGGGCGTCGAGTCCGGGATCAGCGCCGGCCACTCGGGGATGCCGGGCGGGCGGGGGAACGTGTCGAGGTACCGGAAGACGAGACTGATGTAGTAGCCGGTGTCCATGTCGGCCATGGCCTGGCGGGCCCGGCCGCCGTCCTCGAGACACAGCATCTGGGTGGTGATCATGACGTTGTTGTTGACGTACTCACCGACCGGGTCGCAGTTCTCGATGTCCTTCTTGTACTTCTCGATGAGGGGGATGAAGCCCTCGGGCTTGCCGAAGGCGAAGCAGAGGACGCCGAGGCCCTGACGGGCCGCCAGCTCGAAGGTGCTCGGGCTGCCGGCGGCCACCCACAACGGCGGGTGCGGGTCGGTGTAGGGCTTGGGCAGCACGTTGCGCGTCGGCATGGAGAAGAACTTCCCGTCGTAGGAGTAATCCTCCTCCTTCCACATGCGCACGATCTGCGGCAACGTCTCCGCCACCATCTCGCGGGTGAGCTCAGGGTCCTCGATGCCGAATCCCCGCTGCTCGGTGGTCGACGACCCTCGGCCGGTGCCGAACTCGAAGCGGCCCTCCGACAGGTGGTCGATCATGGCCACCCGCTCGGCGATACGGGCCGGGTGGTTGGCCGGAGGCGTGATGTTGAAGATGCCCGAGCCCAGGTGGATGTTCTTCGTCTGGGCGGCGGCGAAGGCGAGGAACGACTCGCTCGCCGACAGGTGGGAGTACTCGGTGAGGAAGTGGTGCTCGGAGGCCCAGGCGTACTTGAACCCCGCCGCGTCGGCGGCGCGGATGTAGCGCAGTTCGTCCATGATGCGCCGGTGCTCCGCCTGCGCGCCGTGCCGCTCCCGGAACTTCGGGGGCATGCAGACGGCGTTGAAGATCCCGAACTCCATGACCGATCGGCCTCCTCGTGGTCGGCTGCCGACGGTACCATCGCTGGCCAAAAAGTGCAACGTGTTCCAATATTGAGGCGATGACCCCGAGCCCCCCTCCGCCCGACCCGGTGCCCACCGACCCGGCGAACCCGGCGAACCCGCCGAACCCGGCGAACCCGGCGGCCGATGCGGGCCCGACCGTGGCCCGGCTCCTCACCGCCCGCCTGGGCGACGAGCGCCCCGGGCTGCGCTGGCAGGACAGGGTCTGGAGCTGGGATGCCGTCCTCCACGCCGGTGCCGACCGGGCCGCGCTCTTCGAATCGCGGCTGCGCCCCGGGCCCGGGCCCGGGTCCGCCCGCCCCGCCACGGACGCGGGTCGGCCGGTCCCCCACGTCGCCGTCCTGCTCGACAACGTGCCCGAATTCGCCCTGTGGCTGGTCGGCGCCGGTCTCGCCGGGCATGTGGTGGTCGGTGCGAACCCGACCCACCGGGGCGAGGACCTCGCCCGCGACCTGCGCCACACCGAATGCCAGGTGCTCGTCACCGACGCCGAGCACCTCGGTCTGGTGGAGAGGCTCGACCTCGGCGCCGTGGGCGTCGTCGAGCACGACAACCCCCGCGTGCTTGTCACCGGCACACCGGCGTACGAGGCCGCGCTGGCCGGCGTGGCGGGAGCCGAGGTGCCCTCCCCCGACGGCGTGGACCCTGCCGACCTCGCCTACCTGATCTTCACGTCGGGGACCTCGGGCGCGCCGAAGGCCTGTCGCTGCACCCAGGGCCGCCTTGCCCGGATCAGCGTCATCGTGGCCCAGATGTTCGGGCTCACACCCGAGGACACCTGCTACGTCGCCATGCCGCTGTTCCACTCGAACGCGTTGATGGCGGGCTGGGGTCCGGCGGTGGCCGGCGGCGCGGCCGTGGCGCTCCCCGGATCGGGCCGTTTCTCGGCCTCGGGGTTCCTGCCCGAAGTGCGCCGTCACGGCGCCACCTACTTCAACTACGTGGGCAAGCCCCTCTCCTACATCCTGGCCACCGAGGAGCGGCCCGACGACGCCGACAACCCGTTGCGGCGGGTGTTCGGCAACGAGGGGGCGGAGGCCGACGTGGCGCGCTTCGGCGAGCGCTTCGGGTGCGCGGTGGTCGACAGCTACGGCTCCACCGAGGGTGGCGCCAACGTCACCCGCACTCCGGACACCCCGAGGGGCGCGCTCGGCCGCGCCCCCGAGGGGACGCTCGTGATCGACCCCGAGACCGGAGACGAATGCCCGCCGGCGCGCTTCGACGGCCAGGGCAGGTTGCTCAACGCCGAGCAGGCCATCGGCGAGCTGGTTTCGAAGAGCGGCGGCGCGGGGTTCGAGGGCTACTGGCGCAACGACGACGCGGAGCGTGCCCGGCTTCGCAACGGCTGGTACTGGACCGGTGACCTCGCGTACCGGGACGAGGCGGGCTTCTTCTACTTCGCCGGCCGGGCCGACGACTGGTTGCGCGTCGACGGCGAGAACTTCGCCGCCGCCCCGGTGGCGAGGATCCTCGAGCGCCACCCGTCGGTGCGTCTGGCCGCCGTCTACGCCGTGCCCGACGTCATCGGGGACCAGGTGATGGCGGCACTCGAGCTCCACGATGGTGCGGAGTTCGACCCAGGCGGCTTCGCCGCCTTCCTGGCCGGTCAGCCCGACGTGGGCACGAAGTGGGCGCCCCGATTTATTCGTCTATGCAACAAATTGCCCATGACGGCCACGACCAAGGTGCTGACGCGGGCCCTGCGAGCCGAGCGATGGCAGTGCGCCGATCCGGTGTGGTGGACCGCCGACGGCAGGCCCGGCTCCGCGTATCGCCTGCTCACCAGCGACGATGTCCACGCGCTGGACGTTGCCGTGGCCACTCGTTGACCAACTAGCCTGTCGCCCGTGACCGACGTCGACGTGCTCGTTGTCGACGATCATGAAGCCATCCGGACTTCGGTCGCCGAGTTGCTCCGCAGTGCCGGTTACACCGTGCTCGAGGCGGAGAACGGGGCGAAGGCACTCGAGGTGCTGGCCGAACACCAGGTGGGCGCCATGGTCCTCGACCTGCGGATGCCCGGCGTCGACGGGCTCAAGGTCCTCGAAACCGTCGAGAACCCGCCGCCGGTGATCGTCACGTCGGCCTTCGTGCTCGAGCTCGACGAGCGGGAGCGGGTGGACGACAAGATCTTCGTCCAGCTGGTGAAGCCCTTCCATCCCCGCCGCCTCATCGACGCCGTGGCCTCGGCCATCGGCAAGCCTTCCGCCCCCGACAGCTGAGGCGCAGTCGGGGACCGGTCGGTCCCCCGACAGCTGCGCCCTGCCCGACGCCCCGTCGCTCAGTCGTCGACGCCAAGGATGAGCCCGCTCGTCGGCACGCCCGTCCCCGCCGTCACGACCACGTGGGCCGTGCCCGGCACCTGGTTCACTGACGTGCCCCGGACGAGACGCACCCCCTCGGCGATGCCGTTCATCCCGTGCAGATACGCCTCGCCGAGCTGGCCGCCATGGGTGTTCGTCGGCAGCCGGCCGCCGAGCTCGAGATTGCCGTCGCGGACGAAATCCTTGGCCTCGCCCCACTTGCAGAAGCCGAGCTCCTCGAGCTGGTACAGCACGAACGGCGTGAAGTGGTCGTAGAGGACGGCCGCCTGCACGTCCTCGGGTCCGAGGCCCGACGTCTCCCACAGCTGTTCGGCCACGACCCCCATCTCCGGCAGGCGGGTCATGTCGTCGCGGTAGTACGAGGTCATCATGTCCTGCTGCGACCCGGCCCCCTGGGCCGCGGCCTCGATGACTGCCGGCGCCTGGGCCAGGTCGCGGGCCCGCTCGAGGGAAGTGACGACGATGGCCTGTCCACCGTCGGTCTCCTGGCAGCAGTCGAGCAGGCGCAGGGGCTCGACGATCCAGCGTGACGCCTGGTGCTCCTCGAGGGTGATGGGCTTCTCGTAGAACCAGGCCGCGGGGTTCGTCGCCGCGTGCTTGCGGTCCGCCACCGCCACCCGCCCGAAGTCTTCTGTGGTGGCACCGCTGACGTGCAGGTACCGCTGGGCGAACATGGCGACCCACGAGGCCGGCGTCAGGAGCCCCTGGGGCGCGTACCAGGCGAACTGAGCGTTCTCCGCGTTGGGCAGCGGCGGGCGGCCCTGCACGCCGGCGCCGAAACGATTGCCCGACCGCTCGTTGAAGGCGCGGTAGCAGACGACGACGTCGGCCACGCCGCTGGCCACGGCCATGGCCGCCTGTTGCACGGTGGCGCACGCCGCCCCGCCGCCGTAGTGGATGCGACTGAAGAAGCGGAGGTCGCCGAGGCCGAGCGTGCGGGCGATCTCGATCTCGGGATTGGTGTCGGACGAGAAGGTCACCATGCCGTCGACGTCCCCGGGACGCAGGCCCGCGTCGGCCAGGGCCGCCGACACCGCCTCGGCGGCGAGGCGCAGCTCGCTGCGGCCCGACTGCTTCGAGAACTCGGTGGCGCCGATCCCGGCGACCGCGGTGGTACCGGCGAAGGCGTGGCGGCGGGCTGCGGGGCTCATGCGGGCAGCACCGCCGGGGTGACGCCGCGGCGGGGCAACGCCACCCGCACGGTGCCGGTGACGTGGTCGCCGCGGCTGTTGGCGCCGCGCACGGAGATCGTGACGGTGCCGCGCCCGTCGCCGCGCACCGACGGCGAGCCGTCGCCGGGCGCGCCGGGCGCCGGCGGCTCGGGATCGACGGCGGTGACGGTGCCGGTCATGGTCATGGTGTCGCCCGGGTAGTTGGGTGCCCCGAGCCGGATCGACACCTGCTCCACGACGGCGCCGGGGCCGGCCCAGTCCGTGACGTACCGGCCCACGAGTCCGTTGGTGGTGAGGATGTTCATGAAGATGTCGTCCGACCCGCGCTCCTGGGCCAGGCCGGGATCGTGGTGGACGTCCTGGTAGTCGCGCGACGCGACGGCGGTGGCGACGATCAGGGTGCGGGTGAGCGGGAGGACGAGCTCCGGCAGCGCCTCCTCCACGCGCACGTCGTCGACCGACCGGGTGGAAGCGGTGGCGCTCATACGCCGGCTCCGGGGTGTGCACCGGCACGCAGGCCGTCGGTCACGAGCGCTCCGAGGTGCGCCAGCTGGGCAGCCGGGCCGCCCAGCATGAGCTCGATCTGCTTCCCCCAGAGGAAGTAGCGGTGGATGGGATAGTCGGTGTCCGCCCCGAGGCCCCCGTGGAGGTGCTGGGTGGCGTGGACGACGCGCTGGCCGGCTTCCGACGCCCACCACTTCGCCACGACGACGGCCTCGTCGGCCGGGCGGCCGGTGTCGAGGCGCCAGGCCGCCTGCCACGTCGTGACCCGGATGGCCTCGGTGTCGACGTAGGCGTCGGCCGCCCGGAGCATCGTCCCCTGGAACGACGAGAGCGGCCGACCGAACTGCTGGCGCTGGTTCAGGTACGCCGCCGCCCGCCGCAGTGCCTCCTCGGTGACGCCGAGTTGCAGCGCGCAGAGGCCCGTCACGGCCCGCTCCCACAGGTGGCGGAGTACCGCCTCGCCCTCGCCGGGCGCGCCGAGGAGGTCGTCCGGCCCGACGGGGGTGCCGTCGAAGTGGAGGTGCGGGTGGATCTGCCGGTCGGTCGTGGTGGCCCGCTCGATGGAGACCGAGGGTGCACGCGGATCGACCACGGCGACGACGATGCCGTCGTCGGCGGTCCGGGCCGGCACGAGCACCCGACCGGCGACGTGTGCCTGCGGCACCGCGGCGGCGGTGCCGGTGAGGCGCAGTCCCGCTCCGTCGGCCGTCGCCGCCACCGTGGGCACGAAACGCGACCCGACGGCGACACCGGCGAGCGCCGCACTCATGCGCAGCTCGCCCTCGGCCACGGCCGGGAGGAGGGCGGCGCGCTGGGCAGGCGAGCCGAAGCGGGCGACGGGCAGCGCACCGAGGACGGCGGTCGCCCACACCGGCACCGGCGCCACGTGACGGCCCTGCTGCTCGAGCACCAGGCAGAGCTCCGTGAGTCCGAGGCCCGACCCTCCGTGCTCCTCCGGGACGGCGAGTCCGAGGAGGTGCGCCTTCGCCAGCTCGCTCCACAGCTCGTCGTCGACGCGATCAGCGCTGCGCTCCACCGTCGCCACCCGGGTCGGATCGCTCGTGCCGGCGAAGACGGCGGCCGCCGCTTCGGTGACGGCCAGCTGTTCCTCGGTGAAGGTGAAGTCCATCAGTGGCCTCCGTCGGACACGGGCCGGAACATGGGGAGCGTGAGCTCGTCGTCGACCGCCACCATCTCCACGGCGACCGGCATGCCGATGTGCACGTCGGCCGGCTCCACCCCGACGAGATCTGCCACCAGGCGTGTGCCCTCCTCGAGCTCCACCACCGCGATCGGCAACGGGTAGTCGAACGCCGGCACCTGCGGGTGGTGGACGACCACGTAGCTGAACACGGCACCCCGGCCCGACGCTTCGACCGGCTCCCACTCGAAGGACTGGCAACGGTCACAGGCCGGGCGCGGCGGGTGGCGGAGCACACCGCAGCCGCTGCAGCGCTGCACGAGCAGCTTGCCGGCGCGGGCTCCTTCGAAGAAGAAGGCGTTGTCCTCGGTGATGGCCGGCCGCGGTCGCCGCGGCCGGGCCGGTGCGCCCGGAGGCGGAGCCGGAGCCGGAGCCGGAGCCGGAGTCGGAGTCGGCGCAGTCGCAGCCGCGCCGGCAGCGGACGCCGACCCGCCAGCGCGTCGGGGCCGGAAGCGCAGGATGCGGAAGCGCATGGTGGCCACGAGCTCGCCGTGCTGGTCGTGGAAGTCGCTGCGGGTGGTGACGAAGTGGCCGTCACCGAGACCCGTGCGCTTCTCGCCCGATACCGACTCGATCACCGACGACACGGTCAAGTGGTCCCCGAGCACGAGCGGACGGAAGTACTCCTGCTCGCAGTTGGTGGCCACGACCGAGGTGAAGCCGGCCGCATCGAGCACGGCGAAGAGCTCGTCCTGGGCACTGCGCGCCGACGGCGCCTCTACGGCGACGGAGGCGGACCGCGCCTGCTCGCGGGCCATCGTGGCCCGGTAGCCCTGCATGATCCAGGCCTGGAGCATGGTCGCCGGTGCGATCACCCCGGAGAAGCCGGCGGCCCGGGCCGCGTCCTCGTCGACGTAGACGGGGTTCTCGTCGCCCATGGCCTCGACCCAGTGCCGGATCATCGGCTGGTTGACGGGGTCGTGCGCGCGCATGGGCGGGCCCACCTGCCTGCCCTCGTAGGAGGCCAGCTTCTCCGCCAGGTCGTCTCCGGCCTCGGGCGTCCGAGCGGCGGCGGATTCGGGCGTCATCGGGCCGCCCGCGTCATGCCGAGGCCGGCCATGGCGACGATCTCGCGCTGCACCTCGTTGACGCCTCCGCCGAAGGTGTTGATCTGCGCTCCGCGCGCGGCGCGCTCGAGCCGGCCGTGCAGCACCGATCCGGGTGAGCCGGGTGCGAGGTAGCCGGCGGCGCCGACGATGCCGAGCAGCCGCCGGTAGACGTCGATGCTCCGCTCCACGCCGAAGACCTTCACGGCCGACGAGTCGGCCGGGTTCAGCTGCTCGGTGGCCATGGCCGTGGCCATGCGCCAATTGAGGAGCCGCATCGCCTCGAGCTCGGCCCGGCTCCGGGCCAGGTCGAGCTGGACCCACGGGCGGTCGAGCACGACACCGCCCTCGGGGGCCGGCGCGTGCAGGGCCCACTCGGCCACCTCGTCGCACATGTGGGAGGCGAAGCCGCTCCACGCCGCCAGGCCGACGCGCTCGTGGTTGAGCTGGGTCGTGATCATGCGCCAGCCCTCGTTCTCGGCCCCCACCCTGTTGGCCACCGGCACCCGGACGTCGCTGTAGTACGTCGCCGTCGTCGACGTGTCGCCGACGGTCCGGATCGGGCTCCACGAGAAGCCCGGCGTGTCGGTCGGCACGCACAGGATGGAGATGCCCTTGTGCTTGGGCGCGTCCGGCTCGGTCCGGCAGGCCAGCCAGATGTAGTCGGCCATGTCGGCCCCGCTCGTGAAGACCTTGGCCCCGTTCACCACGTACTCGTCGCCGTCGCGTACCGCCCGCGTGCGCAGCGAGGCGAGGTCGGTGCCCGCCTCGGGCTCGGTGTAGCCGATGGCGAAGTTGATGTCGCCCGACAGGATCCCGGGCAGGAAGAAGGCCTTCTGCTCGTCGGTGCCGTAGCGCATGATGGTCGGCCCGACGGTGTTGACGGTCACGAACGGGAACGGGGCCCCGGACCGCCGGGTCTCGTCGAAGAAGATGTACTGGTCCGTGGCCGGACGTCCCTGGCCCCCGTACTGCACGGGCCACCCGATGCCGAGCCAGCCGTCCTTGCCGATGCGGCGGACCACCTGGCGCCACACCTCGCCGCCCTCGCCCGCGTCCCCCACCTGTTCGCGGACCTCGTCGGTCATGAGGTCCCGGTAATAGGCGCGCAGTTCCCGGCGCAGGGCCAGCTGCTCTGGCGTCTCCTCAAGGAACATGTCCCCGTCCATCCACCGGTCCGGGCCAGCGAGGTCCCGGCCGATTAGATCTGCAACTTGTTCTATTTTACGCTACCAGCGGCGGTGCCCCCCGGGACAATTCCAGCGGGACCACCGGACGTATCATCACTGGAACACGTTCTCGAAACCGGGGGCCGAGGATCGAATGGGGGAAGCGGTGGCTCTGAGCGACATCGATCTCACCAAGTCCGAGAACTTCGTCGACGAGGTCCCCCACCACTGGTTCGCCGAGCTGCGGCGCGAGGCACCGGTCTGGTGGCACGGGGAGGACGACGGTCCCGGGTTCTGGGCGGTGACCAAGTACGACGACTGCGTTGCCGTCAACCGCGACTACGAGCACTTCTCGTCGGCCAGGAAGGCGACGTTCCTGTGGGAGATCCCGGAGGACGCGCTGGCGCAGCAGCAGCTGATGATGCTCAACATGGACCCCCCGCTGCACACCCGCTACCGGCGGCTCGTGAACAAGGGGTTCACCCCCCGGATGGTCAACCAGCTCGAGGCGAAGATCCACGAGACGGCCGACCAGATCATCGACACCGTCATCGAGAAGGGCAGCTGCGACTTCGTCACGGACATATCGGCGGAGCTGCCCCTCATCGTCATCGCCGACCTTCTCGGTGTGCCGCAGGAGGACCGGCACAACATGTTCGACTGGTCGAACCGGATGATCGGTCAGGAGGACCCCGAATACCAGATCACTCCCGAGGTCGCCCAGCAGGCGGCCATGGAGCTCTACGCCTACGCGGCCGATCTTTTCTCGAAGAAGCGCGGCAATCCGCACGAGGATCTCATGACCGTCCTGTGCAACGTGGAGGTCGAGGGTGAGCAGCTCTCGGAGCTGGAGCTCGAG
>Ga0070739_10007137_pt1 | contig 11997 bp, 7 predicted proteins | sample Coa_R1_7_FD_66445 | JGI IMG/M metagenome (GOLD analysis project Ga0070739, IMG submission 66445) | Surface soil microbial communities from Centralia Pennsylvania, which are recovering from an underground coalmine fire - Coalmine... | ecosystem: Environmental > Terrestrial > Soil > Unclassified ... | reverse complement strand
GGAAGCGCCCGGATCACCGATTCGGGCACGGCCGGGCCGGGGGCCAGCGTGGCGCAGCCCGCCGCCTCCAGCGATTCGATCGACGCTTTCCCGCACACGCCGCAACTCGAGGTCATGTAAAAATTGCGGCGCAGGCGCTCTTCCTCCAGTTCGACTCCGGGCGCCAGGGTGACGACGGCTTGGTTGTCATAGCAGTCGATCGCAGCAAGTTCGGAAGCGCCGTGAATGATGCCCTCGGTGAACAGAAATCCCGCGGCCAGTTCCGCGTCGTTGCCGGGGGTGCGCATGGTGATCGAGATATCGCGGTCGCCGATGCGGATTTGCAGAGGCTCTTCCACGGCAAGAAGGTCCTGCGGCGAGGAATCGGGCGCGCGGCCGAAGCGCTGAACCGGGACCGAAAGAATGCTGGAACGCACCTACTGCTGCTTCTTCTTTCCGCCGAACAGGCCCTGAATGAGCCCGCTGGCTTGATCGATGGCGGAATTGGCGCCCGAAATGTCCTTGAGGCGGTCCGTCACCACGCCCTTCACGTCCGGCTTGATCGACGGGTTATCGGAGGTGCCGGTGACCGTGAACGGAATACCCGTTTTCGAGCCGGGCATCACCAGCGACGCCACCTCCGCACGCGGAATCACGCGCATCCTGAGATCCAACTGGTGGGCGGGACTGATGGTTCCCGCTCCGGTGATTCGTCCGATCGAAGGGGCGTCGAACACGATGTCGTCGAGTTCGACGCCTTCGAACGAATACTTCACCTTCGCGCTGAGGGCCTGGATGGTGGTGTGCGGCTCGGCCTTGATGCCTGCAAGTGATTCGAGAACCCTCATCTTCGAGGCGAGGTCGAACTTTGCAAGGCGCGCGTTTTCGAGCGAAAAAGACCCGGTGGCCGCGATCCGATCCAGCGGTCCCTGCGCCTCCAGGTCCACATCGGCGGCGCCCTGATCGATTTCGGCTCCGGCCGGAAGAACAATGTCGAGAGCGGGAAGCATGGCCGCAAGTTCGGTGAGATCCATCTTGGAGCCGACGAGCTTCAGGTTTACCCCGGGCCCTTCAGACCTCAATTGATAGGACCCGGTGAGCGTTGCGACGGCTTTACCCAGATGCACATCGGCGCGCTTAATCACGCCTCCAAGTCTTTTCAAATCGTGCTCGACGGCAAAGTTCAGCTCGACCGGACGCTTGGCCGGACGGCCTCCTTTGACCAGCTTGAGCTGCTCTCCGGTAAGCTTGCCTTGGAGCGTAATATTGGCGTGATTCGAAGCCGCGGCGCCGTCGATGGCCACGATTCCGGAGACGCCTGTGGAGGGCTCCATCACACCCGAGGCGACCAGGTCGAGGTGCACGATGCCGAGCTTCGCGTCGAAGGGCGTCGAAATCGCATCGCCCGCGTGAATCGGTCCCGCCTTTCCGTCGAGCCGGATCGTTCCGCCCCCGGCAAGAGCCGCGGAAAGCGAAAACGGAAACGAAGCGGCGGGCGCGAAATTTTTGAGATCGGCGTTCACCTTGTCGAGGACGATGGGGGGGGCCTGCCCGCCGAGCCGAGTCAGGGTGAGGCGCCCATCGGAGACCTTGATCGCGGCAATGGAGAGATCCGGGGTAGAGGAAGCTGCGGCGGGTGGCGCTGGCGCAGAGGGGGATGTTTCAGGGGTTCCGCCGAGGCTCGAAAAATTCCATGCGCCGCCGGCGTTTTGCACCAGGTCGATTTGAGGTTGGTCGAGTTCGATGCCGGTCACATTGAGCTTGCGCGATAAGATCAGCGCCATCAAATCGACGCCGGCCTTCAGCGAACTCGCGCGCAGGAAGGCCGTTTTGTTGAAGGCCGGATCGTCTGCGATGGAGACACCGCTCGCCGAAACAGCCCCCGAGAGAATCGCAAGCTTAAGGCCGCCGATCTTGACATCGCGGTGAAGGGCTTGCGTAAGCCTGGATTCGAGGGTGGGGCGGAACTGGTTGGCGTCGACCAGGAATGGAATGGCCACGGCCGCGATCACGAGCAAAACCCCGAGGACTCCGAGGACGCTTATGATCTTTTTCATGGCCTCTCGTATCCCTAGAGTAGCGCTTTCTTGAATCGGCGAGAGTGGGCAAGGGCCGCGTGGGCGAGGAAAGCCCGTAATTCGTCCATAGGGAATATCGAGGAACGGTTTAAGTCAAGTGGCAGTGCGGGGCGTGAGGAAGATTCGCCCGGCGGGCGCGATGGGCGGAGATGAGAAGGCGCCGCGCGATTTGTTTCAACGCGCGCGATCTCCGGTTGCCACGCTCGCCCTGGTTGACAGACAATCTAGTCCATGCGCACCCTCCAGCCGTATTTGTTCCCCTTGGCCGCCGGGCTACTGGCGCAGGCGAGTTTCGGGCAATCCACGGAATGGCCTACTTATAACGGCGACCTTCCGGCCACGCACTTCTCCGCGCTCCGCGAAATCACGGCGGCCAATGTGAAGAGCCTTCGCCAGGCGTGCAACTACGACACCGGCGAAACCGCGACGTTCCAGAGCGGGCTGCTGATGGTGCAGGATACGCTTTACTTCACCACGTTCAACACCACTTATGCCCTGAACGCCTCCAATTGCGCGCTGAAGTGGAAGTACACGCGTCCCGGCCCGGTCCGCGGATTGGGCGTGAATCGCGGCGTTGCCTTTCTCGACGGCAAGCTCTTCCGCGGCACGGGCGACGCTCATGTGATCGCGATTGACGCCGCATCGGGCCAGCCGGGATGGGATGTCCCTCTGGGCGATCCGGCCAACGGCGATTCGGTCCCGATGGCGCCGCTCGCCTGGAACGGAATGGTCTTGGTAGGCAACGCGGGCGGCGATAACTTCGGCGTCACCGGACGCATCTACGCGCTCAGCGCGGCCGACGGCCACGAAATCTGGCGTTTCAACGTGGTCCCGGATTCGGGCCCGGCCCGGGCGACCTGGAAAAACGTCACCGAACGCAATCCGCCGACCGGCGGGGCCACCTGGACCAGCTATAGCCTCGACCCCTCCTCGGGAGTCTTGTGGGTTTCTACTGGAAACGTCGCACCCGATTTCCTCCTCGCGCTGCACCCCGGCGATAACCTCTACACTACCTGCGTAATTGGTTTGGACGCCAAGACCGGAAAATTTCTGCGCTATGTCCAGCCCGTGAAAAAAGATTTTCACGACTGGGACATGACGGCGCCGCCCGCCTTGATTCGCACCAGCGCGGGAAAACTCCTCGCCGCAGCCGCCGGCAAAGACGGCATGCTCTACGGCATCGACCGCTCCGAGGTAGCCGCGGGCAAGGCTTCCGGGTCGCCATTGAAGATTCTCTGGAAAACTCCCGTGACCACACGCTCCAATGTGACCGCGCCCTTGAACAGCAAAACCGAGACGCACTTTTGCCCCGGCACTCAGGGCGGCACCGAGTGGAACGGCCCGGCGTATCACCCCGCCACCAACGCGGTGCTGGTCAACTCCGTGGATTGGTGCACTGCCGTGAAGATCGCCGACGCCGCGACCATCACCGGGAAGCGCGGCTCGATCTGGCCGGGGGCCGACCCCGCGCATCCCTTCGGCAACAACGATCCCAAGGAAATGTGGGGCGGATGGGTCACGGCTGTGGACGCCGATAGCGGGCGCGTGCGCTGGCGCTACAAGGCGCCGACTCCGATGGTAGCGGCCATTACGCCGACCGCGGGGGGCCTGGTGTTCACCGGCAATCTGAATGGCGACGTAATCGCCCTCGACGCGAATAACGGCTCCGTGCTGTGGCAGGACGCGACGACGTCGGCGCTAGGCGGAGGCGTGATCTCCTACCAAACCGGCGGGCATCAACGCGTAGCCGTGGCCGCCGGCATGAGCGCCAATAACTGGCCGCTCCCAAAAGTTACCGCACGGCTCATCGTCTACGGATTGCCGTAGCGCGCATAAAGGGCCGCCACGATCGAAGGCCCGCTCATTTGCCGAACAGGTGCTCGACGTCTTTGTTGTTTTCCTGGCAGATGTACTCGATCAGTTCGCCCTTGAGCAGCGTGGGGTGCGTCGTGAACTTCCAGGGCTTGGAAAACGTCTTCGGATCGTCGATCGTGTGCTCGATCTCCAGGTGCGCAAGATCCGGACGCCGGATGCGCTCGATCACGTGCAGATCCGAGCTGTGCGGAATCCCGGCCTGATCGATCCAGGTCTTATCGTTCATGCCGACCGTGTCGATCACCAACGTGTCGCCTTCCCAATGCCCGATCGAGTCACCGAGCCAGGTTTCCGCTACGTTGGGATCGTGCGCCCGGCCGTCCAGGAAAATCTTGCGCCAGATGTGCGCTCCGCCTTCGTAAACGATCACAATCAGTTTCGGCGTTTGCACGATGCTCCAGGGGTAAGGAGTAGTGCTCATGCGCGGGACGCCCGGCGGCAGGCAACGAGCCTCAGGATCGTCCTTGCTCAGCGATTGCTTGTGCTGGAGGTACAGCTCCTGCGCCCAGGGAAGCATCGGAACTTCGACGCCGCTGCCGATCATGTCCACGTTCTGGCGGATCGCGTTGGGCGCCCAATTGCCGGAAAGGTCGGGGTGGCCTTCGGCGGTTCGCGGCGTGGGGCCCTCGGGAAGCCTGGCGGCGTAGGGGTTCGCAGCTCCGGGCCCCTGCTGGCTCCCGAGCGTCTGCAATCTCCCGTCCTGCGTGTTTACGGCCGGCGCCTGCTGCGCCGCGCAGATCCCCGCCAGCGCTCCGAACAGAATCCAACGCAATATCATCGTTACTTCTATTCTAAGTGGCTTGCTCCCGGCTATTAGGGAGCCACCACCAGGGCCGCGCGCGGAAAGGCGAACTTGCGGCCCGCTTCATCGATGACGTTGATCTGGCAGGTATAGCGCCCCGGCGCGATGTCCTTCAGCGGGATCTGGAGATTCACCGGCAGCGCCTCCGGCCGCGTCGCGGCAATTTGCGTCACCTCGACCGGTGCGACCTCAAATACTTTCGCGCCCTTGGGATTGAACCAACTCATGCTGACTTTGACCTTGCGCAGCTTCGCGTCGGCCGGGTCCGGCGCGGCATCGTAAACGTCGAAGCTCACATAGAGATTCTGATTGCGCCGGAACACACGCGTGATGTTCGGCACGATCTTCTCTTCGCCCACAATGAGGGGATTCGCCGCGACGGCCTTCTTCGTCAGCTTCTCCGCCGCGCCCACGGCGGCGGTCAGGGGCTCGCGCTGGTTGCTCCAGATAATCGAGCTCAGCTTCAGCCCCGAAGTCTCCGCGCTCAGATCCGGAATCGTGAAGCGCGTCTCAAATGTGCCTATCTTCCCGCTCAGGTTTTCACGCACCAGGAATTTCATCTGGTAGCGGCCTGGTTCGAGCGTAAACCCGGCGTCATATTGGAAGCTTCGCCGCAATTTCGACGCTTCCGCATCCAACTTCACTTTGATGAAATCGCGGACGTTGCCCACCACCGCACGCGTCTCATCCTGAATCTGCCCCAGAAAGTCGAGCTGAGTCACGTTCGCGCCGCCCTTCGCCGCCAGGTCGACCACCGAACCCGGAATCTTCACCGACACCGGCACGAAATACGCCGCCGGGCCGATGCGGAAGTAATCGACTTGCAGGGCCAGTGGCAGGTCCGTAATGGGATCGCCCGCCGCAAGCGCTTCACGCAGTTGCTGCTCCTTTTCGACGCCGTTCAGCTTGCCCCATACCTTCGATGCCCAGTAGCCGGGGCGATGCTCCAGCTTCGCGCTCATGCCGTTGGTGAGCTTCACACTGATCTTGCGGTATTTGCCGTCCTCTGCCGGATTCGTCGTGTAGTAGCCGAGGATGTAATAGCTGCGCAGGTCCTGCTGGGCCTGCTCGATCCCCAGCGCGATATCGTTGCTGTCAAGGAACGCCTTGCCTCCGGTGTCGGCCGCCAGCGTGACCAGCGTCTCCTGCGAATCGTTGATCGTCGAACGCTGGGAGTTGTACACGGACGCGTTGAACGCTCCCGAGCCGCGCGCGCCCGCTTTGCTCGCGTCGCCGCCCGGCGGATCGGCCATCAGCCCCCGCGCGTCGATCGGGTAAATCGCCAGATTCGCTTTCACCGCGGCGTTGATCGACGCTTCCAGTTGCGCCTGGTTGTCGATGCCCGTCTTGTTGATGCCGCCGGCGAAGTAGATCAACTCTTTCTTTTCCGGCAGAGCCGCCAGCATGCGCGCGACCTTCTCAATCGCCGCCAGCTTCTGGTCCGTGTTGAAGATGTTGAACTCCGTCTCGTCGGCGACGAAGGCGGCCTGCGTATCGGGATTGTTATCGTCGCCCGTATCGGCTAGGCCCGCGTATTCGGCCATCTCGCCGATGGGAAGCTGCCGGATAATCGTGCGCAGCAGTTCGCGGTCGGCCGTGAAATCTGTGGCCACCTGCACCGTGCTGGTGTAGAGCAGGATCGCCACCAGATCGTCCTTCGTGATCTGCTTATCCAGAAATTTCAGCGCCGCTTCCTGAGCGCGCAACTGCTCGGGGATCTGCATGGACGAAAAGTCGAACAGGAACGCGAGCAGCCGTTTGTTGTGATATTGCACCTGACCGGGAGCTTCGGCGGTGATGGTGGTCTTGGGAGCTTTCGGAAGCTCAAGCTGATCGGCCAGCGACAGCGGCGGCGGGGGCTCGGGATCGAGACTGAGCTTCTGAAACTCGAACACCGAAATCTTTTGCGGCTTGCCGTCTTCGAGCACGGCGAAGTCCGAGGCCTTGAGGCCCTCGATGGGCCTGCCAGATTTATCGCGAACCGTCACATCGACCGTGACCAGGTTCGTCCGCGTCCGGAAGACCGGCGTATCGGTCTGCTGGGCCAGCGCCCAACACGCCCACAAAAGCGCCGTGAGGAACAAGCTCCACAACCGTCTTTGCCTGCGCATCCCCATCGCCCGTGCCCTAAAAATTAAATCTCAGCAGAAGGTTGACCGTCCGCGTCTGCGACGCCGCCGTCGGCAAGCCATACGTAACCGAGTTCACCGTCGTGCCGAAGCTCGTAATGGTCACGTGATTCAGCGCATTATTCGCGCTCAAACGCAGTTGCAGGGTCCGGCGGCTCTCGCCGAAGCGGAAAGCGCGATTCAGCGCCATGTTGAGCGATATCGTGGACGGTGCGGGAATCGTATTGCGGCCAGCGTTGCCGTATTCGCCTGCCGGGGGAATCGTGAACGCCAGCAGGTTGAAATAGGGATAATTGCCCGCGTCCACCGGCAGGCCGGTGGCCTCCGCCCGGCTCGAGCCCAGCGCTCCGGTGCCCCCAATATTCGACAAATTCCCTCCGACCTTCGCCGTCAGAGGCGTACCCGACGCCGCGATAAACGCTCCGTTCAGCGTCCAACCCGCCAGCGCGGCCGTCTTCCAGCCCCCGTTGCGCAGCATCCCATTGACGCCCACTGGCGAGGAAAGAGTGTAGGTGAGTTGCAGGCGGTGCCGCTGGTCCGTCGCCGACAGCCCGCGCTCCAGGCTCCAGTCATTGACGAACTGCGCGATCGTCCCGCCCGATCCGTTAAAGCTCGACGCATTGTCGATCGCCTTGGAATACGTGTACAGAGCCTGGAAGGAAACGCCTCGCTGGAACCGCCGTGTCACGCGAATCTGGCCCGCCTCAAACGTCGAGTTCGCCCCGGAAGTCTGATAGTTGAACCCCGTCGCATTACCGATCAGCAGCCGCTGCTGCGCCGTCAGCACCGAGCCCGGAGGCGCCTGGTTGGGCTGCTCATAAACCCCTAAATCCGTGCCCTTCGTGCCAATGTATTCCACTTCCACCAAAAGACCGTGCGAAAACGTGTTCTGAATCGCCAGGACCCACTGCTGCGCGTACGGAAGCCGGATATCCGGATCCACCGCGTAGGTGTTCGTAATGGCCTGGGTAGGGGAAGCCAGAAATCCGTTCTCGATGGTCAGCGGAGTCGCCGGACTCGTGCTGATCGACGCCGTGCGCGCGAACGGCGGCTGCGAAGCAAGCTGCATCGCGATCTGTGCGTACGGAGACCCGCTATAGGAAAGACTGTACCCGCCACGGATCATCGTGCTGTGTTTCTCACTCGGCCGCCACGCAAAACCCAACCGGGGCGAAAAGTCCGTAGCTTGCGAGCGAACCAGGCTGGAGGGCAGACCTGCGGCTCCAGGGGTGACCACGGTGACGCCGGTGAACCCCGGCGCGATCGCCAGGTTCGCCAGATGCCCGTACAGTTCCGTGTAGGGCGCGAAGTATTCGTACCGCAGGCCGATGTTGAAGGAAAGCCCTCGGGAAACACGATAATCGTCCTGCGCGAATGCGTCCGTGCTCCAACTCCGGAAATAGTTGTTATCGCTTCCGTAGCGCAGCGAGGCGGACTGCGGCAAGCCCAGCAGGAAATCCGCGAAATCGAAACCTGTATTCGGCAGCGGCTGCCCGTTGGCGTCCAGCGCGCTGGTGAGCAGGCCGCTGAAACTGTACGACCCCCGCGCGTTCTGATATGTTAGGCTGTTTTGCTGGATGCGGTTATATCCGAAGCCGAACCCCAGGTTATGCTTCTGTTTCAGTACATAGGTCACGTTGTCGGAAAACGTCGTGGTCTGATTGCGCGTGACCGAAGCCGATCCGTCGCTCAGCCCGCCAAAGTTGGTGAACGATAAATTCGGCGGGCCGTAATTGATCGGATCCTGGGACGTCCCGTTGATGCCGAGTTCGGCCGCGACGTTGCTCGTGTAGGCGAAAAACGGCGCGAGCTTGTTGTTGTTGCGGCTGAAGGCAATATTCAGGCTGTTGTTGAATCGCGGAGCGAAGCTGTGGCTCCAGCCCGCCTGGGCGCTCAAGCCCGTCCCCGAGGAATCGTCCCGAAAGCCGAAAAGCTGGAGCGTCTGCGAGCTGCGCTCCTGAAACTGGACGTTGTAGTTGAGCCGGTCCTTCTGGCTCAGCGGAAGATTCAATCGCACGCCCCCGTTGTGGCTGTCGTTCGGAACCGAGTTCACCAACTGATAGTTCTGCGTGATGCCGCTGAACAGCGGCAGCGGGAAATAATTCAGAAGCTTCACCGCGGCTGGGTCGAACCGGCTCGCCGGAAGGATATTGTTGGGGAACGGCAGGCCGTTGAGCGGGTCGTAAATGGTGACCGGGGCGTTGGTACGGGCCTGGGAAAAATCGCCGTTGCGCTCGGCCTGCGTCGGAACCGAAGCGACCTGATTGAACGGATTGCGGCTGATGCGCCCTTGATACGTGACGTAGAAGTTGGCCCGGGGCCAGTGAACGATTTTCGGAATCACCAGCGGCCCCCCGAAGTTCACGCCAAACTGGGCCAGCGATGAGGACGGCTTTGCAAGCGGCTGGCCGTTCAGCGAAAACGGCGCGGCGTTGAGGGCCGAATTGGCATAGTTCAGGAACAGTGAGCCTTGATACGCCGGCTGGTTGCGCCGGCGGTTTCCGAAGCTGCTGAACTGGCCGCTAAAGGGCCCGCGCGGGCCACGCCCGGCGCCGCGTCTCTGGCCGTTGAAGCCGCCCCGGCCTCCCCCTCGCCCGCCGCCTCCGAAGCCGCCGGGCGGCCCGCCAGGACCGCCGCCCGGCCCGCCGCCCGGGCCTATGCCGCCGCCAAAATCGGGCGGAAAGGCTTGCGCCAGCGCTGCGCCGAATCCGCCGATGCCCAGCGGGTCCGCTCCACCCATCCCCGGAGGTAGGCCTAAATTGGCCACGACCGGGTCGAAAACGGCCGCTGCACCGCTCCGGCCGGCCGGCCCGCGCTGCTGGCGCCGGGCCTCATCGTCGCTGGCCGCAGCGAGCCCTCCGCTGGTGCTGCCTGTGACCAGAAAGGCCTGATCGGCATCGGTCCCTGTCAGATCTAGCGCTTCAAAAGAGGCATCCGCGCTGGCCTGCTGCTGGTCTTGTTGATTCTGCGCGGGATTGACCTGCGCGCTCTGGAATCCGGGCTGCCGGCCCGGCGTGCCTCCGGGCCGCGCCCCACCGCCGGGACCACCATTCTGCCCGAAACCGCCCCGTCCCTGCCCTGGACCGGATCCCCCCCGTCCCCCGCCGAACCGGGCTCGACCCGGACGTTCGGATTGCTGCGCTCCAGACGGCGGCGGCGCAGCGGCGGCCCCGCCAGCCCGCGGCATCTCCAGGCTCCAGGCATGAAAGCCGGGCTGGTCCCCAACCGTAACCTGCATTTTTTGGGGAACGAACCCCATCATCTGAACCTGAATCTCCCAGATCCCCGGGGGAAGATTAAACGAATATCGGCCGTTCTCGTCCGTGTAGGCCACCACTTTGGCCGTGCCCTGGCTGGCCGTAACTTCCGCACCGGGAACTGGCTGGTCGGCGGCGCGGACCGCTCCGCTCTCCTGCGCCGCAGTGAGCAGGATGGGAAAGAAGGCTGGAATCAGAGAGATAAGAAATAATCGCACCGGGACCGCTATGTATCAAAACGGCCGCTGCCCCAGGGCGGGTTACAGGGAAGATTTCAGCAGCCAACCCCAAATGGTGCGGCGCGCCTGAAACACTATCGGCCGAGTTTGCGGTGTTCCTTCAGAGTGCAGCGATCCATCACGACCTGAAGACCCGCCTCCCGGGCCCGCTGGGCCGCCGCTTCGTGGATGACGCCCTCCTGCATCCACACCGACCGGGCGCCCACGCGAATCGCGGACTCAACGATCTCCGGGACACATTCCGAACGCCGGAAGATATCAACCATGTCGATTTTCTCCGGGACGTCCTCCAGGCGTGCGTAGCACTTCTCCCCGAGCACCTCCGATTCATTCGGGTTCACCGGGATGATACGGTAGCCGGCGCGCTTCAGATACTCGGCGACTCCGTTGCTGGGACGCATCGGATTCCGCGATAGTCCGACCACTGCAATGGTTTGCGTAGACTTCAGAATTTCACCAATGTTCGCCATCTTCGATTGCACCCGCCCTCCGGCGGCCCGCTTCCAGCTTCAGGAGTTTGCGAAACCGGTTGACCTCCTGGGGAGTCAGGGCCCGCCAGCAGCCGGCAGGAAGATCCAATTCCAGAAAACCGATTTTAACCCGGCGGAGTTTCTCCACCAGCTTGCCGAAATGCTTGAACATGACGCGAATCTGGTTCTGGCGGCCCTCGGTAATCGCGATTTCATACCACGGGTTCGTCCCCGGCTTGACCAGTTTCAATTCCGCGGGAGCGGTCTTGCGCCCGTGCAGGGGAATTCCGGCGCGGAACTGGCGCTCCTGCTCCTCGGTAAGCGCGCCGTTCACCTTCGCCACGTAAGTCTTCTTGATGTGGCTCGAAGGCGCCGTAATGCGATGCGCGAATTCACCGTCGTTGGTCAACAGCAGCAGGCCCTCGCTGTGATAGTCCAGGCGGCCTACCGGAAACACGCGCTCCCGGACGCCGCGAAGCAGTTCCATCACGGTCGGGCGGCCTTCGGGATCGGACACCGTGGTCACGCATCCTTTGGGTTTGTGCAGCGCGATGTACACGAGGCGCTTGGGCGCCTGCAGGAGCCGCCCATCGACCTTGATGTGATCGCGTTCAAGGTCGGCCTTCGAGCCCAGTTCCGTCACTGTCTGGCCGTTGACGGTCACCCGCCCCTGAACGATCCATTGCTCGGCTTTGCGGCGGCTGGCGATGCCGGCCTGAGAGAGGATTTTTTGGAGGCGTTCCTCAGGCATTCTCGGCGGAGGGCGCCGGGGTGCCTGACGGCGCGGCGGCTTCCTCGGCGGCCGGGGCCTCGGGTTCAGGGGTGGGCGCCGAGGCTTCCCTTGCGGAAGCGGCTGCTTCGGACGCGGGCACGGATTCGAGCGGAAGCTGCTGCATCGGTGCTTCCTCCACCAGCTCCATCCGGCCCAGCTCCTCGAATTCCTTGAGAGTCGGCAGCTCCTTCAAGTCCTTCAAGCCGAACTGCTCCAGAAATTCTTTCGTCGTCTTGTAGAGGATGGGCTGGCCGACTACTTTCTTGCGCCCGGCTTCGGCGATGAGCTTGCGGTCGAGCAGGGTCTTGAGCACCCCCGCTCCCTGGACGCCGCGGATTTCCATGATCTCGGGCGCGGTGACCGGCTGTTTGTAGGCGATCACCGCCAGCGTCTCCA
>Ga0070739_10007135_pt1 | contig 11998 bp, 7 predicted proteins | sample Coa_R1_7_FD_66445 | JGI IMG/M metagenome (GOLD analysis project Ga0070739, IMG submission 66445) | Surface soil microbial communities from Centralia Pennsylvania, which are recovering from an underground coalmine fire - Coalmine... | ecosystem: Environmental > Terrestrial > Soil > Unclassified ... | reverse complement strand
CAGCACACGGCCCTCCACCCATTCGTGGATCAGGGTCTGGACGGTTTTTTCCTGCCATTCCAGCGTTGCCTCACCGATTCCCGACAGTCCGTTATCCGTCCGCAGACGCACGAAGAGATAATTCCGCAGGCCCGCATTCGCCAGAAATGTTTCCAGTCGGGTAACCTTCATCGGAACCGCTCTCCCCGTTTAATACAGCGCAATCGCTCGCCCCGGCCCGCCGTGGCAGTCCTTGATCTTGACCGCCGCGAAAACGAAATACGCATCCTTCGCCAGGCCGCCAAGGTTGGTCAAAAACTCCACGCCCACCATGCCTTTGCTGCCCAGAAGCCAGTACGTCCAGAGCGCTCGTTTCTCCTCGACACCGCCCAGCGTCGGTGCGTCTGTCCCTACACAACGTATCCCCGTGGAAGCCAAATACTGAATCGCCTCTGGCCCTGGCGCCGGCCAACCCTCGCGCTTGCCATTGATCGGTTCGTCCATGCAAGCGCTTCCTCCGGGCAACGGCTTGTAATATTGATCGCTCCAGCCGCTCCGGAATAAGACAACGTCATTGGCCTTCAGCTCTCCGTGCTGCTTCTCGTAAGCGCGAAGGTCCATTACAGTGATTTCCGGCGAAGCCGGCCAGGACTCCTTCATCGTGCTGCCAAGGAGGTGTCTAACGTCGATGACTCGAGCAGGGCCGCACGTTTGGGCAATGGGCACCTTGTCGGCGGTGATGCTGCTCGTACCACGCGGGCCATACGTCTTCTCGTATTCGCTCAGCCAGGCGCGAACGTCCGGAGCATAGCTGGCATTGTCAAAACCCAGAGGCGGCAATGCGTAAGCGGGTGGAACCAGGTGTGTGCCGGCATTGCTATCAAACATGTGCATGGGGAAGGCGGCTCTTGTGTTCGGATTGAGGCCGAACCGGATGGTCATGTATGGCTGGCGATGGTTACCAACGCCGCGGCCGGGCCAGGTCGTCGGTAGGTTTTCGGACAAGCCGACGGACAGGTCCACCACTTGTTTCTTGCGAACCGACGTGATCAGCCGGTCGGCCAGTGGTGCGCCGACGACGGCGAACGCCCGGCCCTCGGAGTACGGATCGCCGATGTGTTTGGGTCCGATCATACAGTAGAAAGCTCCGGTCATCGGCAGCGCTCCGAAGTTGGTACCGCTTTCGGTCCAGATCATCCCGTGTTTGAGACCGGCGTAGTGCGTCGGCTCGGCCAGGTCGGGGAGCGGCCCCATGCTGGCGCTGTCGATGGCCAGGGTCATGACCTTGCGGCTGGCAAGGTACTCCATGCACCCCGGATCGGGGCCAGGCCAGGCCGGCGCCTTGCCGGCCACTGGATCGGCGGCGAACCGCCGGCCCTCGGGGAACGGCCTGTAGTACGAATCGCTGTAACCGCTGTGAAACAGGACTACATCTCCCGGCCCAAGCGGTCGATGCTTTTTCTCCCAGGCAATGACATGCTGTTTCCCGATGAGATCCGAGCGCCCGTTCGGTGCCGCATCCAGCAGTTGCTTACAATCGATCACGCATGCTTCACCGCCGAACTGCCAGGCGGGAACCTTCTCGGTCGTGACCAGGCCGAAGACACCAGAGTTAGCCCAACCTGAGGCGGGCGGCGTGACCGAGTGCGTTGGCACGTCGAGTTGGGTGCCGGTGTTTCCATCCATGGCGATGATGTCGCTGTTATACACACGGGTCGGGCCGATGCGTTGGTAATGATTGAGCTGAAAGGGTGGAAACGTCGGCCAGGTACAGGGATATTCCGCGGCAACCAGAAGGGAGAGGTCGAGGAATCGGCTAGTCTCTTCCCCGGCAGGATAACGCGTGGGCCGAGCCTTCGTGCCGATGTCTTCAGCGCTGGTGCTACTGAGAAGGGCGGCCAGCATAAACAGCAGAGGAGCATGACAGATCAAAAGTCGGGGACTCATGGTGAGCTTCTCCTGTGTTGTCGGCGGATGCCGACCACGGCGATCACGGCAGCGCCGGCGGCATAAGAACCAGCCAGAAGAATAGAGTCTGTTATGCACTTGGAGGCACTGACTTCGCCAGCAACAACGCGAGACACGTCCTCGCATAGTGTCGAAATACCGCAAGAATGGAAATGATCCTACCGGCAAGCTAAAGATGCCGCTTCGAATCCCGCCCCCCCACTTGATATACAAGGACTTGCGGAAACCCGCCTTGTCCGCGCGCATTCAATCGCTCGAAACCGCATTCGGCATGCAATCGGAGATGCTTGAAGCACTCCATTTTCCTTCGGCGCTCAGCACGCGGCGGATCGCCTCGAGTTCGTTTCGGATCGGCCAGAGGTCGTCCACCATTCCCACATGGGACCCGGGAATGTCCTCCACCACAGCGAGGAGGCAGGCCAGCGAGACGTTCGCGTCTTGTGCTTCGGGAATCAGTACCGTGCGCGTCCAGTGACAGACGTGACGGGTCAGGATCAGTTGCCAGATGAGGACTCCGACCACCAACCCTGCCACCAGCGTGATGCTGCCGGCCAGCCAGCTGCGAACCGCGGGCAACCAGAGGAATGCCGACCAGACGGCGAGCGCGGCCAGGGCTGCCCAGCCCCAGCCAGCGTGACGCGGAAACGACGGCGCGATCTGACAGGCGAACTGCCAGGCGCGGGCATGGTCCCCGATGAATTGCCTCAGCAAGGTCCGCTGCTCTACGGCCAGTCTATCCCAGCCGAGCAGTTGCTTGAGCAAGCTCGATCGCAGCACTCCGGGCCGGAGACGCTCCACCTGCTCGTAGGCCAACCCGAAGGCGGTGTCCCCGCCCAGCGCGCGAATCTGCTTCCTCAACTGGAGGCGCTCCGCCAAGCCGGGATTGGTCCGTGCCAGCAAGACCTCCATTGGCAGCGCCTTGGCCTTCCGGATCGGCGCGACGGCCGCGTAGCGCCAGCGCTGGCAGGGGATCGTTTTGAGACAAGCCGTACACAGGCTGGAGCTTTCCTCGGTGGGCACGGCCGTCTTCACGAAGAAGACGTAACTGCCCCGGTACACGGATCGGAGCAGGCAGGGTGTGACCCGCTCGCAGTGGGGGCACTCCTCGGCCACAACGCCGAGGTCTCGGATCTCGGTAAACGGTCCCCAGATCGAACGCATAAGTTGTCTTTCCGGTGTTGAAAACGCCTGTAGGAACCTCACGCCTCTTGGCCGATCTTTCCCAGATGAATGCAACCTGAGGCTCTTCGAGTGCGACTCCAGATAGCAAAGGTATCCACCCGCGCGAAGGATTGCAACGATTTTCCCCCAAAATCACCGCCTTCATTCCTGATTTGCCCTTGCCGCATCGCTTCCGGGGTTGTCCGACGATACACCGGCCGAGGCCCTGTCCAAGTGGACGTAGCCGCCGTCCACATGAATGAGTTGTCCCGTCGTGTGGCTGGACCGCGGCGATAAGAGAAAGGCGACCATGTCGGCAATCTCCTCCGCCGTCGTCATGCGTTGCCCCAAGGGAATGCTGGCTTCAATTCGCCGCCGGGCCGCCTCCGGATCGGGCTGGGCGTCCAGCCACTGAGCGTACATCGGCGTCCAGCACTCGGCAACAATGACGGCGTTGACTCGAATGCCGTAGTGCCGTAACTCGACAGCCCATTCCCGCGTCAGGGCATTGCGGCCGCCATTGGCCGCGGCGTAGCCGGAGGTGCCCCCCTGGCCGGTCTGGGCCACCTTGCTGCCGATGTTGACGATGGAACCACGGGACTTCTTGAGCCAGGGCAGCGCGAAACGGGCCATGTCGTAATAGTGCACGAGGTTCTTGCGCAACGATGCCAGGAAGCCGTCGGTGTCGCCTCTTTCAAGCCCGACGCGGTCGTTAACCCCGGCATTGTTGACCAGGCCGTCGATGCGTCCGGCCAGCGCTGCCGCACGCTCAACGGCTTGGCGACAGGCGTCGGTGTGGGTCAGTTCGGCCTCCAGCGCGAAAGCTCGATTCCCGGCGGCCGCGATGGCGGCGACGGCGGCGGCGTTATCGCCGGCATTGTGGCCAATGATGACCGGAACCGCGCCTTCGGCCGCGAGGGTTTTCGCCACCTGGGCGCCAATGCCCTTTGCTCCGCCAGTGACCAGAATGATGTGGCCGTGCAACCCGAGATCCATGACAGAATTCCCCTTGTAGGAAAGCACGTCGGCAGCAGTGCATTTTCAAAAGTGAACCGCCTAAAGATACCAAACGAGACTACCAAGCCGGAAGTTGCAACCGCCGGATCGCCCAGCCTTCCATGCTGAGCCTTTCAGCAGGCATCGCTTACGGCCTCGGCATCCTCCTCCAAGAGGTGCCTGGCTTTGTCACAGCCCTCGCGACGGAAATAAAACATACTCAAGGACTTGCGATTCACATCAAGCAAGGATCATGATTTGGCATAGCGATTGCTTCCTTGAAAACGAGTGCATCGTATCCTCTCCCCGCCTCGCTCGTATGTTCCGAATGAGGCGCATTCATTGTTGTTCACTCCGAAGGTGGTTCGACTTCGCTGATTCTGCGCACTTCCAGCACGGGATCAGTGGCAGGGAGATTGCGCGCTGCAATTGTGACGAGGAGTGCCTTGGCCACTTTGGGCGAGACCATCTGTCCGTACTGCGGCGTCGGTTGTCGCCTGCGCCTGGAAGGAACGACCGCGAAAATCAACCTTGTTCGCGGCGTGGAAAATGCGCCCGCGAATCTGGGCCGAATCTGTGCCAAAGGAGCGCAGCTGGGTCCAACAATCCACACGTCCGACCGTCTCACTTCCCCTTTGCTTCGCCGCAGCCGCAACGACGCTTTTCAAGCCGCCGATTGGGACACGGCTCTCTCTCATGTCGCCGAGATATTCACGGATATACTGCATACTCACGGACCAGAGGCCATCGCCTTTTATGGCAGCGGCCAGCTCGACAGCGAGACCGCTTACCTGGTCACCAAACTGTTCAAGGGCCATCTCGGTTGTAACAACACCGATTCCAACAGTCGCCTTTGCATGGCCGCGGCGGCGGCCGGCTATCGTACCAGTCTGGGCAGCGATGGTCCCCCCGGTTGCTACGACGATATCGAATTGGCCGATGTCATTCTCGTTATCGGCAGCAACATGGCCGAGGCGCATCCGGTGACGTTTGATCGCATCCGCGCCAGCAAGAAAGCTCGGCCGGAGCAGAAGCTCATTGTTGTCGATCCGCGCCGTACCCTAACCGCCGAGGCCGCCGATATTCACCTGGCCGTCACTCCGGGCAGCGATATCGCCCTGCTTACCGCGCTGGGGCGCATTCTTCTTCTCCACCTTAACGCAGCCGATCCGTCCTTCATCTCTGGGCACACGGCGGGTTTCGAGGACTATCGCCGCTTTCTGGTGCGTCAGGATCTGTCCGAGCTGTGTGCTGCCACGGGCGTAGCCGAGTCCCAGCTTTTCAAGCTAGCGCGTCTGATCGCCGGTGCGCGCGGTTTCCTCAGCTTTTACTGCATGGGGCTGAATCAAAGCACGGTCGGCATGTGGAAGAACAATAGCCTGATTAACCTCCACCTGCTGACCGGGCAGATCGGCAAACCCGGGGCAGGACCGTTTTCGTTGACCGGCCAGCCCAATGCGATGGGCGGTCGAGAAACCGGCTTGCTGTCGCATCAGTTGCCCGGCTACCGCATCGTCGAGGATTCGGAAGATCGCCGCTGCGTGGAACAATTCTGGGGCCGAACGCAGGGCAGCATTCGCCCGCAGCCCGGTCTGACCGCCGTGGAAATGTTCCGAGCGCTGGAAAAAGGGCAATTAAAAGCCATCTGGATCACCGCGACCAATCCAGCCGTCAGTCTGCCGGACCTCCATCAAGTTCGTCGCGCGCTCAGCCGGGCGCGCCTGGTCGTCGTTCAGGATGCTTACCATCCGACCGAGACGACCCGCCTGGCCGACGTATTGCTGCCGGCCGCCCAGTGGGGCGAAAAGGAGTGGACGAGCACCAACAGCGAACGCATGGTCAGCTTCAGTCCGAAGTTATTCGACCCGCCGGGCCAGGCGCTGCCGGACTGGGAAATTCTCGCTCGCTTCGCGCAAAAGCTGGGATTGCCGGGCTTTCGCTACGAGTCGCGCGACCAGGTATGGGACGAGTTCATTCCGCTAACCGCGGGGCGTCCGTGCGACATGACCGGCATGACCAGTGCGCGACTGCGGCAAGAGGTTAGCCTGCAATGGCCCTGCCCGACGGCGGACCATCCAGGGACCAAGCGACGCTATCTGGATCGCCGTTTTCCCACGCCGGACGGCAAGGCCCGCTTCATCGTCTGCACGCACCGCGATCCACGCGAGCTGCCCGATCATGAGTTTCCTTTCGTGCTGACTACCGGCCGGCTCTACGCTCACTGGCACACGCTGACTCGAACAGCCAAGTCCGACAAACTCGTGCGGCGAGAGCCAGGACCGTTTGCCGAGATCAACCCCGCGGATGCCGAGAAACTGAGTTTGAAAGAGGGCGATCTGGTGCAGATTTCCAGCCGCCGGGGGACGGTGCGGCTGCCGGCGCGGATTAGTACGCGGGTGAAGCCGGGGATGGTCTTTGTGCCTTTCCATTGGGGCGACCTGTTCGGCGAAGGCAATGCTGCCAACTACCTGACCATCAGCGCGATCGGCCGCGTGGCCAAGCAGCCCGAGCTAAAGTTCTGCGCCGTGGCCCTGGAGAAAGTGCCAGCACGGCCCACAGGGGAACGAGCCACAAGCATAGGCGAGGGCACGATACCCCTCCCTTTGAGTTTCGGCTCGTCTGCTTCCCGGCAAGCCTGAATCCCACCAAGAGATCACTGCGAGGTGCTTTTATCAAGGAGATCGGACGGATGCAATTGCGCGGGTTTCTCAAGGCCGGCCATACACCTACTTTGCTGTGCGCTTTTCTGTACTTCGACATCAGTTTCATGGTCTGGGTGCTGCTGGGAGCCTTGGCCAACTCGATTGTGCCGGACTTTGGACTCAACGAGGCGGAGCGCGGCCTTCTGTTGGCGGTGCCCCTCTTGGGCGGTTCCCTGCTGCGCCTGGTTCTGGGCGTGTTGACCGATCGTATCGGCGCTCGCCGCACGGGCATACTCGGCCTCGTTCTGACGCTGATACCCCTGCTGATGGGCTGGCTGTGTGCGGATAGCTTCGCCGTGTTGCTGCTGGTCGGCCTGATGCTTGGCGTGGCCGGGGCCAGCTTCGCCGCGGCGCTGCCGTTGGCCAGCCGCTGGTATCCGCCGCAGTACCAGGGCATGGCAATGGGCATCGCCGGCGCCGGCAACAGCGGCACAGTACTGGCCACCCTCTTTGCGCCCATACTCGCGGCAGCCTTCGGCTGGCGCCAGGTTTTCGCCCTGTCCCTTGTTCCCGTCTCGCTCACGCTCTTGCTATTCGTTCTGTTCGCCAAGGACAGCCCCAACCAGCCGCCGCCCAAGCGGCTCAAGGAGTACGCTGCGGTGTTGAGTGTGAGAGATACCTGGTGGTTCTGCCTGTTCTATTCGGTGACCTTCGGCGGCTTCGTCGGCATGGCTGTGCTTCTCAACAGCTTCTTCACCGTGCAATACGGACTGTCGCCGATCGCGGCCGGATACTTCGCTGCGGCGTGTGTCGTTTCCGGTTCGTTTCTGCGGCCCGTCGGCGGCTATCTGGCGGATCGCTTCGGCGGCGTTCGCGTGCTGACAGCGATTTACCTCGGTGTCGCCGTTGTGATGCTGGGGGTCGGTATGTTGCCGCCGCTGTGGATGGGTGCAACCTTGCTGTTTTTGGGCATGGGAATGCTCGGCATGGGCAATGGTTCGGTCTTTCAGCTTGTGCCGCAGCGTTTCCCCAAGGAGATCGGAGTTATCACCGGCATCGTCGGTGCGGCCGGCGGCGTCGGCGGCTTCTTGCTGCCCACCTTGCTTGGTTCCATGAAGCAGCTTACCGGCACGTTCAGCTACGCCTTTGTGATCTTCGCATCGAGCGCGGCTCTGTGTGCTATGGCGCTGACGTACGTCAGCCGATCCTGGGACGGCCTGTTTGTCGCTGGTGGCTGCCTGGCACCAGCAGAGACACCAGGATAACGGACAAAACGGGCGAGCGGGGTGTGTTAACGCTCCGGTTGTTGCTTCCACCGGGGCGTTAACACGCCCCGCTCGCCGGACCTTGAAACTATTGCTAAAGGCTCTTTTTCCATGATCCGCACTCCCAATCGTCCCACGATGGTTGTCGTCGGCGCCGGCATGGCCGGCGCCAAGGTGGTCGAAGAAGTGCTAGAACGCGACCCCGATCGCTTTCAAATTCGTCTCTTCGGTGCCGAGCCGCACGGCACCTATAATCGGATACTGCTCTCCGGCGTGTTGGGCGGCTACCAAGACCCGCGGCAATTGTGGCTCAATCCCCTGGACTGGTATCAAGGGCGCGGCATTCACGTCCATGCCGGCGTGCGCGTCGAGACCATCGACCGCAAGCGTCAGGTGGTCTCCGGGGGCGGCGGCAGAGTCGAGGAGCCGTATGATGTGCTGGTCCTGGCCACCGGTTCGCGGCCCTTCGTGCCGCCGATGGAGGGCACGCGGCAACAGGGCGTGTTCGTCTTCCGCACCTTGGACGACTGTGCCGCCATCAGCACGTATGCCCAGGACTGCGATCGCGTCGCGGTCATCGGCGGCGGTCTGCTCGGCCTGGAAGCCGCCCGCGGCCTGCTCAGCCACGGCCTGGAAGTGACCGTCATCGAGGCGGCGTCGCACCTGATGGTCCAGCAGCTCGACACCGCCGGCGGTGAGCTGCTCAAAAGCAAGCTCGAAGTGATGGGTGTGCGTGTGCTCCTCAAGACGGTCACGACGCATATCCTGGGCGAAAACGGCCGTGTCTGCGGGCTGCGCTTCCAGGACGGAACCATCCTAGAGACCGACATGGTCGTCATCAGCTGCGGGATTCGACCCAACGTCGAGGAGGCCAAGGCGGCCGGCTTGGCCGTGGAGAGGGCCATCGTCGTCGATGACCAGTTGCGCACTACGGATCCGTCGATCTTCGCCGTTGGCGAATGTGCCCAGCATCGCGGCCGACTGTACGGCCTGGTCGATCCCGTCTACGAACAGGCGCGCGTCCTGGCCGACGTGCTGACCAAGACGAAACCCCATGCGACCTACGCCGGCTCGCGCCCGGCAACGACGCTGAAGGTCATGGGCGTGGATTTACTCTCGATGGGCGAAGTCACTGCGCCCGATGCCGATTGTGAAGTGGTGAGCTATCTCAATCCGCAGCGCGGCGTCTATAAGAAGCTGATTCTCCGCGATAATCGCCTCATTGGCGCGATCTTACTGGGAGAACCGGACCCAACGAGCCGGCTGCTGCGGTACTTCAAGACCGGCGAGGCGTTGACTGTGGAGGCGATGGAATTGCTCACCAGCAGCGCCCGCGATGCCCTTCTGGACGACAACAGCACCGACCTGAAGGAACTGGCGGACGACACACAGATTTGCAACTGCAACAACGTGAGCAAGGGCGACATTGTCGCAGCAATCCAGCAAGGCAAATGCAGCGTGGCGGCCATCGGCGAATGCACGAAGGCGGGCACCGGCTGCGGCACGTGCCAGCCGCTCTTATCGCAGCTGGTGGCTGCCTACAGCAAGGACGGCGTCAAGAAAGGCCAGGGCAAAAACAAAATTGAGATCATCAAAGAAGAAAAAGACCCTCTGGACGCGCTACCCGACATCCTGCGTCTGGCTCCTGCCAACAACTGGCAGGAAATGACCGAGGGCGACAAGCAGCGCGCCAAGTGGCACGGGCTGTTTTACCGCACACAGACTCCGGGCGAGTTCATGATGCGGCTGCGTTTCAACGCCGGCCGCTGCACAACGCGCCAGCTGCGCCTCATTGCCGACCTGTCCGATCAGTACGGCAAAGGTTTCGCCGACCTGACGACGCGGCAACAGATTCAGCTCCGCTGCTTCACCCTGGCCGACGTGCCGGACATCTTGCGCCGCCTGGAGGAAGTCGGCCTGCATGGCAAACAGACCGGCATGGACAACGTGCGCGGCGTTTGCGGTTGCCCGGTCTCTGGGCTGACGCCGCACGAGCTATTGGATGCCACGCCGGTCATTCGCGAGTTTAATGACCTTTTAATTGGAAATAAGGAATTTACCAATCTGCCGCGTAAGTTCAACGTGACGATCACCGGCTGCATGGAAAACTGTGCGCATCCGGAGACACAAGACATCGGCCTGGTGCCGGCCTACCGCGAGCTGGAGGGCCAGCAGGTCAACGGCTTCAACGTCCTGGTCGGCGGCAAGCAAGGCTCCGGCGGTTATCGGCCCGCTTCCCCGCTGGACGTGTTCGTCCGCCCGGAGGACGCCGCCGCGCTGTGTGCTGAGATCACACGCATTTTCCGCGATCACGGCTCACGAGCCTCGCGCGTCCGCGCTCGCCTGGCGTTTCTGATCGAGGACCGCGGCATCGGCTGGTTCCGCAGCGAACTGGAACGGCGCTGTGGCCATTCGCTGCTCCGCGCCGGCACGGACATGCGGAAGAAGCACCATGTCGATCACCTCGGCATCCACCCGCAGAAACGTCATGCCGGCGACGAGGGCGAGCCGCTCTATTACGTCGGCTGCCTGGTGCCGGTCGGCCGCATCACCACCCCCCAGATGCGGCAAATCGCCGACGCGGCCCAGCGCTACGGCAGCGGCGAAGTTCGGATCACAACAGGCCAAAACCTCGTCCTTGTCAATATCCCGGAGTCGCGCCTGGGAGCGTTGACTAGCGAGCCGATCTTCAACGAGCTGCCGTACGATCCCTCGCCGATCTTGCGCGGCCTAGTTGCGTGTACCGGCACGGATTACTGCGGCATGGCCTTGATTGAAACGAAGGGCTACGCCCTGGAGATTGCGCGCGAGCTAGAGAGACGAACCGCCGGCAAGAAGGTGCTGCCTCTGACAATCCACTGGTCGGGCTGCCCGGCCGGCTGCGGCATGCATCAGGTTGCCACGATTGGATTGCAGGGTTGTCGGTCGCGCACGGATGGTAAAGTCGTAGATGCGGTCCATGTCTGCGCCCGAGGCAGCACGGGACCCAAGCCGGTCGTTGCGACGGATCTCATGTACGATGTGCCGGTTGAGAAGTTGGCGGACGCATTAGAGCCGCTGATACTGCATCTGCCAAGATGAACCGATCCTTTCTTCAGTCCTTTGCTTGCAGGCTACTCTTCTAAAGAATCGGCAAACTCGCGCAGCTCCCGGGCCAGCACGGAAACCTGCCGAGGATTCCAGCGTTGCCGAAACGATTCCAGAGACTGCAGCAATTGGCCCAACAGCTTTCTTGTCGGCAGGGCCGCCGTCGAGCGCTCAAAGTGCTGATGAGGCATCTTCTGCACCTTGCTGAGAATCTCCTTCGCCACCTCGACCGTGACTCGCTCACCCCCTTCCGCGCGCCGGACCGTCGCGGTGACGGCTTCCTTCGGGACGGACGGCGCCGCCAGCAGGTAAGCTGCTGTCGGGTCGATCGGCAAATCGGCAATTATTGCCGATTTGGCCCCAAAGCGCTGGGCCACGATCATGAAATTGCGTGCCGTCCGCTCCGCCCAGCCGAATTCCGCCCGCAGCCACGGAAGGAAACTGCCGTGGGGAAGGACTTGCTTGACCGCAATCAGATCCTTGCCGATGGCGATCAGAACTTCCAGCGTCTGCCTCACTCGCTGCCGAATGCGTTGCGCCGTAACCTGCACCTGTCGAGCGGTGTCGGCGTCCAAGGCCGCATAATCGAACGTCTTCTGGACAAGCGATTCTCCTTGTGCTGCGACCACCTTTGCTGGGGGCGTGGAACGGAACGGTTGCGTCATGATGTCACCTCGTTGTACGGGTTATTGGGATAGAGATTGCAGCCGGATGAGAAGAGCGAGCGGCGGCGCCTGCGATCCGGCTCTACTTAACTAATCGAAAAATCGGGATGAAAGTCAGGGCAAACGCACCAGCAACCCCTTGATTCATAGGGAGTTGCATTGCTGAGCAAGAGATTTTTTCGCTCTTGCTCAGCAATGCAACTCCTTTAATAGAAGTAGTTTAGATAATGCGTTT
>Ga0070739_10007132_pt1 | contig 11999 bp, 10 predicted proteins | sample Coa_R1_7_FD_66445 | JGI IMG/M metagenome (GOLD analysis project Ga0070739, IMG submission 66445) | Surface soil microbial communities from Centralia Pennsylvania, which are recovering from an underground coalmine fire - Coalmine... | ecosystem: Environmental > Terrestrial > Soil > Unclassified ... | reverse complement strand
TATCTGGCTCATGCCCACTCAGCCCAGCACCCCGCGCACCTGGCACGTTCCCTGGACACGCCGTACCATCTGTTTGGCCGCCTGAGGCCCCACTGTGATTTCTACGCTAGCCCCTCGCCCCGCCGCTGGGGGCCCGGCGCCGATCGAAGCCGGCCGAATGGGCGGCCGGCGCGCCGGCCGGGTTAGGCCAGGTGAGCATCCGGGGCGTGGTGGTGGGCAGCTCCCTCCACCGCGGCCCGCGAGTAGCCGATGAACCGCTCCACGTCGGTGCCGTGCTTGAACCACTCCGATTCGAAGCGGGGCGCCATGTCCCGGCGGAAGTCTTCCAGCGCCTCGAGCGTCTCCCAGCCGCGGAGGAGGATCACGCGGGTGGGGTCGTCCTCGTCCTGGCCGAGGAAGCGCAGCACGAAGCCGGGCGCGACCTCCATCAGCGGGCGGACGCGCTGGCGCAGGTCGTCGAGCACGGCCGCCGCCGTGTCCGGCGGGCTGTGCAGGATGACGCAATCGACGACGGCCACGGGGCTAGCCGTGTTCTCGTCCACCGAGACCCGGCCGAAGAAGTACCGCTCGGGCTCGCCCACGCAGAGCGCGTCGAGCTGCTCCTGGGCGTGATCCTCGCGTAGGCTGGCCCAGTACGCCGCGCGGTCCTCCCAAGTGCTGACGAACAGCACGTCGTCGGGGTTGCTCAGGTTCTGGAACGCGCGGGCGACGTCGAGCGGCTCTGCCCGCGCGGCGCGCTCCTCCAGGAGATGCACGCCCGTGGCGATGAGCTGCGCGCCCTCGCCCCGCCGCGCCCGCCGCCGCGTGACTACGGTGATGCTCATCCTCCCGCCCCTTTTCCGCGCTGGTGCGCTTCCAGTGTCTATCCAGAGACCGACCAGGACTCGCTCTCCACGAACGTGCCTAGCATGGCACGGCGCCGCGCTGGCGTCAATGGGCGGGCCGCCCTCAAGCATCGGAGGGCTCATCGGCCCCCAGCGCCCGCGCCCGCGCGATCAGCAGCCGCGCCTCCTCCCAGGTCACCAGCCGCTGCTGCTCCGACGTGGTCTCGCCGACGCGGCCGAGGAGGTCGGTCAACTCCTGGGCGGCGGCCCGCGCCCATTCGCGGTCCTCGTGGGCCAGGGCGATGCCCAGCAGCAGGCCCATCATCACTCCCGTGATCTGCTGCAGGTCGCCGCTGTGGGCGGCGAAGCGCACGGCCCACTCCCAGCACACCAGCGCGCGCGGGCCGGCCCCGGCCAGCGGGTCGGTCCCCATCGTGGTCTCCTCGTGCTGGCTAGCGCCAGCCGCCTGCCGCGGGGAGCGGGGCGGCTCGCTCGTCCGCGCAGGATGCCGCGCCGGGGGTGTAACGCACGGGGCTTCTCTTCGTTTCTGTTTATAGGGGGCGACGCAGGGGACAGGGTGAGGTGCCGTCTCACCCTGTCCCCGCTGGGAGGGGGGCCTGGGCGTGCCGCACACGTCCAGGCTCTCTTTTTATACCATTGACGGCCCGCCGTCCAGCCGGTCGGCCGACACGCTCCCCCTCGAATAAATCCCCCGACCGCGCCCGATCTGCTACAACACTCCGGACTCGTGTAGCCGCCCGCCGCGGAGGAACGATGAGCGCTACAGCGATCCAGCAGTCGATCGACCAGCTCTGCATCAACACCATCCGTACGCTGGCGATGGACGCCGTCCAGCGGGCCAACTCCGGCCACCCGGGCACGCCGATGGCCATGGCGCCGGTGGGCTACTGCCTGTGGCAGCGCTTCCTACGCTTCGATCCGGCCGACCCGATCTGGCCCAATCGTGACCGCTTCGTGCTGTCGGCGGGCCACGCCTCGATGCTCCTGTACGCGCTGCTCCACCTGGCCGGCGTGCGGGCCGTCAACCCCCAGTACGAGACGCTGGGCCAGCTCGCGGTCACCCTCGACGACATCGAGCGCTTCCGCCAGCTCGACAGCAAGTGCCCCGGCCACCCGGAGTACCGCTGGACGTCCGGCGTGGAGTGCACCACCGGGCCGCTCGGCCAGGGCGTGGCGACCAGCGTCGGCATGGCCCTGGCCGGGCGCTGGATGGCCGAGCACTTCAACCGCCCCGACTTCCCGATGTTCGACTACGACGTCTACGCCCTGGCCGGCGACGGCTGCATGATGGAGGGCATCTCCAACGAGGCGGCGTCGCTGGCGGGGCACATCGGGCTCGGCAACCTCTGCTGGATCTACGACAACAACCACATCACCATCGAGGGCAACACCGCGCTGGCCTTCAGCGACGACGTCGCCACCCGCTTCATCGCCTACGGTTGGAACGTGACCCGCGTCGGCGACGCCAACGACCTGGACATGCTCGGGCGCGCCTTCGAGACCTTCCGGCACACGACCGATCGCCCGACGCTGATCGTCGTCGACAGCCACATCGCCTACGGCGCGCCGCACAAGCAGGACACCAGCGCCGCGCACGGCGAGCCGCTCGGCGAGGACGAGATCCGCCTCGCCAAGCGCAACTACGGCTGGCCCGAGGATGCCCACTTTCTGGTGCCGGACGGCGTGCGCGAGCACTTCGCGGCCGAGCTGGGCGCGCGCGGCGCGCGCCTGCGGGCGGAGTGGCTGACCCGCTTCAACGCCTATCGCGAAGCCTACCCGGACCTGGCCGACGCCCTCTACCGCATGCAGCACCGCCAGCTTCCCGACGGCTGGGACCGCGACCTGCCCACCTTCCCGGCCGACCCGAAGGGCCTTGCCACGCGTGACTCGTCGGGCCAGGTCCTGAACACCGTCGCCCGCAACGTGCCCTGGCTGATCGGCGGCGCCGCCGACCTGTTCCCCTCGACGAAGACCCGCCTGACCTTCGACGGCGCCGGCGACCTCGAGCGCGACACGCCCGGCGGCCGCAACCTGCACTTCGGCATCCGCGAGCACGCCATGGGCGCGATCGTGAACGGCCTGGCCCTGAGCAAGGTGCGCGCGTACGGAGCGACCTTCCTCATCTTCAGCGACTACATGCGCGCCCCGATCCGGCTGAGCGCCCTGATGGAGATCCCGACGATCTGGATCTTCACCCACGACTCGATCGGCCTCGGCGAGGACGGCCCGACCCACCAGCCCGTGGAGCAGCTCGCCTCGCTGCGAGCGATCCCCGGCCTGGTGGTGCTCCGCCCGGCCGACGCCAACGAGGTGGTCGAGGCCTGGCGGGTGGTCATGCAGCTCCGCCACCAGCCGGCCGTGCTCGTGCTGTCGCGCCAGGCGCTGCCCACGCTCGACCGCGCCCGCTACGCCTCGGCCAGCGGCGTGGCCCGCGGCGCCTACGTGCTGGCCGACGCGCCGGGCGGCACGCCGGAGGTGTTGCTGCTGGCGACGGGCAGCGAGGTCGCGCTGGCCGTGTCGGCCTATGAGCAGCTCCTGGCCGAGGGCATCCGCGCCCGCGTGGTGAGCATGCCGTCGTGGGAGCTGTTCGAGGAGCAGGACGCGGCCTACCGCGACGCGGTCCTGCCGCCGGCGGTGACGGCGCGCGTCGCGATCGAAGAGGCATCCACCCTCGGCTGGGAGCGCTACGTCGGGCGGCGGGGACGGATCGTCGGCATGCACACCTTCGGCGCCTCGGCGCCGCTCAAGGAGCTGCTCCAGCGCTTCGGCTTCACGCCCGAGCAGGTCGTGGCCGCCGCTCGCGAGCAGCTCGGCCGCTAGCGATCCCGGCCAGCCCAGGGAGCGGGAGGGCCGCTCCGCCACGCGATCCGGCTCAGGAGGTGCACCATGCTGCTGCTCGCCGGCGACATCGGCGGCACGAACACGCGCCTGGCGGCCTACGAGCTGGGCGAAGGCCAGCTCGCCGGGGGCGGGCTGACGCCCACGCCGCAGGTCCTGCGCCCGGTGGCCGAGGAGACGTTCCCGAGCGCCGCCCAGGCCAGCCTGGACGCCATCGTCCAGGTGTTCGTGGCGACGCACAGCCTGCGCGTCGAGCACGCCGGCTTCGGCGTGGCCGGCCCGGTCGTTCACGGCCGCGCCCAGGTGACCAACCTGCCCTGGGTGGTGGACAGCACCAACCTGGCGCGGACGCTGGGCGTGGCCTCGGTGTCGCTGATCAACGACCTCGAGGCGATCGCCTACGGGATCCCCGCCCTGGCCGCCGAGGACTTCCTGGTGCTCAACGCCGGCGCGCCGGACGCCACGGGCAACGCCGCGGTCATCGCCGCCGGCACCGGCCTGGGCGTGGCCGGCCTGTACTGGGACGGCGTGATCCACCGGCCGATCGCCAGCGAGGGCGGCCACATCGACTTCGGCCCGGCCGACGCGCTACAGGCGGAGCTGCTCCAGCACCTCCAGCGGCGCTGGCCGCACGTCAGCTACGAGCGGGTGGTGTCGGGGCCGGGCCTGGTCAACCTGTACGAGTTCCTGCGCGACACGGGCCGCGGCACTGAGCAGCCCGCGGTGGCGGCTGCGCTGGGCCGCGGCGACCCAGCCGCGGCGATCACCAGCGCCGCGCTGGCGGGCACCTGCGCGCTCTGCCAGCAGGCGCTCGAGCTGTTCGTCGCGATCTACGGCGCCGCTGCCGGCAACGTCGCGCTCGCCTTCAAGGCGACCGCCGGCCTGTATATCGGCGGCGGCATCGCGCCGAAGATCCGCCCGGCCCTGGAGCAGCGGTCCACCTTCGTCGACGCCTTCCTGGCCAAGGGCCGCCTGGAGGACCTGCTCCACGGCATCCCCGTGCGCGTGATCATGAACGACCGGGCCGGCCTGCTCGGCGCCGCCCGCTGCGCGGCGCTGCGCGCGGCGTGAGACCTGTGAACAAGTTCACCGCCGGCGTGTGAGCTAGCTTGCCGCCGGACGGTGCGCGGGCGGCGTAGGATGATCCTGTAAGAAGAAGATGTGAGTGAGTGAGTGAGCCATCCCTCCCTTTCCTCCCAAGTAGCGGCGCCGGCCCCCCGGCGCCGCTCCCCTTTTTGGGGCCCGCGCCCTTGCCGCGCGGACGTCGCTGCGCGACTGGCCTCCCGCGGAAGCGCTAGTTATAATGGCGCCACGACATAGCTGGCGGGGCCGCTGGCCGCACCGTCGGCCGGGTAGCGCGCCCGAGAAGGGAGTCCCCATGGCCAAGATCCGCCACATTGCCATTTCCACCGAGGATCCGGAGAAGACGGCCGCCTGGTATAAGGAAGTGTTTGGCCTGGTCGAGGTCGGCAAGTCGCCCAACGGCGTCTACCTGTCGGATGGCGAGATCAACTTCGCCGTGCTGCGGATCAAGTCCAAGGACGACCCCAGCAAGGCCGAGATCGGCGTCCACCACTTCGGCTTCATGGTCGAGGACCCGCAGGCCACCTACCGCAAGCTGGAGGAGATGGGGGCCGGGCGGCTGCCGGACGTGCCGATGGGCAACCAGTACTTCGAGGTGAAGTACGAGGGGCCGGACGGCGTGTGCATCGACATCGGCGAGCATGGCTGGATCGGCGCCGCACCCCTCGCGCCCGCGGCCGAGCCCACCACCGCCCGCGCCTGAACGGGGCCCTGGGGATGTCCCCAACCCACGCCTCCCGCAGAAACGCGGGCTTGGGGGTGTCCCCCAACTACTGTCCCCCTCCCGGCTCAGCGATGAGAAACGGGGGATTGGGGGTGTCCCCCAACTACTGTCCCCCTTGCCTTTCCGTGAGGAGAAGCTGATGACCGCGGTGAGCACCTTTCGGCAGGAGCTGGAAGCGGCTGTGCTCGAGCGCCACTGCGCGCACCACCCGATGACCCAGAAGTGGGCGGCCGGCGAGTTGAGCCGCAACGCGCTGATGGGCTGGGGGATCGAGCACTACCACTGGATCAGCAACATGTCCCCCGTGACCTTCACCAAGATCGCCTACGCGCCGCCCGAGGTCCGCCGCGTCATCCTCGAGAACTACTTCGAGGAGAATGATGACGATCGGCCGCACCTGCCGATCGTGCTGCGCTTCGCCGCGGCCAACGGCGCCGACATCGAGGCGGTCAAGCGCGGCCGCGGGCTGCCCACCACCGAGGCCTGGGTGGCCTTCCTCCATCGTGCCGCCCAGACGTCGTGGATCGCCGGCGTGGCGGCCACGAACATCGGCACCGAGTCGCAGTCGCCGCTGCTCTACAGCACGGTGCTGCCCGCGCTGCGGGAGAAGTACCGCCTGCCGGAAGACGTCATCGAGCACTTCTGGCTGCACATCGACGCCGACACTGAGCACGGCGGGCGGGCGTTCGAGGTGCTGGAGCAGTTCTGCACCACCGAGGAGCAGCGCCAGACGGCGATCCACTGGGCGCGCGAGAGCGCCAAGATGCGCTGGTTCTACTTCGACGGCATCTACCTCCACTACGAGCTCGGCTACAAGCTGCGCTGAGCAAGCTCCGGGCACACCCCCTCCAGATCTCCCCCTCCGCCCCGCGTGGGCGAGGGGGCCGGGGGGTGAGGGGGAACGAATGGCAATCTCCACCGGCATCGTCGACCGCCTCGACGCCACCCACCTCCACTTCGTGGACGTGGGTGGCCTGCGCACGCGCTACTACGAAGCCGGCCGCGGCGAGCCGCTCGTGCTCCTGCACGGCGGCCAGTTCAGCTCTTACTACTCGCTCGATAGCTGGAGCCTGAACCTGCCGACGCTGGCCGAGCACTTCCACGTCTACGCCGTGGACAAGCTCGGCCAGGGCTACACCGACAACCCGCCGACGGTACGGGACTACAGCTTCGACGCCCTCCTCCGGCACACCCTGGGCTGGCTGGGCGCGGTGGGGATCACCGCCGCCCACCTCGTCGGCCACTCCCGCGGCGCCTTGCTGGCCGCCTGTCTGGCCCAGGCCCAGCCGGGTCTGGCTCGCACCCTGACCATCGTCGACAGCGATTCCCTGGCGCCGAGCGACCCGACGCACCAGCCGGGCGTGTTCTACGACGCGCTCGACGCCCAGGCGAAGGGGCCGCCGACGGCCGCCAGCGTGCGGCTGGAGCCGGATGCGCAAGCCTACTCGCGCGAGCAGGTCACCGACGACTTCGTGGCCCGCATGCTCGAGATCGCGCTGCTGCCCAAGACGCGCGAGGCGCGCCGCCAGATGCGCGACCTGAAGGACCGCGTCTGGCGGCCGAGCCTGATGCGGGTGAAGGAGGATGCCCTGCGCCGCATCGACGCCGAGGGCCTGCCCTGCCCCACCCAGGTCATCTGGGGTTTCGACGACCGCTCGGCGCCGCGGCGGCTGGGCCTCGCCCTGTTCGAGCGGATCGCCGCCCGCACGCCGCGGGCCGAGCTGCACCTGCTCAACCAGGTCGGCCATTACTCCTTCCGCGAGCAGCCCGCGGCGTTCCACCGCCTGCTCTGCGCCTTCTGTCTAGGATGAGGCGGTCCCCTCACCCCCCGGCCCCCTCTCCCCGCCTGGGAGAGGGGGCGAAAAGCCGGCGCTGGGTGGGAGCGCTGGCCGCCGCGGCGCTGGCGCTCGTGGTCGGCTGCGCGCCGAGCGGCACGCCTGTAGCCAGCCCGGCGGCGCCCGCGGCCACCGCCGGCGGCACCGCGCCGGCCGCCGCCCCGACCCGCCAGCCCGTCGACGTGACGCTGGCGGTGGTCGTCCAGAGTACGACCCAGCTTCCCTACTACGTAGGCGAGCGGGCGGGGCTGTTCGCCGAGGAAGGGATCAACCTGACTATCACCCAGATGGCCACGCCGGCCGGTATCGCCGGGATGATCGACGGCTCGGTAGGCTACAGCACGAGCGGCGCCTCGGTCATCCGCGCCGCCGCCAGCGGGAGGCCGGTGAAGCTGATCGCCGGCGGCCGCAACACGCCCGACTGGCAGCTCATGGCCCAGCCGGCCATCAGCAGCGTGGCGGACCTCCGCGGCAAGCGCATCGGCGTGCTCGACCCCACCGGCGCGGCCACGCTCGTCACCTACGAGCTGCTGGCAAAGTACGGCGTCGGCAAGCAGGACGTCGAGTCGATCAACCTGCACAGCACGCAGGGCGTCCTGGCCGGGCTGCTGGCCGGCCAGGTGGACGGCGGGCTCGTCGCCCCGCCGAGCACGGTCCAGGCCCGCCGCCAGGGCCTGAAGACGCTCCTGAACAGCGACGTCGTGCAGGTGCTCCAGGGCGGGCTGGGCACCGCCGAGCAGCGCCTGCGCGAGCGGCCGGCCGAGGTCGAGGCGATGCTCCGCGCCGTCCTGCGCGCCACCCGCGCCATGCAGACCGATCCGGCCCTGGCGGCCGACGCCCTCGCCGCCCGCTTCGACCTGACGCCCGACGTGGCCGCCGAGGTGGCCGACGAGACCGTGGCCGGCTTCACGCCGGACGCCAGCGCCTCCGACGCGGTGATCCAGCGCGAGATCGCGGCCCAGGAGGAAGCAACCGGCCAGCAGCTCGGCGCCACGGTCGCCGACGTCGCCGACTTCGGCCCGCTCCACCGCGCCCAGGCCGCGCTCGGCTTTCCGACGGCGGGGGAGTGAGGGAGAACCCCTCCCACGGCCCCTCCCCGGCGCGAGGAGGGGCTGGGGGGTGTTCCATACTTACTCCCCCTTTCCCCGCGTCGGGGAGAGGGGGCCTGGGGGGAGAGAGATTGCCTCGTTCTCCCTCTCGCCCGTTGTGGGAGAGGGGGTTGGGGGTGAGGGGTGATGCGATCCAGCGCGCCGGTCCCAGCGAATCGATCCCACCGCGCCCCAACTCTGCTCGCCGCGCTGCTCGCGCTGGCGCTGGCCGGCGCCTGCGCCGGCCGCGCGGGTAGCGCACCCCCGGCGGCGGCGCCAACGCCCGCAACTGACGCGGCCGCGGGCGCGGCTGCCGGCCCGACCAGCGTGCCGACGCTGCCGCCCGACACGCACGTGACGGTGGCCTATCCGGCCCGCGTCGTGACGATGACCGGCTTCTACATCGCCGTCGAGCAGGGCTACACCCGCGAGGAGGGCCTCGACGCCGAGATGGTGATGATGAACGGCACGCTCAGCGCTCAGGGCATCGTCGCCGGGCAGGTCGACTTCGGCATGTCGGCCGGCGCGCTAGTTGCAGCGACGCTGCGCGGCGCGCCGCTCAAGAACGTCTTCGTCCAGATCGACAAGCCGCTGTACTCGCTGTTCGCCCAGCCGGAGATCCAGAGCATCGCCGACCTGGCCGGCAAGCCGGTCGGCATCACCGCCGTCGGCGACAGCACGCACCTCGCCGCGATGGCCGCCCTCAGCGCCGGCGGCGTCGACCCGAGCGAGGTCACCTTCATCAGCGGGCTGAACGGCAGCAAGGCGCTGGCCGGCCTCCAGGCCGGCTCCGTCGCCGCCGCGGTCACCTCGCCGCCCATCGACGTCAATTCGGAGCGGCTGGGCTACCGCAACCTGGCCTTCCTCGGCGACTACCTGGACTACCTCACCTCCGGCCTCGGCACGCACGAGGAGACGATCCGCACGCGGCCGGCGCTCGTCCGTGCCGTCGTCCGCGCCGAGCTAAAGGCGCACCGCTACATGCAGCAGGACCGCGCCGGGACGATTGCCTACATGGCTCGCTTCGAGGAAGTCTCGCCCGACGATGCCGCCATCGCCTACGACCGCTACCTGCGCTACCTGACGCCCGACGGCCAGAGCCCGCCCGACCGGCTGGAGCGCATCCTCACCGACCAGCGCCACGAGGTGGGCGTCGACCACCCCGTCCCCGTCGACAGCGTCTTCGACCTCCGCTTCGCCCGCCAGGCCGCCGCCGACCTCGACCGCGAGGGCTGGCAGCCGTAGCCACCCCGAATGCCCACGGCCCGGCGCCGCTTGCCATCGGCCTAGCCAGGAAATACTCCGTTCGTCTATAACGCCGCGGATGTCGAGCTTCGACCCCCTTCCGCGGAACAGGACACGGGCGGCGATGTCTGGGCCTCGGCGTCTGCTCACGAGCAGCCCCGCTCAGCGCGCACGGGATAGTGACGCGTGGGGGTGGACCGCAGGTGCCGAGAGCGGGGCGTGCGCTTCTCCGGGGGGCCGGCTAAGAGGAATCCAGATGGACGTGTTCGAGCTGCGGCAACGGCTCATCGACGACTACGCGGCCTACGTTCGCGGGTTTCTCCGGATCCGTGATCCCCAGGTCGAGCGCTGCGTGCAGGAGAACCTCGACAGCGGCGTGCTCTGGCCCGAGCCGCTGATCCAGCTCAACCCCGCCTTCGAGCCGGGCGATTGGATCGACACGCTCGTCGATCAGGGCGTGCTCCATCCGGAATGTCGGCGCATCTTTCAGAAAGACAAGGACCGGCCGGGGCGCGAGGGCCTCGGCCGACCGCTGCGCCTGCACCGGCACCAGGCTGAGGCCGTCCGCACGGCTCGCGACGCGCACAACTACGTGCTGACGACCGGCACGGGCTCGGGCAAGAGCCTGGCGTACATCATTCCAATCGTGGATCACGTGCTCCGCCGCGGTAGCGGCCGTGGTATCCAGGCCATCGTCGTCTACCCGATGAATGCGCTGGCCAATAGCCAGCACGGCGAGCTACAGAAGTTTCTCTGCCACGGCTACCCCGAGGGACATCCCCCGGTCACCTTCGCCAGGTACACAGGGCAGGAGGAGCAGGACGAGCGCGAGCGGATCCTGGCCGATCCCCCAAACATCCTGCTGACCAACTACGTAATGCTGGAGCTCATCCTGACGCGCCCCGACGAGATCCGGCTGATCGACGCGGCACAAGGGCTCCGCTTCCTCGTGCTCGACGAGCTGCACACCTACCGCGGTCGCCAGGGAGCGGACGTCGCCCTGCTCATGCGCCGCACTCGCGAAGCGCTGAACGCGACCGAGTTCCAGGGTGTGGGGACGTCCGCTACCCTCGCCGGCGAGGGTAGCGGGGACGCGCAGAGGCGCGAGGTCGCTGCCGTCGCGCAGCTCGTGTTCGGCGCGCCGGTGCAGCCGGACCACGTGATCGGAGAGACCCTCCGCCGCGCGACGCCCGAGCGTGATGCAGCCGACGCCGAGTTCGTGCGCGGGCTGCGCGACCGCATTGCCCATCCCGCGCGGCGCCCTCCGGCCGACTACGCGGCATTCGTGTCCGACCCGCTCTCCATCTAGATCGAGAGCACGTTCGGCGTGCGTCGGGAGCCCGCGACCGGCCGACTAGTCCGCGCAAGGCCCCGTAGCATAACCGGCGACGAGGGCGCCGCCCGCCAGTTGAGCGAGATCACCAGCGTCGACGAGCAGCGCTGCATCGCCGCCCTCCAGGAGGGCTTGTTGGCCGGCTACGAGGCCGTCGACCCCGAGACGGGCTTGCCGACCTTCGCCTTCCGCCTGCACCAGTTCATCAGCCGCGGCGACACGGTCTACGCCTCGCTAGAGCGCGAGCATGAGCGCTATCGCACTCTCGAGGGCCAGCAATACGTCCCCGGCGACCGCGCGCGGGCGCTCCTGCCCCTGGTGTTCTGCCGTGAGTGCGGCCAGGAGTACTACTCGGTATGGGCGACCGTGGACGCCGAGACGGGCCGCCGGCGCTTCCGAGCCCGCGAGCCGTTCGAACGGCTCGCGGGCGACGACGACGTGGCCGACTACCTCTACGTCGCCACCGATGGCCATTGGCCGACCGACCCGGGCGGCGTGGTCGCGCGACTGCCCGAGGACTGGCTCGAGGAGTACCACGGGCGGCTCCGCGTGAAGGCCACTCGCCGCCGAGACCTGCCGCAGCCCATCTGGCTGGACCCGCTCGGCCGCGACGTCGGCGAGGGTGGCGACATCGGGCTACCGGGACAGTTCGTCCGGGCGCCGTTCCGACTCTGCCTGCGCTGCGGCGTGGAGCACGGCGCTCGCCAGACGTCTGACTTCGGCAAGCTGGCGACGCTCAGCTCGGAAGGGCGCAGCACCGCCACGACGATCCTGAGCCTCGCCACGATCCGCGCGATGCGCCGCGACGACACGCTCCAGCCCGAGGCGCGCAAGCTGTTGAGCTTTACCGACAACCGCCAGGACGCCTCGCTGCAGGCCGGCCACTTCAACGACTTCGTCGAGATCGGCCTGCTCCGCGCCGCCATCTACCGCGCGGCCAGCGCGGCCGGACCCGCCGGCCTGCGACACGACGAGCTTCCGCAGCGCGTTTTCGATGCGCTCGGCCTG
>Ga0070739_10007131_pt1 | contig 12001 bp, 11 predicted proteins | sample Coa_R1_7_FD_66445 | JGI IMG/M metagenome (GOLD analysis project Ga0070739, IMG submission 66445) | Surface soil microbial communities from Centralia Pennsylvania, which are recovering from an underground coalmine fire - Coalmine... | ecosystem: Environmental > Terrestrial > Soil > Unclassified ... | reverse complement strand
ACGTCGCCATCATCGTTTAGCGTGACTCGGTAATACTGGTTCTCGAGTGACCGGTCGGAGATTTTCAGTGTCGACTCGGCCGCCGTCGCGCCGGGCTGAACGTCGTACACGGCGTAACCGACAGACGGCGCTTTTGCCAGGAACAGTAGCTTGCCCTCAGAGATCTGCGCGGGCACTTCCCTGCCATCAGGACCAGTCACACGAACCGAATTCGTCACGCCCGGCAGTGTGGCTTCCACCACGTCTTCGCGAACCACATTCAGAGGGTTGAACACCATCACCGGAATGGCCGTCGCGCGTGTGTCCATGCCGGCCGCGACGGCCTCGGTCGCGTTCTGCAGTACGCCCGCGAACTGGTTCATGGCGAGGACATCGTCGTTCCATGCGTATTCATACGCTTTCGGTGTGGCGGTTCCTGCGGCGATGTCATGGAAGTGCCCGCCCATCACCAGTGTCCAGGCGTCGTTCAGCCGCCCCAGAGGATACGGCCGGGCTCCCAGCCACTCCGCGGCGACGGATGCCTTCTCCGCTGCGTCGGCCAGCAGTTCCTCTTTGCGCAGCCACCGTTTCTGATACGCCTGCGAGGTCAGAGATCCCGCCGAATGGTTGGTCAGCTCCATCTCGCCGGTGAAGCGCGGCAGCGCGGCAGCTTCCTGCGGTGTGATGTCGAGGAACATCTGATCGGCCGTCGACGAAATCACGTTTACAGGACCGTCACCCACCTTTACCGCGGGCCACGTCGGCTTCGGCTCGCCCTCAACGTTGATCACCGGCTCGCCGGCGGGAGGCAGGGACGCCGTCCCTTTCGTGACGATGGCTTCCAGCACCTTCACCGATTCCTCGTTCGGCGCGCCTCCGATGTCGCCCGTCCCGTAATAGTGGTAATCGGTGTACACGCCGGTCACCTTGCCGTTGTGTTCCACGCGCGCGGCCCAGTCGCCCTGGTAGCGATCGAACAGCTCATCTTCACGGCCCTTCTGAAGCGCCCGCTGCTCCTGATCAAGCGTGAAGTACTGGCGCAGCTCGGCGGGATCGAACGGCTGGTGCGCGCGCTCCTGCGCTTCGAGTTTTGCCCGCAGCGGCTGCACCACCTTATTGACCTGTGTGAGCGCGGCGTCGGGCGGCGGAGGAGGCAGCGGCTTGCTGAGATCTGTGTCGATTCCCCCGTCATAACTGCCGGGGTTGATGCCCGCCAGCACACTCTCGCCATCCGGGCCCACCCAAACCCCAACATCGAAAGGCGTCCCTTCCGGCGTTTTCTCCGGCGACTCCGGCCCACCACCGTCGGCCGATGATCCCCACACCAGTTTCTGCGTGGAGAATCCCTTCACACCGGCGTGCGCGAGGATGGTCGGCAGCGAGGCGGGAAACCCGAAACAGTCGGGGAGCATGTACTCCGCGCTGGCCTTGCCGAGCTCTTTTCGAAACCAGTTATTGCCGTACAGGATCTGCCGGATGATCGCCTCGGCGCTCGGCGCGTTAACGTCGCCCTCTTCAATCGACGAGCCGGCGGGAAACCAGCGGCCGGAGTCCACGTAGGCTTTGACCTTCGCGTAATCGGCCGGGAAGTACTCCTTCATGAAGCGGTATCGATTGGCCCCGCTGAAGTTGAAAATGTAGTGCGGGTACTTATCGATCAGCCTGAAGTTATCCTCCATGGTGCGGCGAATGTACTCGTCGATCACCTGCGGATACTCCCAGCGCCACTCGGTATCGAGGTGCGCATATCCCACCACGTACAACGTGGGCTGCTTTGTCAGGTCAGGCTTATCCGCATTTTGTGCGCGAGCCCCACATGAGAGTGCGAGAGCGCATACCATCGCGGGAAGGATGGGTCTGAGCATGAAACCTCCGGAGGAGGTCGCCGGCGCTCCTCCGGAAGCAATGTATCAGAATGCCCCGGCTCAGCGGGCGCCCATCGATGCGACGGCGGCCTGCAACTCCTCCGGCTTGACCTGCTTGATGGTCGTCGCGATCGCCCACTTGTGTCCATACGGGTCGATTACGAACCCGTAGCGGTCGCCCCAGAACATGTTCTCCAGAGGCATGCCGACCTGACACCCGGCGTCAACCGCGCGCTGAAAGACTGCGTCGCAATCAGGCACGTGCAGGTGCAGCGTCACCGCGCTGCCGCCGAGCGACTGCGGACCCAGCGCGCCGCAGGCCGGATTCTCCTCGGTCAGGAAGAACTGGGCCCCGTTGATTTTCAGGGCGCCGTGCATGAGCTTGCCGTCCGGCGTGCTGAACGCGCCGAGCACTTCAGCGTTGAACGCCTTACGGTAGAAGTCAACTGCATCCGCGGCGTTGCGGCAGCAAAGATGAGGAACAAGGCAGGTTTGTGTCGTTTGTGACATGATCGTCTCCTTCGATTCACGTTCGATCCGGGGCGTTGTTTACCGCCCGGACCTTCATCAGTGAAACGAACGACCACCAGCGGAATCGACACCGCCGGCCAAAATATTTTTGCCGGCCGCGCTACTCCGGAAAGCCGAACGCGTAGACCGTCGAGTTGTGGGTGACCGCGTAGACATGGCCGTTGATTACGGTGATCCCGGCGAAATGCGACCAGTCCTTAATGTCGTCGCCGCTGGAATACAGCTGCTCGCCGGTTTTGGCGTCGAAGGCATACAGCACCGCGTGTCCCTTCGTCACGGACCGCTGCGCGCTGCTCAAAAGGCCGTTGGCATCCACCTGGGTGACGTTCTCGCCGGTGGACAGCGCGAAAACCAGCCCGTTCGCGACCACGGGCGGCTCCGGTACGGACAGATTCCCTGACATCCAAGCCGGCGTCAGCACCGGCTTTCCGCCATCACTGGTCACCTTGAACGCCATGATGCTTCCCTGGGCCGCGTCGCCGTGGGTCACCGGAAACCTGGCGGTCGCGGCCGGCGGACCCCAGATCGGCGCGTACACCCATGTCGTTCCATCGCCGTCGCTGGCGCTCGCCAACGCACCCCAGATGCCCTGACCCTGGAAGGTCTGGTCATCATTGCAGATCCGCGGGCTCTTGAATAGCGGTGTATGATGATCCGCGCCGCCGAGCGATGCCGTGTCGAGCATGTAGAGCACGCCTTCCTTGCCACCCGTTACCAGCAGCTTCTTACCCGAGAACGGGAAGAGCACCGGCGTGATGTTGCCCATGTCGAGATCCTTGCGCGTGATCCATTCCCAGTTCGAGGGCGTGAAGTAATCGAGCAGCTTGCCCGCGGCATCCACGGCGATCACCGTGTCGCCGTACTTGCCTTTCGCAGGATCCACGGGCGCATCGCCCGTCACGCCGTACGAAATGCCAGTGGCGGGATCGACGGGAACACCGCCGCGTCCCCAGACGCCCGCGCCCGCCGGCGCCGTTTGGAAGAAGTGCGGCGTGGTTTCCTTCGCCTTCACGTTCAGCGTCACGACGCCCGATTTCGCGCCGTTGCACCCCTGCGACACGGACGTGTACAGGATTCCGTTCACCAGGTTCAGGCTCCACGTTTTCGCGAACGGCGGCACCAGCTGAATCGGCGTGCTCATCTCCTCGCCGCTGATGGCCTGCACCGTATGCAGCGTGCCGTCGGCGGCAATGACGTACACCAGCTTGGTCGCCGGATCGATCACCGGCGTCGCGTTCAGAGCGTTCGGACAGAGCCACTCGGCGGCCTGTTTCGGCTTCTGTTCAGTCTTGAACTGCCGCGACCAGACCACCTTGCCGGTGTCGCTGTCCAGCGCGTAGAGGTTGTCCGAGCTTCCGGCGACGATGACGACATCCATCGCGCCCTTGGGCGTGTACTGCGTTCCGAGCACCACCGGCTCGGTCAGCGAAGTCAGCTCGCGCGGCTCGTTATTCAGTTTCGCGGTCCACAGCAGCTTCAGCTTGCCGACGTTCTCCCGCGAAAGCTCGCTCTCCTCGCGCGACCATCCATCGCGCTGCGGATCGCCTCCGTAGGTCAGCCAGTTGGCGCAGTAGGCGGCCGCGCCGCACGCAATGAGACCGAGTGCGGTCTTTGGAAACAGCTTCATTCTGTTGTTCAACTCCGAATCAGTTCCGCAACTTTGTGCATGGTCTCCACCTGATCCTCGGGGATACGACCGGTGTTATCGGGCGCGAGGTTCATGAGGAGATTCGCGTTCCTGTGCATGCACTCGCGATAGGCGTTGGCCAGCACCGCCGCGGGTTGCGGCTTGTACCAGGGGTGCCAGAACCAGGTGTGCATCCACGGCATCGGTGGATAAATCGGCCCCGTGGGCAGCCACGTCTCCATGGGCATGTAGTAAGTGCGGCCTTCATACGTGACGTGCGGATCGTGTCCCTCCGGCGGAGGAACCGTGTCCTCGCCGTTGATCACGTCGCACGGCCAGCTCGCCGGCTCGCAAACTCGGCCCTGATTGTGGCGGCTTTGCCGGAATCCCTGGTTATCGACGATGATGCAGTTCGGGCTCAGCTTCTTCACCAGCGCGTACAGCTCGGTGCGCTGCGGCGCCGTCAGCTTCCACGTAATGTCGAACAACTGGTAGAACGTGTTCGGATACATGGTGTGCAGCTCCGCCACCTGGCGCTTGATGAGCTGGTAATAATGATCCGGAACCAGCGAGTTCCAGTCGAATACGCCCTCATTGTGAGGATCGAGAATGCAGTAGTAGAAGCCGGGGCGCAGGCCGAACTCTTTGCAGGCCGCCACGAAAGCCGCTACCACGTCGGTCTTGTTGCCGCTGCTGGCCACGTCGTAGTCGTAGTCCCTCGCGTCCCAAAGCGCGAACCCCGACATGTATTTCGCGGTGAGTACGGCGTACCTGGCGCCCAGATCGTGCGCCACGCGAATCCACTGCCGCACATCGAGCCTGGTGGGATTGTAGACCGTGGGAGCGACCTTGCCGACATCGTAGTCGTCACCCGTGAAAGTGGGAATGCTGAAGTGGAACGATACGCCGAAGCGCAACTTCTGATATTCGGCAAGCGCAGGCGTTTCCGCCGTGGCGGGCGTAGTCTGCGGCGCCTGCGCGGCCGCCTTGAGCGGCTTCGAGGCGGCGCTGGCCAGACCGGCGATAACAGGGGCGGTCAGATGTTGCAGCAGACGACGTCTGTTCATCGGCTTCTCTTCGATTATGTCATCCCGCTCATACTCGGCCGTACGAATCGCACGCGGTACTCTGAGAGGTTCTATGGGGGATATGAGTCGCCGGGAACTCGCAGGCACACTCGGCGCGGGCGCGCTGCTCCAGGCAGCGGCCACACGCTCGCGCTACATCGTTATCGGAGCTGGTGTGTTCGGCGCCTGGACAGCTTATCATTTGCGGCGCGCCGGCCATGATGTCGTGCTGCTAGATCAGTATGGACCCGCCAGCAGTCGCGCCAGTTCCGGAGGCGAATCGCGCATTATACGGGCGTCCTATGGGGCCGACGAAGTGTACACGCGCATGGCCGTGCGATCCATGCACCTGTGGTCGGCGTTCTTCGCGCGCGCCGGTCAGGATCTGCTGCATCGTACGGGCGTGCTGTGGCTGGCGAAGCCGGGCAATGCCTATGCGCAGCAGAGCCGTGAAACGCTGCGCCGCGTTGGCGTGGCCTTCGAGGACCTTTCCGCGGCGGATCTGAAACGACGCTATCCGCAGATTCACATCGACCCTGATACCGTGGCCATTTTCGAGCCGGACAGTGGCGCGCTGATGGCGCGCGAGGCCGTCGCCGCGGTGGTGGATCAGTTCGTGCGAGACGGCGGTGAGTACCGCCACGCCGCGGTCCGGCCGCCGAAAGGCTCCGGGGGAACGCTGCACGAGGTGCTGACCACCGTCGGCGAGTCCGTGGTCGGTGACGCGTACATCTTCGCCTGCGGTCCGTGGCTGGGGCGCGTGTTGCCGGACGTGCTCGGTCACCGGATCTTCGTCACGCGCCAGGACGTGCTGTTCTTTGGGATTGCTCCGGGGGACCGGCGGTTCGAGCCGCCGCTGATGCCGGTGTGGATTGACTTCTCCGATAACCGGGGCATGTACGGCTTCCCCGATCTGGAGCGCCGCGGCTTCAAGGTCGCCTTCGATCTGCACGGGCCGCCCTTCGATCCGGATACCGAGAATCGCTTCGTGCCCGAGGACAAGGTGAAGCAGGCGCGGGAGTACGTGAAGGAGCGCTTTCCTGCGTTGGCGGAAGCGCCGGTCGTCGATTCCCGCGTGTGTCAGTACGAGAACACGTCGAACGGTGATTTCGTCATCGACCGGCATCCGGAACTAACGAACGTCTGGATCGCCGGCGGAGGCTCGGGCCACGGTTTCAAGCACGGGCCCGCGGTAGGGGAGTATGTCGCCGCGCGCGTTACCGGCGCTGCAACTCCCCCACTTGAGCCAAGATTTTCGCTGGCTTCAAAGCAAACAGAAGAAAAACGCGCTGTTTATTAGCCCCGGATGAATACGTGGATAGAATTCCTATCCGCGTTTCTGTGTTTATGCCTCGCTGAATTCTTCTACCGGTGCTTTGTCGTGCGCGCCGACGGCACGTACTTGTTGATCGTAGCGGTCAGTACGCGGGCCGATTTCGGCGGACGGAGTTGGCCGGTAACGATTTGCTGGGCGGTCACCTCGTCACGGTGGTAATACGCCGCGTTCTCGTCGTTGTCGGGCCGCAGGGTCGAACCCGTCAGCGCGATGCCGGCGAAGATACCGCGCGCGCGGGAGTAGGACAGGATCTCGGCGTGCATCAGCGCATCGGTCTGCGCCGATGCGGAGCGGCCGATCGGGCCGGCCATGGCGCCCGCATCCCCACCCACGACGAACTTGTCCTGCATCAGTTTGTCCACGCCGTGCTGGTTCATGATGACGAAGACGAGGTCGGTCTCACCGGCGCCGATCTGGAATCCGATCGATCCGCCTTCAATCCGGATGAAATCGGGCCCGGTCCATCCGCCCGCCAGTCGCCGGTCGCGGCACACCAGCACGCCGCGCCCGTACTTGGCTCCCACGATGAATCCCCCGTGCTTCAGGCTGGGCACGATGCCGATGCAGTGCGCCTTTTCGAGAATCTCCTGCGGAATACCTTTGTCCGGCGTGGAATTGACCTCGTCGAACACCTCCGCCGCGGCATTGATGTGCTTGATGGGATCGGGCGTTTTCGATTTGCCCGGCAGCAGTACGGGGAAAACTGCCAGCAGGACCGCGGCGAAGCGGATCATGCGGCCGTCTTTACAGGCATTGGCGCGGCCTGTGGGCGCGGCTCGGGCATGCGGCGGCCGAGACGTTTTCCCACCGTCCGGCGGGCGCGCAGCAGGCGAATGCGCACCGCGGTTTCCGTCCAGCCCTGCTGGGACGCGATCTCCTGCACCTTGTAGCCTTCCAGGTAATGGCGCTGCAGCACCATGCGATCGTTGGTCTTGCAGCACTTCAGGATACGCCGGACGTCGATGGCCGCCAGATTGATGCGCGGCGGGGTGGACAGTTCGGGCAGCGTCTGCAGCAGCGGCTCACGCCGAATGAAGCTGCGGTGGATGTTGAGCGCAATACTGTTCATCCAGGTTAGGACCATATTCGGATCGCGCAATTGTCCAAGGCGCTCCCAGCCCTTGGCCCAGGCGGCCTGCGCCGTTTCCTGCGCGGAATCGTAAGATAACCCGCGGGAAACCAGGAATCTGACCGTCAGATTATAACCCTTCTGGTAAGCCGCTCCGTACTCTTCTCTCGTCATTTCGCTCCACTGCTCCTCAAATTTGGATTCGAGCCAATCGACGCCGGGCCGCCCGTTACCCCTTGCGCTGCGCGGCCGGCCCGGCGTCTTGTCCGGCCGCGCTGCGGCGCCGCTCTAGATGTAGCCCAGCAGCAGAAGAATGATGATGATCAGCAACACCGTGCCGAACAGGCCGCTCGGGTAATAACCCCAGCCGCGGCTGTAAGGCCAGGCGGGCAGCGCTCCCAGCAACAGCACAATCAGAATCACCAGCAGAATCAGTCCCATCGTTCTCCCCTCCGGTCTGCTATTCCTGTTGTTCCGCGCCAGCCTGTTTGGCGCGGACGTTCACGAATTTTTTGGCGATGGTGGTCAGCTTCTTGTCCGTCTCTTCTTCTTCCTTCAGGGTTTGCTCGAGCAACTGCGCGGCGTCCCGATGGCCCAGCGTTTGGGCCAGCGTGCGAACGGTCCCGTAGCCGGCCATTTCGTAATGCTCCACTTTCTGTGCGGCGGCGATGAGGGCGACGTCCAGCAGTTCTTCCGGCATGTCCTCCTCAATCAGCTCCTGACCTTCGGCGACTAGTCCCTTCATGGCCTGGCAGGGCTTCCCGCGCGCCGGCTTTCCGAGTTGCTCGAAAACCTGCTCGAGTCTGGCGACCTGACCTTTGGTCACCTCGAGATGTTCCTGGATGGCGGCCTTCAACTCCGGCGCGCTGGCGCTCTTCGCCATTTTGGGCAGAGCGCGCGTGAGCTGCTTTTCTGCATCGAAGAGATCTTTCAGTTCATCCACCAGAACGTCTTCGAGTGTCCTCGTCTTCGGCATGTGCTGTTTGCTCCTCCTCAGGGCTCAGGCGAATCGGAATTGGGCAACTTTGGTACCAGTGATCCGGAGCGGAGGTACCAGCGCACTCGCCTCGGCCTAACTCCACGAGACGGAACGAGATTTAGCTTTGGATGGAATGTTGCTCGGTCGCGAGTCGCGAGCGCGCGCGGCCTCCGGCCGGAGAGGCAAGTTTTACTCCAGTGGCAAGATTTTCCTGCCACTGTCGTTTTGTTTGACTCCTCCGAGGGGATTGCATTTCCAGGGATTGTGTGTATTTGGTATACGGTAAGCTGGCGGGTTGCGGCGACTCCTGATCCGGCCGGGCGCGATCGGTGACAGCATCCTGTGCCTGCCCGCGATGCAGGCCTTGCGCTCCGGCTACACAGAGGTCTGGGTCCCGCGCCCGGTCGTTCCGCTGATCCGCTTTGCGGACCGCGTTCGGCCGATTGCGGCAACCGGGCTGGACCTGGTCGGCATCGGCATCGATACGCCGCCGCGCACACTGGAACTGCTGGGCGGGTTCGATGAGATCGTCTCGTGGTACGGCGCCAACCGCCAGGACTTTCAGCAAGCCGTTCGCGGCTTACCGTTCCGATTCCTCCGCGCGCTCCCGCCGGACGACGAGGGCCTGCACGCCGCGGACTTTTTCCTGCGGCAGATCGGCGGTACCGGTACCTCCATCCCACGCATCGAATGCGCGCCGCTCCCCGACGCAGGTGAGTTCGCCGTCATTCATCCCTTTTCCGGAAGCGCACGGAAGAACTGGCCGCTGGAGCGGTTCCACGAAGTGGCCGATCGCCTGCCAATGCCCGTTCGATGGTGCGCGGGGCCGGAGGAGGCACTGCCTCAGGCAGTCCGCTTTGACAACCTCTATGAACTGGGGCGCTGGATGGCCTCCGCGCGCGTGTACATCGGGAACGACTCCGGCATTACACATCTCGCCGCTGCCGTGGGCGCGCCCACCGTAGCCATCTTCACGGCAACCGATCCGGCAATCTGGGGCCCGCGCGGGCCAAAGGTGCGGATCCTGACAGGCTGTCCGACCGCCGAAGACGTGGTCAGCGCGGTACAGATGATTCGCCGCGGATGAAAGTCGACCATGCGCTGTTTCGTTTCGCGATGTTGCCGGGAACGATGCGCTCGGTTTGGTTGATGTCCCCGATGGGGCGCGTATCATCTTCCGCGCCGATCCGTTCCCCGTCACGCCACGCGCGGGGCGCCTCTGAAGCTCACCGTGACATCTCTGCGACCAGGGCGCGCTTTGTATAGTCAAAGGCAGAGGAGAAACACTGAATGGCATTCGAACTTCCGCCGCTTCCCTACCCTGCCGATGCGCTGGAGCCGTACATCGACAAGACCACGATGGAGATTCATCACGACAAGCACCACGGCGCGTACGTCGCGAATCTGAACAAGGCGCTGGAGTCCGCGCCCGAACTACAGGGCCGCAGTGTCGAAGAGCTTCTGGCCGGCAACCTGTCGCTCGTGCCGGAATCCATCCGCACCGCCGTGCGCAACAATGGCGGCGGTCACGCGAATCACACCATGTTCTGGCAGATCATGAAGAAGGGCGGCGGGCAGCCCTCCGGCGACGTGGCTCAGGCCATCCAAAGCGCCTTCGGCAGCTTCGATAGTTTCAAAGAGAAATTCACAGCCGCGGCGATGGGCCGCTTCGGCTCCGGCTGGGCGTGGCTGGTGCAGAACAATGGGAAGCTCGAGATCGTTTCCACCGCCAATCAGGACAGCACCCTCATGGAGGGCCAGCGTCCCGTGCTCGGTCTTGACGTCTGGGAGCACGCTTATTATCTGAAGTATCAGAACCGCCGCGCGGAATACATCAACGCGTGGTGGAATGTCATCAACTGGGACGAGATCAACAAGCGCTTCAAATCATGAACGTGCCGCCATTGACTTCAATGGTCTGGCCGTGAATGAAGCGCGCGCCTTCCGAGCACAGGAAAGCAATCACGTCCGCCACCTCCTCGTTGGTTCCCAGCGTACGCGCCGGCGTGGACTGGCGGACGTTCTCCAGCGTTTCGCGGCTGGAGAACTGCTCATGGAAATGGTTGTCCACCGTGCCCGGGCTGACCGCATTCACACGGACACCGTGGGGCGCGAGCTCCTTCGCCAGTCCCTTCGTCAGCGTGGAGATCGCCGCTTTGGCGGCTGAATAAATCATTGATCCCGGCCCGCCGCCGGTGCGTGCGGAGATGGAGCTCACGTTAACAATTGCGCCGCGCCCACGCTCGATCATGTACGGCGCGATTGCCTGAGTGATGAACAGCACGCTCTTCACGTTGAGGTTCATTACGCGGTCGTAGAGGTCTTCCGTGTATTCCGCGAGCTTCGCACGGCGGAGCATCGAGCCGGCATTGTTGACCAGCACGTCGATTCGGTGGGCGCGCGCATGCAGATGATCGGCAAAGGCGCGAATGCCGTCGTCTGTTTCGAGGTCGGCCTGAAGCAACTCGCCATCCGCCCCATGTCCGCGCACCGCGGCCAGTGTTTTCTCCGCGCCTTCGCGGTAGCCGCCGTAATGGATCAGCACCCGAGCCGCTCCTTCGCGGGCGAGCGCGTCCGCGGTCGCGGCTCCGATGCCGCGCGAAGCCCCGGTGACGAGCGCGGTCGAACCGCGAACGAAATCAGAATCCGAATCCATAGCTAATTCTCACCTGCGCGGGATACGAAGGCCGGAGACACTCGCCGCAGTTGACGATCAATCCGAGGGTGAGTCAGCGCCGCGAATCGGACGGTGGGGGCGGGAGCTTCCGGATCTGGTCGAAGTAATCCTGGATGTACTGCTGATACGCCAGCGGAACCTCGTCGCGGCTGATCTCACCGGTGGTGTCGCTGTGCGCGGCTCGACGGCCGGAGTACTCGGTTCTGAGCTGCTGCTCCTTGCCGGATCGCACCTCCACCATGACCTCTCCCGTTACCGTGCGGCTGCGGCGGCCGATGATCTCGCTGATTTTGCCCATGGCCGCGAGTTGTTCTGCGAGGTGCGGATCCTTGGCGCCGTCCTGGGCGCCGATCCCGCTCTTCGAGTCCGCCGAATCGGACGACTGAGCGCTCTTTCCATCGCGCGCTCCATTGGAAGCCTCGGTGGCGCGCGCTGCCTCGGCATTGGCCCCATCCTGGCCGCTCGGCGACGACGAGTCATCCTGCCGCTTGCCCTGAGCGCCCGCAGCCGGGCTGTTGTTGCGCGCGCCCGAGGAGTTTCTGCTGGAGTCTCGGTCCGAGGATTGGCGGCCCGCGCCCGGGCTGTTCTGCTGCATCTTCAGCTTCGAAAGCAGGCCGGCCATGGCGTCGCGCATGCGATCCATGAGGCTCGAGTTCTCCGCCGGGGAGGACTGCGCCTGAGCGCCTCCCTGAGCCTGGCTGTCCTGGCGGCCGCCGGGCTTCATGCCCGCGGCTGCAGCGCCCTGATCCCCGTTCCTGGCGGAACTATCGTTCTGGCGCGCGCTTTCGTTTCCGTTTGCCGCGGCGGTATCTTCCGGCGATTCGCCCGGGTTTAGCTTCAGCGGTCCCGGCGAGCCCGAGCCAGCGCGCAG
>Ga0070739_10007126_pt1 | contig 12006 bp, 6 predicted proteins | sample Coa_R1_7_FD_66445 | JGI IMG/M metagenome (GOLD analysis project Ga0070739, IMG submission 66445) | Surface soil microbial communities from Centralia Pennsylvania, which are recovering from an underground coalmine fire - Coalmine... | ecosystem: Environmental > Terrestrial > Soil > Unclassified ... | reverse complement strand
CGACGACCGACTTCATCTCCTCCAAGGACGCCTGTCGCTGAGCGGCAGAAACGAGAACGCCGACCGTGTGCAGAAGCTCCCGATCCGGAGGACCGCCGACCCAGCGTTTACGGATGATGCCGTGATGATCAAGCAGGAATAGCGTGGGATAGCTGAGCACCTTCCATTGGCTCGAAATCGGCCGCCGTAGGCTGGCCGGATCGCGGAACGATCGCCACGTCATCTTGTTCTTGGCGACGGCAGCGTGGGCTTTGTCCAGGTCGGTGTCGCAGTTGACGCCGACGATTGCGAACGGCTGGCCTTGGAAGCGGGCAGCCAGATCCCGCTCGTGGGGGATCAGCTGCATGCATGGCAAGCACCAAGTCGCCCAGAAGTTCAGCAATACGACCCGGCCGCGGTACTCGCTCAGAGTCATGGGGTTGCCGTCCAGATCGATGCCCGCGGTAGGGGGCGCGGGTTTGCCGAGGCCGCGCGTTCGAAGCTCCGCCAGACGATCCCCAGCAGATTTGTAAAGTTGTTCTTCAACCTTCTGCCCCTTGTAAAAGGCGTGCTTCCCGTCGAACTCCGAACGAAACTGCTCGAACAAGGCTTCGGCTTCGTGCTGGCGGTCCTCCGCAGTGGACTGGACGACGGACGCCAGAGCAAATTGGGCGACGCACCGCACATAACGATCCTGGTTTTGTTCGAGGATGGTCCGGAGATGTGTTTCAAAGCGACCTGCCCACGGTGGGCTGCTTGGGGACAAAGACCCGCCTAGTACCTCACAAAAGTGGTAGATGTCCGGGCTATCGGCATACCTGCTTGCAATCAGATCGGCGGCCTCCTGGTACAGCGCGGGCGGCTCCTCTTCGTCGCGGGGATTCGTCATAACGCAAACCTCCGCGAGCAGCCGTGCGGCCCTGGGGTGATCCGGGGCTTGTTTGACGCGCGCGAGGAGTGTCGGCGCGAGTCGTGGAATGGTTTGCGATTGCCCGCGGCTCAGGTCGAATGCGGCGGCAAGGTTGCCGACGTCGGCGCTTTCAATCTGCTGGGCAAGCTGTCGATAAGCCTCTTTGCCCGCAGGCGTGTCCGGTGCAGTTGCCGAGGCAGTGATCAAGGCCGCCAGCCCCCCAACCGAGCCAGGATACTTTCCGGCAATATCTAGACAGCGGTTGGCACGCTGGTCCCTTTCTGCTTGGGTAATTTTCGCTGGATTGGTAGTTTGCCATTCGTACTGGATGTCACTGTATTCACGCATGTCCGGCGGCGGCTGATTCCAGAGATACCATGCTCCCGCGAACGCCACGAGCAGCAGTATGGGCAGCAATGTCCAAAGCAAACGCCGCTTCAACCGAGGAGACATATATCGTCCACCTTTCCATCCAGTCGTCTAAAGGAGTCATTCGCTTGGGGGATAACATCCTTTATCCTACTGTCTGGACAGGCGGCGTGCGGCGAACTTTTTTCCGCTTTCCGAGCCGCGAGCGTCAGCGAGCGGTGTTGAAGCTCATTATGTTCCGAGAGACACCGCGGTATCTGCGTCCAACTCCACTTTGGACACCTGCAAGCCAGCAGCTTGGATCTGTGCCACGGCCGAAGAAATGGCCTCTTCCAGCGAGACGGCTTCCCGGTCGAAATGAATCCAGGCCACGCCATCGCAGGCAGCCGGCGTACCATCATCGCAACCGGCGGCGAACAATTCATCCGCTTGGTCGTCGGTTACTTCCGATACATTCTTCAAGACGATATCAAATCCATATGTTTTCATGTTTGTCGCACCTTGAGGGCATCAAGCGTCTAGTGCGGACAGGCATCAACGCGTCGCCGAATGTAACGGGCGTGGTTTTCCGGCACACGTGGGGTGCTATAGACACTAACAATGCAGCCGCCCCGCGCTTGCATCGAACAGTATAACCGTCCCCAAGCATGAGCGCGCGGGCCACATTTAACCAGGCGCCAGCCCCTTGCGAGGGCGTAATCTACCGCATCCCGTATGTGCTTATTCGGATGATCGTTCATGCCCCATCCTTTGGGTTCGGTCCTCTCCAAATTAGCGCATGACGGAAAAGTACGCCAGAGTAAATGGAGATCGGGCACACCTTGTTCCGAGCCGCGAGCGTCAGCGAGCGGTCTTCGAGCTGTGCGTGAGTCGCGCCAGCGCCGTCTTCGCTTCGCGCGTCAGGCGAGCTTCCGGCGCTCCTTCGGCCAACGTTTGCAACACTTGCCGTGCTTCCGGTGAGCCGATGTGTTCAAGCACTTCGACCGCACGCAATTGTCGCAGCGTTTCCCCAGAAGTGATCGGTCCTTGGAGTCGCTGGAGCAGTCTTTCGATGTGGCGGCGCTGTTCGAGCGATGTCCTCTTATCCTGCACCGCTTGGCGGAGAGAAGGCTCGGCCAACTCTCTCAATTTCTTCAACTCTTCTTCCGCTTTTGCCCGCGTCTCGAATCGCTCGCTATCCAGATCGGCGATCAAGGCCGCCGTTTTCTCGGCGGCTATCGGTGGGATCGGTAGCAGGCGTTCCTTGAGGAAAGACACCGATTGCTGTCGTGTTCGGATCAGGGTGCGGATGGCCGCAAACGCCTTGGAGGCATCGGCATCCGCGAGGTCGGCCCATCGTGCCTCAAGTTCCTTCGGCGACAATTCGGCGGCCTGTGTACGTCGCGGTTGCGCTATGGTTTTCATGTCCCATACCAGGATTGTCGTGTCCCGGCTGCCGGAAATGAGGCGCTGGCCATCGGACGAGAAAGCCAGGGGCCCGACACCGCTTTCATGGCCTCGGAAACATCCCGATTCTTCGCCGGTATCCAGGTCCCAAATGCGGATCGTTTTATCTTCGCCGGCCGAGGCGAGCCGGCCATCTGGGGAGAAAGCGAGTGAGCCACCACGATCTGTAGGGACGGCGAGTTGGCCGCGCTCCTTGCCGGAGCGCACTTCCCACAGACGAACGACCTTCTTGGCTCGCTCCGAGCCGGTAGTGGCCAATGTCTGCCCATCCGGCGAGAAGCAAAGAGACGAAACCCAGAATTCGTGGTTGGGCAGCCGGCAGTACAGCTCTCCGTTGGCCGCGTTCCAGATATGCACGTCCCCTCCCGCGCAGCCGGAAGCCAGCAAGCGGCCATCGGGGGAGAAAGCAAGACTGAAGATGCCGCCTGTCGGTCGGGCGGGAAGCGGGAAAACGATCCGGCGTAGCAGTTTGCCCGTGGCTGCTTCCCATAGGCGAATGCTCTTGTCCCGCTGCCGGTCGTTGTTATCGGTGCTGCCGGCGGCGAGGATTTTCCCATCGGGTGAGAAGGCCAGGACGTTCTCGCCATTTGCGCAGCCCGTAAAGCGCCGCACCTCCTCGCCGGTGAGCGTTCTCAGAAGGCGAACGTCTCTGCGGAATTGAATCCCCGCCGCCAGCCATTGACCATCGGGTGAAATGGCGACATTGCTAAAATACCCGTTCGGGGAATGGAAGTCCGGCAACGGGCGGGCTGTGGCCAGATCCCAGAGCATGATCCCGTCCTCCGCAGCGACGGAGGCGAGGAACTTGCCATCCGGTGAAAGCGCCAAGGACTCAATGCCCGCTTGATGCCCGACAAACGCGGCTTCCGGTAGTCCGCTCCATGCATCCCAGAAGAGGATGGCGCCGTTCGATCCCGCCGCAGCGATGGTCTTGCCGTCAGGAGAAAAAGCGGCGGCGTTGAGTGGCCAAGATGGGCTGGACAAGCGACGGATTTCCTTGCCCTTGGCGAGGTCAAACAGACGCACATCACCGTAATGTCCCCCTGCTAACGCCGTGGCGCCGTCCGGAGAGAGACAGTAAGCGTTCGCCTGATAGATCAAATTCCATTTGCGGAGCAGTTTGGCAGAGGCGATGTCCCAAACATAAGCCGTTACCTGCCGGAGTTCTCCCGGCGTGCGAGCCAGGACGGAGAGAGTTTTGCCGTCAGGGGAGAAAACCGGGGATCCCACGGAGGCTTCGTGACCCTCCAACCGTGTCTTCTCTTTGCCGCTTTCCATGTCCCACAACCGGATCAGCTTCTCGTTGTAGGTCGTGAGCATTTTGCCATCGCGGGAGAAGGCCAGAGGCGAGAGATCCTCCGGGTCCGCTTGGAGTTTGCGTAGATCTTTGCCGGTCGCCAACTCCCACAGATGAATCGCCTTATCCGGCCCTCGGGCAACCAAGGCTTTGCCATCCGGTGTGAAGATAAAGCCGACGCTTAGCACGATCCTTCCCATGTAATTGCCGAGAAAGCCGACGTGTCCTTTGAAGCGGCGAAGCTCCTTGCCTGATTCCACTTCCCACAGATGAATTTCACCCTGATGATCCTGGGCAGCCAGTATTTTGCTATCCGGCGTGAAGACGAGAGTAAATGGCGAATTTTTGCCGACATCGATGCGACGCAGGCATTTTCCGGTGGCACGATCCCAAAGGGAAATCGAATCCGACTGCCAATTATGCGTGGCTGTTGCCAGGAGCTTGCCGTCCGGCGAAAACGAGAGGTGACAGACGTCAACACCGGGACGAAAACGTAGCGTGCCCAATCGCCGGAGCGCTTGGGGGGGCAGCGGATCGCCATAGCGGTCGGTGCGCGCCGTCGGCGATTTCTCGGACCTTTGCGATTTCGCCAGGGCGGGCGATTCAGCTTGGTCCTCTAGGGGTTTCGGTGGGACCAATGCACCCATTCCCGCAGCCAATGCGCCCGTTAACAGCATCAGCGCCACGACAACGATTTTCGCTTTCCCGATTGCCGTACTTCCCAGCGCGCTCTCGGCCAGCAGAGCGACGGAAGCCGAAACACCGTCACTGGTCCGTGTCGCCTGGACCGCAGCGCGAATCAGCATCGTCGGCATAGCCGCGAGAGCGGCTTCCTCCATCAACAGCGTCGCACCCAGCGCTGCCGGCAGCGTCAAACCGCGGCGACACAGCCGTGAACGCAGCCGTTCGCGTCCTTGTTCCAGGCGGCTCTTGACCAGCTTCGCCGGCCAGCCTAATTGTCGCGCCGCCTCATCCCGCGTCCTGCCCTCCAAGCAGCACAACACAACCGGCGCTCGCCATTTTTCCGGCAAAAGCGCCAATTCTTCATCGAGAATCGACTGCGCTTCGCGCACGCTCAGCTCCGCCAACGGATCATCGGCTTGTTTCTCAACGGCCGCCCGACTCTCGTGCATCCGTCGCTGGGCGAACTGCGTCCGCGCCTTCAGCGCCAAGCGATAAGCGACGCCGTGCAAGAAGCATCCCACCGAGTCGCGGCGACGCAATGACGCCGCTTTGCGGCTGAGAACCAGAAAGGTTGCCTGAAACACATCGTCGGCATCATGGCCATTGTGCAAGATGCGCCGACACACACGCAGCACCATCGGTCCATGCCGCCGCACCAACGCCGTGAAGGCCTCCTCATCGCGCACGGCGGCGAAGCGCTCGATCAGCTCGTGATCGGTCAGCGCATCGATGCGTGCAGCCGTGGTCAGGGTCCGCAGGTGTTTGGCCAAAACGTGAGCCGGTTCATTCGCCATGATCGCACCTCGCTTTCAATCCGTGACTGGTACTCATCCTATAGTGCTCTGAAAGGGGAGGTATGGCGATTTTTTTCCGAGCCGCGAGCGTCAGGGAGCGGTCTTCGAGTTGCGCGTGAGTCGCGCCAGCGCCGACCTGGCTTCGCGCGTCAGTCGTGCCTCAGCGACGCCGCCGGCCAGCGTTTCCAAGCATCGCTTCGCTGCCGGCGTACCAGCGTATTCCAGCACGGCCAAGGCACGCAATTGCCGCAGCAGTTCGGGCGGAGGCGCGGGCGGCGATTCCGGCATTTTTCCCAAGAGATCTTCGATCCGTCGCTTGCTTTCCGCCGAGGGACTGCTCGCCAATGCTTTTCGCAATGCCGGCTCCGCTTCCTTGCCAAATGTCCCCAACTCGCGGATGGCTTTTTCCCGTACCGCGAACGTATCATTGTCCAGATCGTCGATGAATTTGGCGATCTTCTCGGCGTTGGTCTTGTGTGGCTCACTGGCCGGCTGTAGCCGTTCGCGCAAGAAGGGAACGGCCTGATCCGGCGTCGCCGCCAATTTCCATACCGCTCGCCAGGCTTGTGTGGCGTCCTCCGCTTCGAGGTGGGACCAGAGAGTGTTTAGGTCCGCAGCCGTCAGCATCGTCGTTCGCTGCTTCTCGGAGGGCAACACCTCGTCCATGTTCCAGACTAGACCTGTCGTGTTTCCTCCCGTGACCAGTAGCTTCTCATCCGGAGTGAGGCTCAAGCAGTTGACGGCGAAGTCATCGCCCTTCCATTGGCGAAGAAGCCGGCCCTCCACGTCCCAACAGAAAAGACGGCCCTCGGAATCACCGGCGAGTAATTTGCGGCCATTCGGCGAGAACCTGACCTCCGTAATTCCCGGCCAGCCCCGTCCTCTTCGGCCCTTGGGCTTGTCGAACAAGAGGGCGACTTCCTTGCCGCTGGCCACCTCCCACAGGTGCGGCGTAACGTCGCGCAGACTTGCGCCGGCCAACAACCTGCTATCCGGCGAGAAAAAGAATCGCCAAGGCCCATTTGGCGTGGCAATTGTCTGCACCACAGATCCCTCGGGCACCGTCGCCACATAGCAGGTCCCATGAGGAGGTCCCTGTGTGGCATATAGCCGGCCATCCGGTGAGAACCGTGCCACGGAGGCTTGCTTTCCTCTCAGCTCCTTCACCATTTTGGCGGTGCGCGCGTCCCAAAATCGCAGTACATGCTCGAATGTGTGACGGATAGGATCTTGCACATAATCATGCGTCTGTAACCATCTGCCATCCGGAGAAAAGGAACAAGCGGGCGATTGGACATGGGTCAAGCGGTGAATTTCCTTGCCGGAAACAAGGTCCCAAATTCGGACTGCGCCGTCCGCATGGCCTCCACTGGCCATCCACTTGCCATCGGGCGAGACATCGTCGACTATCGGCACAACGGGCCGCTTTTGCCCTGGAGCCGGCGGAATCTCTTCGGCGTTCGGAAGCCGCCAGAGCCGCAGCGGCTTTTCCGGAGCGACGGACACCACCGTTCGCCCATCCCCGAGCAGCCCTAGACCCGTGATCCGCTCGCCATTTCTGAGCGCCAGATGCTCTTCGCCTGTCGCCGGATCATAGAGGCGCACCTCCACGCCGCCTCCTGCGGCCAGCGTTTTGCTATCAGGGGAGAAGGCTACGGAGGAGAGCGGATGGTAGAAGTCGTGATGCTCCCACAGCAGCTTACCGGAGGATACGTCCCAGGCACAGAGCCGTTGCTGGCCGGCAAAGACGAGAACTTTGCCGTCGGGGGAAATGATCAGATCTCGCTCTGCGGAATCGGAGACTTGTAGTTCTCGTCTCTTATTGCCGGTAGCGGCATCATACAAGTGGATGGACGTTCCGCGGTTGCGGTGGAGCGCAGCCACCGTCTTGCTATCGGGAGCCAGGACGATTTTCCCGAAACGACTCAGCCGGTCGCCTGCGACAATAGAGCGGATTTGCTCTCCCGTCTGGACGTTCCAGAAGAGAATGGCCGCCCCATTGCTGGATACAAGCATCTTGCCGTCCGTGGAATAACACGCCTGGTAGCTGGAGACTCTAAGGCGCTGACTGTCTTCTCCGCTGGCTGTATTGCAGATACGGATACCGCTTTGATCGCTAATTGCCAGAAATTTGCCATTGGGAGATAGGGCAAGGAGATGGAGGTCCTTGCCGCTGAATGGCGCCTTCCTTGGCCGAGGTTCGGGCGCCGGCGCCAGGTCCCAGAAGTAAATTTCTTTGCCGGGCGAATTACGCCCTGAACTCGAAGATTGTAGCCACAATCGCTGGCCATCCGGCGAGAAGAAACCACGAGTATAACCGATCCACGGAATGGACTTTTCCTGAGAGGAAGCCGGAAGGTTGTAGCTGTGGAGCACCTTGCCGGTGACGGCATCCCACAAGCGAACGCCATCATTGCCGATAGCAGCAAGGATTTTGCCATCGGGACAGTAGCAAATGGAGTGAATAGCGTTGTTATCTCGAAAGCGAATGGTGCCGATGCGGGCAATGGCGCCCTCCGGCAGCGGATCGCCGTAACGATCCGTGCGCGGCGAGCTTCGCTTCTCTCCAGCTTGCGGCGGGGGAGATGCACTCGCTCTGGCCGCCAGCAAGCTCGACAGAAATAGCAGTCCTGCGATAACTCTTGCCCTTTTGCTCGCCATGATTGCTCCTTTGTGGCAGAGTGATGGATTTGCACTCCTCTCTTGCAATTTGGAGACAATTCTCATATTCCCAGCGGATGCAGTTCGATTTGAGCGGCGAGGCGTGTGCGGCCTTCGCCGGCCAGGAGCCAGGCTTCCTGTTTGACGGCGTCGCTGCGAGCCGCCCGCAAGCGATCGATCAAGCGCGGCGGAGCGTAGACGAGCAAACGATGATCGGCGCGTTCCAGCCGGCACGCTGCGACTTCAGCCTGGGGCAAGCTGCGCGGATGCGACCAGGTTTGCCAGGCTTGCCGCCACATCGCTGGTGTTGGCTCCACGGTCAAGTCCGGTAGCGCTTCTTCCCAGCCCTCCGCCAGCGTCAGCAACGGTTCTGCTTCCAGCGCCCAGCCCTCCGGACGCACCGCGAACGCCAAGAGCCGCGGTGCCGAGGACGACAGGCGAGACGCCTGTCCCACCGGTTGGGCCGTGTGGATAAAGACGACTAACCGATGCTCCACGGTATCGAGAATCACGCGCCGCCAGTTTGCCGCCGGCGATTCGTCAGGGCGCGGCGACAGCAGGGATTCCACATCGGTCGGGAAACGAAAACGCGCCTTCCACTGCGGCGTTTGCCCAATGCACGCTTCCAGAAATGCGGTCTCGAACGAACAGCCAACCGCCTCCGGCGATGCGGGTTCTGCGAGTCGAGCTGGTCCCAGTTCCAAAGGCAGAAAGTGCGGCGGCCGGCCCAGCGCGGAATTGTCCACGAGAGTGAACGTCCGGCGCTCCTCAGCGGCAACGGGCACGGCTCCCGTCTCCAAGGCGTGACGGCCTGCCGGTGTCATTTGCCACAGGCCCGAACCATTGCGGTGCAACAAACCGCTATCGGTCAGCTCGCGGATGAGTTGGCCGAGCATCTGCGGGTCCATTTGCAGAGCGGATAAGGAGCTTATAAGCTCGCCTCCGTGGGGAACATGCGCACCGGCAAGGCCCAAGAGCGCCCGCTGCCAGCGATCCAGAAGGCGGGGCCGGCGAACGAGGACCAGCGCTTCGACGCGATGAACCAGGAGATGAGCCAGATGTACTCGTTGAGGTTTGTAATCGGCTAGCTCGCGCCACCATCCCAAGAGAACGCGGCTGCCGGGCCAGGAGTGGACGAAGGCCGCGCTCATACGTTCTCGGCTTTCCCCTCAAGACGATCACCACGGAAAACACGGAATACACGGAAAAAAGCAAAAAGGAAAAATGGAAACATCGGCACAGAAACACCGCAATCAAATCTTTTTTTGTTTTCTTCTCTGCCTTTTTTCCGTGTTTTCCGTGTTTTCCGTGGTGGTTCTCTTCTGGCACGGCGGGCAAGAGTTAGAGGAAGGCACTGGTGGTGAATCGAGGCGATACGACGCGGTCAGCAGCACGGTGCGTCCGGGCCAGCGGAGACCGAGGCGCTCGGCGATCCATTCTTCGGCACGCTCGCGCGTCCAACCGGCGGCGCGAACGAACTCCAGAGAACAGGTGTGCCAATCCATGCCGCTGTCTGCCGGTAGACGAGCGATGCGCTCGCAGACGCCGGTCTCCAGCGCGATCGTCCTCGTCTCGGCATCGGCGCTGGGGGCGAACTCTAGGACTACGTGCTCGGCCGTCTCGAACCAGCACAGTCCACGGCCAAACGTCTGCACGGCCAATTCCTCCAGCTCGTGGAGGATGAATTGCTTGGCCGCGCTCAGGTCCATGCCGTCCGGGAACAGGACTTCGACAATTCGCGGCGGCTGGCGGGGAATGGACAGAATGCGCAGCTCGATGTCCGGCCGATCCACGACCGGCTCGGTTTCGATCCACTTTTCCTGTCCAGCGGCAATGGGACGCAAGCGGCAAAGCAGCCGATCGCCGCGCCGCAGCCAGGCGAAAGGCAGGCGACAGGGATCGGCGTGCAGATTTTGCCATAGGCGCTGGAAAAGACTGGTCCGCGACGAAGGCCGACGAGGCGGAAGCGTAAGCGACGGAGGCTTCGCCGTCGCTAACGCTTCCGCCTCGTGTGGTTCACCGACCAATACCCAGCGACGGGCGCGGCGGGCGACGCCAGCAAACTCCGGCTCCGTCACCTGGTGGGTTTGATCCAGGACCAGCACGTCGAACACCGGCGGAAGGCGAGAAGCCGTGTCGCCGGATAAGGCGGCGGTTGTGGCGGCGATGACATTGGCGCAGCCGGCCAGCTTCTCCGGCAGCGTCTGCACGCCTTCCTCGACGGTTTGCAGCCATTGCTCGGCGGCAGCGGCTCGCTGCACATCTTGCTCACGCAAGCGCTCCCAGGCAGCCCGGCTCGTCGCCACAGCGGGCCGTGAAGTCTCGGCCGGAATCGCTTCGCTGGGCAGGCGCGCACACAGGTTTCGCCATTGTTCGCACAAGGAATTTTGCTCGCGCGTCAGGGCGGCGATTTCGTTGTCCAGTTCGGCGCGGCGGCGAGCGATCTCCTCGTCTTGCAAGCGCCGGCACTCGGCGGCATAGCGAGCTTCGATTTCGTCGCGTTCGTTCCGACGCTGTGCCAGCTCTTGCTCCAAACGCTGAAGTGCCTGGCACAGCTCGGCGCGGCGAGCTTCCACATCCTGCACCTGTTGCTTCAAGCCGCTCCGCAAAAGGGCGCGCCACCATGCGCCGGTCCAGAGACGCCGTCCCTGAAGGGCTTCGGCCAACGGTCGAATCGTCTCCCACTCGTTGTCCAGCTGAGTCTGCTTGGCCAGGATTGTCTCCAGCTCCGCCTGAAGGCCGGCCAGCTGGCCCTCGACGCTGTCCACTGCTTCCTTCCGTGCTCGATCACAGCTGCGCCAGCGTTCGCCGAAAATGACGCTTGGCTCCTGGCGTTCAACCTCCGCGGCAACGCCGTCCCGGCGCTCGGCCAAGATCCGTAGCCGTTGGGTCAGCTGCTCGTGTTGCTCGGCCAACGTCTCCAAGCGCGGCCAGCTCGCTTGCTCGCGATCACGAGCAGTGAGCGTTTGCCGGGCAACATCGCGAGCAGCGCGGGCAGCGGGCAGGGTCGTCTCCCGATAGTGCCGCAGCCGTTCCGGCAAGGTCAGCCGCGCGACGGCCGGCGGCAGATCGGCCGGCTTTTCCTCAGCGACGAGGAAGCGGATGGGGCAGACAGCGGGGTGATGCGCTAAGCGTTCCAACACGCTATCGAGGGCCGCCGTAGTCGGCGCCAGGAAGAGAATGCGCTCGCCGCGCCCGGCGGCTTGGAGAAGGATCTCGGCGAGAAGACGCGACTTGCCGGTGCCGGGCCTGCCCTGAATCAGGCAGACATCCGGCGTGGCCACTGCTCGCGCCACCGCCTCGCGCTGCGTTCGATCCAGCTGGCCATCGTGAAATTCCAGGGCCGGCGGACACAGCGGAGCCAATTCTTTGACTTGGCCATTGAGCAAGCTCGACAGAAGAGAACGAGGAGCCGCAGGGGAAGGAGCGGGAGCAGCCAGCTGATGCGCGTAGACAATGCCTTGATGGATGGCTCGCAGCACGGCTTCTTGTTGCTGAGCAGGCGAGGCGCGATGATACCAGTCCGTCCACAGGGAGGCATCGCCGGTCCCACCGGAAGTCGTGCCCGTAGAGGAGACGGACGCCGACGGGCGGACTGGGGGCGTCCGGGGCCCATCGCGGGCAGGCGCTTCCTCGGGGGTGTGCCGTTCCCGGTGAGTCATTAAATCCCTCAGATGCAATCGGTAAGGCGGCCCCGTTGCTCATCCCCACTCGGCCGCCTGTGCCTTTCCCTGCTTGTTATCATGCGGTTTCTTGCTCGATGCGCCTACTGCTTTTTGGGACGACAGGTCCGCGATGGAGAATGCGACTGCGACAGACGCCCCCACGATGCCGGCCAAAGCAACCGTCTCGTAGTATAGACGGAA
>Ga0070739_10007122_pt1 | contig 12009 bp, 9 predicted proteins | sample Coa_R1_7_FD_66445 | JGI IMG/M metagenome (GOLD analysis project Ga0070739, IMG submission 66445) | Surface soil microbial communities from Centralia Pennsylvania, which are recovering from an underground coalmine fire - Coalmine... | ecosystem: Environmental > Terrestrial > Soil > Unclassified ... | reverse complement strand
AGCTTGACGCGCTGCGCCTCGCCGCCGGAGAGGGTCGTCGCCGGCTGGCCGATCTTGATGTAGCCGAGCCCGACCCGCTGCAACGTTACGAGCTTCTCGCGGATCGCTGGCACCGCCCGGAAGAAGTCGGCGCCCTCGTCAACCGTCATGTCCAGAACGTCGGCGATCGACTTGCCGCGGAACAAGACCTCCAGTGTCTCTCGATTGTAGCGCTTGCCCTTGCACACGTCGCACTGGACGTAGACGTCGGGCAGGAAGTGCATTTCGATCTTGATGACGCCGTCGCCCTGGCAGGCCTCGCAGCGCCCGCCCTTGACGTTGAACGAGAAGCGGCCGGGGGCGTAGCCGCGCGCCTTGGCTTCCGGCAGCCCGGCGAACCAGTCGCGGATCGGCGTGAAGCAGCCGGTATAGGTGGCGGGGTTGGAGCGCGGCGTGCGGCCGATCGGCGACTGGTCGATATCGACGATCTTGTCGAGGAACTCCGCACCCTCCAGCGCCGCGAACGGCGCCGGCGTCTCGCGCGCGTTGTTGAGCCGCTTGGCAAGCGCCTTGTAGAGCGTCTCGATGATCAAGGTGGACTTGCCGCCGCCCGACACGCCGGTGACGCAGCAGAACGTGCCGAGCGGGATCTCGGCGGTGATGTCCTTCAGATTGTTGCCGCGGGCCCCGATCAGCTTGAGGATCTGGCCGCGGTGGCCGCTGCGGCGCGCCCTCGGCACCGCGATCTGTTCCACCCCGGTCAGGTACTTGCCGGTGATGCTCGCCGGGTTGGCCATGACCTGGTCGGGCGTGCCCTCGGCGACGACGTGGCCGCCGTGCACGCCGGCGCGCGGCCCCATGTCGACGAGCCAGTCGGCGCTGCGGATCGCCTCCTCGTCGTGCTCGACGACGATGACGGTGTTGCCGAGATCGCGCAGCCGCTTGAGGGTCGCGAGCAGGCGGTCGTTGTCGCGCTGGTGCAGCCCGATCGACGGTTCGTCGAGAACGTAGAGTACGCCGGTAAGGCCGGAGCCGATCTGCGAAGCGAGGCGAATGCGCTGGCTCTCGCCGCCCGACAGCGTGCCGGACGAGCGCGACAAGGTCAGGTATTCGAGGCCGACATTCTGTAGAAAGCCGAGCCGCTCGTTGATCTCCTTGAGGATGCGGGCGGCGATCTCGCGCTGGCTTGGGGTCATCTCTGCGTCGATGCCGGAGAACCAGGTCACCGCCTCGGCAATCGACAGCGCCGCCGCCTCGCTGATGTGGCGGCCGGCGACCTTCACCGCCAGCGCCTCCGGTTTGAGGCGGGCGCCGTTGCAGACCTCGCAGGTCTTGCTGCTCTGGTAGCGGCCGAGCTCCTCGCGCACCCAGGCGCTGTCGGTCTCGCGAAAGCGCCGCTCCATGTTGGGCAGGACGCCCTCGAACGGCCGCTCGGTCGTGTACTGCCGCAGGCCGTCGTCGTAGGTCATCTTGATCGGCTCGCCGGCCGAGCCGTAGAGGATCGTGCGCCGCATCTTCTCCGGCAGTTCTTCCCACGGCGTGTGCATGCTTTGCCGGAAGTGGCGGCAGAGGCTGGCGAGGGTCTGCGCGTAATACTGCGACGAGGAATGCGACCACGGGCTGACCGCGCCCTCCTGCAGGCTGCGGCGCTCGTCGTGGACCACCAGCTCCGGATCGAAATAAAGCTTGGTGCCGAGACCGTCGCAGGCGGGGCAGGCGCCAAACGGGTTGTTGAACGAGAACAGCCGCGGCTCGATCTCGGGGATCGTGAAGCCGGAGACGGGACAGGCGAACTTGGCGGAAAACACCGTCTGCTCGCCGCTGTCGGCGTTCTCGGTGATCGCGATGCCGTCGGCGAGGTCGAGCGCGGTCTCAAACGAATCGGCGAGCCGGTTGCCGAGGTCGGGGGAGACGACAAGGCGATCGACGACGATCTCGATGTCGTGCTTCAGCTTTTTGTTGAGCGGGCGGACCTCGTCGATCTCGGTCATCTTGCCGTCGATGCGGACGCGCTGAAACCCGCGTCGCTGCCACTCGCCCAGCTCCTTGCGGTATTCGCCCTTGCGCCCGCGCACCACCGGGGCGAGCAGGTAGAGGCGGGCGCCTTCGGGCATCGCCATGACCCGGTCCACCATCTGCGACACGGTCTGGCTGACGATCGGCAGCCCGGTCGCCGGCGAATACGGCACGCCGACCCGCGCCCAAAGTAGACGCATGTAATCGTAAATTTCGGTCACCGTCGCGACCGTCGAGCGCGGGTTCTTCGAGGTCGTTTTCTGTTCGATCGAGATCGCCGGCGATAGGCCCTCGATAGATTCGACGTCGGGCTTCTGCATCAGTTCGAGGAACTGGCGGGCGTAGGCGCTAAGGCTCTCGACGTAGCGGCGCTGGCCCTCGGCATAGATCGTGTCGAAGGCGAGCGACGACTTGCCGGAACCGGACAGCCCGGTGATCACGACCAGGCTGTCGCGCGGCAGATCGATATCGACGTTCTTGAGATTGTGCTCCCGCGCGCCGCGGATGCGGATCATCTGCTGCATGGCAGAAAATTCGGCCCTCTTCGGAGAGAGAGAAACTTATCCCGGCACGTGGTCCCGCGCCACCGCCGACGCAAGCGGTGCGGCACGTGGCTGTGGATAACCGCCGCTCGACATCCGTTTAGCGCTGTGCGCTCAAAAAGAACCTTCGCACCTAATCAGGAACCGCGCTGAAGGCGGCGATTACGGTTTCAATCGCGAGAAACAGCACCCGGCTGCCTTCCGGATATTCGATGAATTCCGCGCATCTCATATAGAACCGGCGAGCGGCGTCATCCTTTGCGTGGACGAGCACGGCTGCAATGCCAATGGTCTGCGACGCTGCGGCGATGCGGCGGAGGGCATCGTACAGGATGTCGGCGCCAAGCCCCTTGCCCGCATGACGCCGGTCAACCGCGAGTCGTCCCAACACCGAGACGGGGATTGCATTCGGTGCGTTGCGCCGAATCCTACCCGGCGCGACCGTGCGCTCCACCGCGCCGGCCGAAATACAGAAATGGGCGATGACCCGGTTTCCGTCGCACACGACGTATGTACGCGAAAAGCGGCTTTCGTTCTTCAGGGCGCGCTGCCGCAGCCAATCGTTCAGCGCCGGGTCGCCGCAGTCGAAGCTCGAAAGATCATGCTCGGGTGTCAGGGGGGCAGGAGCCGAAAGGCGAGGTTCAGAGCGCGCCGATTCTTCTACTTCTGCCATGGCGGGATACGGCGCAGCAACGCGCGCAGCTTCGGCCCCGGCGCGGGCGGATTGTTGAGTGCGTGCAAGAAGGTCTCGAAGCGCGCGGGATCGAGCACGAAAAGCCGCTGATCGAGCAACACGTCGATGGCCTGCCGTCGGGCGCTCTCGATCATGAACTCGGTACGCGTCTTGCCGAGGATCGTCGCCGCATTGTCGATGAGCTGACGGGTATTGGCCTCGATACGGAGGTTGATGCTGCCTTTGGCCTCGCTCGAAGGCCCCTCTGCGACCGCGACGGCCGCGGCCACTGGCGCTTCGATAGATTGAGAATGGCCCTTGGACATGAGAGAAAGACAGTGGTTCGTATTTACGTCGTAAATACGCGGGGGATCAGGCGCGGCTGGCGGCGAGGGCCGCGCGGACCGGCGCGGCCGGCGCGTGAGCACCGCCAATGCGGCGGCCGTCGCGGTCGAACAGGAACAGGCGGTCGCGCGTCAAGGTCAGACCGATTCGATCGCCGCCTTCCAGCTCGGCCATCGACAGGCCCTCGCTGATCGCGACGAACGGGCGCTCGGCGCCGATATCGAAATACAGCAGCGTGTCCTTGCCGAGCGGCTCGACGAGACGCACGGGAAGGGTCAGGTCGGCGCCCTCGGTGCGTTCGGCGCGCAGATGCACGTGCTCCGGGCGAATCCCGAGCGTCGCCGGCCCGGCGGGCGCCTCGGCGAAGCTCTCTGGCAGCGCAAGCGACACCTGCGCAGAGCGGAACGCCGGCGCTCCGCGACCGTCGCTGAGGATTTCGCCGGCGATCAGGTTCATCGAGGGCGAACCGAAAAAATCGGCGACGAAATCGGTCGCCGGGTCGGAATAGATCTGCATCGGCGTGCCGATCTGCTCGATCTCGCCGCCGCGCATGACGACGATGCGGTCGGCGAGGGTCATCGCTTCTTCCTGGTCGTGGGTGACGAAGATGAACGTCTTTTTCAGCTCCTGATGCAGCCGGTCGCATTCGGCGCGCAATTCGCGCCGCAATTTGGCGTCGAGGCTGGACAGCGGCTCGTCGAGCAGGAAGGTCGATGGGTTGGTCACGAGCGTGCGGGCAAGCGCGACCCGCTGCGCCTCGCCGCCGGAGCAGGCGCTCGGCAATTTGCCGAGCAGGTTGGTCAGCCGCACCATCTCAGCGACTTCGCGCACCCGCCGCGCGCGCTCGGCCCGCGGCACCTTCTTCATGCGCAGGCCGAACTCGATGTTCTGCGCGACCGTCTTGTGCGGAAACAGCGCGTGCGACTGGAACACCATGCCGAGGCCACGGTCGCGCGGCTCAAGGTCGTTGACCACACGGCCGTCGATGCGGATTTCGCCGCGGTTCGGCTCCTCGAAGCCGGCGATCAGGCGCAAGGTCGTCGTTTTGCCGCAGCCGGACGGGCCGACGAACACGACAAACTCGCCGTCCTCGATCGTGAAGGTCAGGTCGCGCACGGCGAGGAGCGAGCCATAGGACTTGCTCAGGTTGATGAGCTCGATCCGCGCCACGATTACCTCCGCACCATGCCAAAACTGAAACCGCGGGCGAGATGCTTGCGGATCAGCAGGCCGACGATCATCAGCGGTATGGTGACGCCGACGGACAGCGCCGCCTGACGCCCGAAGAGGCGGCCCTCGGTTGAGCCCTCGTATTTCGACAGCTCGACCGGCAGCGTCACCACATGCGTCTTCGACAGGATCAGCGCCAGCAGGTATTCGCTCCAGTTAAGGATCAGGATGAACATGAATGTCGCGACGAGCCCCGAGCGTATCAGCGGCAGCACCACCTCGAACACGGTACGCCAGCGCGAGGCGCCAAGGATTTCCGCCGCCTGCTCCACCTCTCGCGGCACCTCGTCGATGAAGCTCTTGGTCATCCATACCGCGTAGGGCAGGCTGCTGAGGAAATAGAGGACGCCGAGCCCGAACATCGAGTCGAGCAGCCCGATATACGAGTAGTAGAGCGACAGCGGCGCGACGATGACGATCGGCGGCACCATGCGCAGCATCAAGAGCTGAAACATCCGCGTCTCGTTCAGCAGCCGGTAGCGCGAGACGCCGTAGGCGATGATCGAGCCGTACAACACGGCGCAGGCGGTCGCGCCGAAGGCGAGGATCATGCTGTTGCGCAGCGCCAGGAACGGCGTCTGCAGTTCCAGGGCGGTCTGGCCTCCGGCTTCGACCGTCGTCGCGCCGAGCCAGACGTCCTTGTAATTGTCCAGGGTGGGCGGCGACGGGAAATAAACCGGCGGCCACGAGAACCACTGGTCGCTCGGCTTGAACGAAGTCGAGATCATCCAATAGAGCGGGAACCCAACGACGAGCGCCCACAGCGTCAGGATCGCGTAGCGGGTAACCGCCGCCGCGGCGCGTTTGCGGCTCTTGGTCACGCTGCCTCGCCGGCGGCGCGGGGCTGCGCATACATCGTGTCGAGCGAGCGTTTCTCGCGGCGCAGCAGCCGGATGCCGATCAGCACGATGATCACCATCATCACCATCGTGACGTACGACTGCGCCGCGCCCAGCGAGACGTTAAAGTCCTGCCACGTCGTGATGTAGATGTAGACCCCCAAGGTCTCGGTCGCCGTACCCGGCCCGCCCTGCAACAGCCCCCAGATGATCGGGAAGGCGCCCATGGCGTCGAGAAAGCGCAATACCAGCGCCAGCAGGATCACCGGGCGCAGCAGCGGCAGCTGCACCTCGAGGAAGATGCGCCACGACGAGGCCCCGAGGATCTGCGCCGCCTCGATCGGCTCCTTCGGCAGCGACGCGAGACCGGCCAACATGATGATCAAGGTGAACGGCGTCCAGTTCCAGATGTCGAGCAGCGTCACCGTCAATAGCGCGATGTCCGGGTTCGAGAGCCACAGCACCTGGACGTCGTGGCCGGTCAGCCGCGACAGGATGTCATTGAGCGGACCGCTGCGGTCGAGCAGCATCTGCCCGGTATAGGCGATCACGATCGGCACGGTCAGCATCGGCAAGATGAACAGCGCGTAATACAGCGCCTGGCCGCGGAACGGGCGGTAGATCAGGTAGGCGAGCAGGAAGCCAAGCACGAAACAGCCCAGGGTCGAGCCGCCGGCGAAGGCGAGCGAGCGCAGCACCGCCCAGCCGAAGCGCGGGTCGGTAAAGACGTTGGCGAAGACATCGAAGCCGACGAAATCGGCGTTCCACCAGGAGCTGAGATAGACCGTCCACTGGTGGAACGAGAAAAACAGCTGCAGCAGCAGCACCGGGGTCAGCAGGCTGAACAGCATCACGAGCAGCGGCGCCAGGATCATCCATTTGAAGCGCCGCACCGCCCGGCTGCGCGAGACCTCTCTCCCGCCCGACGCCGAATCGGCCGGGACGGCGCCGGCCAGGGCCTCTGCCATTCAATACTCCTGCCGTTTCGCGTCTCGCCGACGCCCGCGCGCTCGGTTCAAGCCGGTTGCGGTTGCGTCGCCTTCGGCATGATCGACGCGTAGGTCTTGTAGTCTTTTTTCAGCTTGGACGCGCCGATGCGCTTCACCACCTTGACGAAGTCCTCGTCGATCTGCTTCAAGACGTCGTCGCCCTTGAGCTGCCCGATGTAGCCCTGGCCCAGGTTCTTGTCGAGCACATCGACAAATTCCTGGTTGCCGGTCAAGAAGATGTTCGGTGCCGAGACCTGCAGATTTTCCTGGATCGCCTTAACTCCGCCGGGCGTATAGGCCTCGATCACCCGCGGGTCGGTCATCTCCTTCTTGGTCCAGGCGTCGTTGAACGAGTTGACCCGGTCGGTCACGATCTGCGAGCTCGACTTCTCGGTGCCGAGCCAGCACGCCATGTAGGCGGCCGCCGCCTTGTGCGGGCTGTTGCGGTTGACGGTCAGTACGACAACCGGCATGCCGGCGGCGCGATAGAGCGGCTTGCCGTTGGCCTCGCCGCCCGGCACGAGGCCGTAGGTCCATTTCCCGGCGGTCTTCGATTTCGCCGGGTTTTCCTGCAATTTGATCAGGCCCCCCCAATACTGGCAGCTGTAGACGTCGCCTGCGGCGATGTGCGGGATCATCTGCGAGGTACCCCAGCTGGGCGAGTCGGGGAACGCCACTTCCTTGTCGCGCAGATAAATCTCGATCGCCCTCTTGCCGGCGTCGCTGTTGACGGTCGGCTTCATGTCGGGGTCGAACGGAAAGCCGCCGAAGCTGTAGAGATACATCAGGAACCAGACGTACCCGAAGCCGCGGCTGCGCAGATTGCCGGAGCCGTAGAGGCCCTTTTCCGGGTTGTGGAAGAACTTCATCTGCTGGAAGTCGTCGTCCCAGGTCTTGGGGTAGGCGAGCGCCTTGCCGAATTTGTCCTCGAATTTTTTCTTATGGTCGGCGTCCTCGAACAGGTCTTTGCGCAACTGGTGCACGAAAATGTTGCCGTCGGTGATGATGCCGTAGGTCTTGCCGTCGTAAGTGGCGAGCTGGGCGTAGTCGCCGACCGCGTCCATCTTGTAATTGGCTTTCTCCATGTACTCGTCGAGCGGCTCGAGATAGCCCGCCGAGACCAGCGAGGGGATCATCTCCGAGCCGAGATGGACGATGTCGAAATCGGGGGAGCGGGTCAGCGCCTCGGCCATCGCCGCCTGCGGGATCGTGGGGGTCGACAGGTCCTTGATGCTGGTGATCGCGATGCCGGTCGCTTTCTGGAATTCCTCGATCGGCCCCTTCATCGGCACGAAATAGTTCGACCACATGATCGCCTTGAGGTCGGTCTTGCCGATCCCCTTGGCGGCGGCGACGATCGAGTCGCCTTCGTCGGCCAGCGCCGGACCGGCGATCGACGCGGCGCCGAGTGCTGCGGTCATTGCCAGCCCGCCTTGGAGCACGGTGCGCCGCGAAATCGTGTGGTCTGCCATCGTTCTCTCCTCCCGCTCTCTTCTGCGCCCGCGCGGCGGGGTCGCCGGTCGCGAGGGACCGGTCCCCGGCCGCGGGCGTGCGGGGCCGCTGGCAGGTGCCGGTCGCGCGGATACTCGCTTCCCCACCGGGCAGTGTCAACGCACGGACCGGATCCCGGGTGGACCTATCACATTGATTTGCGGACAACGCGCGGGTTTGTCGCGGAATTTGCCGAAGGGTATTAAGAAACCTGATGGAACGTTGGGCGAACCCGAATAAAATCGGTTGACCCCACTTTTCTTAAACGCGGTGAGCCATGGCAGGCAGCGTCAACAAGGTCATTCTCGTCGGCAATCTCGGCCGCGACCCGGAAATCCGCTCGACGCAGGGCGGCACGCGAGTGGCGCAGCTCAGCCTCGCGACGTCCGAATCGTGGCGCGACAAGATGTCGGGCGAGCGCAAGGAGCGCACGGAGTGGCACCGCGTCGTGCTCTTCAACGAACGCCTCGTCGAGGTCGCCGAGAAATACCTGCGCAAGGGATCGAAGGTTTATGTGGAAGGCGCGCTGCAGACGCGCAAATGGACCGACAACAGCGGCCAGGAGCGCTATACGACCGAGGTCGTCTTGCAGGGATTCAGGGGCGAATTGACAATGCTGGACGGCGCCGGCGGCCGCGGCGGCGGCGCGATGGAGACCGCCGGCGGCTACGAGGAGAGCTACGGCGGCGGCTTCGACGATCCGCCGCGCGCCGGCGGCGGGGGAGGGACCGCCCGCTCCCGCGTCCCCGTCAACGATCTCGACGACGAGATCCCGTTCTGAACACACCGAAACCGCGCAACCGGATTTGCTGAACCGGACAGCCATTTCGTCGTCCCGGCGCAGGCCGGGACCCACGCTTCAAACGCTCGATTGTCAGACCGGTGGATGCCGGCCTCCGCCGGCATGACGACAACATACCCAAGCGAGGTTTTATGAACTTCGCGATCAGGACAACCTAAATCGAATAGAGGTTTTCCGGCCGCGCCGGGATTTCGCCGCGCTCGACGCGTTTGACCGCGGCGACGAGTTTGGCGTTGATCGGCGCGGGCCTGCCGATCTCGGCGCCGCGCTCGACGATGACGCCGTTGATGAAGTCGATCTCGGTGCGCCGGCCCTTCAGCATGTCCTGGCCCATCGACGGGCGCTGCATGTCGCTGCGGGTGTTGGAGTTGGCCTCGTTGAGGATGCGGGTCTCGACCTCGTCGAGCGCCCGCGCGTCGCCTTCGCCGGCGCGGGCAAGCGTCTCCGGATCGTGGCCGGCGATCTTTTCGAGGCGGTAGCCGCAGGCCTGGCCCACCCGCACCGCCTCGCTGCCGATGCGGATGCAGAGGCGGCGGATGTGGTCGTCGCGCGCCCGTTCCTTGCCCGACAAGCCGGTCGAGGCAGACACGCCGTTGTGCATGCCGTTGACCGAAAGGTTTGGCATAGCACACCAACCGATACATATCCGACTCAGGCACATTGAACGGAGGGCCATAGGGAAAATGCAACCCATCTACATCGTCTACGGTCGCTTCTCGGGCGAGGGCCAGCGCGGCAACTCATCCGTCGAGCGGCAGATGGACATGGATTATTACCACGGGCGGGCCGATGAACTCGGGCTGCCCTTCGTCGAGATACCGTTCTTCGATGACGCGAAATCCGGCTACCACGGCGACAACCTGGAAGCCGAACTCGGCAAAATCTTCGGCGACATCAGGAGCGGCAGGATACCACCTGGGTCGGTCATCGGCACAGAGTCGCATTCCCGGTTGGGGCGGCTGTCGGCAAACGAAGCGCTCTACCAGTATCTCGACATCCTGCGGACCGGGACCAAACTCGACATCAAGGGTCGGGCGCTTCGCACCTGGGACTCTATCGGCGGGCTGAGCGGCGTGCTCACATTGATGGAGGACTTCATCGACATGGTGATCGCGCACAAGCACTCGGCAGACCTTGCCAAGACCGAGCGCGACACCAACCAGATCAAGCGCCGTCAGGTTCAGCATGGTGAGCGGAGCCATACCATGAAGAAGGGCGGTCCTGGCTGGTTTGTCGGACATCGGTGCCCTGCGTGGCTGACCCCCCTGGATAACGAGATCGAGATCGACGGGCGCTTCTACATGTATCAGCCCAACGAAATCGCCAAGATTGTCAGGATGATTTTCGATTGGGCAGATCAGGGCCTTGGCACCGTAGTGATCGCTCGTCGGCTGACCGAGAAGCAGGTTGCCCCGCTTGGGAACGCGCACCGAAAGAACCCCGACAAGATGCTCAGTTCATGGTCCCCGGGCATGGTTGGAGCGCTGTTGAAGAACCGGGCGGTAATCGGTGAGTGGCAACCGACAACCCGGACCCGCGAGAAAGACGGCAAGAAGCTGAAATATTCGGCCAAGGTCGCAGAGGGAGACCCGATCCTGCACTATTACCCGCCTATCATCGACCGCGCTGTGTTCGACCGAGTGCAGCGCGGCCTGGAACTACGACGCGGGTATGATGGCAAGCCCAAGGGCGGGAGGACAGGCAACAAGTTTGGCAACATCATTCTACATCTCGGCTCGTGTGGATGCTGCGGCGGCACGGTGACGCTGTGGTCACGCTCCGCTGATCCCAAAAACCCCCGGCGAGGCGGGCCGATGAAGTATCTCCGCTGCGAAGTCTCCCGGCGGAAACGGACCTTTCCAGAGGGCCATAAGTTCGCCGGGATGAAGTGCCCGAATAAGCACGGTTTCCAGTATCCCCGGTTCGAGGAACTGCTGTTCTCGCTGTTCTCGCCTGCCATGATCCCGGTGATCGAGGATTTGCTGCCACAGAGTCAGCAGAACGAGATCGCTACTCGGCGGCTTGCCGAATGCGAGCTACAGATCGGACAGCACCAACAGCAAATCCGAAATCTCGTCAAAATGGTTGCCAGGGCCGCGACCGCACTGGTGGCGGATGCCTACCACGCCGAGATCGAGGCCACCCAGGCAGCATTGGATCGGCTACAAGTCGAATGTGGTCGGTTGCGCCGGGAGGCGACCGCGCATGAGGAAGACCAGCAGGCTCAAATCGCGGCAGCTATCGCCGATCTACAGGACGCGGCAGACGCCGAGGTTCTCTACGAACGACGGGCAAAACTAAACCGCCTACTTGCGCGATATATTCGGGTCATTCTGCATGATGACGTGAGCCTTACGATCCGCATTAGCGAACACAGCGGGCTGAACCCGGTCGAGGTCCAGATCACGCCTGACGGTGTGGAGTCGATCCGAGTAATGGATCGTGATGGATCGGTGCTGACAGATTTCGGCAAGGCTGGACTGCTCCTCTTGGAGCCGATTGCCGATAAAGGGGATGCTGCCCTGGCAGCGTAGAGGCCGAGGCTCTGGCCTATCTGCGCATCAGTAGCGCAGCCAATCGAGCATCTCCCGTCTTCATGCCCAATCCGGCCTCGCCGAGCCGCAGGACCTCTCGCATCGGCCCGACAGGGCTGCCATCCAGGTCGAACCCATAACCGAAATCGGAGCGATAGCCGGCCAGTGTGACCAGCGTGTAGCCGATGATCGCGCCGAAAGCCGGCACCCATCCGCGACTGTCGCGGTAGTGATCCTGGATGACCCGCTTGAGCGCCCGGTCCCGCTCATCGGCAGCGCCAATCCATACTTTGTCGCGCATTTGGACAAGTCGAAGCCGGGCGGTTCCAACGAGCGCTGCGACGCAGATGGGTTCCGGCACGGAACGAGCCGTTTCCGTCCGCAGATGCGGCTTGAAAGCCGCCCGGTAGGCGGTTTCGCGGGCAAGAATGTCCCTACCAGCGTCATCACGCCGCTGGCGCTCAGTCGCGGCGACGACGGCTGTGATGACCGACTCTTCCGATTGTAGTGCCTCGCCGAGATGGCCCGCGATCTGCGGCGGCACTACGCCGGTCAGCAGAGCCGTGTGG
>Ga0070739_10007120_pt1 | contig 12011 bp, 10 predicted proteins | sample Coa_R1_7_FD_66445 | JGI IMG/M metagenome (GOLD analysis project Ga0070739, IMG submission 66445) | Surface soil microbial communities from Centralia Pennsylvania, which are recovering from an underground coalmine fire - Coalmine... | ecosystem: Environmental > Terrestrial > Soil > Unclassified ... | reverse complement strand
CCAGAGATCGAGCGCCGCCGCTGCAAATATATCTGGTTGGGAACGCACAAGCGCTTCGACGCCTTCACCTTCGCCTTTGAAGAAACAGAATGGGGATGGTTCCAGGCTCACGCTTATACCTTCGAGAGCACAACTGACCGCAGCACCAGCACGTTTATCGTCGAAACGCCGGAAGAGGTCTGGCAACGGGCTGGTTTAGGTCAGATGAGCGCCGACGAATCGATAGCCTTCTGCCAGGACCTCTTTGCCCGCTATCTCGACGGCCACCAGCTGTTGAACAATATCCATTATCTGGCGAATCCGTGGCGCAACTTCCTGCGCATCACCAACGAGCGCTGGGTGCACAACAACCTCGTCCTGCTGGGTGACGCTGCCCATACAGCTCACTTCTCCATCGGTTCGGGCACTAAACTCGCACTGGAAGATGCTATCGCGCTAGCACAGGCCTTGCAATGTTCCAGTTCTATTCCAACGGCGCTACAAACCTACGAAGAGGAGCGCAAGATCGAGGTCATCAAGCTGCAGAATGCCGCCCGCAACAGTACCGACTGGTTTGAGAATGTCAGGCGCTACAGCGTCCTCGAAGCGGAGCAATTCGCCTATAGCTTGCTCACGCGTAGCCAGCGCGTAGCCCACGAGAACCTGCGTCTGCGCGACCGTCAGTACATTACCGGCATCGAGACGTGGATGGCACAACGTAGCGGCAAACCGGCACGAGCCATTCCGCCCATGTTTACGCCCTTTCGCCTGCGCGAGCTGACGCTGCAAAATCGGGTGGTGGTTTCTCCAATGGCGATGTATTCTTGCCAGGACGGCTTGCCGGACGATTTCTACCTGGTCCATATCGGCAGTCACGCTCATGGTGGTGCTGGTCTGGTCTTTACCGAAATGACCTGCGTCTCTGCCGATGCTCGCATCTCTCCAGGTTGTGCTGGAATGTATCGACCAGAACATAAAGATGCCTGGAAGCGCATTGTGAATTATGTGCATACGCGAACGCCTGCAAAGATCGGGATGCAACTCGGTCACGCTGGCCCTAAAGGTTCGACTCAGCTCGGGTGGGAAGAGATCGATGAACCGCTGCCAGAGGGCAACTGGCCTCTTATAGCGGCCTCCGCCATACCCTATGGCCCACACAACCAGGTCCCGCGCCCCATGACCCGCGCCGATATGGATCGTGTGCTGGCAGATTTTGTACGCGCCACCATCTGGGCCGAGGAGTGCGGCTTCGACTGGCTCGAACTCCACTGCGCACACGGCTACCTGCTCTCCAGCTTCATCACTCCCTTGACGAACCGGCGCGACGACGAGTATGGAGGTTCGCTGGAGAACCGCTGTCGTTATCCATTAGAGGTCTTCCGGGCCATGCGCGCCGTCTGGCCTGCCCACAAACCCATGTCTGTACGCATTTCAGCACACGATTGGGCCCCCGGCGGCAATACCCCCGATGACGCAGTGCGCATCGCACAGCTCTTTAAAGAGGCCGGAGTAGATCTTATGGACGTATCTTCAGGCCAGACGACACGCCAGGCCAGACCAATCTATGGGCGTATGTATCAGACACCCTTTGCTGACCGTATCCGCAACGAGGTGGGCATCGCGACAATGGCCGTGGGTGCCATCTTTGAGCCGGACCATGTCAATAGCATCATTGCAGCAGGCCGGGCCGACCTCTGCGCTCTGGCCCGTCCTCACCTGGCCGATCCTTTCTGGACGCTGCATGCGGCGGCGCAGCTTGGCTACTCAGATATTGTCTGGCCGCCACAGTACCTCAACGGCAAAGCACAGCTCGAACGGAACCTTGCGAAAGGAGCAACTACTACCTTATGACCTTTGAGAACAAGCCTATGCAGATCCTTCAGCCCCCGGAATGGGCGCGCCCCCAGGGCTATAGCCAGGGGATAGCCGCGTCGGGACGCCTCATCTTTATCAGCGGCCAGATCGGTTGGGACGAGCACTGCCGCTTCCAAACCACCGATTTCGTAGCTCAGGCGCGGCAGGCCCTCCAGAATATCCTGACCATCCTTGCCGAGGCCGACGGACGCGCCGACCATCTCGTTCGACTGACCTGGTATGTACTGGATAAGCACGAATATCTGGCATGCAGCAAAGAGCTGGGTGCCGCCTACCGTTCATTGATGGGCCAGCACTATCCAGCCATGACAGTCGTCCAGGTGGCCGCGCTGATCGAAGAGCAAGCTCGTGTCGAGATTGAAGCCACCGCCGTCATACCATCATAGCGCCAGCACGAACATGCCAGAGTTGCTGAGGCTTACCAGGTGACAGGCAGATGCGCCGGGCCAAACGTCAGCGTCTCGTGTTCCCGCCAGGGCACCTCTGAGGGCGCGACGGCCAGGTGCACGGTTGGCAGCCGTGTGAGCAACGTTTGCCAGAGCACTTGCAGTTCCATGCGCGCAATCTGCTGCCCCAGACAGGCATGTATCCCGCGCCCAAAGCTCAGAATGGGCTGCAGTTCTCGATCAAAGCGAATCTCACGTGCATCGGGAAACACGGAGGGATCATAGTTGGCGGCATGGGGTACCAGGAAGAGTACTTCCCCAGCAGGAATCGTCGTCTCTCCCAATTTGACGGCCTCTCGCGTGATACGTGGCCTGCCCTCCCCGATCGGAGTGACACGCAAGATCTCTTCGATGGCATTCGCCAGCTGCTCTGGCTGCTCCACATAGGTCCGCAACTGCGCCACCAGTTCTGGTTGCTGCAGAAGGATAAACGCGGAATTGGTGAAGGTCGTGCTCACCGTCTCAAAACCGGCCCCAATCACGGCCATCGCAAAGCCATACATTTCTCTCTCTGTCATCACCTCGTCCCCTTGCCTCTGCGCTTTGACCAGCAGACCCAGGATATTGTCTCCAGGATTTGCCTGCGCCTCTTTGATGATGGGAGCGAGATACTGCATCAGCTTCATGCCCTGTATCTGTTTTTCCTGTGCGGTGGCCGTCGTCGAGATGATGGTCCGGGCCGATTCGCGGTAGAGGCGTTCTTCCTCCCGAGGAACCCCCAGCATATCACACAGAACTGTCATCGGAACCTGGATGGCATAGTCCTCGAACAGATCAGCAGGTGGCCCCTTGCGCTCCATCGCATCTACCAGCGCATGAGTGACCTCGACCACCCGTGGACGCAGCTTATTGGCCGCTGGCACCGTAAAGGCCGGGCCGATCACGCGCCGCAGCTTGTTGTGACGGGCATCAGAGACAGTAAAAAGCGTCGCTATCTCTGAACCCTCTTCCGTCCCGGTGACCTGGCCGACTTCCAGCCGGGGCACATCTCCATCGGAAGCCTGGATCGCGCCACATTTCGGATCAGCGAAGGCTTGCCCGATCAATTCGTAGCGAGTAGGCACAAACGCATCGCCCCCATAGGGCATATGCACTCTGGCAACCGGACATTGTTGCCGCAGCCGATCATACTCCTCGGGCAGTTGCAAGCTATGGTCAGCAAACGGAAACGGATACGAAGGAATCTCTTCCTGCCTTGCCTCTTCTGTATGTGTCAGATGCTCTTGACTCATCTACTACTCCAATCTTGCATATGCGCTTCCAGCCCGGGCTGGAAGCGTGGTTTTTCGTGTAAATGTCTCTTACCAACCATGAGAAGGACACATGCCATGCCTGTTCCACAGCTTCTCTCCCTCTCCGGGACAGACTTGTTACTGGCGGCGGGACGATCACATCTCTTCATCGTTAGTGGTCAACGTGAGCTCAGAGAGATCGTCTTCCTCCTCCACGACAAAGACCTGTGAAGGGCAGGCCGCAACCGCCTGCTGCACCTTCTTCAGCTGGTCCAACGATGGATGTGCCTGGAGCAGTTCCACAACTCCATCGCTCTCGCGCTGATCAAACACCTGGCTCGCAGCCAGCACACAGGCTCCACTGGCAATACATCTATTTCTCAAAGCAGTCACTTTCATTGCTCTTTACTTTCCTTTCACATGATATTTTTTCTGAGAATCCTCTTTTTTTACAGAACATCAGAAACCTTTTGCTGTGCGAGGACAGCATTGGCTTCCTGGGATGGTGTATACGCCGCAAGCAGTTGTTGTCGATAGGAGAGGAGTTGCCTGGGGCTATTCCAGCCCAGCACCGCAACGAGACGTTCGCCTTCTTCATAGTAGGCCGCGACAAAACGGTCCTCATCGAGCGTCCCCTCAACGATCCTGAGTTCTGCACCACGAGAGGCTACACCATACATCTGAAGCTTCACATCAAATTGATCGCTCCAGAAGAAGGGGATCGGCGCGAAGGGCTGCTTCTCGCTCAGGATGTTCCTCGCGACGGCCTGACCCTGTTCGGTCGCATTCATCCGATGTTCCAGGCGCACCTGTCGTCCGAGATGCGGATGGTACCAGTTAGCGACATCTCCAGCCGCATAGATGTCCGGGGCAGCTTCGCAGAAAGCATTGCAAACAATGCCGTTCTGTAGCCTTAAACCGCTGTCTTCCAGCCGGCTCACGTTTGGCTGAGCCCCGATCGCGACCAGCACCACATCGGCTGCCAGTCGTGAGCCATCCTCCAGTTCAACAGCATTGACACTTCCTCCATTCCCCTGCTCCTGGTCACCGATCAGACGACGCACCCCGATCCCGTTGCGCAAACGTACTCCACGACTGGTCTGCAACTGCATCACCCTCTCTCCGATGGTTTTGCCCAGCGGCCCCTCCAGGCAAATCGGCAAGGGCTCAACCACCTCGACCTCCACGCCCAACTGATGGGCTGTCGCTGCGGCTTCCAGGCCCAGAAAGCCACCGCCCACAACAACCAGACGCTTCCCCGCCACAAGCTCCTGCCGCAAGGCGAGCGCATCATCAAGTGTGCGCAGGACAAAGACCCCTTGCAGATGATGTCCTCCTGCGAGGTACCGTGGCGAAAGCCCGGTAGCGATGACAGCAACATCAAAGTCCAGCTGCTTCCCATCGGAGAGTGAGACGCGGTGCCCGGCGACATCCAGATGGCTCGCCTGCACCCCGTGATGCCAGTCCAGAGCCAGTTTCTCCAGGGCAACTGGCGAACGCAACAGCACCTTCTCAGGTGCCCAGGTCCCGGCCAGCACCTGTTTGGATAAAGGAGGGCGATCATAAGGAAGAGCGGTCTCTGCATCCACCATCACGATCGTGCCCCCAAAGCCGAGTCGTCGTAACGTCTCTGCAGTCGTGAGACCGGCAGCGCCAGCACCGATAACCACTATCCTGTTAAGATTTCTCATTTCCTGTTTCCATTGTTGTTACACTTTTATCAGGAGATCAGGTCACACATTGCTCGAAACGCATGCCTGCTGGCTCCTTGTATGGATGTGGCTTCAGGGGAAAATGCCGAGGAAACCCCATCCCTAAAAAATCGTCAAATTTAAGCAATCAACACAGTATGTCTGCTGACTCATGTTGTCACATAGTCTTATTGGATTATAATGTCATAAAATGACAAAAGTCAATAGGAGAAAAAGGGTGGTGAATGACACAGCATCAATGTTTGATAAATCCCTGTTGTCCCTGATGAGTATGAAAGAGCAGAGAAAAAATCGTCGATTTTTTCTCTGCTCTTTCATACTCATCAGGGACAACGGGAGATCTGTCTATTATATGAGGGAACGGCGTTAGCTGATAGGAGCGCTCAGCGTCGGCCAGCCATTACTGCCCCAGATCACCTGTCGGATGTAGATTTTCACTGCACCATTAGCAGAAGCATCGTAATAGTGATGGATCAGCAGAGTCCGACCGCCATCCTGATAGAGGGACTGACCACCGGGACCGCGCATATTGCCCGAGCTCTGCAAGAGGATGGTGTAGCCACCCTGGAGCATAGGTGTGCCCGACTCATCGACATAGGGACCGGTGATATTACTGGCTCGTCCCACAGCGATCTTGTAGGTGCTATTGGCTCCCTGGCAGCAATAATCGACCGAGGCGAAGAGATAATAGTAGCTGCCATGATGAAAGATGTAGGAGGCTTCAATAGCATCTGGCGAAGCGCGTTCCGCCAGGGAATAAATAGTCGTATCGGAGGACGACGGCTTGAACGTCTTAGCATCAAGGCGGCGCAACTTCAAACCACTCCAGAAAGAGCCAAAGGCCAGCCAGGGCACGTTATTGCCATCAAAGGACAGATTGGGATCGATGGCATTGTAATTATCCGAGGTGGTTGAGCGCAAAACCAGTCCCCGATCGACCCAATGGTAGCGCGGATTAGCGGGATTGAGGGTCACGTTGGTGGCGAGACCAATCACCGAATTATTCGAGCCAAAAGTCGAGCCCGCATAGTAGAGATAGTAAGTGCCGTTAACGTAATGAATATCCGGCGCCCAGAGATCAGTAATCGAGCCGACCGCGCTCGTCACCCAGGAAGGGATACTGCTGAACACAGTCCCGGCATAGGTCCAGGTTACAAGATCTGGTGACGTTCTGATCTGAATACCTCCGCCTGTCGAGAAGACATAATAAGTATTGCCTTCTTTAATAAGCGTGGGATCATGAGCGGCCAGATCGCCCTGAATAGCAGGTGTTGCGGTGTGATGAGCGATGGTAGTGGCAGCGTTAGCTCCTGGTGAGGCTGCGAACAGACTGAAGAGCAGGAAGGCACAACAACCCAGGAAAACGCCGAAGAGTTTGCGAGGTAGTCGCTTTGTCTGCATCATAGCATCGTGCATCCTTTCATATACCTCCGTGATATACCTTTGTTCTTTGTAAGAGGCGTCATCTTTGCAACGTTGCAAAAGTAGTATACCATAAAAACAGTGTAAAATCAATAAAAATGATGATGCCGTAATATGGTTCAGTATAATTTCAGTTCAAACGCAACGGATAAATCCCGTTGTACATGCTATATGTGAAAGTGAATGAGAAAAATCGCAGATTTTTCTCATTCACTTTCACATATAGCATGTACAACGGGATTTATCCGTTGCCAGAAGGATGTGGGATGGCTCATACTTCATACTATTTGTATCACAAAGAGTTCTCCATCTCACGAAGCATTCGGGATGACCCATATATTTTCGATCTCACCTTAAATCCCATTTTCCAAAAAATCCTCATCTTCGCGTTTATCTTCTGAGGGTAAATTTTCTTGATGCATGCAGTAATTGTAAAGCTTATCTAAGACCGCCTGGCTAGCCCTATTACCTTATTGCAGATTGTTTTCTTGACGAACCGGAACGAAACATGCTAATTAATGAATGAATGAGTTATGATAACTCTCTTTCTACGGTGTACTCCTTTGGTTGGTCATTAGAACGATATATCCAGATATATAATAGCTTTGACCAGGGGAAGAAAGAATGCAATATTTTGCGAGGAATGCATGCAACGAGAAGAACAAGGTGCCTATGTACCAACATTACCAGTCAGCGGTAAATTGATCAAGCACCCGTTTCCATTTCTTGAGGATGAATTGACGAACATCAATCATGATGATGACGAACCTGATCACCTGGACGTTGCAGCACGACCGACAACGAGGTTATCTCTCTTCACTAGCGGAAGAACGACCGAAGGGCATGATTTTGCGTTAACGCCACAAGATTATCAAGAGATCGACGAGGAGATAGAGGACGATCTCGATCTGAGCAATATGAGCACGGTCCACCTGATGCAGCTCAGCGGCATGATGCGTGTCATCTCCAAACCGATGCCTGCTGTTGAGATCAAGAGGGTGCTGACCGGTTCTATACCTGCGGTAAATGCCAGCGGGCAGCTCGTGCTCGATCAAGCGATTCCCCAGACGCCACAGATAGCGGCGAGTGAGGGCAAAGCGAAACGGTCGTGGAAGGATGCGCTCAATAACCCGATAGCCAAAGGAGTGATCGGGCTGGGCGTTGGTTTACTCCTCATCTATCTGATGAGTCGTTTGATCAACTACAGGGAGACTGCCCAGGTTATCACCGAGAATTTAAGGACAATGCCCGGCATTTTACATACCTGTCTCGCGGCTCTAGCTTTCAGCGCTGCCTTTAGTTTTCGAGGGGCGCGCTGGAAGCTATTTTTGAATCGCATCGAAAAAGTCAGTGTCTGGAAAACCATACGTATTTTCTGGGTCGGGGTCTTCATCAATTTTGTGCTGCCAGTACAGGGAGGAGAGATTGCCAAAAGCGTGATGCTGAAGCGGGTCTCAGGTATCCCGGTCAGCCAGTCGTTGCCAACGGTAGCGATGGACAAGGCGCTGGATCTGATGCCGGTGCTCGTGATCATAGCAGTAGTGCCCTTCATTCCCGGCATTCACATGAACATCACGCTCTGGTTAATCCTGGCTCTGGTGGGCGGCATCCTGGTTAGTATGATCATTGTCGTCGCGCTGGCGGCATGGAAGCGCAATGCGGCGATAGCCCTGATCAACTTTTTTCTCCGCCTGCTGCCTAAGGGGATAGGCAAAAAGATCGAAGGCTTCGCGATGGGCTTTGTAGATTCGCTATTAGCTGGTGCGAGCCGACCGCAATCGTTCCTGCCCGCCATCCTGCTGACAGCTATGGCGATCAGTTGTGAAGGTATCTTTGCCTGGGAAGGCTTTCAGGCGGTTGGACTGCCCATGAACATAGGCGTTGCCATCTTCGGCTACACAATTTACACGATGTTCTCAATCCTGCCCACGCCTCCGGGGGGAGTCGGCACCAACGAGGGAGCCAAAGTCATCGTCTTTGTCACACTCTTAGGTTTCGATACAGTGAAAGTGAATGCAATGGCGATCCTTGTGCACGCCGTCTGTCTGGTACTCATTCCGGCCATCGGCCTCATCTCATTGCGCTCACTTGGACTGACCTTGAGCAGCGTTTTGAGTCGTCATGAACGCAAACACGAGGAAGCGAAAGTACAACCTGCATAGCTGCAAGACAACAGATACGAGTTGCTCCAGGCTTTTCGCCAAAAAGGATACATCGCGTTTTACATGATTTATGGGAAGTGGAAAAAATCTCCGATTTTTCCACTTCCCATAAATCATGTAAAACGCGATGTATCCTTCGCCCGAAGCATGCAGGATGGCTTATATTTACGCATAATCGGGCGCTCTAGCTGCGGCCAGAAGTGCTTCGTTCCGCCTCGGACTGAGCTTCCTTTGTATTCGTCGTTGCTGGCTGACGTTTTTCGTCCGTCGTTTCGGAAGCGGGTGCCGGACTATTGATGATGCCAAGAATGAGCAGAACTGCCTCCATCAAGGCTATAGTCATTACCAGCGGGCGTGGCAGGCGGATGCCAAGTAAGCGATCAAGCGAGAAACGTCCTGGACCAGTCAGGGTGAGTGCGAGGGCAACAGCCATGTTAATAACCGGCAATTCGGCTCCTCCCTTCGTCACCCAGATAGGTTTGCCCCAATGCACTTTGGTCGCGGCAACAAACATCGATCCCAGCGTGCCAATCGGGCCAAGCGGGTGAAGCAGTCCGGTTGCCGTCAACATGCCACCACCAAACTCAGAGGCCGAGGCCGCCGCTGCCCAGGGAGGGCCCGGCTTGAATCCCATCGATTCGACCATACCCGCCGTTCCCTTCAAGCCAGGCCCACTAAACCAACCAAAGAGCTTTTGCGAGCCATGACCGGCCAGTAATCCTCCTACTACCAGTCGCAGAAGCAACAATCCTACATCTGCTACAGTGCTCTCCTGCGAACTCGTCACCCCTTTCAAGATAACAGATTTTTTGCCAATGGGTGATCTACTCTGTTTTTCCAAAGTAAGTTTCATTACTATTTGCTCTCCTTCTCTATCAAAACCAAAAGTATGCCAGCCAGTGTCACCACGTACACGCTAAGAATAGAGAAAATGTTTCTCAGCCATTTTAAAAGACAAGCAGAGCTATTTCATGGGCGTTGAGGTGAGCATGGAAAAATTGGCGACGCCAATTTTTCCATGCTCACCTCAACGCCCATGAAATAGCTCTGCTTAAAAAAATTGTACTTGCTCTCCTGATGAGCAAGCAGTATAATAAATAGAGAAGCCTTACAACGTATTTCCCTCATTGTTTAAATTTCTCTCGCAGCAATATCTCACCAATTTTTCACTTCTAACTCCTTTGAAAAATACTCCCATTTTTTTTGCGTCAGCTCTATCTTTTTTCTTGTTTATTACATTATTTGAAAGGAAATTGATGTTCTATGATCTCATAGAGGAAGATTGGGGTCAGGCGTGGAACGCGGTGGTGCAATGGTTTAATGCTTATTTACCAGGTGCAGTAGGCTGAACAACGTGGCCTCTAAATTCTTACTGGTCTGTGCAGCGCATGTACAATATCTCTCCGAAGGATATTAGAAACATACATAAAGTTAAATATTACAATAATCTGCAAAAATATCACTTGACATAGCATATTAAGCATTGCAGTACCAAAATCTTGCTCATTCGCCAAACGGCGAGTACAATACATATAAATACGATTACCCCTTTTGTATTGTACAAGTTGAGGAGGAAAGAGTCACGTGGAAAAGCGCGAAGATGTTCTGATCCCCATTGATGAGCAGAATGTAGATTTTTATGGTGATGAAATTACCGCTGTTCTGGTGTCTATCGAAAATAACACCCAGATGTATATACCATTGCGCCCCATTTGCGATTATCTGGGCCTTTCCTGGTCTGGGCAATATGAACGAGTCATGCGTGATCCAATACTTTCTCAGGAGGTTCGGCTTATACGTTTAGATCCCAGACAAAGGAGGGGCAATCCTATATTACTCTGCCTCCCTCTAGAACTATTACATGGTTGGCTTTTTGGTATCATGGCGAGCAGAGTCAAGCCTCAGATAATTCCTAAGCTTATATGTTACCATAAAGAGTGCTTCTCTGTTTTATGGCGAGCTTTTCAGAGTGGTATACACAACATTAATTCTAATGCGATTACGGAGCTAGGGTGGAGGAAAGGATTACTCTGCTCATATCGTCAGGTCAAAGAGCAGGTACAGGCTCAACTTCTACGGGCTGAACAGCTTGGGCTTCCTTCTTCCCTGACCATTAAGCAATGGGTATGTACACTAGAATATTTTCATGGATGTTGCGCCTACTGTGGTAATCGGCCTGGTATCGTTCTCGAACACTTTATTCCTCTCACATCCGGAGGCGGAACAACTGTAGGAAATTGTGTACCCAGTTGCTATTCTTGCAACAGCAAAAAGGGTGACAAGCATCCTGACTCGGTTACGAAGATAGAACGAGATACGCTGGATAAGATCAAAAAACGGCTTCTCTTCCTCGAAAGCATTGCATAAGAGAGTTTATAGTCAGTAACGTCTATTGTCATAGTGGTAACAGTTGAAAGGGTAGTCTCATGAAAAAAACATCTGCTGAACTTGTTTTTTGTGATCCTCGCGAAATTCGTTTTTACGAAGAAACGCTTATCATTACTTCTGTTGACGCGACTGGATATGTTGCATTACGTCCTATCGTTGAAGCTCTTGGTTTGGACTGGAATGCTCAATACCGCCAGATTCAGCGCCATGAAATCTTCTCTACTAAAGCTCGATCATTTTTGATGCCAGACGCAAATGGAAGACAACGTAAAATGCTCTTCCTTCCTATCGATTTTCTTTCAGGCTGGCTCTTTCGTATCAATCCCGACAAAGTGCGTCCAGAATTGCTAGATAAATTCATACGATATCGCAAAGAATGCTTCACTTTTCTTAGGAGGGAATCTCAAGCTGAGATGGCGCTAGTGGACAGAGGCGTCTCCCACTCATCTATAGCAGTGCTCGAACAAATACGGCAAATGGGATTGACGATAGCACATGAGGCAGAACAACAAATCCAAAGAGAACAGAGGTTGAGAGTCGTAGAAGGTTCTCTTCACATGCCTTATCGAATGCTGAAAGCTAAATAACTCGATGCGCGAATTTCTTCTCTCATACGCTTATGGGTCATTCTAATTTTTTTTGCCGGGAAGAATAATGCTTATTATGGCCCATTCCGAATTCTCTTGCAAAAGGATAAATCCTGTTTTACTCGATTTGAATGAAATGGAAAGGGAAAAATCTCCGATTTTTCCCTTTCCATTTCATTCAAATCGAGTAAAACAGGATTTATCCTTT
>Ga0070739_10007117_pt1 | contig 12013 bp, 9 predicted proteins | sample Coa_R1_7_FD_66445 | JGI IMG/M metagenome (GOLD analysis project Ga0070739, IMG submission 66445) | Surface soil microbial communities from Centralia Pennsylvania, which are recovering from an underground coalmine fire - Coalmine... | ecosystem: Environmental > Terrestrial > Soil > Unclassified ... | reverse complement strand
CGGGATCTACGCCCTTATCCGGCTCCCCCGCCGGCTCATTCCCTTCCTGGTCGCCGGCGCGCTGCCCGCGGCCGCCGTCGTCATGACCTACGACTATGCCGCCTACCACAACCCCTTCGCCACGGGCTACGGGAAGTACGAGGTGCTGTGGAAGCAGGAGGGTAGAGGCATCGCCGGCTTCACTCTGCCGCCCTCGGGAGCGGCCATCGACGGGATGTCCGTAAGCCAGTATCGTGGCCTGTTCTTTCTCTCGCCGTTCCTGCTGCTGGCCTTTCCCGGATACATCCTCTGGTATCTGAAGGAGCGGACGCAACGATCAACGGCGCTGCTGCTGTTCGCCATCCCGCTGCTTTTCTTCCTGGCCATCGCTTCGTACTGGGGCTGGAACGGAGGGCAGGTCGTGGGACCCCGCTATCTCATTCCAAGTCTTCCCTTCCTGGCGCTGCCGGTGATATTCGCGCTCGACGCCTTGAGCTACGGGGCCGCCAGACTCGGAGTGCTGGCGCTGCTGGCCCTATCGGTCTTCAACACTTGGGCCGAGACCATCGGCGGGCCGGCCTACCCTCGGGGCTTCGTTCAAGATCCGCTGTTCACCAGCAGCCTGCCGCGGCTGTTTGGCGGCCAGGTGCCGATGAGCCTCGGTTCATTCCTGGGCCTGCGTGGTCCCGGCAGCCTGCTTCCGCTCGTGCTCCTGCTCGGCTGCTGGACGGCGCTCGTCCTGCTGCCCATAGTCTCGGCGCAGTCCGAGGAGCGTCAACCGCTGCTGGTGACTACTCGGACCGAATTCGAGCGATAAGCTCCACTTCCACCGAGGCCCCGAGAGGTAGCCCGGCAACACCGACCGCCGAGCGGGCATGCCGGCCGCGATCGCCGAACACTTGCTCAAGCAGCTCCGAGGCGCCATTCGCCACCACCGACTGCTGATCGAAGCCTTCAGCACCGGCAACGAACACCGTCAGTTTGGCCACCCGTTCAACTCGATCGAGGTCGCCGATGCAGGCCCGCAGCGCCGCCAGAGCCTGCAGCGCACATTGCCGGGCCGCGGCATAACCCTCCTCCAGGCTGACCCGATCGCCCAGCTTGCCCGGCGAGAGCAGGCCTCCCTCTGAGTTCCTGGCAATCTGTCCCGAGAGGAACACCAGGTCGCCGCAGACCACCGCCGGCACGTAGGCGGCTACGGGCGGCGGGACCTCCGGGAGGCTCACGCCCAGATCTTTCAGACGGTCCTCCACGCTAGCCAGCGGCGTCTCCCACCGGTTCCAGCTCCAGCTCTCCCGGCTCCTCATACCCTTCGAGAATGGCATGGCCTCTGGCAAAGAGTGAGGCGGGCACCAGGAGGTAGATGGGGAAGCCGAAGGGCAGAGGAGCGCCCAAGCTGAAGCCTGGCCCCGCGGCCTTGACGATGGAAGGGATGCCGTTGTTGCGCAGTAGCTCAGCCCAGCTCTGGGCGATGGGCTCACTCCAGGCCGTCGCGACACGCACCAGCGGATCATCCATCGATCGATCTTTCTTGTACAGCCTTCGTATCAGCCCTCCGTGCTTCGGACACTTGGATCCGGCCGGATAGTCGGTCGCGCAGGCGGGACAGAAGGGCATACCAACCACAGCCTAGCAGCGGGGGGCGCGGGAGCGGTGGTGTCGGTGTGTGTATAAATACGGCGCATCCGCGTACAGCGCGTCGAACGTCAAACGTCGAACGTCGAACGTCGCCACCGGAAGCCCTCAACCCAAGACTTCCAAACTCCCAACTCGACACTCGACACTCGACACTCGAAGGCGCTATCGCCTGTAGGGCGCGCCCGGCACAGGAGGACGCCCGCGTGTGCCTCCGGCCGATCGACATATCGGCCGTCCCCGCGGCGCACTCGTCACCTCGCGCGCCCGCCCTACAGGCGGCCCGGAGGCCAGGCTTACGACGGACGGGCGGTCGCTCCGCCGACCCGAGCCCGAAAAGGCGAGATCCGAAGCCAAATCACGCGTAAGACGTCAAACGTCAAAGCGTACGCCGGAAGAGGCAACTCCCGGAAGCCGAATCACCCCACGGACGTCGATGTCGCTGCCCAAAACGGGGATCCCACAACTCCCAACTCGAAACTCGAAACCCGAAACTCGAAACTCGAAACCCGAAACTCGAAACTCGAAACTACGACTCTCCGCCCTTCGGCGAACCGACGAGGTTCCACGCCGCCGCGGCCGCGCCCAGAACGCCCATCTCCGGTCCGAGCTCGGAGAGAAGCACCCTTGGCGGAGTCACGAAATCGTTGAGCATCACCATCATCGTCCGGGTGGCCGGAGGAAGCAGCTCCGGCCGGTGGTCGAGCACTCCTCCGCCCACGACGATGGCGTCGGGCGAGAGAAAAAGCGTGGCGTTGGCCAGCGCCTGACCGAGGTGCAGCGGGACGGTCTCCGTCCACACCTCCTCCGGCACCTCCCGGATAGAGCCGTAGGCGCTCTCCAGCGCCCGGCCTGAGATCAACGCCTCGAGACAGCCTCGATGGCCGGCAGTGCAGACCCGTTCTGAGTTGGGCGCCAGAATCTGGTGTCCGAACTCGGGGTCAAACACGCCATGGAAGATGTGCCCTTCCTCCACCACGCCCGCACCCACGCCCGTGCCCACGCCATAGAACACCTCGAGCTGGGAGTCACGCCCTGCTCCGTAGCGCCATTCGGCCAGCGCGGCACAGTCGGCGTCATTCTCGACCGCGACCGGCACCCCAAGCTCTTCCTCCAGCGGCTTCCCCGGAAATTGATTCACCCAGTTGAGATTGGCCGCCTTGATCACCTCGCCCGTATGCCAGTCGAGCGGGCCCGGGCAGGCGACGGCGGCGGCCGCGACACTCCCGGTCCGCCGTTGGGCCATCTCCAGCACCAGCTCCATGTCGCGCTCGAATTCACGTACCGTCGGCTTGCGGTCATCCCAAAGGATGGCGCCGTCTCGTGTAACCTCGGCCACGCGCAGCCACGTTCCGCCTAAGTCGCACGCAAGAACGGTCTGTGCGTCAGGCATCCTGCTAACCCATCCCCTCGCGTACCATCAGTTCCAGCCGATGAAGGAGCCGGCAGCCCCGGCGGTCTATTGAACCGGCGTTCCGGACCAGAGCTTCATCCCTGGACCCTTTGCCTCAATTCTTCCATCCGCCTCAGTATCCGGAGCTGATTGGCGTTCTCGCCGCCGGACAGGACCTCGGCCGCAGGATCAAGGGCGGCAGCGGCTTCTGCCCGGTGTCCAGGGCCCCGCCGATGCTGCGCGCGCGGGCATCGAAGGTCGAGAGGCGGCCGAGGCGGAAGCGGTCCTCGACGTATCGCAGCACGGATTCGAAGCTGTAGGTCGAGTGATCCACATGGTGAGGCCGGGCATACGGTGAGATCAAGATCGCCGGCACGCGCGGGCCGTACATCAGCTGGTTGAGACGGGGAGGGCGCACGTGATCGTAGAAGCCACCGAAGTCGTCCCACGTCAGGACGATGAGCGTCGAGCGCCAGAACCGGCTGCGCATGATGGCGTTGATCTGCTCGACGGTCCAGTTCTCGCCGCTGCACATGCTCGCCGGCGGGTGGTCGCTGACGGTTAGATCTGGGATCAGCCAGGTGATTGCCGCCAGCTTCCCGTGCGCCACGTCGCCGGCAAAGCTCTCCTCCGGCAGCACATTGGTTCTCCACAGTGAGGAGTAGCGAATGTGCTGGATGGCGTCGAACGTGGACCAGATGTAGCCGATCTGGCCTCGAGGCGGGGCGTAGTAGCGCCAGCTCACATGCCTGGCGGTGGCCTCGTCCGCAATGGTCCTCACGTTGAAGCAGGGCTTGACCTCCACGTGCCTGCCGGCGACGATGCGGTCCACCCGCGTCCCGGCCGCGCCATCGCAGCCCCAGCTCCGAGGATTGTAGGAGGACTCCTGGGGATCGCCGTCAACTCCCAGGGATGTGGAGGCGACGGTGACGAGATGGTTGGGGAAGCTGGAGGCCATGATGGTGGAGAAGAAGTGGTCGGCCAGCGTGAAGCGCGAGGCGTAGGCCCAGTAGTTGGGGATATCGGCCCGGCGGTAGGCGGTGTCGGCGTAGTCGAAGCCGTGCTGGACGGCTCGCGGAAGGCGGTAAAACTCGTTCATCCGGCCGCCGTTCACGCCTTGGAGAATGGCCTGCCGGCTGTGGAGGACGTCGGCGGTTTCCGGGTATGGGGTCCGCCCGATGGGCACCACCCGGCTGCCGAGCCGCGCCGTCGACGTCCCGTCGGCTCCCGGAAAATGGGCGAACAGGTTGTCGAAGGAGTGATTCTCCTTGATGATGAACACCACGTGGTCGATCGGCGAGGAGGCGGCCGGGCGAGCGGCGACACCGCCTCGCGCGGCCAGCAGGAGCCCGGCCCCGGCGACCACGAGAGCCAGAGCCGAAAGGGGAACGAGAGGAAGCCGCATGATGGAGGCCGGAAGAAGCCGAGAAGGCCGCCGGCGGCCCCATGACCTGTTCAATCGCGCGCTCGCTCGTGCAGACTCACGCTCACCCACCGTCACCTTCCGATCCATAGACTCCACTCGATCCGCGACTCACCTGAAACGCTAAGCTCTCCACTCGAAACTGCCCCAATGCGATAATTGGCCTGATTTCGGGGGGATTCGCGCCATGAAAGCTGCCCGCAGCTACCACACCGAAGCCATCGTGCTGCGGCACTTCGATTATGGAGAAGCCGACCGGGTGCTGACGCTGTACACGCCGCATCATGGCCGGCTCCGAGCCATCGCCAAGGGCGTCCGCCGCATCAGCAGCAGGAGGGCAGGGCACCTCGAGCTGTTTACCCGCTGTGGCCTCCAGCTCGCCCGCGGCCGCGCCTTCGAGGTGATATCACAGGCTCAGGCCATCGAGCACTTCCCCAATCTGCGGCTCGACCTGATGCGTTTCAGCCGCGCCCATTACCTCACGGAGCTGGTGGACGCCTTCACGCCCGAGCATCTTCCCAATCCCCGCCTCTACGCCACCTCCCTGGCCTATCTGCGCCGGCTCGATCAGACCGATTCTCCACTCGTGCTGCGGGCATTTGAGATGAGCCTCCTGGACCAGTCCGGGTACAGGCCGCAGCTCACCACCTGCTTGGGGTGCGGCAAGGCCATCATCCCCGAGCCCAACCATTTCAGCGTCGAGCTGGGCGGCGCCCTCTGCCCGAGCTGCCAAACCATGGACCCGGCCGCCCAGCCGATAACGATCCCCGCCCTCAAGCTGCTTCGCAACCTGCAGACCAACGTCGAGGCCGTTCTCCGGCTGACCTCGGTCGAGGCGGTACTCCTCACGGAGCTGGAGGAGCGGCTGCGAGAGTACATCGTCTACCGGCTGGAACGGCGCCCCAAGAGCGTTGCCGTCCTGGAGAGCCTCGCTCACACCTACTCGGCTGTCGGAGCGTAGCGTGGCCCAAACCGTGGCCGAAGCGCCGGGTGAGGTGACGCTCGACAAGCTCTCCGCGCTGGCCAAGCGTCGCGGCTTCGCCTACCCGAGCAGCGAGATCTATGGCGGCCTCAACGGTTTCTGGGATTACGGGCCGCTGGGCGTGGCGCTGCGGAACAACGTCAAGCGCGCCTGGTGGTACTCGATGGTTGAGGCCCGCGACGACATCGTCGGTCTGGACTCGAGCATCATCCTCAATCCGCAGGTGTGGCGCGTCTCCGGCCACGTGGAGCGGTTCAACGATCCCATGGCCGACTGCCAGGAGTGCCGGCGCCGGTTCCGCGCCGACGACGTGCCCGAGCCCGGCGTCTGCCCTGCCTGCGGCGGCCGGCTGGGCGAGGTTCGCCAGTTCAACACCATGTTCACCACCCATGTCGGCCCCATCGCGGACGACTCTTCGCTGGCCTACCTCCGTCCGGAGACGGCGCAGGGCATCTTCATCAACTTCAAGAACGTTCTCGACAGCTCTCGTCAGAAGATCCCGTTCGGAATCGCGCAGATCGGAAAGTCGTTTCGGAACGAGATCACGACCGGCAACTTCGTCTTCCGCGTGCGGGAGTTTGAGGTGATGGAGATGGAGTTCTTCGTCCGGCCGGGCACCGACGACCAATGGTGGCAGTACTGGATCGAGCAGCGACTGCAGTGGTGGCAGGACATCGGCATCCGGCCGGAGAGCCTGAGCCTGCGGCGTCACGAGGCGCAGGAGCTGTCGCATTACTCCAAACAAACGACCGACATCGAGTTCCGTTTTCCGTTCGGAGTCAAGGAGCTCGAGGGCATCGCCGACCGCACCGACTACGACCTCAAGGCTCACGCGGCCGGATCGGGTCAGGATCTGAGCTACTTCGACGACGAGAGCGGCGAGCGCTTCATTCCCTGGGTGATCGAGCCCGCCGCGGGGATCGAGCGGGCGTTCCTGGCCATCCTGCAGGACGCCTATGTGGAGGAATCGACGGGTCCCAAGGCCAAGGACTCGCGCATCGTCCTGAAGCTCTCACCGCGGGTGGCGCCGTACAAGGTGGCCGTGTTCCCGCTGGTCTCCAACAAGCCCGACATCGTGCAGCGAGCCCGGGCCATCTATGACGCCCTCCGCCCCAGATTCATGACCGCCTGGGACGACCGCGGCAACGTGGGCAAGCGCTACCGCTCCCAGGATGAGATCGGCACGCCCTGGTGCATCACCGTCGACTACCAGACACTCGAGGACGGCACGGTCACGGTGCGAGACCGGGACACCATGCAGCAGGAACGCGTTCACGAGCAGGAGCTGCCACCTTTATTCATGGAGAGACTGAGTCAAACGTAGGCGCAGCCCAATCGGTGTGAGGTCCGTTTGCGCGCTATTCCTCCTGGGGGAGCACTTCAAGCAAACCCCAATCACGCAAGATGTTCAGGTTGCACCTCGGTCGGCCTGACCACACGCATCGCCGTCCGCAGCGTGGCCGGCCGTCTACCTTGAGCGGTCGCCAGCACTGCGTCACTAGCGGTGCACAACCCCCAACGGTTTCTACCAGCCACGCCTGTTCCCGTTGCCCGCGTCCTTCGCCTCGACGGCCGACGCCAGGATCCGCTTGCTTCGAGTAAGCTCCAGCTGCGCTCCGATCTCGGCGAATATCTGGACCGACCTCCGAAACGACGCCTCGGCCGCTACGCAATCTCCTCCCGCAAGATCCGCCTGCCCCAGCAGCCGGTAACCAAGACCCATCTCACGCGGCAATCCACTCGAGCTCGCGTGGTCGACCGCATCTCCAGCTGCCGACCTGGCCTCGCTGACCTTGCCCTCGCCCAGATGAAACGCAGACAGCGTGAGCAGCGCCTCGACGGACGTCTTTGTGGCTTGGTTCTCCAATGCAAGTCGTTTGGCCCGTTCCACCACGGCAGCCGGCGCCCGGGTCCGTCCCTTCGAAATGTACATGCGCGCCTGGGCCAGCGCCGCAAGTGCCTCGAGATCCTCCAAGCCGAGTCGGTGCGCCGACCTCCGAGCCCGCCGGAGCAGAGACAGGGCCTCGCCGAGCCTTCCCTGCTCCGCATACAGATCGCCCAGGGCATATGTCGCATAGAGCGTCCACATCCGGCCTCCAAGCCGGCTGTGCCGCTCGAGGCTCTCGCGGTAGAGCCCTTCGGCACGATCTAGATCGCCTCGGTACTGCGACACCAGTCCCAGCCCGACCAGTCCAAGCGTGATGCCATACTCGTCTCCAATCTGCTCCTGCAGATCGAGGCTCTTCCGGTACCACCCTTCGGCATCGTCATAGCGCCCCTGCCCAAAAGCCACGAGACCAAGCCCTGCATACGCACCCGCCAGCGACTGGCTCGCATTGGAACCGGTCAGCTCAAGTCCGCGTCTCAACCGCTCCCCGGCTTCGGCTAGGTCGCCTCGCCGGGCAGCCACCAGCCCGAGATCGTTCCAGCAATCGGCGACGCGAACCGGGTCTCCAATCCGCTCTCGCAGCGCCAGGCTGCGCTGGAGCGACTCCTCGGCCTCAAGGTAGTGCCCTCTGTGGCTCGCGGCCAGCCCCATGAGACTCAGGGATGAGGCCATCCCCTCCGGATCTCCGATTCTCTCCAGCACGCCGAGCGCCTGCCGGTGCCGCTCTTCGACCGCTGCGAGATCGCCTCGGAGAAGCGCTACGTGAGCGAGCTGGTTCCAGCTTTGCGCAACGCCCCGCTCATCGCCCACCATCTCCCGAACAGCCAGGCTTCGAGCGTGTGTGGACTCAGCCGAGTCCAGGTCGCCTCTCAGGAGTGCTGCGGCCGCCAGAAGGTGGTACGCCCTTCCAGCTCTAACCGAGGCCTGTCCAGAAGCAGCCGCGAGGGCCTCACCGGCGAGTTGCTTCGCCTCCTCACCTCTACCCATTCGGACCAGAACCTCGGCTCTGTCGAGCCGCAAGTCCGCGTGAAAATTCTCAGACCCGGCAGCCGCCTCTGCTGCCTCCGCAGCCCGATCAAAGGCTTGGAGCGCTTGCTCGTAGGCGCCTTGACGCTCCCAGGTCACCCCTTGGCGAGCCAAAAGCTCGGCGCGTGGTGTTGGAGCCGTCCGGTTCGTCGAGGCCAGCTCGTAGTGCCTGCGCGCCTCTTCGTACCGGGCCGTAGATGCCATTACGTCGCCCGCCTTCATATGGAGCTCACCGATCCACTCGGGGAGCGCTCCGAAGGATTCGGCGACGTGAAGCGCCCGGCTGTAGTAGTCCGCTGCCTCCGTCCAGGCGAACGCTTCGGTACACCTGTCGCCGGCGAGGCGGAGGTAATGGAGCGCTCGATGCTCAAAGCCGGCCCCCGCCGATTCGAAGTGGAGCGCCAGCTCGCTGGGATGGTCGTCGGCCTGAAGCCCATAGAGGCACTCGAGGCTCTCAGCGGCCCGTCGATGCAAAAGACACCGGCGGGCGGGCGAGGTACTTTCGTAGAGTGCCTGAGCCAGAAGTGGATGCCGAAAGAAGAAGCCCCGTTCCGTCTCCTTGAGAACCTCCGCTCGAACCGCCGCCTCCATGACTTCGATGAGCCTCTCCGCACGACCACTCCACGCCGCCTCGAGAGCCGGGAAGGAGAATTCACGTCCGAGTACGCCCGCCAGCCTCAGGACATCTCTCGTCTCTTGATCCAGGTGCTCGAATCGTCGTAGGATCGCCTCCCGGATCGCAGACGGCAGAGCGCCGATGGTTGCGGTTGCGAGCTCCAGCCCATGCCGGCCCGGTTCCAGTGCTCCCTCGCCTTGAAGCAGTGTTGTCAGCTCGGAGAGGAACAATGGATTGCCCGCACTCCTCTCCAGAAGCTCGCTGGACAAGGCCGGCGAAGGCGATATCGAGAGCAGCTCGGTCGCCACTTCATGGACCTCACGAAGCGTGAGGGGCTCCAGCTCCACCAGCCGGACCCGGCCTTCGGGGGCACCAGCTCTCGCCAAGTCGAGTACGTCGGAGTCAGGGCGACAGGCGCCAACGATCGTGAGGCCCGATCGTTCCAGACTCTCGGATGTTTGACGAGCGAGGAAGTGTAGGAGCTGAATGGTCGAAACGTCGGCCCACTGCAGGTCGTCCAGCAACAGCACCAATGGCCGATCCGCAGCTATCCGCTCAAGAAAACGGCCAATCGACCAGAAGAGCTGCAGCCTGTGGTCGCCGTCGGCCTCAGAAGCTCGAGATGGCGCCGAAGCTCCTATGCGTTCCCGCATCTCCGGCAGAATTCGGGCGAGATCCTGAGAGATGTCGCAGGTCTGAGCCGTCAGTGTGCGCTCACTTTGCGTAGAGACGTAGTCGGCCAGCGCATCCCGAAAAGCGCCATAGGGCAGCCTGCCCTCCTGCGCGTATGACCCTCCGGCGAGCACCAAGGGGGGATTCGGTTTCTCCCCCAGCCGTGTCGCGAGGCCTCCCAACAGCGTCGTCTTGCCCATGCCGGCTTCGCCCACGACGAGGACGAGTCGCGTCTCCCCATCGTCCGAGGCATTCAGCACGTCTTCGAGCACCAGCTCACGGCCGTTCAAACGTGGCGCTTTCGGGAGCGGATACTTCGGGACGACGTCGACTAAGAGCCGGCTGGTCGATCCTTCGTCTTGGTCGGAGCCACGCACGCCTGCAGCTCCGCGGTTGCTTCGAAGCTCATCGACATATGCGAGCACAGCCGGGTCGGGATCCACGTCCAGCTCCACTCGCAGCAGCTCCCGGAATGTTTCAAACGATCTCAATGCCTCAGTTCCCCGGCCGAGGCGGCTCAGAAGCCGGAGGTGGCGCTCAACGAACTCCTCGTCCAACGGGTCGACGTCCAGCTGACGGCGGACCCAGGCCGCGGCTTCTTCGTCGCGGCCCCGCTGCTCTTCCGCTCCCGAGGCTTGCAGGCACAGCTCGCGCCACTGCCTGAGGATGGCGGCGCGTACGGGAACGGCCCAGTCTTCATACCTGTCCTCGCCGAGAACGTCGCCGCGATAGAGGCTTGCCGCCTCGACACATAACCGCTCCTCAAGAGCGGTGTCGCAGGACCGCGAAACGATGTCGGCCAGGCGCTCAGCGTCGATGAGCCAGGTAAAGTCGGGGTTCAGCGAGACCCAGCCTCGCTCGGAGAGGATGGGCGAAGGCTGGAGCTCTCCCAGAGCGCGCCGGAGGAGCTGGATGGTCGAGCGGAGATTGCTGGCGCCCGTCTCAGCGGGCACGTCGGGCCAGAACAGGTCTACAACCTCTTCCCGAAGTCGTTTCCGCCCTGGAGAGACGGCAAGGAGTCGCAGCAAGCTTCCCGGCCGGCGTGGCCAGCGCGAGGCTTCCAGATCGGTCTGATCGCGCCAGACCTCGAAGGGTCCGAGCAGGTTGATTCTCAGAGCCGGCCGTTCGGTCACATGAATGAGGTTCCGGGCATGGCGCCCTTGACGTTGACGGAACGAGACAGAGATTGACAGCATTATAGGAGAAATTGAGCGGGCCGACGCTCAGTGGACGGCTCGCGGACGCCGGACGGAATATCGTAGTGCTGGTAACTCGACCAAGATGCGGGAGGTCCAGGTGAACGACGTAAGCGCTCACAACCTGCAGACAGCTCTTCGATCCCAGCCGTTCAAAGCGGCTACGCTACTAGGAGAACGGTTGCAGCTGAAGCGCACCCCACGAGGAGCGCAGGTTGCCCTGGTGATGCTTCTGGTGGCGACGGTCCTGGGAGCTGTGGGGTTTTATTACGCCCGCTTCACGCTGGCCGGCACACCCGTTTGGTCCACTGCAGCGCAAGCTGCCACATGGCTCACTCTGGAAGTTGCTCTGCCGCTGGGCGCAGTCGCTCTCCTGCTCGAAGGCGGCGCCGGCGTCGGTCGCGGGCACACGAGGTTCCGGTTATTCGTAGGCGCCACCATGCTGGTCGACCTCGGGGCCATGCTGGCCTCATTCGTAGGCTTCGACGGCATGTTCGTCGCCAGCTTCAGCGCCATGATGCAGTGGAACGCGAGCTGCGCCAACGGCACCAACACCTGCCTGCAGCCATGGGTCGGAGACGCTAACGTTGCCGGAACACTCTATCTCGCTTCACTCCTTCTCGAGACGGCAGCACTGATAGCCATGCTGGTAAGCGTTATCCGAGCTCGCAAGACCCTGGCTTGGGCCGAGGTGGAGAGCGACTGACACACGAACGAAAGAGAGTGCGGCGATGAGGTGGCGACACTCGAATCCCACGCTCGCTTGCAACCGGCAGTGACGAACTGGATACCCGGCAACACCTCTTCTACGCCTTTGGTCAGGCGGCCGGCGGCGTCTGCAACGGCTTCAACCTGGCGCTGCTCAGCATATCTCAATGCCATCACCCGACCGCTGCTTCAGAGCTACCTCTCGAACACAGGCATGGCCGGCGCCGTCATTCAACCGCTCGTCGGCCCGGCTTAGCGATCGCGCGGCCAGCGGGCCACGAAGGCTGGGAAACAGCTCACGCCGGGTCTGGGGAAGTGGACCGTGAGCGCGAAGCAGCCTTAATCCTCACCGGCGCCGAAGGCTGGCGCCCACAAGCTCAATGATCGTCTTGCCCGTGCCGCGCTCGCTGTTCCAATCCTCACCCCCGAACGCCAATTGACGGTTTGAAAGGAGCAATTGAGCGGGCCGACGCTCAGTGGACGGCTCGCGGACGC
>Ga0070739_10007116_pt1 | contig 12015 bp, 9 predicted proteins | sample Coa_R1_7_FD_66445 | JGI IMG/M metagenome (GOLD analysis project Ga0070739, IMG submission 66445) | Surface soil microbial communities from Centralia Pennsylvania, which are recovering from an underground coalmine fire - Coalmine... | ecosystem: Environmental > Terrestrial > Soil > Unclassified ... | reverse complement strand
CTCGGCGCGTTCATCCCGTTGGTCGGTGCGGTAGTGAGTGGATTAGTGGCGGTGATAGTGGCGCTGATCGCCAAGGGATGGATTTATGCCTTGATCACGCTGGGGGTGATCATCGGGGTCAACCAGTTGGAGGGGCATGTGCTGCAGCCGCTGGTCATGGGCCGCGCGGTATCGATCCATCCGTTGGGTGTGGTGGTGGGTATTTCGACCGGCGGGATCCTCGCGGGCATCGTCGGCGCGTTGCTGGCCGTCCCGACAATCGCCTTCGTCGACCGTGCGGTGCGGGCGCTGATGGCATCCGGTCCCGCCCCCGAGGTCGAGGCGACAGCCGACAGCGGCCCGACGCTCGTCCATGCCGAACCGGATAGCGTCGAATCAAGCTCGGCGCCACACGGTGGCGAGTCCGAGGAGCGTAGCGAGGACTAGTTAGAACCGGCCTTCGCGGCGCAGCAGATCCTGGGCGCTGACGCTGCCGCGCTGACGGGGCTGGTCGCCGCTGTTGCCTCGCTGGCCGCGCGAGTTGAGCTTCTCGGTAGCCACGTCGGAGTCGCTTTCCTCCGATGGCGCGGTCGGGATCGCGGTGGTGGCGTCGGCGTCGCTGGCTGGCGGGTCGGAACGATCGTCCTGAACGGGGAGGGCGCGGGTCTGCTCAGCCGACGGTTTGGGTGGCGCGGCCTTGCCCGCGCCCGGTACGTCGCCTTGAGGGTCAGCTCGCCGTGTGCGCGCGGGTGGGCGCTCCTCAGGTTCACGTCGTGTCTGCGTATCCCGCTCACGTGGGCGCGGCGGCGCTGGCGGCAGGTCGCGGTCGTGGGGCGGCCGTTCGCGGGGCACGTCGAGGCCATCGCGCAATTCGCTTAGCCACGACTCGATTTCGCGGTCGTGCGGCGGGACCGGCTTCTGCGGATGCCGGTTGGTCGGCGCCGCGTTCGTGCTCTTGGGTGTGGTCAAGCGGGTCGTCGGCGGCTCTGCGGGTTCCCCACCGCCAGCGGGCATCCGGGTGGTGCTGGCGCCGGAGGGGGTGGGCTGTGCGGGTGGCCGGGACGGGGGTCGGCTGGCCGCGCGCGGACGCGACGGCCCCTCCACGCCGGGATGGGTGGGATCGTGTGGCGGACGCGGCCGGCCAGCTGCGGCCGGTTGCGGCTCGGCCGGAGGACGCCCAGCCCGGCCGCGCGGTGCTGGTCGTTTGCGTTCGTCGGGCAGGTGAATCTCGCCCAGCCCGATGCGGTTCTGCAGGCGCTTCATCCACACCGGCGCCCACCAGCAGTCGTCGCCAAGCAGTTTCATCACCGACGGCACCAGGAACATCCGCACCACGGTGGCGTCCAGCAGCAGCGCCGCCATCAACCCGAACGCCAGGTACTTCATCATCACCAGGTCGGAGAACACGAACGAGCCGGCGACCACCGCGAGCACCGCCGCCGCCGCGGTGATGATGCGACCGGTGGTCGCTGTGCCGATCCGGATCGCTTCGGCGGTGGACATGCCGCGTTCCCTGGCCTCGACCATTCGGGAGACCAGGAACACCTCATAGTCCGTCGACAAACCGAAGACGACCGCGATGATCAGGCCGATAACCGGCGCGGTGAGCGGTGTCGGCGTGAAATTCAGCCACTTAGAGAAGTGACCGTCGACGAAGATCCACGTCAAGATGCCCATCGTCGAGCCGAGTGTCAGCGCGCTCATCACCGTTGCCTTGAGCGGCAGCACCACCGAGCCGAAAGCCAGGAACATCAGCAGCGTGGTGGTGGTCAGCAGGATTACCAGCATCAGCGGCATCTTGCCGAAAATGCCGTGGATGCTGTCCTGCACCAGGGCCTGGGTGCCGCCGACCATGACGTTGAGGCCCTTGGGCGGGGTGATCGCCCGCAGATCCGGGATCTTCTTCTTTGCGTCGTTGGAGTTGACCAGCCCGTTCTGGATGACCCGGACCGTGTCATCCTTGGGATGAGTGGTCCCGTTGGGGCCGGCGACGCACGGATTGCCCTCAATGTTCGGGCAGGGACGCTCTTCCCACGTCTTCGCGGTGAACCCGCTGACCGGCGCCTTGCTGCGGATGTCGGCCACCTGCTGGTCGGTCACCTTGGTGTGGTTGGTGCTTTGGATGACCAGGGTCAGCTGCTCGGTGCGGTAGCCGGGAAACAGCTTGTCGAAGTGCTCCTGGGCTTGGCGCACCGGATTGCTGGGCGGCAGGTACTTCTCGCTGAAGCCGCCGAGCTCCAGCTTGAACAGCGGCATGATCAGCAAGATCATCGCTACCACGATCGGAAGGGCGAACACCAACGGCCGCTTCATCACCCGGTTGACCAGCTTGCCCCAGAACTCGTGCTCGACCTCTTCACGGGTCTTGGTCTTTTGCAGCAGGTCTGCCAGCCAGTTCAAATACGCCCGGGATACCTTCCAATTAGCCAGGAACGGAACGCGGAACAGCGTGCGTACACCCAGCGCGTCGACGTGGCGGCCCAGGATGCCGAGCACCGCCGGCAGGATCGTGATCGACAGAATCGCCGAGAGCATGACCGAGGCGATGACGGCGTACGTCAACGACTTCAGGAAACCCTGCGGGAACACCAGCATGCTGGCCGCTGAGACGGCGATCAGTACCGCCGAGAACATCACGGTGCGCCCAGCCGTCATCATCGTGCGCCGAACCGCGACCTCGTTGTCGTAGCCCTCGGCGATCTCCTCACGGAACCGGCTCACGACGAACAACCCGTAATCGACGGCGATGCCGAGGCCGACCATGGTTACGACCGGTTGGGCGAAGAAATGCACCGGTCCGAAGAGCGCGATGAAGCGCATGATGCCCAGTGCCCCGGCGATGGCCAGACCGCCGACGATCGCCGGCAGGCAGGCGGCGACCACCCCACCGAAAACCAGGAACAACACCACTGCCACCAAGGGCAGCGCCAGAACTTCCATGCGCCGTTGGTCGGTTTCGATGGTGCCGGTCAGGGCACTGGCCACCGGCTCGAGTCCGGCGAGTTCAACTTTGCCGCCGTCGAGCTTTTGCAAATCGGGCGCAATTTTCTTGTAGTTGTTGAGGATGGTGTCGTCGTCGTCGCCCTTGAGCGGGATCGACACGAAGGTGTGCTGTTTGTCCTCGGTCGCCATGCCCTTGACCACCGGGTCGGTGGTGTTGGGGGCGGCCAGGTAACCCACCCAGCCGAGAACCTGTTTGGGATGGTCGGCTTTGAACTTGTTGAGCTGGTCCTTGATCTGTTTGGACCAGGCTGGGTCATCGACCGTTTTCCCGGGTGGTGCGGGGAACGTCGCCACGATGTGGCTGGTGCGGTCGCGTCCATAGACCTGGTCGCCCAGCACCGATGCCTTGACCGACTGGCTGCTGTCGTCGTAGAAACCGCTCTGCGTGACATGCTTGCCGAGCGTCAGCCCGAAGATGCCGCCGCCGAGGCAAAGCGCCACCATGACCCCGATTACGATGAACCGGTAGCGGTAGACCATTCGGCCCCACCAGGCGAACACGTAATCTCCTTACTGAATCTGTGACGACCCGCGCAGTGGTCTTGAGTTTTTACACACGCGAGGCCAGTAGCGAGGACAGCGGCCGGAACGGCTGCAGCCACGCTCCTTCTTCAGGCAGCGAATCCAAGCCGATCCGCGGCAGCGGCTCGCGGAAAACGCCCGCAATGTCCTCCAGGTCGACGAATTCCAAGCTATCCGACGCTAGCGCCCAACTCGCATGTTCGCGAAATCCGAGCACCTGGACGGGTACCCCGCCGCGCGCAATGTCTTCCAGCGGTTGCCGGAACGCCTGACCATCGGCGGAGGCCACCACCAGCGCGGCAAGACCCTCATTGCACCGTAGCGCGATGTGCCGCAGCATGTCGCCGTCGACGTCGCTGTCGTCGTCGATCTTCGGCTTCGCGAAGACGGCGAAGCCCACGTTACGCAACGCGTCCACCCATGGCCGCACGACCTCGGCGCTGCCCGCGGCAATGTTGGTGAAGACCGTGGCCTCGGGTTCGACCGGCACGTCAGGGCGGTCGGCAGCCAGTTCGGCGGTGCGAGCGAGCAGCCAGCGGCCCAGCGCGTCGAAACGCGGGCGCTCCAGCGCCGTCGGGCGCCGGCCCAGGATGGAGCCAAGGCCCATGTCGAGGTTTGGGGCGTCCCAGACCAGCAACACACGGTGGACCGGTTGCGCGAACCCGCCAACCCCGTTTCCGTAGGACTCGGCCGACGACGCCGGGGGCGGGAAGGGTTCGGGTGTGTGCGTTTCTTCTGTCAGGCTCATGGTTAGCGTCTTTCCCAGAGCAACTCAGTGACTGCACTGCCCTCGTGGCGGGCTTTCGTTTCATATTTAGTTGTCGGGCGGTCTACCGAGATGGCCAGCCGCCGGCTGCGTGGATCGACCCTAGCTAGCCGCGGCTCGCCGTCACCCGCCTCGGCGATGTGCTCGGCGTAGCCGGCGTGGTCGGTCGCCACATGCAGCACACCGTCGCGCCGCAGCCGGTCGGCGATCAGTGCGAACGTGGCAGGCTGCAGCAGCCGGCGCTTCTGGTGGCGGGCCTTGGGCCACGGGTCGGGAAAGAAAACGCGAACCCCAGCCAGCGAACCCGGCGCGATCAAGTGTTCGAGCACGTCGACGGCGTCGCCGCGGATCAGCCGGATATTGTCGACCCCTGCCCGCGCGACGGCACAGAGCAGCTGCGCCAGCCCGCGTCGGTACACATCCACCGCGATGACATCGACGTCCGGCTCGGCGTGCGCCATCGCCAGCGTGGAAGTGCCTGTGCCGCAGCCGATTTCGAGTACCACCGGCGCCTCGCGGCCAAACCAGGCAGCGCTGTCGACGGGGCTGGCGTCAACGGCCGGGGTCTGGTGGCCGCCGGAGTGTGGGGCGTCGAGACCGTACACCGGCCACAGCCGCTCCCAGGTCTGCTGCTGGGCGCTGGAAAGCGCGGAACGCCGGGACCGAAAGCTGGTGACCCGTGGATAGCGCGGCGCAGACACGTCGGTGTCGGGCAGCTTCGCCGATGTTGCTGCTGCCCCGCGCTGCGCATGCACCCGTCCATCGTGGCCCATGAACCCATGGTGCAGCCGCCCTGTGGTGCAGATTGATACCCAACAGTTGCCTACGGCTGCTATGGCGTGGCTCGCGTCACGGCGGCGCAGATGCCACCATTCGATGGCATGAGCGACCACGGGCACCAGTTCTTCGTCGATGAGCTGGCACGATTCGCGGACGAGGTCGACGATCCTGCGCTGAGGGAGATCGCGCGGCACATCGCGGCGCCGCTGCGCGTGGCGGTCCACGGCCGGCGTGGGGTCGGCCGCAGCACGGTCGCGCGGGCGTTGGCCGGCCGGGGTGTGCACGTCACCACATCGGATGCCGACGTCGACGTGTCCGTCGTCGCTGAGGTGGTCAAACCCGAGGACCGCGACGCCATCGCGGCGGCGCAACATCCGGTGGTGGGGGTGCTGACCAAGGCGGATCTGACCGGACCGATCGGCGCGGCACGCGACCACTCCGCGCACCTTTCCGCACTCACCGGGGTCCCGGTGGAGCCGATGGTCGGGCTACTTGCTGTCGCTGCGACCGAGCTGGACGACACGCTGTGGGCGGCGCTGCAGCTGGTGGCCGCTGAGCCCGCCGACTTGAGCTCGGCAGCGGCGTTTCTGGCTGGCTCGCATCTGCTGCCGCGCGCTACCCGGCAGCGGCTGTTGGAGACGCTCGACATGTTGGGGATCACGCTGGGGGTCGCGGCGGCGCGGCAGGGGAGATCCCGTGCGCAGCTGCGTGCCCTGCTGCGCCGTGCCAGCCGCGTTGACTCCGTAATCGGGCGGATCAGCGCGGCCGGCGCCGAGGTGCGCTACCGGCGCATCCTCGACGCGCTCGACGACCTGCAGACACTGGCGGTCAGCGACCAGCGGATCAGCGGCTTCTTGTCCAGCGACGACACGGTGATCGCCCGGATGGCCGCCGCGGTTGACGTCGTCGAAGCCGTCGGGCTGCCTGTCGACCCGGGTGAGGGGCAGGCCGCTCATCTGCGGCGAGCCGTGACGTGGCAGCGCTACAGCCGCGGACCGGTGTCGGCCGTGCAGCGCAGTTGCGGCGCGGACATCGCTCGGGGGTCGCTGCGGCTGTGGTCGCGGGCCGGGGGAGCGCCGTGATCGAGACCGATCGCAACGATCCCGCCGCTGAGGTCGACGCACTGGTCGCCGCGATTGGGCCCCGGTTGGCATCGCCGAGCGTGCAGCGCCGCGATGCGGTGCTGGTGATGGGTCCGTGGCTGGCAGGCGTCAGCGCTGTAGCGTCGGCGCTGCGCGAACGGCTGCCCGAGCACACCTTCATCGAATCGGCCGACCTCGCGCCGGGCGAGGCACCGATGGCGGTGGTGTTTGTGGTCTCTGCGGCGGCCGCGTTGACCGACTCCGACTGTGCGCTGCTCGACGCGGCGGCCACCGACACCGACGTGGTGGTCTGCGCGGTGTCGAAGATCGACGTGCACCACAAGTGGCGCGACATGCTGGTCATCGACCGTGACCTACTGGCCGCCCATGCGCCGCGCTACTGCAACGTGACATGGGTCGGGGTGGCTGCGGCACCCCAGACCGGCGAGCCACGCGTCGACGATCTGGTCGCCCAAGTCCAGAAACAACTCGCCGATCCCGATGTTGCCCGACGAAACCGGTTGCGCGCGTGGGAGTCTCGTGTGCAGATGATCTCCCGCAGGTATGAACGCGACGCCGAAGGCGCCGGCCGCCAGGCGCGGGTGGCCGCGTTACGTGACGAGCGCAGCGCGGTTCTGCGGCAGCGCCGGCTGTCAAAATCCGAGCGCACGATCGCGCTGCGCAGCCAGATCCAGCAAGCGCGCGTTCAACTGTCCTACTTCGCCCGCAACCGCTGTGCCTCGCTGCGCAGCGAGCTGCAGGAGGACGCGGCCGGGTTGACCCGGCGCAAGCTGGGGGGCTTCGAACCCTATGCCCGTGGCCGGGTCAGCGATGTTGTGGCCGAGGTGAGCGACGGCAGCAGCCAGCACCTGGCCGACATGGCTCAGAGCCTGGGTCTGTCCGTCGAGCTGCCGGCTGCTCCGGAGCCGCCGGCGGTCGAGGTGCCGGCGCCGCCGCTGAAATCCCGGCGGCTGGAGACCCGGCTGATGATGGCGCTGGGCGCCGGTTTCGGTTTGGGGGTGGCGCTGACGCTGAGCCGCCTGCTGGCGAACCTGGCACCCGGGCTGACGGCGGCCGGGATCGTCGCCTGTGTGGCGATCGGCCTCGCGGTCACGGTGTGGGTGGTCGGGACTCGGGGATTGCTGCACGACCGCGCGGTGCTCGACCGCTGGGTCGGTGAGGCCACCGCGTCGCTGCGATCGGCGGTCGAGCAGCTGGTTGCCACGCGGGTGCTGGCCGCCGAGACCGTGCTGAGCGCCGCGGTGGGTGAGCAAGACGAACGCGAGCACGCCCGGGTCGCGGCCCGGGTGAAAGCGATCGACAGCGAACTGCGCGAGCACGCCGTGGCCACGGCGAGGGCCACCGCGGTGCGTGACCGCGAGATGCCGACGGTGCAGGCCGCGCTGGCAGCGGTGCGACGGGAATTGGGCGAATCGGGCGAGGCAGAAAGTGGCGATCCTGCCGTCGACAACCAAACGGCGCCGCTGACCGGCGCCACCACCAGCGCAGACGATTCGGCCGAGCTCGAGGAGAACGGCGAGTGACGCTCATCTGAATCGTTCCTGTGAGTGAGCTGATACACGCCCGAGCCATCCTGGATAAGTCGCCCGCGATAACCTGTATTTAGAGCCACAGCGAATGCCAGGGACGAGACACGTCCGAGATTGATACGTACGCAGGAGAAGCTAATGACCTCAGCGACCGTTCCCGGTCTCGATACCGCGCCGACGAAACATCAGGGTCTGCTGGCCTGGGTGGAGGAGGTCGCCGAGCTGACCCAGCCGGACCGGGTGGTCTTTGCTGACGGCTCCGACGAGGAATGGCAGCGGCTCTGCGATCACCTGGTCGAGGCGGGCACCTTCAAGAAGCTGAACGAGAAGAAGCGCCCCAACTCCTACCTGGCGCTGTCCGACCCGTCGGACGTGGCACGAGTCGAATCGCGCACCTTCATCTGCTCGGAGCGCAAGGAAGACGCTGGGCCAACCAACAACTGGATGGACCCCGCGGAGATGCGGGCGACCATGACCGAGCTCTACCGCGGCTGTATGCGCGGCCGCACCATGTGGGTGGTGCCGTTCTGCATGGGCCCGCTCGGCGCCGACGACCCCAAGCTGGGCGTCGAGATCACCGACTCCGAGTACGTCGTCGTCTCGATGAAGGTGATGACCCGGATGGGCAAGGCTGCCCTGGAGAAGATGGGTGACGACGGCTTCTTCGTCAAGGCGCTGCATTCGGTCGGGGCGCCACTGGAGCCCGGCCAAAAAGACGTGCCGTGGCCGTGCAACGACACCAAGTACATCACCCACTTCCCGGAGACCCGCGAAATCTGGAGCTACGGCTCGGGCTACGGCGGCAACGCGCTGTTGGGCAAGAAGTGCTACTCGCTGCGCATCGCGTCGGTGATGGCCCGCGACGAGGGCTGGCTGGCCGAGCACATGCTGATCCTCAAGCTGATCTCGCCGGAAAATAAGGCCTACTACTTCGCCGCGGCGTTCCCGTCCGCCTGTGGCAAGACGAACCTGGCGATGATCCAGCCGACCATCCCGGGGTGGCGCGCCGAAACACTCGGCGACGACATCGCCTGGATGCGGTTCGGCAAGGACGGCCGGCTCTACGCGGTCAACCCGGAGTTCGGTTTCTTCGGCGTCGCGCCGGGCACCAACTGGAAATCCAACCCCAACGCAATGCGTACCATCGCCGCCGGCAACACGGTGTTCACCAATGTCGCGCTCACCGACGACCGCGACGTGTGGTGGGAGGGCCTCGAAGGTGAGCCGGATCACCTGATCGACTGGAAGGGCAACGACTGGGTTATCCGCGAGACCGAAACCAAAGCCGCTCATCCGAACTCGCGTTACTGCACCCCGATGTCGCAGTGCCCGATCCTGGCGCCGGAGTGGGACGACCCGCAGGGCGTGCCGATCTCCGGCATCCTGTTCGGCGCCCGCCGCAAGACCACGGTTCCGCTGGTGACCGAGGCCCGCGACTGGCAGCACGGGGTGTTCATGGGAGCCACCATGGGTAGCGAGCAGACCGCCGCCGCCGAGGGCAAGGTCGGCACCGTGCGCCGCGACCCGATGGCGATGCTGCCGTTCCTGGGCTATCACGTCGGCGACTACTTCCAGCACTGGCTAGATCTCGGCAAGAACCATGACGAGTCCAAGCTGCCGAAGGTCTTCTTCGTCAACTGGTTCCGCCGCGGCGACGACGGCAAGTTCTTGTGGCCGGGCTTCGGGGAGAACAGCCGGGTGCTCAAGTGGATCGTCGACCGCATCGAGCACAAGGCGGGCGGACAGGACACCCCGATCGGCGTCGTGCCCGGCGTCGACGACCTCGACTTGAACGGCCTCGACGTCGACGCCGACGATGTGGCGAAGGCGCTGTCTGTCGACCCCGCCGAATGGCGCAAGGAACTGCCGATGATCGAGGAGTGGTTCGAGTTCGTCGGCGAAAAGCTGCCCACCGGCGTCAAAGACGAGTTCGAGGCGCTCAAGCAGCGACTCGCCGAGTAACCGCGAGCAGACGTAAAAGCTCCCGCACGCACTGCGTGTCGGGAGCTTTTACGTCTCCTCGGCGGGTATCCGCCGCACCGATTTCGGCAAGTAGACCGCACCCGGTCCCGAGCTCGCAGCGGTGTCGGCGGGATTGGAGATCGCGCACCGTTTCAGCGACAGACAGCCGCACCCTATGCAGGAGTCCAAATTGTCGCGAAGCGCCATCAGGCCTGCGATCTGGTCGTCGAGGCGGGTCCGCCAATCCTTGGACAACCGGTTCCAGTCGGCGCGAGTCGGCGTTCGCCCGTCCGGCAGCTTCGCCAGCGCGGCAGCGACCTCGTCGAGGCTGAGCCCGACATTGCGGGCGGCACGAATAAAGGCCAAGCGACGCAACATGTTTCGTTCGAATCGGCGCTGCCCGCCGGAAGTCCTTGACGCGGTGATCAACCCGGCGTTCTCGTAGAACCGGATTGCCGAAGCCGTAAACCCGCTGCGCTCGGCGATCTCGCCGACGGTCAGCAAATCCCGACTGTCCATGTGACCTGCCTCACTCCACATTGACCTAAAGTTTACTTTAACTACCAGTATGCCAGTATGACGCAAAATGAAAACACCCGACCCGTTGCCATCGTTACCGGCGCCGCCCGCGGCTTCGGGCAAGCGCTGACCGCGGCCTTGCTGGACCGCGGCTGGATCGTTGTGGGCGACGCCCGCCGCGGCGACGAACTAAAAGCACTTGCGCGACAGCTGAGCTCGTCGCAGTTCATCCCGCTGACCGGTGATGTCACCGACGCTTCGCATCGCGCCGCACTGCTTGCCGCGGCGGTCGACGCCGGACCGCTCACGCTGCTGGTGAACAATGCCAGCCGGCTGGGCCCCAGTCCGCAGCCTGCTCTGGCCGACTACCGGGCCAGCGAACTGCGAGCGGTCTACGACACCAACGTCTTCGCCCCGCTGGCCCTGATTCAGGCGGCGCTGCCGGCACTGACCGCCAACGACGGCGCGATCTTCAACCTGACGTCCGATGCGGCCGTCGAGCCATACCCGGGCTGGGGCGGGTACGGATCGTCGAAGGCTGCGCTCGACCAACTCTCGGCCATCCTGGCCGCCGAGATGCCCGACGTGCCGGTCTATGCCTTCGACCCCGGCGACATGCGCACCGAGATGCATCAGGCCGCATTCCCCGGCGAGGACATCTCGGATCGCGCCGAGCCGGCATCGGTCGTGCCGGCCCTGCTGCGGCTGCTCGACACCCGGCCCACGCCCGGGCGCTACCGCGCCGCTGACCTCGCGGTGGCCGGCGCATGAGCCCCGCCAGCCCGCGGACCCGGTTTCAGCGCCCGCCGGGCTCCGATGCCACCGAGCCGCCTGAAGCGCGCGGCGTCGCCCGCGACGCGGTCAAGCTGCTGGTCGCGCAACCGAGCGGCATCAGCCACGCCCGCTTCGCCGACCTGGGCGACTTCCTGCGCCCCGGCGACCTGCTGGTGGTGAACAATTCGGCCACGCTGCCGGCCGCCGTCGACGGCCGCCGCGCCGGGCAACCGGTCACCGTCCACTTCTCCACCGCGCGTAGCAACAACGTCTGGGTGGTCGAAGTGCGGCCGGCGGGAACCGCCACCGCGCATCTGCCCGACATCCGGCCCGGCGAGCGCATCGAGCTGCCCGACGGCGCCGCACTGGTCGTCCGCTCCTCCTACCCGGTCGCGGGCGTCGAGGGGGCACGGTTGTGGACGGCGCGCGTGGTGGTCGAAGGCCCAGAAGGCGGGGTCGCGTCGTACCTGGCCCGGCACGGCCGACCGATCCGCTACGCCTATGTGCCGCGGCGATGGCCGCTGCGCTATTACCAAACCGTCTTCGCCCGGCAGCCCGGCAGCGCTGAAATGCCGAGCGCCGCTCGACCCTTCAGCACTGATCTGGTCACCACGTTGGTGGCATCCGGTGTTGTCATCGCGCCGATCACCCTGCACGCCGGGGTGTCGTCAGCAGAGCCGGGCGAGCCGCCGGCGCCCGAGCCGTTCGAGGTGCCGGCGACCACCGCGCAGCTGGTGAACCTGGCGCACGCCTTGGGCCACCGGGTAATCGCCGTCGGCACCACGGTGACCCGGGCTCTCGAATCCGCCGCACGCCCCGACGGCACCGTTGTGCCGGCGGCGGGCTGGACTGAACTGGTCCTCGGGCCGGATTACCCGGCTCGTGTGGTCGACGGCCTGATCACCGGATGGCACGACGCCGGCGCCTCGCACCTGTTGCTGCTGGAAGCCGTCGCTGGCCCGGAGTTGGTCGGGGCGGCATACCGAGAAGCCGTCGAGCACGGCTATCTCTGGCACGAGTTCGGAGACAGCGCCCTCTTGCTGCCGGGACCGACCACTTGACACCTGTCAACTTTTGC
>Ga0070739_10007115_pt1 | contig 12015 bp, 7 predicted proteins | sample Coa_R1_7_FD_66445 | JGI IMG/M metagenome (GOLD analysis project Ga0070739, IMG submission 66445) | Surface soil microbial communities from Centralia Pennsylvania, which are recovering from an underground coalmine fire - Coalmine... | ecosystem: Environmental > Terrestrial > Soil > Unclassified ... | reverse complement strand
GACGCCGACATCAAGCTGAACATCGGCCACGAGCTGACCAAGGGCCTCGGAGCCGGGGCGAACCCCGACATCGGCCGCGGCGCCGCCGCGGAGTCCCGCGACGAGATCAAGGAGGCGCTGAAGGGCGCCGACATGGTCTTCGTCACCGCCGGCGAGGGAGGCGGCACGGGCACGGGGGCGGCGCCGGTCATCGCCGACATCGCCAAGAACGAGATCGGCGCCCTGACCGTGGGCTGCGTCACCCGGCCGTTCTCCTTCGAGGGCACGCAGCGAGCGCGCCAGGCCCAGGAGGGCATCGAGGAGCTGCGCAACCACGTCGACACGCTGATCGTCATCCCGAACGAGAAGCTCCTGGCCATCGTCGAGCGGCGCACCACGATCATCGACGCCTTCCGCGAGGCCGACAACGTCCTGCGCCAGGGCGTCCAGGGCATCACCGACCTGATCACGATCCCCGGCCTGATCAACCTCGACTTCGCCGACGTGCGCACGATCATGCACGACGCCGGCACCGCGCTCATGGGCATCGGAACCGCCGGCGGCGAGAACCGCGCCGCCGAGGCGGCCAAGATCGCCATCTCCTCGCCGCTGCTGGAGGAGTCGGTCGAGGGCGCCATGGGCATCCTGCTGAACATCACCGGCGGGCACGATCTCGGCCTGTTCGAGGTCAACGAGGCGGCGGAGATCGTGCAGAGCGCGGCCGACTCGAACTCGAACATCATCTTCGGCGCCGTCATCGACGACAGCATGGGCGACGACGTCCGCGTGACCGTCATCGCGACCGGCTTCGACCACGAGCACCGCCGCGCGGCCGCCGCGCGCGAGGCGCCGGCCCGGCGCGGCCGCGACGTGACCATGGACGATCGCCAGCGCTCCTCGCTGGAGATCCGGGACGACGAGATCGACATCCCGTCCTTCCTGAAGGACCGCTGAGCCGGGCGCCGCAACCCGCGGCCCCATCCGCTGTTCTAACAGCGTGCCCGGTTTCACGCGAGCAAGGAGGCCGCCGGCCGCGCTCGCCCGCCTGCCCGCGCTCGCGTCGCTCCTAGCCGCCGGCGCGCTGGCTGCGCTGGCCGCGCCGGCGAACGCCCAGCCCACGCCCGTCCCGGCGCCGCCGCAGGTGATCGACGGCCCCAGCCTGGCCATCGCGGGGCCCGGCGCCCTGCACAGCTCGATCGCCCGCGACGGCACGGGCGGGATCGTCTACCTCAAGCAGGCCGGCGGAGTCGCCCATGTGTTCCTCTCGGCGCTTGAGGGGGGCAGCTTCCTGGCCCCCGTCCAGCTCGACGCCGATCTGCCCGGACCCTCGTCCGACCCCGTCGTCGCGGCCGGCAACGGCGGAGTGCTCATCGTCGCCTTCACGAACGGCGGCGGGCTCTACGTCGCCCAGCGCAGCGGCGCCGGCGCCGCCTTCGGAGCGCCGCAGCTCCTGGCCCCCGCCGCCGCCAGCCCGTCGCTTCAGATGACGAACTTCGGCATGGCCTACACCGCCTTCACGGCCCCCGACGGGTCGGGCACCGATGTCCGCACCGCCTACTACTACAACGGGCGGTGGGCCCTGGAGCCGACCCCGCTGAACGCCACCGCGGGCGACGACGCCGGCAGCGGCAGCGGGCGCCCGGCGGTCGCCGCGGCCGGCGACGGGGTGGCAATCGTGGCCTGGGGCGAGGGAGGGCACATCCTCACCCGCCGCGTCTGGGGGACCTCGCCGAGCGTGGTCTACGAGCAGGCCGACGGGGCGCTGCCCGGCTGCTCGGAGGTGTCCGCGGACGAGCCGGCGATCGGGTCGGGCGGTGACTCCTCGTATGCGGCGGTCGCGTTCCACGAGACGCTCACCTGCAACGGCCAGACCCAGTCGCGCGCGCTCGAGAACCGGCTGCACGGCTCGCGCTACGACGGGCTGGTCGCGGCCGACGGCCTGCCGGCGGGCGGCGCGGGCGGCGGCGGTGCGGGCGGCGCCGGCCAGCCGGCCGTCGCCGCGGGCGAGTACGGGCGCGGATGGGTGACCTCGGTGCCAAACGGCTCCTTCGACGTCATGGCCCTCCCGCTCGCCAGCAACGAGAGCGCCGGCGCGCCCCAGCAGCTCAACTCCCTCCCCGATGCGGGCCCGCCCGCGCCCGCGCCGGCCATCGCCGGGTTCTCCGACGCCTTCATCGCCTGGCAGCACGTGCCGGCGGCCGGGGCCACGCCCGACATCCGCATGCGCTTCGGCGCCGGCGCCACGCTCGGTCCCGAGACCGTGCTCTCCGCAGGGCTCGGCGGGTCTCCCGACGCCGGCTCGGGGCTCACCGCGGCCGGCGACGTCTCGGGCGACGGGGCGGTGGCCTGGGTCCAGAGCACCGCGGCCGGCAACGAGATCGTGGCCGATCAGCTCTACCAGGCGCCCGGAGCGCCCTCGGCGCTGCGCCCGAGCGGCTACATCCGCTCGACGCGCCCGAAGCTCGTCTGGGCGCCCTCGGCCGAGGCATGGGCAGCCCGCTACACGGTCGCGCTGGACGGCGCGACGCTCGGCCAGACCGCGGGCACGTCGATGGCGCTGAGCGCCCCGCTCGCCCAGGGCCCGCACTCCTGGCGCGTGAGCGCCTCGAACGCGGCGGGTCTGACCAGCGGCGTGCGGACGGCCCGCTTCTTCGTCGACACGATCGCGCCCCGCGTGAGGCTGAGGCTGATCGGGCGCCGGCGCGCCGGCACCCTGCTCAGGCTCCAGATAATCGACACCGACGTGCCCGCGGGACTGCCCGCCTCAGACGCCTCGGGCATCGCCCGCACCCTCATCGGCTGGGGCGATCGCACCGCGCGGGTCAGCGCCCGCCACTGGCGCGAGCACGTCTACCGCCGGCCGGGGCGCTACCGGATCACGGTGACGGTGAGCGACCGCGCGGGCAACGTCAGGCGCGTGACGATCGTCGTGGTCGTCCACGGCAAGCCGCGGCCACACCGCAAGGGCTGACCGTGGCGGTTCGCCGACCGCTTGCCGCGGCCCTCGCCGTCTGCCTGCTGGCGGCCCTCGGGCTCGCGGCGGCCGGCGCCGGGCGGGCTCGCGCCGCCACCGCCTACCGGGCCACCGCGCCCACGCCGGGCGCGCTCTACCGTGACGGCCAGACCGGCCGCTACCTGCTCGGCGGCACCTGGCTCTACCGCGGCGACCCGCGCGACGTGGGCCTCAGACGCGGCTGGTGGCGCGATGACTCCGCGCTCGCCGGCTGGCGGCGGGTCACGGTCCCCAATGCCTTCAATGCCGGGAACTTCTCACCCGCCAGCGATGCCGGCTCGATCGGGTGGTACCGGCGCGACTTCGTGGTCCCGCGCGGGGCCTTCCCGGCCTACGTGACGGCGGGCGACCAGCGCTGGATCGTGCGCTTCGAGTCGGTCAACTACCGGGCCACGGTGTGGCTGAACGGCCACCTGCTCGGCTCGCACGCGGGCGCCTACCTCCCGTTCGAGCTCGACCTGAGCGCGCTGCGCCCGGGCGTCAACCGCCTGATCGTCAGGGTCGACAGCCACCGCCGCGCCGCCGATCTGCCGCCCGGGCCGGGCGGGGGCTGGTGGAACTTCGGCGGCCTCCTGCGGGAGGTCTACCTTCGCGCGGTGGCCCGCGCCGACATCTCGACGGTGCAGGTGCGGACGCTGCTGGGCTGCTTCACGGGCTGCCCGGCGCAGATCGTCGAGCAGGTCAGCGTCCGCAACCCGACCGCGGCCGAGCAGACGGTGTCGCTGAGCGGGCGCTACGGCCCGGCGAGGCTCGACTTCGGCACGGCCCGCATCGCCCCCGGGGCCACCTGGACGGCGCGCGCGAAGGCGCGGCTGGCCGACCCCGACCTGTGGTCGCCCGACCATCCCCACCTCTACCGCAACGCGCTCGTGCTGCGCGACGCCGGCGGGCGGCGGCTGGGCGGCTACGTGCTCTACAGCGGCGTGCGGAGCATCGCGGTGACGGCGGCGGGGCGGCTCGTGCTCAACGGGCGGCTGCTCAACGTGCGCGGGGTCAGCCTGCACGAGCAGGATCTCCGGGAGGGCGCGGCGCTCGACCCTGCCCACCTGCGCCGCCTGTTCGGGTGGGCGCGGGCGCTGGGCGCGACGATGATCCGCGCCCATTACCCGCTGAACCCACAGCTCGAGGAGCTGGCCGACGAGCAGGGGATGTTGCTGTGGTCGGAGATCCCGGTCTACCAGACGAACTCCCGCTACCTGGCCCAGCCGGCATGGGTGCAGCGCGCACACGCCTACCTGGCGCAGAACATCCTCGTCAACGGCGTGCACCCTTCGGTGGCCATCTGGAGCATCGCCAACGAGCTCGCGTCGACCGCCGACCGCTCCGAGGCCTCCTACATCGCCGGGGCGGCGGCGCTCGCCCACCGCCTCGACCCGACCCGTCCGGTGGGCATGGCCGTGAAGGGCTGGCCCGGCGTGCCGTGCCAGCGCGCCTACGCGCCGCTGGACGTGATCGGCTTCAACGACTACTTCGGGTGGTACGACGCCGGCGGCGGGGGGACCGACGACCGCGACGCGCTCTCGGGCTACCTCGACTTCCTGCGCTCCTGCTACCCCACCAAGGCGCTCATGGTCACCGAGTTCGGATTCGAGGCCAACCGCTCGGGCCCGGTCGAGGAGCGCGGCACCTACCAGTTCCAGGCCAACGCAGCCGCCTTCCACCTCGACGTGTTCGCCACCAAGCCCTGGCTCTCGGGAGCCCTCTACTTCGCGCTTCAGGACTTCGCCGTCGGTCCCGGGTGGGGCGGGGGCAACCCGTGGCCCGACCCGCCCTTCCACCACAAGGGCCTGGTCGACCTCTTCGGCGCCCGAAAGCCCGCGTTCTCGGTCGTCGCGGCGCTCTTCCACGCCACCCGCCAGATCGCGCCGGCGCCCGGCTCGCCGGGCCCCTGACGGGCCGCGGCGGGCGCCGCGCGGCGCGGCGGCGAAGGCGCGCCACAGCCCGGGCCGGGCGCCCGGGACGTGTAATAGCCTGGAGGGGTGACCTCCGCCGCCCAGGACGCGAGCCCGCCGGACTCGTTGCGCCGCACGCCGCTGCACGACCGCCACCGCGCGGCGGGCGCCAAGCTGGTCGCCTTCGCCGGCTGGGAGATGCCCATCCAGTACTCGGGGATCCGGGCCGAGCACCTGGAGGTCCGCCGCGGCGTCGGCGTCTTCGACGTCTCGCACATGGGCGAGGTCCGCGTCTGCGGCCCCGACGCGCTGGCCTTCCTCCAGCACGCCTACTCCAACGACCTGCGCCGCCTGACCGTGGGCGGCGCACAGTACAGCGTGATGTGCCGCGAGGACGGCGGCGTGCTCGACGACCTCTTCACCTACCGCCTGGCCGAGTGCGAGTACCTGACGGTGACCAACGCGGCCAACCACGAGCGGGACCTGGCCTGGCTCCAGGAGCACGCGGGCGACTTCGACGTCGATGTCATCGACGCCGCCGAGGCGTTCGCGATGCTGGCCGTCCAGGGACCACGAGCGCGCGCGCTCGTCTCCGAGCTCGCCGACGGCCAGCTGCCGCCCCGCTTCCACGTGGCCGAGCGCCGGCTCGCCGGCGCCCCCGTGCTCGTGTGCGGCACCGGATACACGGGGGAGGACGGCGTCGAGCTGCTGGTCGACCCCGGCCAGGCGGGCACCGTGTGGGACGCCGTGACCGCCGCCGGCGCGCTGCCCGTGGGCCTGGCCGCGCGCGACACCCTGCGCCTCGAGGTCTGCTACCACCTCTACGGCAACGACCTCTCCGAGGACCGCGGCCCGATCGAGGCCGGACTGGGCTGGTGCTGCAAGGAGGACACCGGGTTCATCGGCTCCGAGGCCGTGGCGCGCGTGCGGCGCGAGGGGGCGCAGGAGGTCCTCGTGCCGTTCGTCATCGACGGGCCCGGGATCGCGCGCCAGGGCAACCCCGTGGTGGGCGGCGGCGTGGTGACGAGCGGCACGTTCTCGCCATGCCTGGAGAAGGGGATCGGGATGGCCTACCTGCCGGTCGGGCTCAGCGAGCCGGGGACGGCCTTCGAGATCGACGTTCGCGGTACCGTGCGGCGGGCCACCGTCCACGCGAAGCCCCTGTACCGAAAGGGATCATGACGCCATGGCTGACGCCACCTATCCCGAGGACCTCCTCTACCACGCTGAGCACGACTGGGCGCGGGTTGAGGGCGAAGAGGCGACCTTCGGGATCACCTGGTTCGCGCAGGATGCCCTGGGCGAGGTCGTGTTCTTCGACCCCCCGAAGATCGGCGCCCGGATCCGCAAGGACGAGTCTTACACCGAGATCGAGTCGGTGAAGGCGGTCTCGGATGTGGTGGCCCCTCTCTCGGGCGAGGTCATCGCGGTCAACGAGGCGCTCTCCGACAGTCCGGAGACCATCAACGAGGACCCGTACGGCGAGGGCTGGCTCGTCCGCGTGAAGCTCAGCGACCCCGCCGAGGCCGAGTCGCTCATGGACGCCGCGACCTACGAGGCCTCGCTGTCGTGAGCACCTACACGTCGGCCACCGGCGAGGACCGCCGGGAGATGCTGGCCGCCATCGGCGTGGCCTCGATCGAGGAGCTCTTCGCCGACATCCCGAAGAGCATCCGGCTCGGCCGCGAGCTCGACCTCGACTCCGGGCGCTCCGAGCAGGAGGTCTTCGCCGAGCTGCGCGCGCTGGCGCAGCGCAACGTGAGCACGCAGGACGAGGTCTCGTTCCTGGGCGCGGGCATGTACGACCACTACATCCCGGCGCTGATCGACTCGATCACCGGGCGCTCCGAGTTCCTCACCCCCTACACGCCCTACCAGCCCGAGATCTCGCAGGGCGGCCTGCAGGCGATGTTCGAGTACCAGACAGCGATCTGCGAGCTCACCGGCCTGCCGGTCGCCAACGCCTCGGTCTACGAGGGCCCGAGCGCGGTGGCCGCCGCCGGCTACGTGGCCAAGCTCACGAACGGGCGCCGGCGCTTCGTCGTCTCCCGCGGCGTCCATCCGCACTCGCGCGAGGCGCTGGCCACCCTCGCGCATGGCTGGGAGATGGACGTCGTCGAGGCCCCGCTGCACGATGGCCTCACGGAGCTGCCCGAACTCGATGGCGAGGTGAGCGCGATCGTGCTCCAGCAGCCGAACTTCCTCGGCGCGGTGGAGGACATACCCGCGCTTGCGCAGGCCGCGCACGAGGCTGGCGCGCTGGTGATCTGCGCGTGCGACCCCCATTCGCTGGCCCTGCTCAAGCCGCCCGGCGAGTGTGGCGTCGACCTGGCCGTGGGGGAGGGGCAGCCACTGGGCAACCGGCTCGACTTCGGCGGGCCCTCGTTCGGCTTCTTCGCCAGCACCGAGGCGCTCCTGCGGCGCATGCCCGGGCGCATCGCCGGCGAGACCCGGGACCTCGAGGGGCGGCGCGGCTTCGTGCTCACGCTCCAGACGCGCGAGCAGCACATCCGCCGCGAGCGCGCCACCTCCAACATCTGCACCGCGCAGGCCCTCAACGCGCTGGCCGGGGTCATCTACCTGAGCTGGCTGGGGCGCCGCGGCTTCGTCGAGCTCGCCACGCTGATGCTGCGCCGCACGGCCTACGCGCGCGAGCGCCTGAGCGCCCTGGACGGCGTCGAGCTCCTGCACGAGCAGCCCGTCTTCCGCGAGTTCGCGGTGAGCCTCGACGCCCCGGTGCAGCGGGTGATCGGCCGCTGCCGCGAGCGCGGCATCAACCCCGGCTATCCGCTCGGGCGCGAGTACCCCGAGCACGAGCGGGGGCTGCTGGTGGCGATCACCGAGCAGCGCACGCGCGAGGACATCGATCGCCTGGCCGACGCGCTCGGCGCCGCGGTGGCGGCCGAGCGGGCCGGCAACCGAGCCACGGCTCTGCACGGAGCGGGCGCATGATCGCCGCCGAGGAGCAGACCCTCACCGTCTTCGAGCGCTCCCGGCCGGGCCGGCGCGCCTTCGTGGCCCCCGCGCTCGACGTCCCCGAGCGCGCGGTCGACGAGCTGCTGCCGGCGGAGCTGCTGCGGGGGCAGGAGCCGCGCCTGCCCGAGATCTCCGAGCCCGAGCTCGTGCGCCACTACAACCGGCTCTCCAAGCGCAACTTCGATCTCGACACCGGCTTCTACCCCCTGGGCTCGTGCACGATGAAGCACAACCCCAAGCTCCACGAGCGCGTGGCGGCGCTGCCGGGCAACGCCGCGCTCCACCCCCTCCAGGACCCCCGCTACGCCCAGGGCGCGCTCGAGCTGATGTGGCGCCTCCAGGTGGCGCTGGGGGAGATCGCCGGACTGCCCCACGTCTCGCTCCAGCCCTCGGCGGGCTCCCACGGCGAGCTCGCCGGGGTCCTGCTCACCCGCGCCTTCCACGAGGACCGCGGCGAGCGCCGCACCAAGGTGCTCACGCCCGACACCGCGCACGGCACCAACCCGGCCACCGTCACCATGGCCGGCTACGACGTGGTCAAGGTCGGCTCGGACGCCCGCGGCAACGTCGACCTCGACGACCTGCGGGCCAAGGCCGACGAGCAGGTCGCCTGCCTCATGCTCACCAACCCGTCCACGCTCGGCCTGTTCGAGCACGGCATCGAGGAGATCGCCCGCATCGTGCACGGCGTCGGGGCCACCCTCTACTACGACGGCGCCAACCTCAACGCGATCATGGGCGTCTGCCGTCCGGGCGACATGGGGTTCGACATCGTGCACTTCAACCTCCACAAGACCTTCACGCAGCCGCACGGCGGCGGCGGCCCGGGGTCGGGGCCGATCGCGGTCTCGGACCGGATCGAGCCCTACCTGCCGCGCCCCCAGATCGTGTGCCGGCGCTCGGAGGGCAACGGCGGCGAGCCGTTCTTCGACCTCGACTACGACCGGCCCAAGTCGATCGGGCGCCTGCGCGGGTTCCAGGGCAACTACGGCGTGTTCGTGCGCTCCTACGCCTACATCCGCTCGCTGGGCGCCGAGGGCCTGCGCGAGGTCTCCGAGCTGGCCGTGCTGAACGCCAACTACCTGCTGGCCCGCCTGCGCCAGGAGGGCGTACTCGACTACCTCCCCGCCGCGTACGAGCGCGTCTGCATGCACGAGTTCGTGCTCTCGGGCGCCCCGATGCGCCGCGAGCTGGGGATCAAGACCCTTGATCTGGCCAAGCGGCTGCTCGACTTCGGCGTGCACCCTCCGACCGTCTACTTCCCGCTCATCGTCGACGAGGCGCTCCTCATCGAGCCCACCGAGACGGAGACCAAGGAGACGCTCGACCGCTTCGCCGAGATCGTGGCCGCGATCCTGCGCGAGGCCAAGGACGACCCCGAGATCGCGCGCGCCGCGCCCTACACGACGCCCGTGCGCCGGCTGGACGAGGCCGCGGCGGCGCGCCGGCCGGTCATACGCCAGCCGCTCTAGCACCTGCGCCGCTCACGTTTCGCCCGCCGCAGCCCGAATATGACCCTATGACGGCGTTCAGCGCCCACATGCGACGGCTGCGCTCGCGAGCGGTGACGCTGCCCGAGGAGCGGGTGCTGGCCGGCCGCATCACCGGCTGGCTGTACCTCGTGGGCGCGCTCACGCTCGCGGTGGTGCCGTTCGTGCCCGGCGCACCGCACAAGCACCGCGCGGTGCTGCTCGTCGTGGCCGCAGTGACCGCCCCGGTCGGGCTGGCGACGGCCAAGCTGCTGCCCTGGAGGCGCGCGCCGTCCTGGCTCATCCACGTGTTCGAGCTGAGCACGCTCTGCCTCATCGCGGTCGTCACCGCGCTGAGCGGCGGTGCGCGCTCGCCCCTGTGGGCGTATTTCGTGTTCCCGGGCTTCTTCGCCGCCTACTTCTTCCGCCGGCCCGAGGCGCTCGGCTACCTGATCCTGTCCGCGGCCGTGGCCGCGCTGCCGCTGCTGTACGACGGCCGAGCCGTGCACGAGGGATTCCTGGCCCCGCTGGTCGTGATCGCGCCGGCCCTGCTCGGCATCGGCATCGCGATCAGCTACGGCAAGCGCTACGTGTGGACGCTGCGCTCCCGCGCGCAGACCCTGGCCGCCGAGCAGAGCGCGCTGCGCCGCGTGGCCACCGCGGTCGTCGGCGGGGCGGACGCGGACGAGATCTTCAACATGGTGGCAAGCGAGATGGGAGCGCTCCTGGACGCCGGCGGGGCGGGGATCATGCGCCGCCGCGACGCCGAGACGCTGGTCGTGGTCGGCTCCTGGGCGCAGGCCGAGGAGGGCCGCTATCCGCCGGGGGCGGAGGTCCCCATCCGGCCGGGCTCCGATGTCGCGCAGGCGCTGGCCACCGGAGGACCGGTCAGCGTGGGCGCCCACGAGCCCGGGAGCCCCGTTGATCGCCTGGGTTACGCCTCCTCGCTGGTGGCGCCCGTGCAGGTGGGCGGGCAGCCGTGGGGGCTGCTGGCGGTTGCCTCGTCGCGCCGGGGCGCCTACGGGGGCGAGCGCGAGGAGATCCTGCTCGAGTTCCGGGATCTCCTCGCCACCGCGATCGCCAGCGCCGAGGAGCGCGCCCGGCTCTCCGCTCAGGCGCTGACCGATTCGCTTACCGGCCTGGCCAACCAGCGCGCGCTGTACTCGCGCCTGGAGGCCGAGCTGGCCCGGGCCGCCCGGCGCGGCACCACGCTGTCGGTGGCCATGATCGACATCGACCACTTCAAGGAGATCAACGACAACGCCGGCCACGACATCGGCGACGAGATGCTCGCGCGCGTCGCGGCGGCGCTCTCGAGCTTCGCGCGGGCGGAGGACATCCTGGGCCGCGTGGGCGGCGACGAGTTCGCCTGGGTGCTCCCCGACACATCGCGCGAGCAGGCGCTAGTGGCCGTCGAGCGCGCACGCCGGCTGATCGCCGCCGCCCCGCCCGATCCCTACACGCTGACGATCTCGGCCGGGGTGTGCGACACCGGCGAGGCCACGGAGGCCGCCGAGCTGATCCGCCTGGCCGACAGCGCGCTCTACTGGAGCAAGGCCCACGGCCGCAACCAGACCTGGCTCTACGACCCCGCGGTGGTGAGCGAGCTGTCCGAGCACGAGCGGGCGCGACGCCTCGAGCGCGCTCAGGCGCTCGACGGCCTCAAGGCCCTCATCCGCGCCGGCGAGGGGCGCGATCCCGCGATCCGCGAGCACTCCGAGCGCGTGGCCGCCCTGGCCGGTCGGCTGGCCGCGCAGGCGGGCTGGCCGCGCGAGCGCGCGCTGCTGCTGGGCCAGGCGGCGGTCCTCCACGACATCGGGCGGATCACCGCGGGCGGCCCCGCCCGGCCCATGCCCGGCCCGGGCGGGCTGGAGCCTGACGCGGTCGCCGACCTGCGCGAGCGGGCGCGGCTGAGCGCGCGCATCGTGCGCGACGTGCTCGAGCCCGAGCAGGTGGCCTGGATCGCCGGCCAGTACGGCGAGCCCGCGGCCGGCGGCGGCGGCGCGGGCCTGATCGCCCTGGCCGACGCCTGGGACACCATGACCGCGGTGTCTCCCGGGCTGCCCGAGGAGGCCTTCGCCGAATGCCAGCGCCTGGGCGAGGAGTGCTTCGGCGCCGAGGCGCTGCGCGCGCTGTCGGCGCTGCTGGACGCGGGCGAGCTGGGTCCCTGGCCGCTGCGGGCCGAGTGAGGTAGGCGCCCCCGGTAGGCTCGTGGCATGGACCCCGCGCTGGCCGCAGACGCCGCCGCCATCGCCGCTCGGGCCGAGCGCGAGCTCGAGGCGCTGGTCGCGGTCTCCTCGCCCTCGGGCGATATCGACGGGGCGGAGGAGGCGGTCGCCGTGTGCGCGGCGCTGCTGCCGCCCTCGGCGCGCATCGAGCGCCTCGGGTGCTCGACGACCGGCAGCGCGGATGACTTCCTGGCCCGGATCGCGGGGACGGGGTCGCGCCGCCTGCTGCTGCTCGGGCACCTCGACACCGTCATCGATCACCGCGCCCACAAGCCGTTGCGGCGCGAGGGCGACCGCCTCTATGGGCCGGGCACGGCCGACATGAAGGGCGGCGACGTGCTCGCGCTCGGCGTGGCGCGGGTGCTGGCCGAGCGCCCCGAGTCCTTCGCCGAGCTCAGCGTCCTGCTGGTCACCGACGAGGAATGGCGCATCGAGCCGTTCGTGCACGTCGCGCGCTT
>Ga0070739_10007114_pt1 | contig 12015 bp, 8 predicted proteins | sample Coa_R1_7_FD_66445 | JGI IMG/M metagenome (GOLD analysis project Ga0070739, IMG submission 66445) | Surface soil microbial communities from Centralia Pennsylvania, which are recovering from an underground coalmine fire - Coalmine... | ecosystem: Environmental > Terrestrial > Soil > Unclassified ... | reverse complement strand
CTGCTTCACCAGGAACGAGGCGCCGCCGTAGAATTTTTCATACTGGGCATGGCGGCTGCCGAACTCCGAGCCCAAAAAATCCCAGATCAGCCGCATCAGGGCCACGCGCGACTTGGCGTCGGTCGTGGCCGACCGCATGTAGCGTTCGAGATCGGCGGCGATCTCTGGGTGGTCGAAATCCGCTTCCGACGAGGGCAGCGTGATGAACGCGGCGCCGGCCAATTCGCGGATGATCTCCAGCATGCGGCCGTTGAGCTCCGACTGCAGCGCCATGGCCGAATAGAGCACGGTCTTCGACGGCCACAGAACGCCGCGTTCCACGGTCGCGGCGGTCTCGTGGGCGAGCAGCAGGGATTCGTAGACCGAAACCAGTGCCGCCAGTTCGCCCATCATGATCTGCACCGGCGGCGCCGCAATATTGCCGGTCATCTCGTTCATGCGCTGGGCCAATCCGGCCATGAAGCGCAACTTGGTGACGTAGCGGACCTGCGCCTGGTGGTTGCCAAGCAAATGTGACGGCGTCTTCCACCACTGGTCGCGCGTCAGCTCGACGTTGCGGTAGATAAACACCCGCTCCCACGGTACGAACACGTTATTGAAGACGACGTAAGCGTCGGATTCGTCGAACCGGCTCGATAGCGGATAGTCGAAAGCGCTGCCGGCGCGCGAGAACGGCCGGCGCGGGTAGAGCTTGACGCCCTCCGCCGCCACCGGAACGGCGAGACAATTGGCGTAATTCTCGTCGCCCGGCTGCAGCGGATGAATGCAGCTGAGATGGATGTAATCGGACAGCGGCCCGCCGGTGGCGAGCTGCTGCGCGCCGGAAATGACAATGCCGTCGTCGCGTTCCTTGACCACGCCGGCATAGAGCGTCGGGTCGCTCTGCTTGTGCGCCGGCTTGGAGCGGTCGATCTGCGGCGGCACGATGGCGTAGCTGGCGTAAACATGGTTGTCGCGCATGAATTCGTGGAACGCGACCACGTTGTCGCCGAATTGCTTGCCGGCCGCGGCGAAGAACTCCGGCATCGCCGCATAGCCGCAGAAGAAGCTCGCCACGTGATCCGGCGTGCGGCCCATCAAGCCGAACGTTGCTTCGGCCCAGGTTTCGGAAAACAGCCGGCGCGCGCGCAAATCGTCGTTGCTGCGCGGAATCTGATAGATGCGCCAGACCGGCGCGCCGGTCTTCGGCGACGCAAACGTCATGCGGTCGCGCAGCGCCGGATCGGCCGCGATGTCATACAAATTTGCGATCGAGCGCGCCGCCTGGCGAAACGCCGGATGCTTGCTCACGTCGCCGACGCGTTCGCCGTCGACGAAGACGGCGCGCCCGTCGTTGAGCGAGCGGAGATAATCGGCCCCGGTGCGCATGGCGGTTACTGCCGCACGTCCGGCGAGGCGATCAGTTGCCGCGCCCGCTGCACCACGTCGCCGGAGGCGGCGTAAAGCTTGTCCACCGTCTGCGCGACTGTTTCTCCGGTCGACGGATTGATGCTCAAACGCGTGGTCTCGGCATCGGCCATGAACTGTGGATCGTGCAGCACGGCGGCAAAGGCATGGCGCAGAATTTTGGTCTGTTCCGCCGGCACGCCGGGCGGCGCCACATAGGGCCGCGAAAAAATCTGCTGACTGACAATCAGTTCGACCGCCTTCTTGTCCAGATCGTTCTTGATGTACGTCTCGACATTGGGAACGTTGAGCGCCGCCAGCTCCGCGTTCGGCCCCGTCGCCGCCTGGACAATGACGTGAGCGGTCTTGTCGCGCAGCCACTGCGGCCGCTGCGTCTTGAAGCTCGACCAGTCGATGCCGCAGACGCCTTCCGCCTCGCCGCGCTCGATCGCCAGCATGATGGTGGCGGTACCCTTGTAGCCCGAGACGACGTCGAACTTTGCGCCGGTGGCGTTCTTGATCATGTAGGCGTAATCGCTGGTCGAGCCGCCGCTCTGCGAGGCGCCGATGACGGCTTTCGTGGTCAACGCGTCATCGAAGGTCTTGATCTTCGACGACGGCCCGGTGATGCAGACGCGCGGATCGCTGTCGGCGCTGGCGAGATAGGTGAATTTGGTCGGGTCATACTGGCCGGCGGCGCGCTTTTGCAACAGCGGGTCAATGATGACTCCGGGAAACAGCGCGGCGATGCTGGTGCCGTCTTTCGGCGCCACATTGGAGATGTAGGAGGCCGCCTTGCCGCTGCCGGCGCCGGGCATGTTCTGCACCACAATGGTCGGATTGCCCGGAATGAAACGGGCCAGATGTCTGGCGATGGCGCGGGCATAGACGTCATAACCGCCGGCAGCGTCGGCGCCGACGATGAAGTTGAGCGTCTTGCCGGCGTAGAAGTCGGCGGCCTGCGCGGCCGTCGCGAGCGAGGCCGTGGCGGCCACCGCCGCGCAGGCAAGCGCGCCGCACATCGCGTTTTTCCGCAGTATCCTCGTCATGGCGTCCTCCGTCAGCGCTCGCCATGCCGGCGCCGACCCGTTGCGCATAGCATCAGAACGTGAACTCGTCACCGCGCCTGCGGCCCTGGGACACATCGAGGAACAGCTCCTCGAGCGGGATTTCCCGCTTGATCAAGCCTTGCTCGAACGAATAGCGCACCAGGGTTTCGAGGTTGCGCCGGTTGCGCGCGGTCAGCCCGTATTCCCAAGGGTCCGATTGGAAAATCTGTTCCTGCTCCTCCCAAGCCTCCCGGTACCAGACGATCGGCGCGATGCGCGGGTTTTCCATCCGCTCCAAGCCAAGCGCCTTCGACTGGTTGAACGCCTGAAACAGATTGACCGGCACCCAGGGATACTTGTCGACGATCTCCTTCTTGATGCCGATCACATGCATGATGGGATAGATGCCGGTTTTTTTGAAGTACGCCGCTTCTTCCGCTTTGTAGTTCGGAAACAGGCGGCTGACGCGGCGGTCCTTTTCCCGCAGCGGCTTGATGATGTCGGGGTGCAGGACGGCGTCAATCTCGCCGTCGACCAGCATGCCGATGATGGATTTCGATGGCGGCACGCGGGTCAGCCGCAGGTCGCTCGGAAATGCGGCTTCGGCGACATCTTCGTCGAGCTCCGTGTACCATGCCATGGATTTGAACGGTACGTCGTATTCGTGCTGCAAAATGCCTCGCAGCCACAGCGCTGCGCTGTTGAGGAAAAACTTCACCCCGACCTTTTTGCCGATGAGGTCCTTGGGCGCCTTGATGCCCTTGCCGGTATTGACGAAGGCAAAGCCGTGGCGAAAGCGGCGGTGCGGAAACACCGGAATGGCGCAGAACGGGTGACCGTTATCGCGCGCCGCAATGTAGGACGACGCCGAGACTTCGGCGACGTCGAATTCGCGGCCGCGCAGAAAGCGCCAGTGCCGGGTCGGCGAATCCATCGCGGTCACGACCTTGAGATCGATGCCGTCGGGCCGGACCGAGCCCTCCTTCAGCGCGCGCATGATCTCGTAGTCGCCGCACGCCAGCGTCAGTTCAATGCGCGTGGACATGGATGGCGGGGTCCCTCGATGTGGCATCGCCGAAAGTACTATGCGTCGTTGCCGCTGAAAACCGACCACCCGCTGTAGCGTTCTGCCGCCGCGCCCACGTGTTGCCGCGCGCGCGTCGCCAGACGCATTGAAAGAAGCCGCGAGGATGCGATGCGGAAGGAGCCTGCGACCCGACTTCTCCAATTGGCTCGCCTGTTCGCCGCCGAGCCGGCCGGCATCAGCCTGGACGAGATAGTCGAAAAATTTGCGGTAGGCCGGCGCACTGCCGAGCGGATGCGCGATGCAGTCGCGGAAGTTTTTCCGCAGTTGGAGGAGATCGACGGTGAACGGCCGAAGCGCTGGCGACTGCCGAACGGCCTGAGCGGTATCTTTCGCGAACCGCTCGCCGACGAGCTTGCGGCATTGCACGGCATCGCTCGGCGGCTCGAACGCGAAGGCGTCAAGGACAGTGCAACCTTGCTCGAAAGCCTCGCCGCCAAGATCGAGGCGAGCCTCAAGCCGTCGCGGCGGCGCGCGCTCGCGCCGGATATTGAGGCTCTGCTGGAAGCCGAGGGTTTTGCCTCCCGGCCGGGACCGCGCCCGGTGATCGCGCCGCAGATTTTTGCGCAAATCCGCGAAGCGTTGCTGACGGGCCGTCGGCTCGCCTTTTTATATCGCGCGGAGAGCGCCGAGGCGTCGGCCTACCGCGAAGTCGTTCCCTACGGCCTCCTCTACGGCCACCGCGTTTATCTGGTCGCGGCATTGCCTTGGACGGAGGAGCCGGTCAATTACCGCCTCGACCGCATGAGCGACGTGCGGGTGAGCGATGCGACAGGCACCCGGCCGCGCGACTTCAACCTCGACGCCTACGCGGCACGCTCGTTCGGCGTCTTCCAGGAGGAACCGTACGACGTGGTGCTGCGCTTTGCTCCGGAAGTCGTCGACGAAGTGGCCGCCTTCCAATTCCATCCAACGCAGACCCTTACGCGCGAGGCCGATGGGTCCACAACCGTCCGCTTCCGCGCCGGCGGCCTGCGCGAAATGGCGTGGCATTTGTTTACGTGGGGGGAGGCGGTGAGGATCCTTGGGCCAGAAGAGTTGAGAGAAACAATGGAAGGCTGCTTAAGAGCGTATCCGCACGCGCTAAATCGATAATCCTCAATCCCAGGGTCTAATCGCGCCGAGTCTCAGACAGCGTTTACAGGGAATAGTTAGATGCGACTCCAGCCGCCAATCTGTATCCAGACGTTGATGACGTGATCCATCAATCTTTGAAACTCAGTCTCCATTGCCAGAGGATTTTCTAACTTGCGACGGAAACCGCACTCTCTTACGCTACGGTCTTCGTTCTCCCAATAGAATTCGCAGTCCCGGTACGCAGATTTGATCTTGGTGAAAATCGCTGCGGGGCTTGCTCCACAGAAGAAGGTGACATGTGCGGCCGATGCTCCGTTCTCATCGGCCTCCAAACACAGTGCCAGACAACAGAAGCCATTCAACTGTTCAACGCAGATGCGTGCGCCGAGCCAAGCCCAGTTTCCCTCGCCATCAGGAAGGCAATACGGGGAAACTGCATCTTGGCTGAGACCAGGCCAGCCTGTGGCGCTCGACAGTTCGAGAACCCGCGCCTTCAAAACGCTGACGGCAATACCCGTGGCCTGCTCTTGGAACCGTTGTAGCGCATAAAGTGCATCAAGGTAAGACACAATCCCGTCACGAAGAAGATTATCCAACGCTTGCTTTTTCGCACTTTCACTCATAGCCAGCTGTGTCAACGAATTGTTTCAAGTGAGACAGTGTATCGGCAGTAAAAGAAGTTCTCCCGACGGAATAGTGAAGCAGATTGGTCTCTATTGCTGCTACTATCGCGAGCGTGGTTGCAGCTTTTAGGAGTGGTCGAGAGACGGCCCAGCTAATTGCTAGCCGCCTTAGATTACGACAGAATGCACCATAAGTACGAACTTCGAACCCGTAGATTATCGCCTTGCTGGATGATGCCGCGAGCAGGATAAAGCTCTTCGGTCTCTCCCGATACTCCCTCTCGATGGATGTCCTGTAGCCGGTCTGTTTTTTGGTATCAGCGCTGTCTGCGTCGCCCTTTTTCACTTCCACCGCAACAACGGCCCAGTTGCCTAATTCGAGGGTCAGATCGATTCTGCCTTGATGGCCCTCATGACCCTCCTCAACTCGCGGCTCGCGCGCAACACGCACGCGTGACTGCGCACGTTGCCGAGTGTCCGCAGGAAGATCACGAATGGTCAGAACGTTGATCAGTTCCTCCGCATTCATTTGTTCAAACAACCACTGCAGCCAGTCTGAATATACTTCTTCACGCGCGTGGCCAAGCCATCGATCGAGACCGGCCAGCTCCTTTAGAGGTTCGCCGAATAGTCGCAGCCGCTCGCGACTCCGGTTAACGATCTCCATCAACTCGCCGAATTCAGCATCACGCAACGAGTGTCCAAGTTGCGCCCAATGATGGAGCGTGCCTACACAAGCCATCACCATAGCTTATAGTCCAGCTCATTCAGCCGATCCAAGAACAAGATATTGCACTTCTCAGGCGAGGTCAAAGTCGACGTAAGCCAGCTACTCGCCTACCCGTCGATCGTGAACGGCCACAACGCGATCAAATCGATCCAATTGGGCCAGCGAGCTTCGGCCTCGTAGCGTGGCGCTTGCAATGTCGCAAACAAATCCTTCCCACGAAACGAGTGGCCGCTCATGATGGCACGAAGCGAGTAGTCGCTCATATGGGCGGCCCTCACCAGCAGGTCCCGCGTTGAGATCGATAGTTGCTGATCGCAATCTTCCGAAGTTATGATGAACAGCGGCAAATCATCGACGGCCAATGGAGCAAAACTCCCGGACACGAATGCGCTCTGGCGGTCGATCATCATTTGCAAGTGCCAAGGCGGCTCATACGACACGTTCAGCGTGACGCTGCCGAGCGCAAAGTAACGCGGCTTCCGCTTTGGCCCGGACGGCCCTACGATTCGTCCGAGTATTTCCGGCTCCATCAGCGCATAGCTGAGGCGGCGCGCCAACTCTCCGACAAGGTCCTCTGTCGAAGCGTTGGGGCTTAGCCCGGCGTCAAGCTCGAAAAGTCCCGAGCTGGTGACGATCACGGCGTCGCAGACCGACGTGTCATGTAAGAACCCCCGGACAAAGTCACTTTCTGAGTTAGTTCTGGAATAGCGCTTTTGCTGAACAAATCCACGCTCGCCGATGTGGCTAATTCCAACCAAAGAATCGTAGCACGACGCAAAGGCAGAACGCATTTCCGGCCGCCAACCACCAAGCACGCTGTCGATTTCGATCAAGGCAGTTCGGGGGAATGTATTGTCCTTGTTGCTGATGAAGGACGAGAGGATGTCTTGAAAATCCTTTGCTCCGTTGGCGGGCTTGACAGCAAAGTAGTCCAAAGTTTCAGGATCGAGCCAATCGCGACGGTAGTATTTTGTAGTTTCTTTGAACGCTTCGAGAGCGGTTTCCTCGGTGTCGATTGGGTGGTAAAAGTCCTCGTGTGCGATCAACACGCGGGCGATCTGCGGCGGGAGATAATTCTCATAGTGAATATTGCTCCAGGACCCGGAACAAAATTCAACAGCATGCGGTGTCCGTGGTCGGCCGCCTTGTCGTGCAAGCACCCAGCAGTAATGGCGCTCGGCGCGTTCACGGAGCACGCCCGCTTCCGGGTCGGCCAACGCTTCTTTTGAAATTGCAGGGACGATGCTCGCGGCGGCGGCGCCTCCTGCGAGTGATGTTAGAGCGCGGCGGCGGTCAAGTTTGGGCATCGTATTCCTCGCTAAGGGCAAAATGACGGGGCAGTCGCGCAGCGATAGCAGCGGATGCGACCCATCACGTTTCGCGAGGCAGATTAGACCGCTTGCACGTCAAAAGCGGTCGTATTGAATTGCCTTAGATGCCGGTTCTCAGGTGGAGGGGTTCTTCACAATCGCCAAGCTGGCCGCGCCGCTAGTGCTGTGACTCTAACGGTCGATCTCGTCATTCCGGGGCCGAGCGTAGCGAGGAACCCGGAATCCATAACCCCAGCGCAGGGACTATGGATTTCGGGTTCGCCGCTTCGCGGCGCGCCGGAATGACAGCGTATGGGTGATATGTCAGGAAACGGAACCCTAGTGTGAGTCGATGGCCTGTTGCTCGCAAAACGCTTTCAGCGCGGCGATGTCGTGACGGCGGGCAAATGCCAAAAAGCTCTCCTGCGGCGAGGCGCGGTGGGCCAGGTAAGCCCTGAGCATGCGCTCGACCAGCTTCGGCGCATCGTCCGCTTTGACATCGCGAAAGAGCTCGCGACCGCACATGGCGTCGGGGCCGAAGCCGCCGCCGATGTGGATGTGATAGCCCTCGACCTGATCGCCCTCGTCGGAGACCTGCACCTTCGTGCCAAGAAGGCCGATGTCGCCGATGTAATGCTGCGCGCAGGAGTTCGGGCAGCCGGTGAGATGGATGTTCAAGGGCGTGTCGAGCGGCACCCGCGCCTCGCACCATTGCGCAATGGCTTCGGCATGCCGCTTGGTATCCGCCATGGCGAGGCGACAGCCGGAATTTCCGGTGCAGGCCACGAGCCCGGCGCGGATCGATGTCGCGCTGGTCGAGAGCCCAAGCGCCGCAAGGGAAGCTTCCACGTCGGCGATTCGCTCCGCCGCGACACCCGCGATCAAAAGGTTCTGCCAGACCGTGAGCCGGATGTCGCCGTCGCCATAGTCGCGGGCAATGCGGGCAATTCCGCGCATCTGGTCGGAGCTCAGTCGGCCGACCGGCAGCACCACCCCGATCCAGTACCGGCCGGGCTGCTTCTGCGCATGCGCGCCAACATGCGCCAGCCGATCGAACGGCGGCCGCGGCGCGATCGCGTCCGCGGCAACACGCACGAGCTTGCGCCCAAGCTTTTGCTCCACGGCGCCGAGAAATTTTTCCAGGCCCCAGGCGTCGAGCAAATATTTGAGACGCGCCTTGGCGCGATTGGTCCGGTCGCCCTCGTCGATGAAAACCCGCACCACAGCATCGGCGACCGCGGTGGTGTCCGCCGGCGTCACGATCACACCGGTATCGTTCGCAAAGCTGCGGTGGCCGGTGATGCCGCCAAGGCACAGCCGAAACCAGACGCCCGGCGCGACGCCGCAACCATCACTTATCATCACCGCCTGAAAGCCGATGTCGTTGGTGTCCTCCAGCACGGGGATGCTGCCGCCGCCGTCGAAGCCGACGTTGAACTTGCGCGGAATGCCGTAGAGCGAGCGGTCGTTGAGGATATGGAAGTGCCAGGCCCGCGCGTAGGGCCGTGTGTCGATCAGCTCTTGCGGATCGATGCCGGCGGTCGGCGTGCCGGTGACGTTGCGGATGTTGTCGGCGCCGGCGCCGCGCGAGCACAGGCCGAGATCCTGGATCGCCTCGATCATCGCGACCGCGTCCTTGGGCGCGATTTCGCGCATCTGCAAGTTGGCGCGCGTGGTGACGTGGGCATAGCCGCCGGCATAGCGCTCGGAGAGATCGGCCACGCCTTCGAACTGCCAATGCGTAAGAATGCCGTTGGGGATGCGTAGCCGGCACATGTAGGCGCTCTGAGTCGGCGCGCAGTAAAACAGGCCGAAGTACCGCCAGCGGAAATTATCGTCCGCCTTCGGCGCCGCGTTGGCGGCGGCTTGCTGCTTCAGCCGCGCGTAGCCGTCGAGCGGGTTGAGCTCACGTTTGAACTTTTCCGGCTCGGACAGTTTGCCGCCGGCCTTGATGACGCGATCCTGCGCGCGCCAGGCGGGCGCATCCGGTCCGATCGGCTCTTTGATCGTGTCGGCCGACTCAGCTCGCACGGCTGGCGCCGCGCCATCGGCCGCTGCGGGTCGCGCCGCCTTGGCGATCTGCAGTCCGGCCATGAAGCCTTCAAGATACCGCTTCTGCTCTGGCTCGAAATCAGTTGGCATGCTTCGGCTCGTCAGCAATTTCCCGGCGGCCTTGCGGCCCTGGGGCCTTCTTTCAAAAGACGTGCCAAGCGCGAGAATGGGGGAAATGCCCGATAATCCGGGCAGAAGCTGCCCGTGCCGATACTCATGATCAGGGGTTGGCTTGCCCGCTTCGGGAGCAAATTGCGCGAGGATTTTGCAATGCACAAAGATTGCGCAAAGGTGCGCAGAAGTGCGCCCTCACCGCGGGCGCAAGCTTGATCAGGGAGTAGCTGCGGGCGCCAGCGGCCGTTCGGCCCGCCAGTCCTTGCCGACCCCGGCGCTGGTCGGGAAGATCAGCGACTTGATCACGACGGGCACGGCTCCGGACGTATCCAGCATCGCGCCGATGTCGATATAGTCGAACTCCTTGAGCTCGAGACCGTCGATCGAAACGATCGGCGCCTTGAGCTTCATCTCCTCGCAGTAGTGGATGCCGATCAGGCCGCCGACATCGCCATCGCCGGCGAGCACGATGGGATGGCCATGGGCCAGCTGTGCTTGCAGCCCCTCGGCCACGCCTTTGCAGAAGTCGTCGAGGCGGCGGAAGGTGGCCGAGCCGCGCCACGACACGAACACCGCAACCGGCGTTTCGCCGCTGCCAAGGTCGAGCCGCTTCAAGGCGCCCTTGATGGCTTCGGCGACGGCGCCGGCGTCGATCGTCTCGGCCTCGAGACTGAAGGGCGGCGCGATGACGGGCACGTTGCGCAGCGGTAAAATTTCGAGCGGCGAGACGAAGATTGTGCTGCCGGAGACCTGCATGGTGTATTGCGACGCGCCGATGACGGTGGCGCGGATGCGTGCCTCCGGCCGCGCCAAGTCCCGGCCCCATGGTCGCAGCCGCGCGCGCACTTCGGCGGCGAGCTGCGGGCCGATGTCGCCGAAGGATTTTGCTTCGCCGCCGTAAATGTACTCGGAAACGCCGCCGGAGAAGCTCACGTCGGCAATGTCGCCGCGAAAATTCAGCGGATCGAGCCGCAGCAGATCGGCGCCGCCTGCGCGCGGCGCGCCGCCGCGCATCGCTTCGAAGAGGCTGTCGGCCATGCGCGCCGCCAGCGCGTTCGCCTCCTTTTCGCCGAGCGTCCGGCCGGGCGCCAGATCGAGGCCGAGCTCGGCACCGAAGCGGCGGCCAGCTTCCTCCAGCCGCACGATACGCCTGCCGGCGTCGAGCACGATCAGCCGCGCACCGACATCGAGCGCGGTGACGTCGGTCACCCGGCCGTCGGCGCAGACGGCGATCTTGGACGTGCCGCCGCCGATATCGACATTCATCACCGGCGCGTCGACGCGGATCGAGCGCGCCGCCGCGCCGGAGCCGTAAGCGGCCATCACCGTCTCCAGGCTGTCGCCGGCGCTGACCGCGACCATCTTGCCGGTCTGACTGGCGAACAACTCGCCGATGCGCCGCGCGTTGCGGCGGCGCACCGCGACGCCGGTAAGGATCAGCGCGCCGGTGTCGATCTCGTCGGGCTCGATCTTGGCGTCCTTGTACTGCTGGGCGATAAAGGCGCCGAGCGCGTCGGCATCGATCTCCTCCTCTGCCGAATAGGGCGTCAGCAGAATGTCCGACTGGTAGAAGCTTTCGCGCTCGGTGACGACATAGCGACTGTCGAGTCGCTCCAGGACGATGCGCGAGAAGACGAGATGCGAGGTCGACGAGCCGATGTCGACGCCGACCGAAAGCACGCACAGCTCATCTTCCTCGCCAAATGTGCGCCCGGTCGAGGAGAAAAAGATGCGGCCGCCTTGGGTTTCTTCTTCGGTCATGCGGCTGATCTAGTCTTCGTTTTCGCTGAGGACGACGCGGCGCGTCATAAAATCTATGGTCAACCTGTGCGGACTTACCAGGCCCGTCCCTATGATGCCCAACGGTTCGTCGGGAATTGGATGTCGGGGTGATGTAGCGCGTGCGATCCAGAGGTCTACGGTGCGCTGCCGGCCGAACCAAATGATCGAGCTGCTTGCAAGCTGAACCGTCCGGCGTGCTCCGTCTGCAAACTCCACCCAGACGTCGACGCCCGTGCTCTCGTAGGACAGCCGAAGGGCTGGCACATCGTGCACCAATATTTGTCCGTTAAAACCGGTATCCACGGTGACGAGGAGGTCATCGTCTTGTCCGGGCAAGGATAGCAACAACAGTGGGCGATCGCGGGCATCGACATGACCGATTAAGTCAGCCAAGGCCTCCCCCTGCAAAAAAGCCTCCGCCGACCTGGTGTGCGAACCCGAAATCCGTTGCAAACCGACTTTCGAACTTCTCGGCTGCCTCGCGCAGAGTGGCGCCGGTCACATATTCCCCTGTCCGGCAATTAATCACGACGACGGTCAGCTTCGGGAGCTTTGCCAACTCAGGTTCAAGGCGCTTAAGCCATGCCTCGCCATTTTCCTGTGTGTATCTGTGTCGCGCCTCCATCGGCACCTGCATCGGCTTGGAATTGCTCATATTGGCCTCGCTTCACCCTCAAACCTTTATCCCATCGCGCGCCAAACGGAGCCGAAATTCTGCACATTCGCGCGCTGCAGGCGTAAATTCATTGGGATATTTGAGCACGGCGGCTTCAATGGTCCAATCCAACAAGCCCAATTCGTTAAGCCT
>Ga0070739_10007113_pt1 | contig 12016 bp, 8 predicted proteins | sample Coa_R1_7_FD_66445 | JGI IMG/M metagenome (GOLD analysis project Ga0070739, IMG submission 66445) | Surface soil microbial communities from Centralia Pennsylvania, which are recovering from an underground coalmine fire - Coalmine... | ecosystem: Environmental > Terrestrial > Soil > Unclassified ... | reverse complement strand
GATGCGCGAGCTGCGGTTCAGCGCCGTGCCGACGCCCGATTTGGCGCTTGAAGTCCAGCGCGGTTCAATTCCGGGCCATCCGGGGGCAAAGTTGTCGGCCGGGTCGGGCATGGGGAACGCATATCTGAACAGGTGTGCCGCGCATTAATCAAGCCGGAGCCAGCCTGAAGGCGAAAAGCCGCATCAGAGTTGCTGTCGGCAGCAGGCGCATTACCCGCGGCCGAACGCCCATTACCACGGGATTACCACTGTACTGTTGTTCAACAGAACTCCTGCTGGCCTAATGGGTTTACCACTTCGAATGTCATCGCACACTCAAGCTCTGGCCATTCCTGCACCGGCGCCGTTTTCTCTGGCTCCGCTGTGGCGCGACGCTGCCTTGGCGGCGCACCTGGGAGTGCTCTCAGCGGCTGCGCTCTCCATCGGGTTTGGCGATTTCAGCCTGGAAATGGCGCGCTGGGGCATGAGCGTTCTGGTGGACGCGGCCCGCGCCTTCGGCGACTGATTCTCGTCTCTGATCCGCCGTACTTTTCATCCGCATCTGCCTGTCAAAGACTCCACGCCTCAACCGCCTTTCATTTTGCGGCTGAAATTTCCATGACGACGTCATAGAGCACGCGGAAGCCGCGTTGAACTTCTTCCACCCGGATGCGCTCATTGTCGCCGTGTTCGGTCGCGCCTTCTTCCGCCGTGGTGGCGTAGGGGCTGAAGCCGTAGGAGGTGATTCCCAGCTCGCGATAAATCTGGTTTTCCGTGTAGCCGGAGGTCATGCGCGGCACCACCGGCGCGTCGCCGAAATAATGCGCCGAAACCTGCCTGATTGCGGCCAGCAGGGGCGTATCGAGCCTGGAGGCGTTGGCGGGGCGGAACTTCTTGTCCTGCGCCTCGACCGTGACGTTCGGCTCGTTCACCACCTTGCGCATCAGCGCCAAAAAATCCTCCGGCTTTTCGCCGGGCAGCAGGCGCACGTCAACGTTGGCCCACGCCTCACCCGGGATCACGTTGGTTTGCTCAGAGCCGCCCAGCATGGTGAGCGACACCGTGTTGCGGAAAAGAAAATTGAGCGAGGGATCGCTGGTGATCATCTGCACGCAGGCGTTGTCGTGGATGGCCCCCTGGGGATTACGGAAGCAGCGCGCCCGCTCGCCGCTTTCAAGCGGCGCCATGGCCTGCATGAAGGCCTGCGTCACCGGCAGCACCTTCAACTCGGTCTTGTACGCCACCAGCTTGGCCAGGGCGCGCACCAGTTCGTTGGGCGCGGAATCGGCAATGGGCCGCGAACCGTGGCCCGGTCGGCCCTTCGCCGTGATGTGCAGCCAGAATGGCGATTTCTCAGCCGAATCGATGCCGACGTACTGCACTTTGCCGTCCTGCAGGAGGTTTTCGCCGCCCTCGGTCAGCAGGTATTCGGCGTTGCGCACCAGCTCCGGATGGTTCTGCACCATCCAGTCGCTGCCCTCGTCTTCGACTTCCTCATCGGCAGTGGCGAGGAAGATGACGTCTCGCGCCAGAGGAACGTGTTCGCGCTTCAGCATGACCATGACGACAAGCTGCGCCAGGCCGATGCTCTTCATGTCCTGGGCGCCGCGGCCGTAGAGCGAGCCATCAACCACCTGGGCGCTGAATGGCGGCACCTTCCAGCGCGCCGGCACGCTGGTGACAACGTCCATGTGGTTCAGCAGGATCAACGGCTTGGCGGTAGCGTTGGCGGCCCCCACCCAGGCAATGATGTTGGCGCGGCCCGGCTTGTATTCCAAGACCTGGTTCGGAATTCCTTCAGAATCAAAGACTTGCTTGAACCAGTGGGCCGAGGCCAGCTCGTTGCCGGGAGGGTTTGAAGTGTCAATGCGCAGGTACTGGCGCTCCCAGTCGAGCGCCTGGGTGGCGTACTGCTGAATTGTGGCCTGGCCAAGCTGGTCAGAGGGGAGCTGCTGGCCTGAGAGGCACCCGGCCAGCAGAAGCATGATTGCGAAGTAGCGCATCGATCCTCCGGGAAGTGGTTGCCGCCGTTCGGCGGCGGAGCTGAACGGCCGCACCGCTACGGCGGCAGCGGTCAAATTTACCTGCTCGCGATAACTTCCTTCCCTCAACGAGTGAGGGCTGCCGGGCAGGGGTGCAGCAATGGCATGATAATCAGCTAGTTACAGGTTTGCGACTTTGGCACTTAAGTTGTTCTACTGATTACCGAGAGCGCAGCGCCCGTCTGCGAAAACCGGGGTTCCTGCCCGTGGCGGAGCCAGCAGCGGCGCAAGCGCAAGAGTTTAACCCAGGGCTTCGGCAACAGGATTCGTCGCCCGGCAGGCGGCGGGTTATCGACTCAGGTCAGCCAACGTGGCCGGCAGCAGAATCGGCCATGCTGCACTTCCGAAGCTCCCCCATTTTCGGAGGAATACCACATGACGACCCGTTTCCTGTATGTGCTCCCGCTGGCGGCGGCGTTGATGCTTCCGGCAGCCGCGCAGCAAACCCAATCCAGCAGCAATCCACCGGCGGCATCGGACCAGCAGGCCACACCGGCAGCGCAGGCGCCGGCCGACCAGAACTCACAAAATTCGTCGGACGTGCAGCGCCAGCCGCTCACTTACGAGCGCCATGAGGGCTTCTGGGGCAAGATCAATCCGTTCGCCCGCAAAAAGTATGTTCAGCGGCAGCTCAGCCCGGTACGCGACCGCGTCAACGAGCTCGATGAGCTGACGGCGAAAAACTCGCGCGACATCAAAGATGTTGATACCCGCGCCCAGCAGGGCATCCGCGCGGCCGATGAACACGCCGGCCAGGCTGACCAGCACGCGCTGCAGGCCGGCCAGCAGGCCCAGGCCGCGCAGCAGACCGCCGACCAGGCCGGCCAGAAGCTGACCAGCGTTGAGCAGGTTGTGACCAACATCGACCAGTACAAGCCGGCGACTGACGTTGAAATTCGCTTCCGCCCCGGCCAGGCGGTGCTGACGCAAAAGGCCAAGGAAGCGCTCGATGACCTGGCGCAGAACCTGGGCGACCAGCGCGGCTACATCATTCAGGTGCAGGGCTTCTCGTCAGGGCGCGGCATGGCAGCGGTGCAGAACTCGCAGCGCATGGCTGAAGCTGCGGTGCGCTACCTGGTGATCAACCACAACATTCCGGTGTACCGCATTTACACGCTGGGCCTGGGCAATGCTCCGGTGCAGGCAACGAACACCAGCAGCCGTGAAGGCGTGGTCCACCACACCACCGGCGGGCGAGTTGAAGTGAGCCTGCTGAAGAACGAAGGCCTGGCCACGCTGCAGGCATCTTCGGCGCCGGCGTCGAGCGCGGCCCCGAATCCCGCTCCTAACGCTGCTCCGGCCGCTAATGGCAGCCAGGCGCCGATGCCGCAGGCCGACCAGAACAACGGCCAGGCTCCTCCTGCCGGCTCGACGCAGCCGAACCAGCAGAAGCCGCCGCGGCAGTAACGCACGAATCGGTTGTTCCCGCAACGCGCTCGGAATCCAAGAGGGTTCCGAGCGCTTTTATTTTGCGCGCCGATCGTCCGGTGTGAATGCGCGCGCTATTACGCATGGCGCTTGCAACCCAACTAGCGGCAGGCCTGCGCCGGCGGCACTGCGACCGCCTGAAGCGGCTGCGCGCCGGAGCCCTGCAGCACACTATTCACTTTAGGGATTGTGCCGGCATTGAGTTCGCGCCATTCGCCCTGGCGCGCGGCAAGGTCCTGGCAAAGCGCGTTGACCGAATCGCGCAGGGTCGCGCTGGGCGCCGCGTCGCTCTGGTCAAGCGATGAATCAATGCGCGCCAGTTCGCGGTTCACCGGGCCAAAGCCCAGGTGGTCCCGGCTGCCGTTGGCGATCTCGCCGACCGTGTTGGCAAAATCTGAAATCGCCTTCACAGCGTCTGGCGAGGCGTGCGAAGTGACCAACGCGGCCTTGCGATCGGCTGCAGCCTGCGAGAGCGCGTGGGCATCGCGGAAGAGCTGCGCGCTTGCGCCCATCAACTGCTCCACCTGCCGCTGCGCGCTGACCGCGGCAGCAACGTTCACCGGCGCAGCCGTAGGCCGCGGATCGGGCTTGACCGTCAGCGGCTGGCGAAAAGTTTGGCCGCTGACCGCGAGCTCAAGCGTGTACTGCCCGGGCGCGACCATCACGCCCTGCGGCTGATAGCGCGGCGTGTCTCCCACGATCGAATGATCAGCCAGCGTGTACTCGATGTATTCGGTCATGTTGCCGTAATAACTGTATTGCAGCGCCGCCGGGTGCGGATAGCGCAGGTCCCAGTTGAAGCGATTGTGGCCGGCGTTCCTGGTCAGCGAGGGCTCGGGCGCAAACCAATATTCAGGCGCGTTGGCGGGCGGGAATCTGGCTTCAGGCTGAGCGCTCGAGAACTGGCGCACGATGTTACCTTGTGCGTCACGAATCGTGAGCGTGATGTCGCCTTGCGGCGCTGCTTTCAGCGAATAATCGATGATGGCGCCTTCGGGCGGGTTCTGCCCCACGGGAGTCTCGGGCGGCAGCGGCGTGTCTTCATACGTGTCCCAGCGCATGCGCACCGCCGGCGCAGGACGAAACAGATGCGCGGCCTCATCGGCGCTTGCGGCTTCACGCAGCGGAGTTAAATCGTCGAGCACCCACAGCGAGCGCCCGAAAGTTGCGAGCACGAGGTCGTTGTCGTGGATGGCGAGGTCGCGCATCGACGTTGTCGGCAAGTTGAGCTGCAGCGATTGCCAGTGGTCGCCATCGTCAAACGAAACCCACACCGCGCTCTCGGTGCCGGCGAAAAGCAGCCCTTTGCGCACCGTGTCGGCACGAACGACGCGAGCAATTTCGTTTTGCGGCAGCGTGGACGAAATGGCCTGCCAGGTGGCGCCGTAGTCGTGAGTGCGGAAGCAGTATGGCTTGTCGTCGCCGGAGGCGTTGATCACGACGTAGGCTGTGGCAGCATCGCCGGGCGAAGGCTCAACCGACGACACCAGCGCGCGCTGCGGAATTCCCGCAGGCGTAACGTTTGCCCAATGCTTGCCGCCATCCTGCGTGAGCGAGACGACGCCGGTGGAGGCGCCAGTCCAGATCACGCTTGGCTGCAGGCGCGAAACCGCAAGCTCGACAAGGGTGCCGGTAGGCCGGCGCGGCGCCTGCTGCGCCTGGTCGCGCGTGGCGGTGCGCGTGGTATCCGGGCGAACCGTCAAGTCATCACTGATGACCTGCCAGTTGGCTCCGCCGTCATTGGTCTTCAGCACTTTTTGCGCGCCCATGTAGAGCGTTTTTGCGTCAGGCGACCACGCCAGCGGCGGCATGTTGGTGGTGCGCCAGTCGCCCGAGCGCACAAATAATGGCGTCACTGTGCCGGTGACGCGATCGACTTTTTGCACCGAGCCATACCAGCCGTCGTTGTAAATGAGGTTTGGGTTTTTTGGATCAGGCAGGATGAAGCTGAATTCCATTGCCGATGGCGAAAACCAATCGCGATAGGTGATCTGGCCGTTGTTGCTGCGGCTGGCCACGGCGACCGAACCTGAATCCTGCTGCGCCGCATAGATCCAGTAAGGGAATTGGTTATCAGTTGAGACGTGATAGAACTGCCCGGTCGGCTGGTTATACCAGGTGCTCCAGGTTGCGCCGGCATCGAGCGAAACCGCTGCGCCCTGGTCAACGCCGACGATCATGTTCTGCGAGGCGCGGACACTCTGCACATCAGCAGGCGAGTTCTCCAGCTTTGCGGGTGCGCCTTGGGGGCCTTTAGGATCAATCCACAGCACGTGATAATCGTCGCCGCTGGGCGCGCCGGCCCAGGCTTCAAACGTGCGGCCGCCATCGAGCGAGCGATACATGGAAGTTTCAGCCACGTAGAGCACGTCAGCATTGTTGGGATCAACAAAGATGCGGCTGAAATAAAAGCTGCCGAGAATGCGCGGATCTTTGGTTGAAGCCTGCCACCTCTGCCCACCATCGTCGGAGCGGAAGAAGCCCTGCTCGGTGATGCAGTAAACCCGATTGCCGCCGTTGCCGGGCGCGGCCGCTACGCCGGTGCGGCCCCAGGGTTCGGTGGGCAGGCCTTCGGTCCCCACCGGATGCCAGGTGTCACCTTCATCGTCAGACTTGAAGAGGAAGCCGTTCTGCTGGCGCTCCGATTCGCCTGCCTGTTGCTGGCCGAATGCGCCCGGGCCCGAGCGCCAAAACGCAGCATAGACGGTGCGCGGATTATCCAGCGCAAACGAGATATCGACTGCACCGCTGCGCGGGGCGGGAATCAGCACCTGCTTCCATGTGCGGCCGCCGTCGGTAGTTTTATAAATGCCGCGGTTCGGGCCGGGCTGGCGGTCACCGAACGCCGCGACCAGCACCACGTCAGGGTTGGTGGGATCGACCAGCAGGCCATTGATGAAATGCGTCTCTTCCAGGCCGACATGGGTCCAAGACGCGCCGCCGTCGGTGGACTTGAACACACCCTTGCCGGCAATCTGCTCGCCGGTGCCGGCGTAGATGATCCGGGGGTTCGACGCTGCAACCGCGATGGCGCCGATGGAGGCCACATGCGTCTGGTCAAAGATTGGCTTCCACACGCGCCCGGCGTCGGTCGTCATCCAAATGCCGCCTCCCGGCGTGCCGAAATAAAACGTCCTGAAATCGCCGGGAACGCCGCTCACCGTTGTGACCCGGCCGGCACGACAAGGCCCAACCAGGCGCCAGCGCATGGCGCCGTAATTTGCGGCGTCAACTTGCGCGGCAGCGAAAGAAGAAAGCAGGATAAAAGCCAATAAACAGCGGTTCAGCACAGCTCCTCCACAAATTCGCGAGTGTAACAAAGGCGCTGCGCTCCTGCGCAGGGTGCGTTGGCCGCGACGCTTGTAGTGCCCGCGGCATGAGCGGAAAAAAACCGTGTCGTGCTAGCCGCTGGCGCGCGGGCGAGTTCACCCCTTGACTTCTATGGCATAGATGGCTAGGGTTAGGGCAGGAGAGCAGATTGCAATGGCCAGGAATGACCAACTGCTGGGCACGCTTGACCTGCTGGTTCTAAAGACCCTGCAGCAGCTCGGCGCCATGCATGGCTACGGAATCGTGCTGCACATCCAGCGAATTTCAGACGAGCTGTTGCGGGTTGAGGAAGGCTCGCTCTATCCGGCGCTGCACCGCATCGAGCAGCAGGGCTGGATTTCGTCGGAGTGGCGCACCACTGAGAACAACCGCCGCGCCAAGTATTACCGGCTCACCGCAATCGGGCGGCGGCAGCTTGCTCGCGAAGAGCAGAAGTGGGCCGAGCTGGTGCGCGGAGTGGCGGCCGTGCTGCGATTTGCCTGATGCCGGGGGTTGAGCGAGGAGGTTTATGTCGTTAAGGTCGCGTTTTCTTTCTGTGTTCCGCAGCGCGCAGGTTGAGCAGGAACTTGAGGCGGAACTGCAGGCCCACGTGGAGATGCGCGCCGCCGATAGCATCGATCGCGGCATGTCGCCGACCGAAGCGCGCCACGATGCCATGCGGCGCTTCGGCAACATGACGCGAGCGAAAGAGGACGCACGTTCAGAAGACCTGCTGGTATGGCTTGAGAGTCTATGGCAAGACCTGCGCTACGGCGCGCGCGGGCTTCGCAAATCGCCGGGCTTCGCGCTGGTCGCGAGCTTTACGCTCGCGATCGGCATCGGCGCCAACGTTGCGATTTTCAGCATCGTGAATTCAGTGCTGCTGCGGCCGGTGGCGTATCCGCACCCGGAGCAACTCGTCATGTTGTGGAGCACCGGAACCCAGACGGAGAAATTCGGCAGCTCGATGGCCGATATCAAGGAGTGGAGAGCTCGCAACCACGTCTTCAGCGCGATTGGGTCTTTCGATTACAGCGCGCTGACGCTTTCCGCGCCCGGGCAGGAGCCGGAGCGAGCGCACGGGGCTGAAGTCACGGCGAATTTTTTTGGCGTGCTTGACGTGAAGCCGGCGCTGGGGCGCAACTTCGCTGCTGAAGAAGAAGACTACGGCCAGCGGCGCGTGGTGCTGCTCAGCTACGGCTTGTGGCAGCGGCGCTTCGGCGGCGACCCCGGCATTGTGGGCCGCACCATCAGGCTCAATACTTTTCCTTACACCGTGGTCGGCGTGATGCCGCGCGGCATGCCGTTCATGGATAATCGCCAGCCTGCCGACCTGTTCGTGCCGCTCAGTTACAAGCCCGGCGACAACATGGCCACGCGCGAAAACCACTACCTGAACGTGGTGGCGCGCATGAAGCCCGGCGTAACGCTGAAGCAGGCGGCGGCTGAGATGAACGTGATCGGCGGGCAGCTTGCGCACGAGTTCCCGGAAAACGCCGGCATGGGAATAAAAATAATTCCGCTTGAGGCTGAACTGGTGGGCGACACGCAAAAAACCCTGCTGGTGTTGCTGGCGGCCGTGGGCTTTGTGCTGTTGATTGCCTGCGTCAATGTGGCCAATTTAATGCTGGCGCGGGCGGCACGCCGGCAGCGGGAAATGGCGGTGCGGGCGGCGATCGGCGCACGCCGTGCGCGCGTGCTGCGGCAGTTGCTGACAGAATCGCTGCTGCTTTCCTTCTGCGGCGCCGTGGTTGGAGTGCTCCTGGCGTTTGCCGCATTTTCCGTGCTGCGCAATTTTCTGCCTGACACGCTGCCGCGCTTCAACGAGATTGCAATCGACGTGAACGTGCTGCTGTTTGCCTGCGGCGCAGCGGTGGTCACTGCGCTGCTGTTCGGGGCGGCGCCGGCATTACACGCCTCGCGCAGCGATATCGCTCATCAACTGAAAGAAACCGGCGGCAACGTGACGCTTGACCGTGCCGGCAAGCGAGCGCGTTCTGTGCTGATGAGCGGCGAACTGGCACTGGCGGCGGTCCTGCTGGTCTGCGCCGGGCTGACGGTGAAGAGCCTGACCCGGCTGCTGGGAGTGAATCCCGGTTTTGACACTCGCAACGTAATCACTTTTTCAGTGCCGCTGTACGGCGCGGAATATGGTTCCACGGAAAAGGCTGTGCAGTCGCACAACCAGATTCTTGCGCAGCTCCATTCCATCCCGGGTGTGGAAGCGGTGGCCTACTCCACCGACCTGCCGCTCGGATTCGGCGGCGGCTGGGGCAAGCTGGTCAGCTTCCCGGGGCGGCCGGCGCCCGCCTCGCGCGCCGATGTTCCCTCCACAATGTTTCAGCTCATCAGCGCCGAATATTTCAAAGCCATCGGCACGGCGGTTGTTGCCGGGCGCGCATTCACCGATGCAGATGACGCTACCGGGCAGCAGGTAGCGATCGTCAACCAGGCGTTCGCTCACAAATTTTTCGGCAGTGCCAATCCGGTCGGCAAAACCGTGCTGATGGATGCGCCTCCCGGGCTTGCTTCGACGCACCTTGCCGGCGAACCCCAGGCGCCGGTGAGGGTAATTGTGGGAGTGGCCGCCGATATCAAAGACGATAACGGGCTCTCGCAGCCGCCGTTGCCGCGCGTGTTTGTGCCGGTGGGGCAGGCGAAAGGTGAAGGCGGCTTTCGCACCGGGCTGTATTGCCTCAGGATGCAAACCGATCCCATGGCAGCGCTGGCGAGCATTCGTGCCGCCATCCACGAATTCGATCGTGAAGTGCCGGTGGTGAATCCGCGCCGGCTGGAAGAGCTGATCGGCATCTCTGCTTCCACGCAGCGCTTCACCGCGCTGCTGCTGACGCTGTTCGGCGGAGTCGCGCTGCTGATGGCGGCAATCGGAGCCTATGGAGTGATTTCAAATTCGGTGGCATACCGCACGCGCGAAATCGGGCTGCGCGTGGCGCTTGGAGCCTCGCCCGCCGGCGTGCTGCGGCTGGTGATGGGCGATGCCATCCGGATCGCGCTGGTGGGGACGGCAATTGGCCTGCTGCTCGGGGACATTGCGTCGCGCGGCTTGCGGTCGATGTTGTTCGAAGTCCGGCCGGGCGATCCGCTGGCCTTTGGAGCCGTGGCCGTGGGGCTGATTGCAACCGCGCTGCTGGCCAGCTACATTCCGGCGCGGCGCGCCACCAGGGTTGATCCGCTTACGGCTCTGCGAACTGAATAAGAGGGCCGTGAGCGGCTGCTTTGCCGGCGCAGACTTTAGTGAGGCACTTCCAGTTGGCCGCGTTCCATCTTCTCCTGGCACTCGATGCAAAAGCGCGTCCAGGGCACAGCTTCCAGGCGCTTAGGATTGATGTCTTCACCGCAGGAGGCGCATTGGCCGAAGGTGCCTTCGCGCATGCGCGCCAGCGCGCCTTCCACCATCTGCAGCAGTTGGCGGTCGTTGTTGCTCTGGTGGAACAGGAATTCCTTGGTGTATGAGCTGGCGGCGCGGTCAGCAATATCGGCGGCCGCCGCATCCACGTCAGCTTCGCGGCCATCCTGCGCGGTGCGGTTTACGGCGCGGCGCAGCTCCTGCTGCCGCTCCTCAAGCCGTTTCCTGAATTGTTCGAGCTTCTTCTTTTCCATTAAAAACGCGGCCTTCCGTGCGCAACGCCCGCGCTATAAAGACCGAACATCATAGGCGCGGATTGAAACGTGCGTCAACTTAACGGCCCCGGGCCCGTGCTGCCACAAAGCCGAAAACATTGGATGCATGAATTCGAAGAAAAGGAGCATGCCCGGCCGGGGAGCTGTTTTGCGACGGTAAGCTCGGGCCGGGTGCGCCGCATCCTATAGAGCTAAGGAGAGACGAATGGCGCATTACGGTACCCTGCAAGACTATACGTTTGCCGAGAACGCGAGTGATGTCCGCGGCAGTGAGCTTTGCGGCAGCCAGCACGAGAAGCTGGGCAAAATTGATGATGTAATTTTCGATCACGCCGATGGCGCGGTGAAGTACGTTGTGGTCGATACCGGCGGCTGGCTGCATAGCCGGAAGTTTATTGTGCCCGCCGAAATGATCCACCCCTGTGCGAAGCACAAAGGCCAATTTGCCGCCGATTTATCCAGGCAGCGCATCGAGAGCTTCCCGGCCTACGACGAAAAAGCAGTGGGCTCTGATGAAGCCTGGCAGCGCTACGAAAAGCAGTACCGCGAACACTGGACCTCGCAAGGCAGCGTTGGCCACCAGGTGGGCAGCGACCACAACATCACGCCAACGGCTGCTGAGATGCCGGCCGGCGGCGGCGCAGGCTCGCTCGGCGCGGGCATCAGCGCTGCCGATTTGACGCCGCGCCGCATTACTTCGCCCACCAAGCTTCCGGGCGGCCCGACGACGATGCCTCACCTGGAAGAAGAAACCGCGACCTCGCACGCTGTGCTGCCTGAGCACGAGCGCACCTCGCCGAAGCACATTTCGGCCGGAGGCTCGGTAGGGGAAGAAGAACGCTGGAGCGGCTTCCAGAGTTCGATCAGGAGCAGCCTGCCTGATCTGCGCAAACGCTGCAACACCTGCGGCTGCGCCGGCACTGACCTGCAACGCAAAGCTTCCTGAATTTCAATTGGACGCTTGCTGACGCCATCTTTCCTGCGAATTGAAAATCACGCAGGCGAGATGGCGGCGGCGTTTATGGGCCGACCATCACTTCCAGTTGCTTCTCGTCGATGATTTCAACGCCCAACTCTCTGGCTTTATCGAGCTTTGAGCCGGCATCGGCGCCGGCAACCACGTAGCTCGTCTTCTTGCTGACCGACGCCGACACTTTCCCGCCGGCGGCTTCAATCAGCGACTTGGCTTCTTCGCGCGTGCGCCGGGCGAGCGTGCCGGTCAGCACAAAAGTCTTGCCCGCCAGCGCCGTGCCGCGCTGCTTTTTTTCGCCATGCATCTGCAGCCCGGCAGCCTTGAGCCGCTCGATGAGCTTGCGGTTCTTGGGCTCATCAAAAAACTCGCGGATGCTGGCAGACACTCTGGGGCCCACTTCACCAACCTGCTGCAGATCTTCGACTGTGGCGCTCATCAGCGCGTCCATCGAGCCAAAATGCTCAGCCAGCAGCTCAGCCGTGCGCTCGCCCACCATCCGGATACCGAGCGCGTAAATCACCCGGTAGAGCGGCAACTGCTTCGATCGCGCAATTTCATCCAGCACGTTCTGGGCTGACTTTTCGCCCATGCGTTCGAGGCTGGTAAGGTCATCGAGCGTGAGCGAGTAAACGTCGGCAATGTC